>Ga0070765_100000040_pt1 | contig 96212 bp, 84 predicted proteins | sample HubBroMetageWFT5_FD_71516 | JGI IMG/M metagenome (GOLD analysis project Ga0070765, IMG submission 71516) | Warmed and freeze-thawed soil microbial communities from the Hubbard Brook experimental Forest, New Hampshire - Hubbard Brook CCASE Soil... | ecosystem: Environmental > Terrestrial > Soil...
TCCGTCAACTGGCCAATGCGTTCACTGATGATGGCGATCTGAACCTCGGGACTCCCCGTGTCAGTCGCGTGCGTCTGATACTGGTCAATTACGGATTTCTTTTGCTCTCTGGCTAACACTTACCTGGTGCACTCCTGTTCTGATTTCGATTTATCTTGGTGACAGTAGTGAGGATAACATGCGGGGGGTGGGGGGGTAAAGGCGGGGAGGGCCTTACCCCAGATCGGCCACGTGAATTTTAAAGTGGGCGAGGACGCTTGCCGCGCACTGTACGTGGAACGGTTCGGTGACAAAGATTGTTGGGTCGACTCCGTCCAGGGCGGCCGCCAGCAGGTGCTGATCGTGGCTCGGCCATTTGCACTTCTGCGTGGCGGTGGCGTGGTGTTGGCGGGAAAGCGTGCTGCGTGCAACGAAGACCGATCGGTCCGCAAGCACGATGAAAAAGAGCTCGACAGCATCGTTCCGATATTGCTGAACTATGCGCCCGTACTCACGCTGCAATTTCGAGTTATATCTCAATCGCCGAGCGCCGCGCCCGACCTGCTCAATCACGGTCAGCCTGCGGTCGAGCGCGTTTCCGGTGCGCCTGCCCGCAATGTCGCCGTTTGCCATCGCAATAACCGTGGCGTCAATAACGCAGTCAGGCATTTCGCTTACCCACGGCGTCGAGCAGCGCGATTCGGTCGTCAAGGGCTTGGCTCATGAAGCCAGTCGGAAGGTTTTCGAACTGGAACGCGTCGCCAATCTCCAATTCCCTCACGCCCGCATCCGCACCCTCCGGGCCGGTGAAGAGCACCGCGACGTCCTTTGTCGTGAGCGGCGGAACATTTGGGTCTTCGATACTGAGCCCCGCCTCCACGGGACCGGCCCCCTCGGCGAGCCGGCGGCGCAGTCGGAGCAGTAGGTATTCGCTATGGGTCTCGACGACTGTCACGACTCCGTAACTAGCAAGGTAGATAAAGAAATCGGCAAGTCCGGCTTGAGCGTCCGGGTGCAGGTGAATCTCGGGTTGCTGCACGAGATAGATGCCGCCGCGACGCATCAGGAGTCCCTGGACAAGCACCGGCAGCACTTGCGAGACTCCGAAACCAACGTCAGCCAGGTTCGCGCTGGTTCCGGTGCCTGCTCCGGTGATGTCCACTTCAAAGAGGTTGAGCCGCTTGGCTATATCCTTTACGTCGAAGGACTCGGCTAGTTTGAGATGCCTGATCCAGAATGACAGCGCTGAATGCAGCGGCCGATCCCCTTCGGATTTTAGCAGCGCTTCTGTTATGAGCAGGTCGACCGCCTGTTCGCCGCTCGTTCCCCCGCCGCTGGAGCCGAAGCCGCCGAAAGTGTAACGACGTTCGGGTGGTGTCCGGAAGGGCCCGACCACCTCGCTTCGGAGCAGCGACTGCTGCAGGAATCGAAACAACATCCCGGTCGCGGTAGCAAACACGCGAATCCTATGTTTAGCCGTCGGCGAGCTTCGCCCGTAAGATGCCTGCCGAACTCGAACCCTCGGAAAAAACACGTCCCGCCCTGTGGGCACGAGGGCGAGCGATTTGGGAGGCAGGGACGCCGTATAGACGCGCCAGTGCTCCCGCCGCTCCCCGCTTATTGTTCGTACGAAGTTAGCGCTGCCTACGCCGGTGACAGCCAGTTCGAAGCGGCTTAGGCTCGGCCCGAAGGGCTCGTCCACCGAAAATGTGAGGCGAGCATTGATTTCCCCTTTCTCGGGGAGCTTGGCGTCGGTCGACCCTCCATAATAATAACCATAACCCAGCTGCCGCCGGCGAGGAACAGTAAACTCCACGAATGGTGTGCTTCGTTCGGACTGCGCGCGCGTGAGATCCGCCAATCCAACCGAGACTGATAGCGATATCTCCGAGGATTCGTTGTGGTTGTGGACAATGTCTGCATAGTTGCCGAGGTCACAGTAAGGTCCCGCTAGCGCTAACGGCATTAGAGATGAGCCCATCGCCTCTCGCTCAATGCTCTGCTTGAGAAGTAGTATGGCGGAGAGTACAGAGGATTTTCCACTGCTGTTCCGGCCGACGATGCAAGTCAGGGGGGCCAGCTTGAACCATCCGGAGTCGCGGAATATCCGAAAGTTTTCGAGCCGCAATCTTATCGAACGGCGGCCGTTGGCGTCAGCGTTGGCGCTTGGAGTTCGGGTGATGAGTCTCCGCATTCGTTCCGCTCCGGCCTCAGACGGATCATCTGGCCACGAGGGACGCCCCCGTGTCAAGCGCTGGCGGGCGGGTGGCGGGTGGCCCGCTCAAGCCCGGTTTTGGCTTGGGTGGGGCAGCTCGGGGCTGGACAGAGTCTTCCTACAGCTCTTTCGTGCTTTCGTGTCGTCTATTCCGACTCGATCTCTGCCTCCCACAGCCCGTTGCAAATGTGCAGGCCTCCAACGTCCCCACTCTAAATTTCGCAAAGAACGCGAAATTTAGAATGGGCCACCTGCCTCCTGGGATTTATTTCGATGGAGAAATGCACAGCCTCAGTCGTGGAGCTGCACGGGTGGCTGGCTTAGCTTAAATCACGATGATTCGCGGTCTTGTCGTCCCGGTTTCGATCTTGCCAGTTGATCCGCCAGTATCCACGCCGCCCCCACTGCGGCCAGGTTGTAGGCACTTCCACCCCACGCGGCGTGGTCGTGGGGATCGGCAAGAATGAAGGACGGCAATATCAGAAGATTAAAAGCCAGGAACTGGAGTCCCAGCAGCCAGGCGGCGAGAGCGTCCAGAATGCCGGTGAGTATGGCAATGCCTGCGAGGACGAAGCAGGTTCCGGTCACGATGACCCAGAACTCCTGTCCGAGCGGCATCCACTTGGGGACATACACGATGTTGTCGTGAACGTTCGTCAAATGCCCCAGGCCGAAAGCGATGGAGCAAACGCCGAAGATCCAGCGCACGGCGAGAACCGTGCGCGGCCACAAGGAACCGCCCATCGCGAGCGACGCATAAACCAGCGCTCCCGCAGCGCAAACGATGAGTTGCGTGCCCATTCCGGTGAACACGCCGATGTAAACCGGAATGCGCATGCCCAGGTAGTGCGGGGCCGTATAGAAGCGCGGCAACCAGAACATCGCGAAGATAAGATAAATGCCAGCCAGAGCGGCCGCTCCCGCCCGCGCGCTGCGCCGCCACAGAATCGCCACGCCGCCGGCGACCATCCAGAAGGCGGTGATATAGGCGAATATCTTCACGCCGGGGATATTGTCGCCCAAAGCCTGGATCGGCTGATGCGAGGCGTCAAAATCACCCCAGATGAAGTCGAAGAGGCCGGCAATGGCTGACGCCAAGCCATACACGTAAATGCCGAGACCGGAAAGGACTTTGTTGTTAGACATGGCCTGTACCTAGCGCACGAGTTTCAGAGGAGTTTCTTCGACAATAGAATAGCCCCAACCAGCGGGCAGCGCAGGATGATTCTCCAAAACAGGGATTTGCAGGGATTCAGACGGATCCGATGGGGGAGCGTATGGAGCCTGGGGATATAATGCGGCGTTCCTAATCGGCATCCCTAATCGGCGTCGCTGGGGAAATTCCGGATCACTTGAAGACGATCACACGAATTGCGGGTTCTCCGGTGGTTATTTTCGGAGCGGCGCTGGCTACGCGTCTGGCGAGCGCCGCGTTGATTTTCTCCAAGTACTTTGGGCCGCAACTGCTTTTTGTCCAGAATGAGCCGTCGAATATTGCGGCGGCCCTGGCCTCCGGCCTGGGCTTTTCATCGCCTTATGCGAACGTGCCCATAGCGCCGACGGCGCAGCAGCCTCCGCTCTATCCATTACTGTTGGCGGGCATCTTCAGAGTATTCGGAATCCGCACGGTGGAAGCGGCATGGGCGGCGGTGGTCATCAATATATTGGCGGGAGCGGTCACCGCCGTGCTGCTTTACTACGTGGGGAAACTTCACTTCGGCGAAACGGTTGGCATTCTGGCGGCATGGCTGTGGGTGCTGCCCTGGATGTACCGCGCGATCGCGTTCTCGGTGAGCTTGTCGAATGCTTACCTAGCGGCCTTAGGGCTCACCGCACTGTTCTTGTTGGTTGCCAGAGTGCTGGAAGCGGACCGGGGATGGTTCGTTCTGGGGATCTACTGCGGAGTGCTCGTGCTGCTGCAGCCGGCGCTTCTGACCATTGTTTTGGTTTACGGAGGCGGGCTCGCTTTGTCGAAAGCGCGCTCGCCACGGATGTGGATTGCCGTTGCAGGACTGCTACTGGCAATGACGCCGTGGACCGTAAGAAACTACGTGACCTTCGGACGATTCATTCCGCTGCGCGATAATTTTGGGTTGGAACTTTGGCTGGGAAACCGGCCGGGAATGCAAGGGACGGTCGACTTTAGCGGTGATTTTCCGGATCACGACGCCAGCGGCTATGTGCGGCTGGGCGAAATGGGTTTCATGGATGAAAAACTTGACGCAGCGAGAGAGTTCATCAGGAGCGACCCAGCCGGTTTTGCCGGACGCACGCTGCGCCGTATGGTGGAGTTCTGGTATGTGCCTTATTCCTTTCCAGGGATTGTGGTTTCGGTTCTGGGATGGCTTGGAGCGGTGCTGGCTGTGCGGAAAGGCCGCGATGGATGGGTGTGGGTGAGCGTGCTGGCGGTTTTTCCCCTGGTCTATTACCTTACCCACAACTTCCCGCTTTACCGGCATCCGATCGAACCCGTCATCATCCTGCTGGGGGCCTATTGCATCGTAGAGGGCATCGCGCAAGCAAAGGCTTATGCGAAGACGAAGGCCCGGCAGGACGCGGATTTGTGAGGCCTTTCCCCACGCTGTTCTTTGGGCGACTATGCAATACTGACACGATCAGGAAGGACAAGAGTGGCGCCTGCGAGCGAGGGTGTCAGGGGCGCGGCATCTGGTTCGAACTGCAAAGACATGTGCCTCTTGAAGCGGGAGGAGTTAGAAGCGTGTCGCCGGGATGGCGAAATTGGCAGACGCAGCGGACTTAAAATCCGCAGGTCCGAAAGGACTGTGGGGGTTCGATTCCCCCTCCCGGCACCATACTCCGGCAGTGGATAGAGACTGAAACTCGCATTGGGAGAACTATGAGCTTGCGCATGCGATTGCTCCGACCGAAACTGCTTGCGCTTGGCATTGCGATCCTCAGTCTTGGGGTGTTGCCGGGTTTCGGGCAGGCGGGTTCGGGGCAGAAGACAGCGCCGCTGCCCTGGATGAATCGCAGCCTGTCTGCCGATGAGCGGGCGGCGCTGGTGGTGAGGGAGATGACGCTCGATGGTTGGTTTGGATATACTTCTCCGGCTACAGCATGGGCTGGCCTTGAGAGCATCTGGCAGGGACACGGCAACTGAGACCAATGATGACGAGTACGGCTGTCTCGCACCCGAAGAAGGAACGCCGAAGGCTTCGGTTTCATCTGCTTCCGTTCGCGCCGCTGGTTTTCCTGGCGTTCGGCTTCAGCGTCGGGTCGCAGACTGTTCTCGTGCCTGCCCCAGGGCGTCCTACGCAGGACTACCTGGTTTACGTGGTTTGCGAATCCGCGGACAAGATTGCGCTGATTCGTTTTGGCCCGGGTGGGACGCGCGTTGAGAGCGAGACCCGGACCGGGCTTATGCCCACGGATATCAACGGGCCGCACGGAATTGCAGTTTCTCCGGATAAGCAATATTTCTATGTTTCCGAAGGCCATGGGCGGCCGGATGGATCGGTGTGGAAGTACCAAGCGGGCAGCAATACGCTGGTCAAGTACACGAGCCTTGGCCTGTTCCCGGCCACCACGGACATCACTCCCGACGGCAGCTTTATTTACGTCGCTAATGCAAATTTCCATGGAGACATGGTGCCTTCGTCGATCTCGGTCGTGGCCACGGACCAGATGATCGAGGTGAAGCGCATTCCGACCTGCACGATGCCCCACGGGTCGCGTCTGAATCGCGATGGGACGAAGCATTACTCGGCTTGCATGATGGACGACATGCTGGTGGAGATTGACACCAGAAAGTTTGCCGTGGACCGCTATTTCATGCTGACGCAGGGCAAGGAAATGGGCATGACCGGCGCCCCGGCTGCGCATTCGATGACGGATCACAAACCCTCGTGCACGCCGACTTGGGCACAGCCTTCGAATGATGGATCGATTATTTACGTGGCCTGCAATCAATCGAACGAAATCGTCGCGATCAAGACTGACACCTGGACTCTGGCGCGGCGTTTTGCCGCGGGTACCGGCGTTTACAACCTGGCGATGACGCGGGACGGACGCTTGATCGCGACTAACAAGCGTGGACAGTCGGTCTCTGTCTTTGACCCAACTACGGGACGCGAGCTGGCACGAATTCCGACGCAGAGGAAGGTGGTACACGGAGCAGTGGTTTCGCCGGACGACCGCTACGCTTTTATTTCGGTCGAAGGGGTTGGCTCCGAGCCGGGCACCGTCGAAGTGATTGACCTGGGCAGTTTGAAGACCGTGGCAACAGTCGACGTGGGACCACAAGCCGCGGGGATTGATTTCTGGAAAATGGAACCGAGCAAGTAGTAAAGTTCGCAGCGTAATTGTTGCTTCAAGTCCGGAGGGCGAATGTTCAAGCACAGTGCATTGCTGTTGGCAGTTACGGTCTTGATTCTCTCGGCGGGAACGATGGTATGGTCGCAGGACGCGGCTCCGGCTAAGCAGGGCGCGGCTGCAGACGCGGCCAAGCAAGAGCCACCCAGCACTTCGGTGGCTCCCGCGAGCGTGGAGATCAGTCCCAAGACCCTCGATGTTCACGTCGGGGAAAAAGTCAAGTTCAGTGCTGCCGCCAAAGACGCGGCGGGCAATGCGATCGACGAAAAACCTTCGGTATGGTTTGCCGCTCCGTTTGACCTGGCGGGCGCGGATGATGCCGGCGAAGTTACTTTTCATGCGCCCGGAGTGGTCACCGTGGGTGCGGTGATCGCGGGAAAAGCGGGCTATGCCACGGTTAATGTGGGGGACTCGAAAATCACGAGCGTGGAGATCCAGGCGCCGGCGTATGCGGCCGTGGTGGTCGGGGGAGCGGAAAAACTGACAGGGGTCACCCGCACAGCCGGGGGCAATCGCCGAACAGATGTGGCAATTAAATGGACATCAGAAAAGCCGTCAATTGCGAGCGTGGACGCGGCCGGGCTGGTCACTGGACTTGCAGCAGGCAGCGTCACCATCAAGGCAACCGCGGAAGGCGCAAGCGGCACGGTTACTCTTCAGGTGGTGCGCGACACGGTACGCAAGTTAGCGGTGAAGCCGGCTTCCGCGGAGGCGCGGACCGGTGACGTCGTCCACTTCAGCGCGACTGCGGTTGATGGCAGCGGAGGGCACTTGAAAGATCCGCCGGTGCGTTGGTCTTTGAGCGGCGGCATGGGGGAAGGCGCCGCGATTTATCCGGACGGGGGCTTTGTGGCGGAGAAGGCCGGCACCTACGTGGTGATGGCGAGCAGCGGGCAGCACAACGCGGCAGCGTCGATGGTGGTGCGCCCGCGCAATGTGGAACGCGACATGGAAGTGGTGGCGCATGTTCCGATGCCGGACTTGCAGATGTCGGAAGAGTGGATCATCGGCCACCACGCCTACCTTTCTACGATTGCGGATAAAGTGTTCGTTTACGACATCGCCGATCCGGCGAATCCCAAACTGCTGGATACGCTCAAGGTAGACGCGCGCATCATCAACGACATCAGCACTACCCCGGACGAGAAAATCGGAGTGTTCACGCGGGAAGGAGCCTCGAACCGCAAGAATGGAATTGTGTTTCTCGACACTTCCGATGCGTCGCACTTGAAAGTTCTATCCGAATATACGGCGACGGTCACGGGTGGAGTGCATAGCGCCTACATTGATGGCCACTACGTATACATCACCGACGATGCCACGGGATCGCTCCGCATCATTGATTTTCAGGATGCGAAACATCCCAAGGAAGTGGCGCGCTGGGAAGCGCAGAATCCGACCGCCGTCAGCATTAACACGATGCACGGATCGATGACCAGCGGACGGTACCTGCATGACTTGCAGGTGAAAGACGGCTTGGCTTACCTGGCGTACTGGAGAGATGGATTGATCATCCTCGATGTGGGCAACGGCATGAGCGGCGGCAGCCCGGAGAATCCCAAGCTGGTCAGCCAATACCACTTCAACCATTACGAACTGTATGGAGATGGTTGGCTGGCGGGTACGCATAGCGTGTTCCGGTACAAGAATTATCTTTTTGTGGGGGACGAAGTGTTTCCCGCCATTTTTGAACTCGAGAGCAAGGAGCGCATCCCGGTGCGTGCCATCTGCCACGTCATGGATGTTTCCGACATCAAACATCCTCGGGAAGTGGCGCAGTATGAAGTGCCGGAGGGGGGATCGCACAATTTCTGGGCGGCGAACGATATGCTCTATGAGGGTTACTATAGCGGCGGAGCGCGGGTGCTCGACATCTCCGGCGAACTGCGCGGCGATCTCTACCGCCAGGGCCGCGAGATTGCCCGCTTCTGGACCGGCGACACCAAGGGGTACCGGCCGAATCTGCCATTCACCTGGGGAGGGCAGCCGTGCTCGGTGACGTGCGACAGCGACCTGCTCAATAGCCTGATGTATTTCAACGACATCCACTCGGGGTTGTGGATCACGAAGCTGGGCGAGCCGAAGTTTGAGGGCTCGACCAGTTCTCCAGCGGTTCGCTCGAGCGAACGGACCATACATTAGCACGGTGTAGGGAGGATTTTTTGACTTGGGCCGCGTTCTTCGGTAGCTCACGTATCTTGCTATGAACTCTGCCGCGCCCGCGATCTCGGTGCAAGGTCTTACGAAGTCGTACGGCGAAGTGCATGCCGTGAAAGGCATCGACTTTGAGATCCAGCCGGGAGAAGTGTTTGGCCTGCTCGGACCGAATGGCGCGGGCAAGACGACGACAGTGGAGATTCTGGAAGGGTTGCGGCCGCGCAGCGGGGGCGTAGTCTCGGTTCTCGGCTTTGATCCCGACCGGCAGCGGCAGCAACTCAAGGATCGCATTGGAGTTTGCCTGCAGGCAACGAACCTGCCGGAGAAGATCCGCGTTCATGAAGCCATGCAGGTGTTCGCGTCTTTCTATACTCGCAACGTGGACCTGAATAAACTGCTGCAACGCCTGCAGTTGGAGGAAAAGCGGGACGCCTTCTACGTCACGCTTTCCGGCGGACAGAAACAGCGGCTGGCTCTGGCGCTGGCTTTGGTGAACGATCCGCAACTCATCTTCCTGGATGAGCCGACCACCGGCCTTGATCCGCAGGTGCGGGTGGAGATTCACTCCCTGCTGGAAGAACTCAAGCGGGAACATCGCACCATTCTGATGACCACGCACTACATTGAAGAGGCGGAACGATTGTGTGACCGGGTGGCGATTGTCGACGAAGGCCGCATTGTCGCACTGGACACACCGGCGCGCCTGCAACAGCAGAGCCGCAATGCGTCGAGCATTGTGGTGACCTGCGCGACGGCGTTCCCGGAGAACCGTCCGGCATGGGCGGAGGCTACGCACAGTGCGCTGGATTCCGGCGGACGTACGCTGACGGTGAATTCGCGCCGTCCCGCGGCAACCCTGGTCGATCTGGTGAAGTGGATCGATCAGCAAGGGCTGGAGCTGACGGACGTTAGTCTGAAGCAACCGAGCCTGGAAGATGTATTTATCGAACTGACCGGGAAGAAACTCCGCGAATGAAAGCCTACAAAGCACTCATCGCGATCGATCTGAAGCTGGCCTTGCGCAACCGGGCTGTCATTTTCTTCAACTATCTTTTCCCGCTGACTTTCTTTTTTATCTTTGGGCAAGCGATGCACGGGGAGCGCGGCGCTGCCATGACGGTTGTGATATCGATGGTGCTGATCATCGGTATCCTCGGCAATGGGCTTATGGGCGCGGGCATACGCGCGGTGCAGGAACGGGAAGCAAACATTTTACGTCGCTACAAGGTTACGCCGATCACGCCGGCGCCCCTGCTCATCGCTTCGGTGGTGACAGGCTGGATGCTCTATATGCCGAATGTGCTGCTCATCTTCACACTGGCACATTTGCTGTACGGCATGCCCTGGCCACGGTCGATGGCCTCGATTCTGGTTTTTGTCACCGTTGCCATTGTCGGATTTCGCGCGGTTGGCATGATTATCGCTTCGGTGGTGAACTCGATGCAGGAGAGCCAACTGGTCGTCCAGTTGGTATACCTTCCGATGCTATTTTTGAGCGGGGCTACGTTTCCGCTCTCCATGTTTCCAGCGTGGCTACTGACCGTGACTCAATTCTTGCCGGCGACCTACATGGTGGTCGGCCTGCAAGGCATGATGCTGCGGGATGAAGGTTTGGTGGCGAACATACAACCGGCGCTGGCTCTGCTGCTCACGGGATTTGTTGGACTGTTTATTTCTTACAAGCTATTCCGCTGGGAGAAGGGCGAAAAGATCCGGGCCTCGGCCAAGTTGTGGCTGGCGGCGGTGCTGACGCCATTCCTGGTGCTGGGGTTTTGGCAGATGCATGCGCGGACCGGCATCGCGAAAACCAAGATCCTGAACCGGCAACTTGCGCGCAGCGATACATTCCTGATTCGGGGAGCGCGCATTTTCGTCGGGGACGGCACCGTGATTGAGACCGGCTCGGTGTTGGTTCGAGGCGGCAAGATTGCCGAGATTTATGAAGGGGAAGGACCTGATCCTAAGACGCTGAAGGCAGAAACCGTGGAAGCGGCGGGCAAAACGATTCTTCCTGGCCTGATTGACGTGCATGTTCATCTCGGCGCTCCGGGCGGGCTCTATCCTGACATGAGCAAGTATGACGCCGAGAAGAGTATGCGGCGCGCCCTGGCGGCATATCTTTACAGCGGCGTGACCACGGTGAGAAGCGTCGGGGATGCTCTGGACAGTGTGCTTACGCTGCGATCGACGGCGAGGAGCGGCGAAATTCTGGGTTCGGATATGTTCACATGCGGCCCGCTGTTCACCGCGACAGGTGGACACGGGACCGAATACTTCAAACAGCTTCCGCCTGCCGCTCGCGCGAGCCTCGAGAAACAATTCGTGCGCATTCCTGGTTCCAGTGAAGAAGCGCGGCAGCAAGTGGATGAATTGAAGAAACAGGGAGTGGATTGCATCAAAGCGATTCTTGAGGCGGGCGCTGGAGGACGGGTCTACAACCGTCTCGACACCGGATTGTTTGACGCGGTCGCGCAGCAGGCTCATGCGGATGCCCTACCCCTGGCGGTGCATACGGGAGACGCACGTGACGTCGCGGATGCGGTGCAGGCGCAGGCCAACTCGATCGAGCATGGATCGTTTCGTGAAAGGATTCCAGACGAATTGTTTGAGAAGATGGCGAAGCAGGGAACTTTTTACGATCCGACTTTGAGTGTTGGGGAGGCTTTCAAGGATTTCGCGGCGGGTAAGACGGATTTGCTCAAGCGATCGCTGGTGCAACAAGTGGGGCCGGCGGAACTCTTGCGAGGGACCGAGGATGCTCTGGGCTCGGCGAGTGCGGAGCCGATGCGCAAAGCGCTGGCGCAGTATCCCATCGACATGCCGATCGCAATCGACAACCTGAAGCGGGCGCATGAGCACGGAGTACTGCTGGTGACGGGCAGTGACGCGGGAAATTTTCTTGTGATCCACGGTCCCACCGTGCAACATGAACTTCAGCTCTGGGTGCAGGCGGGCATTCCTCCAGCCGTAGCCTTGCAGGCGGCAACTTTGAACGCGGCTCGGCTGCTGGGGGCCGACAAGCGAATCGGTTCCATTCATCCCGGTAACGATGCCGACTTGCTGGTGGTGGACGGAAATCCCCTCAACGATATAACGGCTACCGAACGAATCTCGCTGGTCGTGTTCAAAGGCGAACGCATTGACCGTACTGAACTATTCGATCAGCATTGAGCGCTAACCCGCACTTCCTGAACGGGTACAAACACAAAGGCCGCCTTCGACAGGCGGCCTTGCTTTGACTACAGTCGGCGTTCAAGAACAGGGCTGATTACCTGAAATTGATCACGCCGAAGTAACCGTCCAGATCGTTGGGACCGGAGGTGAAGAAGAGCTGGTTCTTCTGGCCGTTTGCTGTCGATCCACCCCCGAACTCAATTCCCCAGAGCCCGTTGATGGTGAGTGGCTTGCCGGTACTGTTCATCATCGTACCCACGAGGGTTCCGGTGGTCGGGCTGAATCCGTTGATGGTGCCGCCGGCAACGTTGTTCGAGATCAGCACGGTATTGCTGAGCGGGCCGAAGGTGGGAGGAGCGGCCGCGATGCCCCAGGGCTGGTTCAGCGGCTTGCCATGGGCAAGGTGCTTGACGAACCCGCCGTCTTCGTTAAAGACGTCGATGTAACCACCGGGACCTCCGGAGGTGGCGGCAAAAGCAACGTAGACCTTCCCGCCGATGTCCTGGATTCCGAATGGCGCGAAGCCCGGCGGAAGCGTCGGATCGGTAAAGGACTTCACGAAGTTGAAGCTGCCATCGTAAATATCCACTTTGTTGTTGGCGAAGTCCGCGGCGAACAGGGAGTTCCCCGAGGGCAGGCTGGTGATGGCGAGTCCGGTGTAGGACGCGCCGGAGTTGGTTACGGCAATCAGAGCTGCGCTCGGGTTAAACCCGGACCAGCCGCTGATGGTTCCATCCAGGGTGGCAAACAGGAAGACCGACGTCCAGGTATCGATCTGGAACTCGGTCGAACCGTTGTAGACAATTCCGGTGGGAGTGCCGGGGCCGGAGCCAGTGGCGGGAGGAATAATTACCTGCAGGCTTTCGACGTTACCTTTGCCGTCATACAGGGTGGAATAACCGCTGGCTTCGTCGCTAACCCAGAAGGGTGCGCTTGGGCCGTAGGCGAGTCCCCACCCATTTTTCAACAGCGGATCCTGATGCATCGCCCTGCCGGACAAATCCGAATCCAGAAAGACGACTTGATACTGCGCCACAGCGGAGCTGGAAAGCAAGACCAGCACGAGCCCGAGGAGGGCAGGAAGAACGTGAGTGCGATTGAGCAGACGCGGCATGCGATTTCTCCTTAACTAGCGTGGTGCGAATGGGAATGGATCATCGACCGGACTTCGTGCGGGTCTGTAGTCTTTCCGGTCCGAGGATCGTGCCAATGCTAGGCCACGTCGGCGGCGGGTTTGTCAGGGAATTGTCATCAGTTTGTACAATTCCTGTCCGCTGGTAGGCTCGGTTGCGCCGTTCTGGACGGCCATTGCCTGGAAGTTGACGAAATGGCGAACGGAGAAGATGGAGTCGTCTGTTGACGACAAAAAGGTGGCGTTCCGGAGGATCCCGGAACGCCACCATAATCATTTGTCACTCAGTCTCGGGCCGCGATGGGCTTCCACCGGTGGCCGGATCGTCTTCATCTCACATCTTTTTCTTTATCTCAATTTCTTTATCTCAATCTCACATCATCTGTATCTCAATCTCACATCCCCGCGCTGGCTGCCTTTGCCAGGGGCGGCGTGCTCAGAGCTTCCGCCGCTCGGCCAAAGTACAAGCGGTACGAGCGATGGATGCCATACATCACCGGGAAGACCACCAATGCTGCCTGCCAGCCCAGACGATGGCTCATCAGGTTCACCATGGAAGTCATGCCCGCGCTCAGCACGTAGTAGGGGAATGAGAGTTGTACGATGCCCAGCCAGACGCGGCGCATAGCCGCGCCCTCCGCCAATTTGAGGATGCCCGCCACCGGGGCCGTCTGCCCCAGGAAGAAGGCAGCGGTTGCCGAAGCCAGCATCAGCGGCTCTGAGGCCCATGCCGCCTTGCCCAGCCAGCCCGCATTCCAGATCAAGGTGGCCACGCTGGTGGCGAATGCCATCATGCTGACGTTGAACAGCATTTGCAACGGCCTGAACTTGCTGCCCGGGTTCGGCCAGCACTGCACGACAGTGGATACGCATGCGATCAAGACCGCTTCGAGCGCGCTCAGATTCACCACCGCCATCAGCAGGAAGGGCAGGTTGACTGACATATTGCCGTCAATGCCCGGCAGTTTGATCTTCATGCGCGAGGTTGCCGCGGACAGCGCCAGTAAGGCTACGGCATAGGCCGGATGCAGGCCGTGGCTGGCCAGTCCGGTGTACAAAGTGCCTGCAGTCGCCACCAGGGCCATCCCTGCGATGAAGGTTTGCGTTAGCCGTGTATTGTGGTTCATCGTCTTCTCCCTTCTTTTGGTTCTATCGCACACGGCTATTGCTCATCGTCTCCAGCGTCGGAGAATGCGCCGTCGGTACTCGACACTGCCGCACCCCAAACCACGCTTGTGGCTTGCGTACCCGTGCCCGTGCTTGAGCCCCAAACCACGCTAAAGGCGCTCAGCAAGTTGTTATTCCAGGGCAACGAGGTACCCCAAACCACCGAACTGCCACTTACGTTCGCACCCCAAACGACCGACGTACCCCACACGACTGAGGATCCCCAAACCACCGAGATCGCCGCAACGCTGCCGTTTCCCTGAACCAGGGAAACCGTGCCGGTGGAGGGGTTAAAGACCACTGACGGAGATAACGCCGCGCCCACCGTGGCCGGTGCGAGGTCTGTGTTAGCGATCGCAGTCTGCATATTGAGCAGGCCGGAACCGACCGAAAGCAGATCGTAGAAGCCGGTGAAGTTCTGCGAAAGATGCGGAACCCATGCGACGGTGGAGACTGGAAATACCTTGTACGCGGTTTTCATCAGGCGCGCCTTCACCTGATCTGGAGTCAGATTGACGTTCTGCTGCATTAGCAATGCAACCGCTCCGGTGACCACCGGCGTAGCCATGCTGGTGCCGCTGAGCGTGAAGTAGTCGTTGTTTCCATCGTTGCCAGTGACCAGTTCCGCCGGATATTCTCCTTCCAGGGTAGCGCCCGGAGCCGACAACGAGACAATGTCGTTGCCGGGAGCCATAAGATCGGGTTTGGCCACGTGATCATAAGTGGTGGGACCCTTGGAACTGAAGCTCGCCAGGGTCTCGGCCGACTGCAAGGTGGATCCGTTACTCTTGGTTGCGCCCACGGTGATGACGTAGGGATCGTTGCCTGGAGCGGTGATGGTGCCAAATCCGTTGCTGCCGTTCACGCCCACGCGGCCGTAGTTGCCCGCCGCCACGACCACTACAATCCCGGCTTTCCACGCCGACTCGACCGCCTGGCAGAGGGGATCCTGGGTATAGCTGACGAAGATGCCACGTCCCAGTGACAGGTTGATAACCTGGATGTTGTAAGTGCTCTGCAGCGCAATGGCTTGCTGGATGGCCGCGATCACACTGCTATCGCTACCGGAGCCATTAAGATCCAGCGCACGAAGATCGATGAGATTTACGCCGGGGGCGACTCCGACGTAATTCCCGCCCGAGAGATTGCCGTTGCCGCCAATGATGCCAGCGACGTGAGTGCCGTGGCCGTAGAGGTCGTACTTTGCTCCGCTCGAGTTCGAGGTCGCGGTGCCGGTGAAATCCTGGTGATAGACCACGCGAGAATAAGACTCGGTGGAATCCCACAGATCGGGATGACTGTCGTTAATGCCACTGTCAATCACGGCCACGCCAATCCCTGCTCCGTTGTAGCCGGAGTTCCAGGCGGCGCTGATGCCGGTAGCTACGTCCGTGGTGTCATCCAGTTCCTTCATGGGATGGTCGACGCTCACGGAGAGAACGTCGGGGTCGGCCTCCAAGGCAGGCAGCGCGTTTACCGGAATCGTCAGAGCGATGCCCTTGACCATGCCGAGCCTGTGGTTGAGGCGCGCGCCGAGTCGCTGCACTTTTTGCTCGTCCTCCGACCGTGGAACGTGCTTGTACTGCACGATGACCTCGACGGTCTCATTCGCCGCCGCACCGTGATGGGCTCGTGCAGCAATGGGCGCGAGGTCCGCTGCGAACTTGCCGACCGGCTTGGGGCTGCTTTCCCAGTTCTGGGCGAAGGCGGCCTGTGCGACCAAGAGCACCAACAGCATGCTCAAGCGCTTTCCCCAGGCTGCGCTCTGGCGCTGTTCACGACCTGAATTCTTTCGTTTCACTGTGTGCGACATAAAATCTCACCCTTCCTAAGGGGGGACGAATGTGGAACGAACTTGTGCTTGATGCCGCTTACAGTTGTGCACGGGCAATGCCAATTCGCCCCGTGTAAGTTATTGCAATCATTGGAGATCGAAGTTGTCGCTGGGGGAGGGTTGGGCCAGTCTGTCCTGCCAAGAGGGGCGTGAGACATTTTGTCCCGAAAGTACTGGTTGCTGCTATTACTTCGGTTTCGCCGGTGTTGGGCTAGCTGGCAGGGATGGAAAGCATACGCTGGAAGGGACTGGAGCCGCGCGGATGGCGCGCTGGGCGGGGTTGCACTTCAAGGGACGCCGATGGGCTACCGCGCAGCAGCGGCGTCGGTTTTTTCTTTTGGTTGAGCGGCCGCAGGCAGAAGCCGCGGCATCGCGGCCATTAACCGCTGGGTGTATACGTGTTGCGGATTGGCGAAGATCTGCCCGGTCACTCCACACTCCACAATCTCACCCTGGTGAAGAATGGCGATGCGGTCGCAAATGCCGGCGACCGAAGCAAGATCATGAGAAATGTAGAGAATGGCCATTCCGGTGGAGCGGTTCAGTTCGCGAAACAGCGCCAGAATCTCGGACTGCGTAATTACGTCGAGAGCGCTGGTGGCTTCGTCGGCGATTAGCAGCGCGGGCCGGTGCATCACCGCCATGGCAATCAGCACTCGCTGTGCTTGCCCCACGCTCATCTGTGACGGATACTTACGCAGAAATTCATCGTCGGCGGGCAGGGAAACGCTGTGCAGGGAAGTTTGGATTGCGTTCGCACAGTCCTGCCTCGTGCCTGAGGCATGAGCCCGCCATGCTTCCTTGAGCTGGGTTCGGATCTTCAGCGCAGGATTTAGAGAAGACAAGGGACTTTGCAACACCAGCGCGACGGCTCGTCCCCGCAGTGCGCGCAGTTCACGTTCCGAGAGCTGCAAAAGGTCGGAGTCTTGAAATCGGATGACGCCTTCGGCTTGAGAGCGCTTCCGGTCGAGAAGGCCAAGAATCGCCATCGCCAGCGTGCTCTTGCCTGAGCCGCTTTGCCCCACCAGACCCAGCACTTCGCCGCGCTGGATTTCCAATCGCAGGTCGCGCAGAACCGGCGGCTTGCCCGCATAACTCATGGAGAAGCGTGCCGACAGTAGACTCTGGTTTTGCGGAGCGTGCGACATGCCAGTTTTTACCTTAAGTAGTTCCTGGTTCTGAGATCTTTGTGCATCCGTGTAAATCCGTGGCAAAGAAGTAGGATTACTTCGCCGACACCGTAAGCCGTTCCGCATTCCAGAATGTCTGCGGAGACAGAATTACGGGAGCAGCGCCGTGCACCGTCGTGGACACCGCGGAAAGCGCATTCTTGTTGATCAGGAAGATAAACGGTTCCTGCTCCACCACGATTTCCTGCACGCGGTCGAATGCCTCTTTCCGCCTGCTGGCATCGCTGGTAGAGGCTTGCGCCCGCATGAGCCGGTCAATCTCCGCTTCCCATGGGGTCTCTGGAACTTTCTGCTGCGGGTTCCACTGGTGATTCTCCGCGGAACTCAGCCACACGTTCATCTCACCGTTCGGATCCAGATCCACGTTGGTCAGGCCGAGGATGATGGCCTCATAGTCGAAGGTCTGAGTCATGCGCTCGATCAGGGAAGGGAAGTCGAGCGTAACCACGTTCACATGGATGCCGATCTTTTGCAGGTCATCCTGGATCAGCACTGCCATGCGCTCGCGGTATTTGTTGCCGGAGTTGGTGATGATGGAAAACACGACCTCGTTGCCGTCCTTGTCCTTGAGCGCTCCATTTTCCATACGAAAGCCCTCATCCTGCAGCGCCTTCAGGGCCGCATCGGGGCTGTACGCCTGGGGTTTCAGCTTGCTGTTGAACCAGAACTTGTTTGCCGGGGAGAACGGTCCCACTGCCGGCTGAGCGTGTCCGTGGAAGACAACGCGGCTTAGGTCGTCGCGGTTGATCGCCTCCGAAATGGCTCTGCGGAAGTTTGCCGAGCGGAACCAGTTCTTTTTGTAAGCGGGAATCGGCGACTTAGAAACTTCGTTGAACCAGAGTTGTTCGCTATCGAGCGAAGCTCCGGCATCGTGCACCAGTTGCGGCGAAGTCGCGGCCAGCTTGTCGAAATATTCGCTGTCGAGAGAATTGATCAGGTCAAGCTCTCCACGCTTGAAGCGCAGTATCTCCACATCGCGGTTGGGCTGAATGTCCAGCTGTATCGAATCCAGATAGGGCAGTTTCCGGCCTTGCTCGTCCGTCTTCCAGTAATAAGGATTGCGCTTCAAAAGAACCGAAGACCCAGGCTTGTAGTCGGCCACCAGGAACGGTCCCAGGACAGCCATTTCTTTCTTCGGGGAGCGCTCGGAAAGAATTGCGACTTGATCGAACAGGCGATCCAGTCCGGCGACCTGCGCTGGGAAGCGGATCGAAATCTGGGTCGGAGAAATCACCTTGGTTTCGACACTCCCCGTGCCCGAACGGAAGGCATCGCCGGTCGCGGAGTGCAATGCCGGGTCCATCAATCGTTGGACGGTGTAAGCGATGTCCTCGGCGGAAAAGGGAGTACCGTCGGAAAATGAGATTCCGGTGCGCAAGCGGAACGAGATCTGCCGTCCATCCTTTGAGACCTTCCACGACTGCGCCAACTCTGGCTCCAGTTCTTGCGTGTTGCGATTGACCCGCACCAGCACGCCTCCGGTCAGGTAACGGATGGCAGCGGAGGCATCGTCCTCCACCTTCAGCGGATCAAACGACTTCGGCTCCGTGCGCAGGCAAAACCTCAACTCTCCCCCGCCTTGAGCCATTGCGTGCCCCAGCAACAATCCCAGGCAGAGCACCGCAACGGCGATTGCCTTCCCGCATCGATTTGCCATCTCTTCCGACTTTTCCCCGTGGTGCTTCATGCAGCCACCTCCTCCTGCTTGGAAAGCAAAAGCTGAAACGACGTCACCACCACAACCAGCAAGATCAACGGCACAAACTTCCACGGTTCTTCCCCCACGGAAACCAGCCCTTCCAACTCTCTCAACAGACTTCCCCACGAGGGCATAGGCTCGGCGACACCCAGCCCGAGAATCCCCAAATTGGCCTCACTCAAGATGAAGACCGGAATGGAAATCCAAAACTGGGCGTAGAGCACAGGCTTCAAGTTCGGCATGACATGCAGCCAAAACAGCCGTTGCCCGGGAATCCCCGCGGCTCGCGCCTGCCGGACAAAATCCGATGTGCGCAGCGATCCCGCGGTTGTGCACAGCACTCGCGCCGCGGTGGTCCAGCCCAGAAGCCCCAACAGCATAAAGGTCACCAGCACCGAGACCAGCGGAGACACATTCAGCGGCATCAGTGCCCTCGCCGTGATCAGCAGGAACAACCAGGGCAGCGACAAGAATACGTTGGTCACCGCCATTGCCATTCGCGCCCAGGCTCCGCCCAGATATCCCGCGAGTCCCCCGATCAGGGCAGCCATCAAAGTTGAGAGCAGTGCCGCTGCCGGAGCCAACAGCAGCGAGATCCGGGTTCCGTAAAGCACGCGGGCAAAACGATCCCGCCCAATTTCATCCGTTCCCAACCAGTGTGCGTGCGATGGAGGCGCGTCCGTCGCCTCACGGTACTGCCTGGCATAGCCGCCGGGGGCCAGCCAGTTCGCTGCCACCGAAGCGCCCAGCACCAGCGCCAAAGCTACACACGCCAGTTTTCTCCAGAGGCTCATGCTTCCTGCCCCCGGACCATATGACCGATTACATCTGCCCCGGAATTGGCCAGCAAGGTTACCAGCGTCACCAGGATGGTGATGTTTACCAGGAGCGGCAAATCGCGGGCCAGCGCGGCCTGCCACGCCAGTTGTCCAATGCCGGCCAGACCGCACAAAGCTTCAACCGGAATGGCTGCCCCTACCGCCAGGCTCACCGAGACTCCGGCTACGGCCAGCAACTGCGGTGCTACGACGGGCAGCACATGCCAGAAAAGGATGCGCGCTTCTCCCAATCCCTTGGCTCTCGCGGTGATGATGTGAGGCCGGGAGTAGGCCTTCACCAGCAGATTTCGCGAATATCGGTACGTGTGTGGGAAAACAATCAGCGCAATCGCCAACGAACCGGGCACATTCCACAGCACCGAGAGCAATGCCAGCACCGCCGCCGGAATGCAAAGGAATGTTCCACTCACCACCGTGGTCAGCGTGTCGTAGACCGAAAGCCGCAGCCATGCCGCACTCAACGCCAGCGTCAGCGTCAGCAACCAGGCCAGTCCAAGACCCATGGCCAGCAATCGGAGGGTGAGGGGCAAACGGTCCCGCAGCAGCGTGCGCACGGGTTGTCCCAAGGCGAGCGACGTTCCCAAGTCGCCGTGCGCCGCTCGTTTCATGTAAGAAAAATAAAAGCGCAGGACATTGTGGTCTTGATGCCTGGCGTCGCGTAACGCCTGCATACTCTGTGTGTTCAAATGCGGATCCAGTTCCTGCTCATCCACATCGAAGCCCGGCGCCAGCCGCACCAGCGTGGCGGAAAGCAATCCCCCAACAAAAAGGGTCGCCAGCAGAGCCAGCGCATGTCCGGCAATTCTCCATCGAAGGCTTCGCATTTATTCTCCTGACGCCCCATGCGCCAGGGCACCCCTGCTGGCGGAACGTTGAGCATGGTGGGTCTGCTTTTCGGCATACATGCGCCGGTCCGCTTCGGCCAACAATGCCTCCACGTCATGCGCGTCTTCCGGACAAAAGGCCGTTCCCACGCTTAGCGTAATCACGTCCCGTCCGCAGGTGTGCCGTCCCGCCTCGACGGCCGCCTGGTTCAACCGGCTTGCCTTTTCCAGGGCAGCTTCCGGAGTGAGTCCCGGCGCCGTGATCACAAACTCGTCGCCGCCCATGCGGGCCACGTAGTCATAGCCGCGGCACGCATCGCGCAGCCGCGTGCTGAACTCGCGCAGCAGTTTGTCTCCTTCCAGATGCCCGAAGGAATCATTGATCTTCTTGAGCCCGTCGATATCGCAGACCATCACCGCCAGTGAAGTCTTCATGCGCCGGCAGCGCGCCACTTCCTGCGCCAGGTGCACAAACAGCGACCGGGCGTTGGGCAGACCGGTGAGGAAGTCGGTGGTGGCCGAACTCTCTGCTTGCTGATATTTCAGCGCGTTCTCCACCGAGAGTGCCACCTTGGAAGCCACAGCCAGCAGAATTCGCAGGTGATCCGGCGTGAAAGCGTCGACCGCCGCGTGATACATGGCCAGCACGCCCACCACGCCATTCAAGCCCTGCAAGGGAACTGCCAGCGCCGAAGACAGGACTGTATGTTTCTCCGGATCAGTGACGTAACCTGCTTCCACCTGCGGGTTGCCATTGATGATGGGCTTGCAATTCTCCGCCACCCACCCGCATAAGCCCTCGCCCACCCGGATGTTCAGAGCTGACAGGACGCGGAAGTTTTCGCCGCTCACCAGTTCCGGCAGCAACCAGCCATTCCGGTTCACGAATACCGCGATGGAGTCGTAAGGCACCAACTTGCGCAGCCGCATCGATAGCACCGAAAGCGTCTCGCTCAGACTTAGCGAGTTCCCCAGGTCCTGGCTCAACTCGAACATGGCTTGCGCTTCTTGCCGAGCAGATGCGATCGAGGTCAGAAAGTCGGTTTCGTTCTGCGAGGTGTCGGCCGGTTTCTCGAATCCCGTGGCCGGAGCCAGGCCGCGTTCCACGCGCAAGCCCTTCGAGAACCCGCAAGGAACGAAGCCGTCTTCGTGGGTTTGCGCGATGCGCTCCAGTTCCACATAGCGGCGTTCCAGAACCTCCACAATCTTCGGATCAAACCACGTTCCGCTTCTTTCTTTCACCCTTTCCATGGATCGATCCAGCGGCATGGCCTGGCGATACTGCCGGTCTGAGGCCAGCGCATCCAGACAATCTACGACCGCCAGAATCCGCGCCCCGATGGGAATTTCTTCACCAGCAAGGCCCGCGGGATATCCCGATCCATCCCACCTTTCGTGATGCGAACGTACGATGGGAGCCACGGGATAAGGGAAGGCCACGCGATCCAGGATTTCCGCACCCACCAGCGGGTGCACTTTCATTTTCTCGAACTCTTCCGGAGTCAGCCTGCCCGGTTTGTTGATGATGTGCTCCGGCACGGCCAGCTTGCCAATGTCATGCAGCAGCGCCGCTGCCCGCAGCGCCTCGATTTCATCCGCTGACAAGCCTATCTCCTTGGCGATTTCCACTGCATAGGTCCGCACGCGTTGCAGATGGGTATGCGTGGTGTGGTCCTTGGCTTCGATGGCGAGAGCCAGAGCCTCGATGGTGCGCATGTTCAGCGAAGCAATCTGCTCCACGTGCCGCTTCTCAACCTCCACCCGTTCTTTCTCGGCTTCGAGCCGTCCCAGATAGAGGCGATAAGAGCGGTACACCCAATAGATCACCGGCAGCACCAGCAGCGAGGTCTGCCAGCCGGCGCGCCGGTTGACGATTCCCACCAGGCCCACCACGGCCGCCCCCACCAGGTAATAGGGGAACGACCAGAAGTAGCACTCGGACCAAACTTTGCGGCTTGATTTATTCTCCGTCAACGAAATGACCACGGAGATGGGCAGGGTGTTCGCCAGGAAGAAAACCAGTGCCGCCACCATCAGCAGAATGGGTTTATCGCTGCCCACTCTCGCGTCCAGCCAGTGGTAACTGGTGTAGCAGAGCGCGCTGGCGTTGGCCATCATGCCAAAGACGTTGAAGAAGACTTTGACTGGATCCAGTCGATTCCGTGTCTGCCAGACGCTCTGCACGAGCGTGGCCGCACAGCCGATGACAAGTGTCTCCGGCAGGCTTAGCTCCATCACGCCGAGAAGAATGAAAAGGAAATTGACTGACATCGTGCCGTCGATGCCGGGTAATTGCACTTTCAGGCTGGAGGCGAGCACGGCCACGACCAGGTAACAGCCAAATCGTGTCAGGTCAGCGGATTGCCAGTGCCATAGGGCGGAGCACAGCACCGCCATCCCAAGCGAGACCGTGATCCCGACAAATAGTTTCGTACGAATCGACATTGCGTCGTTACTTCTGCTGCGAGGGGAGGCGCAGACTACGCCCGTGGCGCGGGAAAGTCGTCCCCGCGCACACCTCCGGTCGAGCCTGTTCAATGAAATCCTAATGTTGTTACAGGGTCTTAAGTAGCTTACCGACGTAACTCCAGGAGCTTGCAGTTTCGCGGTTTGGCAATCGACGTGACGGATATCTCTGGCCTGATTCCCGCCCCTTTTCACACCGGGAACCGATTACTTTCGTTATGACTCGAAGCCGCATACTTCCTGCAACCCCTGTTCTCTGTGTCAAGATCAACTCCAAACGCGCGGGATGCCACCAGTAAATCTCAATTCGCAGCCTCAGGCGACGCCGGCCACCGGTCCCGACGACGGCCACCCCGCCGCCGAACCTTCGCGTGCGCCTTCTCGCGCGGCCGGCGCAGTCAAGGGACTCGCGGTCTTGTCCGCCGATCTGGAGGGCAAGCTCAATGGATACAACGATGCTGCTCTAAAGATCTTCAGCTGTAGCCCTGCGGAAGTTCTGGGCCGAACCCTGGCCGCTTTTATCTCAAGCGAGGATGGCGCCGAGCAGCGTCAACTCCAGAAGACCATGCTGGCCGCGGTGTTGAAGGACGGTCAGTATCGATCCTCACGCCGGTGCCAGACCAAGTCTGCAAAGGCTTTCACGGTGGAGTTCTCCGTTACCCTGCTGCGTGACCGCAAATCCGCGCCCGCAGGGATGGTTGCTCTGCTCTCGGTGACAGAAGAAAAGTCACAGCAGAGTTCGATCCCCAGCAAAGCGCAGGGGGCGGAAGAAGACGAAGTGGCGCACACCGTTTCCCGCGAGATCGACGGCACAAACCTCATTCTCGCCAGTCCCGTGATGCACCGATTTATGCGCATGGTGGACCGCGTTGCCGGCCACACCGAGAGCGTGCTGGTCACTGGTGAAACCGGAACTGGCAAGGAACTGATTGCCCGCACGATTCACCAATCTTCGAATCGGAACAGCCGGCCCTGGGTCGACATTAACTGTGCGGCACTTCCCGAGAACCTGGTCGAGAGCGAGTTGTTCGGTTATGAAAAGGGCGCGTTTACCGGAGCCGATTCGTCGAAACCAGGCTTGTTCGAACTGGCTGACAAGGGCTCACTCTTCCTCGATGAAATCGGCGACCTGCAGCTCCAGACTCAGGTCAAGCTGTTGCGCGTGCTGGATGGAGCTCCGTTCTACCGCCTCGGAGGCCACCGCAAGATCACAGTCGATGTCCGCATTGTTGCCGCCACCAACCAGGATCTCGACGACGCAGTCAAGGCGGGCCGTTTTCGCGAGGACCTTTTCCATCGTCTCGGCCAGTTCCAACTGCGCGTGCCCCCGCTGCGGGAACGTCCCGAGGATATCGTCGCGTTGGCCGAACACTTCCTCAGCCTCAAGAATCCCGGCAGCTCTTTTGCGCCCGATGCCATTTCCGCCTTGCTCTCGCACTCCTGGCCCGGCAACGTTCGCGAGCTGCGCAACCTCATCGCTCGAGTTGCCGTGGAATCAAGCCAGCCCGAGATCCAGAAATCGCAGATTACAGATGCAATGTCCGGCAACCCGGTCGCTCAACGGCAGTCAGCCTCCATGCCGGTCGGCAATCTCGACAGCATGGAAGAGCAGATGATCATCCGGGCCCTGGAGCGCAGCGGCGGCCATCGCAGCCAGGCCGCCGAACAACTGGGCATCTCCCGCCGCACCCTCAGCCGCAAGCTGAAGGAGTACAACATCAACGTCAATCCCGGCGAAGGCGCGAACTCTTTCGGATTCATCAGCCTCGAGCAGCAAAAGTTCTTTCGCGCCCGCATCCAGCTCTCGGTTGCCTTGAAGAACCAGCAAGGTGAGGAAGTCTGCGTCGAGGGCGTGAACCTCAGCACCGGCGGCATGGGAGTGGATGGACTGAAAGAACCGATGAAATTTACCGGCCTGCTCGACGTAAGCTTCCCACTCCCTGATAGTGAAACCATCTTTCGAGCGAAGGCTCGCATCGTCTGGTTCGGCGGCGAAGGCCGCGTCGGTCTTCGCTTCGCCGTTATCGACCCCGTCCTCTTCGAGCAGCTTCAGCACTGGAGCAATAAAAAGATGAAGGACGAAGGTTGGGAATTACCTGCCCAGCCGTAGAGACGCCGGCGCCTTCGTCGCTCCTGCCACGTTTACCTCCACCACGAAGCGAGTAGAATAATCCCGTTCCGGAGGTCCCCCATGCTCCGCCTGTTCATCTTGTTTCTGCTTACCTCACTGGGTTGCATTCAACAGCCCCCCGCACCTGCCGCGCTCGACCTGGTGAAGCAAGGCGAGGAGCTGAACAGCGAAGGCAAGCAGGATGAAGCCCTCGCTCTCTACCGCCAGGCGATCGAGATGTCCCCGAATCTATATGAAGCGCAACTCGCATCCGGCATGGCGCTCGACTTGAAAGGGAACTACGGTGAGGCTCGCCAGCATCTCACCAAGGCGATCGAGCTTGCTCCAGCTGACTCGAAACAGCAAGCCCTACGCACCATCGCCTTCTCGTACGCGTTTGAAAGGAACGCCAACGAAGCCGCGAAGTTCGAGCAGCAAGTCTTCGATGCGCGTATGTTTGCTCACGACTTCACCAGCGCCGCCGAGACCGCCAACGAACTCGCCCGCATCTACCTCGAATCGGGCGATACCACCAACGCCTACAAGTGGTATCAATCGGGATACGAAACCGCCCAGCACAAGCCCGATCTCAGCGAGGCCGAAAAGAATCTCTGGCTCTTCCGCTGGGAGAACGCCCAGGCCCGCATCGCCGCCCGCAACGGTAAAATGGACCAGGTCCAGCAACACGTGGCCGCTGCCAAAGCTGCTCTTGACAAAGCCAACAACCCCGATCAGGCACGCTTTTTTCCTTACCTGACGGGTTACGTCGCCTTCTATGCGGGAGATTACAAGACCGCCATTGCTGATCTGCAAAAGGCCGACCAGCGTGATCCCTTGATTCTGGTGCTTTTAGGGGAGTCTTACGAGAAGTCCGGCGATCCATCTCAGGCTATGGATTACTATCGCAAAGTTCTCAGCTCAAACGCTCACAACCCCACCAACGCCTTCGCACGCCCGTTGGCAACGAAGAAACTGGCGGGCGGAGGCTAAAACAGAAGCCAGCGCCCCATCCGGTAAGGCTTCACTGGTTCTCCCGCGGAACTTTAGGCACGTTACTCCGGTGCCAGCCACAGTCGAGCCATTGCCCCGGCTGGCTCGTTGCCGCACACTAGTCGAACCATGGAAACAAAATCGAGCGTTTCAAAGGGTCTCGGGAAAACCGAGAAACTGTCGTTAGTGATCCTCGGCCTCTGCATCGTGGCACTGGCGACGATTCTCCTGTTGCGGCCCTTCTAACCAGGCCGCCGATTCAGCTTTGCATCCGCAACATCCGCCCTAAGCCGTCCAGGATTCCGCACGCCAGGCTGCTAGTGCGCAGGCGCCGGTTGAGGAGTCGCCTGCGGTGCCGCTGCGCCCGGACTGGCGAAGTTCACCTTCGGAACTTCACGTGATCCTGGCGAAGCCTCGAAGTAAGCTTCGTTCGGCTTGAATCCCGCAAATCCCGCGAAAAAGCTGTTGGGAAACTGCTGCACGTAAGTGTTGTAATCCTGCAGCGTGTCGTTATAGCGCTTGCGCTCGACCGCGATGCGATTCTCCGTGCCGGCAAGTTCATCCTGCAATCGAAGGAAATTCTCATTGGACTTCAACTGCGGGTAGTTCTCGACCACCAGCAGCAAGCGCCCAATCGCTCCATCGAGCTGCCCGTTGGCCGCAATCTTCTCTTGTGGCGAACCAGCGGAAAGCAGGGCAGAACGCGCCTTCGCGATGTCGCCAAACACGGTTACTTCTTGCTGTGCGTAGCCCTTTACCGTCTCCACCAAGTTTGGGATCAGGTCGGCGCGGCGTTGCAGCACAATGTCGACCTGCGACCAGGCTGCCTTTACTGCCTCGTTCTTGCTGACCAGCGTATTTTTCACGCTTACGTACTGGCCAAAAGCAAAGAGGGTAATCAGCAATACGAGTGCGACAATAACAACGACCACTATCAGCGTCTTGCTCATAAGATTCTCCTGAAAAACCGCATCCGCAGACTCTATGAAGAGCCGGCGGTGCCTGAGTCCAGCATTTTATCAACTGCGGAGGTTACCTGCTCCAACGCCGCCAGGTATCGCGAAAAAACGTCGGCCACATCGAGCTTCTTGCGATCCGATTTCCGCTCTCTTACGTCCAGCACCTGCAGAAAGGCCGAAGCATCAAACCCAAGTTGCTTTGCCAATGTCTGCACAGCCTCGCGCTTCCCAACCGGAGCCTCGTGACCCAGCACCATCAATGCGTGGCGGAAAAGCGTGGCAAATGACGAGACTGATCGTAACAGCAGCTCCCACATCCGCGAGTCGTTGCCGGAGGCGAGCAGCAGGTGCTGCCGCAGCAGCGCGAGTTTTTCCCCCAACTCGTACTCCACCTGCATGCGGTGCAGGTTCGCCGGAATCGACAAACCCCGCACCACATCTTCGCCGAAGAGGACACGGTGGTGCCGTTGCATGTCGATTAACTCAATCGTAAACACATCTGTAGTACGCGCGATCTCGGCGCGGGTCATGAACAGGGGAGGCGGCTGCTTCTGCGTATCCCACCACTTCACCGCCGGGGCCAGAGCCTGCAATGCCGCGAATGAGCTGTCGCGAATCACACAGAACAGATTCACATTCGAGAACTCGGGATGAAAATCTCCCGCGACCGCCGATCCGAACAGGATCACGCTCTCCAGGTTCGCTCCCGCCGCCGCTTGCAATCGACTGACAAAGTCGTTGATCTTTTTTTCCGGAACCATTTTGCATCCTCGCTCGCTACCAGCTGCTGCTCGCCCCGCCACCACCGGAACTGCCGCCGCCGCCGAATCCCCCGAAACCACCACCACCGCCAAATCCGCCGCCGCCTCCACCAAAACCCCCGCCATAACCACGGCCGCCGCCGCCAAACATTCCAGAAAAAAGGATCCAGAACAATACGCCCCGCAAGGGCGTAAAGAGGATGATCAATATGACAACGCCAATGGCTATGACCCCACCGATCGACATGCCTCGACCCGGCTGACTATCTCGCTCGGACGGAGCCTCCGGCTGTGGGGTTGTAAGCTGAATGCCGGCATCATCGGCAATGACCTTCGCAACCCGCGATGTGACCAGCAGCAGCGCCTTGCTGTAATCGCCGCCGCGCACTAGAGGAATGGCTTCCCGCTGAAATCCTCCCACCTTCCCATCGGGCAGGATGGGCTCTAGTCCATAGCCGACCTCAACGCGCGCGCGATGGTCGTCAATGGCATACAGGATCAGCACTCCGCGGTTGGTCGACTTGGTTCCCAGCTCCCACTGATGAAACAGAGCTACCGCGTAACTTTCAATATCGGAGCCGTCGAGCGACTGGACGGTGACGACCGCCATCTTGGCATGCGCCTTCTCGTCGATCTGCCGGCAGATCTCGTCCATCTGCACGACGGAGTTCTGATCGAGAACGTGGGCAAAGTCGTTGACGTAGTCGGTGGCTTTGAGCTTGGCGACGGGTTCGCCCTGCGCCGCCACGACCAGCAGCAGCGCACCAACAACGCCAAGCCACAATTTTGCAAATGAACTCATCGGGAACCAGAATTGTACAGGACCGCCGGAGCTACCTCTTTCGGATCACATCCGCAACGTCGCGGGCTCCGTGCAGAACGGCGACAATCCAGCGCGGATGGGATGCTGCGGTAAACAACCAGATAGGAGCCGACCGGCCAGAACCGCACATCCCGCTCAGTGAGATCGGACCGGGTATGTCCCATCCCGGGATGCTCAGCTACCATGTCGAATGCGTCGAAGAGCTCATTCTCCAGCTTGTCGGCGGCGGCGGCATTGTCTGTGGAGATAAAATCCCAAATGTCTTGCAGATCTTGCAACGCATCGGGAGAAAGCACATACGCGGACATCGCCGTTACTTTACGCTTCTCGCCCGCCGTAGTCGCGCCCTTGCCTCAGCTCCGGGTATGCCCTCACCTCTATCCAGCTGTTCGATTCCTCGATCAATCTTTCTCCGCACTTCAGCCAGCCGCTGCTGTTTGAGCTGCTCCTGCTCCTCCAAGAGCCGTAGGCCTTCACGGATTACCTCCGAGGCAGACGCGTAGCGCCCGCTCTTCACTTTGTCATAAACTATTTGTTCCAGTTCGGGTGTTAGAGAAATGTTCATCAGTGCTCCTGGAAGTCCGATGCTAACCAATAGCATAAAATATCAGTAAATAGCATCGCTTGCAAATTGCGACCGGCCCAGGATCGTTGGGTCGTCAAGGTCGGTGGATTGTTCTAAATAGGAGAGTCTTATCACTCTGCGGTATTATCAAGTTGATGCCAGCCCAGCATTCATTCCAGACCGACGACCCGCGGCTCCAGCCGATCCACGCCAAAGTCCTGGCCCGTCAGCGGCTCGACGCAGACGATGCCCTTGCCCTCTACCGTACGGGCGACATTCTTGCCGTGGGCTGGATGGCCAACCACGTCCGGGAGCGCATGCATGGCAGCAAGACGTATTTCAACGTGAACCGCCACATCAATCCCACCAACGTCTGCGTTGCTGCTTGCCGCCTTTGCGCCTTCGGCCGCAAGAAAGATGCGCCCGGCGCCTACACCATGGCGCTTGACGAAGCTTTTGAAACCGCCGCCTCCGGATACAGTGAGGCCGTCACAGAGTTCCACATCGTTGGCGGATTGCATCCCGACCTGCCATTTCAGTATTTCCTCGATCTCTGCTCCGGCCTGAAGCAGCGCTTCCCGCAAGTGCATCTCAAGGCCTTCACCATGGTCGAGGTCGCCTATCTTTCAAAGCGTGCCAAACTTTCCATTCGCGAGACGCTGGAACAACTCAAAGCCTCAGGCGTGGATTCGCTCCCCGGAGGAGGCGCCGAAATTTTCGCTGACCGCGTGCGCCACATCATCTGCGACCACAAGATCGATGGCGATCAGTGGCTCGACACCGCCAGGCTCGCCCACCAGATCGGATTGAAGTCCAACGCGACCATGCTCTACGGCCACGTCGAGAACGACGAAGACCGCGTCGACCATCTGCTCAAACTGCGCGCCCTGCAAGACGAAACCGGCGGCTTCCAGACGTTTATTCCGCTGGCCTTCCATCCCGATAACACTCCGCTGCAGCATCTGCCGAAAACCACCGGCATGCTCGACATCAAGCAGATTGCGGTCAGCCGCCTCGTGCTCGACAATTTTCCTCACATAAAGTCCTACTGGCAGATGGTGACGTCAAAGATGGCGCAGATCTCCCTGCGCTTCGGCGCTGACGACATGGATGGCACCGTGATCGAGGAAAAGATCTACCACGACGCGGGCGCCACTACGCCCCAAGGCATGCGCCGCGAAGAACTCGAGCGCCTGATCCGCGCCGCCGGCCGCGTACCCATCGAGCGCGATACGCTCTACCACCCGGTTACGCGCACAGAAACCTCCGTCACGGTAGAAGTGTAGGCCGGGCATCGGTCTAGCTCTAGCGACGAAGCGTCACTCTCGTTGTTCTGCAGAAAGTGGTGGTTGTACGCAACCCCATCATTCTCTGGAGGAGTGTACGCCTGGCGGTCTGTCAGACAGCCTGAGATTTTCGCTGCCGCAATCCCCTTGTCTTCCCGGAAGCATCTCTATGCTCCACGCTCCCCATGGCATGCCGCAACAGTAAGTTCGCCCTCGTCTGATATCCCTTTCCATACCCCTTCAGCCATTCCAGAACGTCTGCATCCAGGCGCATAGTCACGGTCTTCTTGGGGGGGCGATAAAACTTCCCCATCTCAGCCTTGCTCCAGTCCAGGACGAGAGGAATATCCGAGAAATCAATGTCTTCGTCTTTCATGCCGGCGATGGCGGCGATGTCTCTTTTTTGTTCCTTGGTGAGCTTCCTCATAGATTTTCCTCTCTCGCGACTCTGCGGCCCGCGCGGAAATAATTCGGATTACGTCCTCGCCTTCTGCCTCAAAGCACGTATGGACGACCACAAGAAGTACTCGCTGGCCAATGGCTCCAAAAGTGATCCAACGTTCCTCCTCGTCGGACGATTCGTCCCGCTGCGTCAGGGCGTTGGGATCCTCGAAAGTAAGGCTTGCCGTCTCAAAACGCACACCGTGCTTCAGCAAGTTCCGCCGGTTCTTGGCCTCATCCCACTCAAAGCGCATGGGCAGTATCCGGCACTTTCGTCAGACTACCTTGCCAAATCCTTCATGTCAATACATATGTATGTACGATTGACGATTCAAGCCTTTCGCGCAAAGCAAAGGCCGGAGCAGGGAAGTTGATTCCCTCTTCTCCGGCCGCCACAAACTCAAGAACCGAAAACCTGAAGCTTTTCTTACAACTTCTCGTAGAACTCACATGCCGAACACGAAATATAAATCCCGCCGGGTATGTTGCGCTCGCGGTCCTTCATGCGTTTGACGATCCGTGTCGTTTTGCCGCACTTGGGGCAATCCGTGCTCTTGCTCGTATCCATCACCTTCTTACGATCTGCTGTTTTTGCGATCTTCGCTCCTACCGCCATGATTCGTTTCTCCTGATCTTAATTGCGCAGCGATCCGCTGGATTGCCTCCGCCCGGATAATTGTAATGGGATGCTTCAGACCTTGTCGCTACGTCTCGCTCTTCTTCCGCACAATTATTTTACAGTAACGTCGTGCCCCCTGTCTTGCGTACTTGCTGGCATTGACCCCGTTCCCACGCCCCTGCTACCGTCATATGTTTGCCTGTCAAGGAGATTCATCATGCCTGCCATCAAATTTCGCGGTGTCGATTTCATTCAGTTCGATTCGCTGCTCACCGAAGAAGAGCGCCTGGTCCGCGACACTACCCGCAAGTTTATCGAGGATAACCTCGTCCCCATCATCGAAGAGTGCAACCGCGCCGGCCGCTTCCCGCGCGAACTGGTCAAACCCATGGCCGATCTCGGCTTCTTCGGTGCCTCCCTCAAAGGGTATGGTTGCGCCGGCATGGGTAACGTCGAGTACGGGCTGATGACCCAGGAACTCGAACGTGGCGACTCCGGCGTACGCAGCTTCGTCAGCGTGCAGTCGGGCCTTGTGATGTTCCCAATCTATGCCTTCGGAAGCGAGGAGCAGAAACAGACCTGGCTGCCCGCCATGCAGAAAGGTGAAAAGCTCGGCTGCTTCGGACTCACCGAGCCCGGCTTCGGCTCCAACCCCGGCGGCATGCGCACGCGCGCCCGCAAAGTGGGAAACGAATACATTCTCAACGGCGAGAAGATGTGGATCACCTCCGGCACCATCGCCGACGTGGCCATTATCTGGGCTAAGGTAGAAAATGAAGACGACAAGATTCGCGGCTTCCTCGTCGAAAAAGATCGACCCGGCTTCACCTCAGATGACATTCACGGCAAGTGGTCTCTGCGCGCCTCGGTGACCTCGGGGCTGTCGCTGCAGGACGTTCACATCCCCGAGTCGAACTTGCTCCCGAAAAGTGATGGTCTGAAGTCGCCGCTGATGTGCCTCAACCAGGCTCGCTACGGCATTGCCTGGGGCGCGATCGGTGCGGCCATGTCCTGCTACGACTGCGCTCTGCAGTATGCCGTCTTGCGCAAACAATGGCGCGACCAGCCCATCGCTTCGCACCAGCTCGTGCAGGATAAGCTCACCTGGATGATCAGTGAGATCACCAAAGCGCAACTCCTCGTGCTGCAGGTCGGCCGCCTCAAAGATGCAGGCAAAGTAGAGCACCAGCATATCTCGATGGCGAAACGCAACAACGTATGGATGGCCCTCGAGTGTGCCCGCATCGCGCGCGACATCCTCGGCGCCAACGGCGTTGCCGACGACTACCCCATCATGCGCCACATGATGAACCTGGAGTCGGTAAAGACCTACGAGGGAACGCACGATGTGCATTCGCTCATCATCGGGCAGAGCGTGACGGGGATCGACGCGTTTTAGCGCCCCATCGTCATTTCCATTTCCAGTGCCAATGATCCAACTGCTGGCATCTGCGTCCGCCGAATGTGTTCTGATTTTGTAACATCGCCAGAAGCCGCCGACAACGGGCGGCTCAGGGCGCTCATCCCCCCATTTTCTTGCCCAAAAGCGGGACCGCCAGAACAAAGAACCTCAGAATGCCCGGAGCTGAGAGGCCTTGTTCCAAGTTCGTAACAGGATTGACTTCGATTGGTGCGTGCTCCTTCTCTGGATTACGCTTCCTGCCCATCGAGGGCGAAGAGCCTTTCCCCCAAAGGCGGGCATTATTCCTCGGCATAGTTCTCGGCATATTTCTCGGGCCTGGTTATCACCATAGGAAAAAGCGGTCGCCAATGCGCTTCCGCGCAGCGCAATCGGGTATGGACCGGGGCAAATCGGGCCACCCCTCCATGCTGCAGCGAGAGTAATCCAGGGAGGTTCGCATGAGCACATTCCAGACATTGTTGGCGTTGGTAGTTTTGATTTTCGTGTTGAGCGTGGTCGTTCAGGCGGTGCAGGAAGTGATCAAGTCGCTGGCCAACACCAAGGCCAACACGATGGCGCAAATGCTCGTGAAGTTCATGGGTGACCACTTGACGCTGCCACAGGTTCAAGGTGCTTTGGAAAAACGCGGGCTGGACCTGACTGACCTGGAGAACCTTAACAAGGAAGATTTCCGGCACCTGCTGGATGGTATCGAGTTCCTGGATCCACAGATGCAAGGCATAGTTGCCAACGTGAACGCGACGCTGGAACAAAAAAAGGACAATATGGCTGCGGCCTACGAGGCAGCCCGAGCCTCGTTTCAAAAGGCCTACACCGCAAAAAACAAAGCATTCGCGGTCGCCATAAGTTTTGTAGTTGTACTCGCGCTGAATGCCAACCTGATCATGCTCTATGAGGAGCTCGCCACCGATCAGGTCATGGCAGAGGCTCTGGTGGGAAAGGCATCGGCATCAATTAATTCAGCTCAGTCCGGCACTGACAGCTGTCAGTCCCTTCCCGACTGTTACTCCAGCAGCCGCAAGTCCATCACGAATACGCTGGTCAACTACCCTCCCCTGGTCAGAGACTCAAGCTATGGGTCGGACTTTCGGGATCACACGCTTAGCGCGATTGCCGGATTGTTACTGATGGCCCTCCTGGTATCGCTGGGAGCGCCGTTCTGGAATGATGTTCTAAAAGGAATGATGGGTGTCAACAACGCATTGAACGCGGGCGGGAAGCAGACATCGTAAGACCAGCGGAAAGCTAGGCGGTAGGCTTGTCACGCGGTGGTTCCACCGCAAGGAACTCCTCAGCGAAGCGCCGGCTGTAGCTTTCAAGCAGCGCCTGCACCCGCTGCGCATCGCTCGACCGCAGAATCAGTCCTGCGTGGTGATGCTTCTTGATCCGCAAAAACACTTCAGGATCGTTGTATCCCGACGTGTCAGGATTCTCCTGCCGCGCCAGCGAGAGAATCACTCCAGCATACTCCTCGCGCACGGGAGGCAGCCGGTAACTTCCATTGCCGCCGGCAACTTCGATGCGAGCCCACTCCCGCCATAAGTTGATCCCCGAAGCGGTCTCGACCATCTCGTTGATGTAAGCTCCGCCCACGCGCGCCGCACACTCCAGAAAATAAAAGTGCCCATCGGCATGCGCCTGAATGAATTCGGCATGGGCCACGCCCCGCACCAGCCCCAGCGCCGCGATCAGGTCGCGATTGATCTGCCGCAACTCTGTATCCGCATCGTTGCCTCGCGGGATAACGCGGGTAGTGAAAATCCCGCCGCCCTGTGCCACGTTCATGGGGGGCTTGCCGTACTTGCTCACGCTGGCAAAAACTACTTCGCTCTCCGAGACCACGGAATCGACATGGTAGACCTCGCCGGGAACAAATCGTTCCAACAGGAAACTAGACTGTTTCACCCCCAGTTGCTCCAGCATGGGCCAAAGCTCTTCGGCATTGTGAATCTTTTTGATCCCGATCGCCGAAGCCTCCTGCCGCGGTTTCAGCACCCATGGCCCGGGAACATGTTCGAGGTAGTAGCGGATGTCGTCATGATTGAAGACAGGAACAAAATCGGGCACGCGGACCTCGCGATCCAGCGCCTTCATGCGCATCGCCAGCTTGTCGCGGAAATAGCGCATCGTGGTCAGCCCCATCCCCGGCACGCGCAGGTGTTCGCGCAGAGTCGCGGCGGTCTCCATGTCGTATTCGTCGAGGGCGACGATGCGGTCCAGCTTCTGCGTGCGCGCCAGGTGCGTCACGGCCTGCACGATATCAGCGAGAGGAAGTTCGGCGGGAAGATAGAACGTGTCTTCCAGGCTTTCCCGTGGCCAGTCGGCGTCGCGCAGCTTTTCCGCCGTAAGCAGGAGTACGCGGCAGCCCTGGCGCTTGCACTCGCGCATGAACTCCTGTCCCTTCTCGTAGGTCGTGATGCACAGAAGGGTCAGTGGGCGCGATTCCGGCATGGGTTCTCTTTTCAAAACAGGCCTGTGAGAATAACACGGCCAACCACGGTCCCAATATCGGTTATTCTCATGGCTCCAGCCATTTCTTTCAATCTCCCCACGGTTGGGATATATTCTCAGGCCGGTCGAAATTGGTCGGTTCATACGCATGTTGGGAGGCTCTTATGGCTACGCAAACTCGTCCAGAAGGTAAGGCTCGCAGTTTCGGGGAGAACATTGAAAGCGACCTGGCGTCGCGATTTCTGCGCGTGGTCGAAGTGGCGGCCATCGCCTCGGCACACACCATGGGCCAAGGCGAACGCAAGCTTTCTGACCAGGTGGCCACCGAGGCCATGCGCCAGACCATGGATTCCATTCCCATGCGCGGCACCATCGTGATCGGCGAAGGCGAGCGCGACGAAGCGCCCATGCTCTACATCGGCGAGCGTGTGGGCGCCGAATTCACCGATGGTCGCGAAGTGCCCGAGGTTGATATCGCCGTCGATCCGCTTGAGGGCACGAATCTCTGCGCCACCGGCGCGCCGGGAGCGATCACCGTGCTCGCCGCCTCCGAACGCGGAGGCCTGCTCAACGCTCCCGACTGCTACATGGAAAAGATCGTGGTCGGACCTTCCTGCAAGAATGCGGTCGACCTCGATGCTCCCGTGTCTGACAATCTGAAGAACATCGCAAAGCGCATGTCTCGTGATGTGGAAGACCTGGTCGTCATCGTGCTCGATCGCCCGCGCCACGAAAAGCTGATTGCCGATATTCGCGCCGCCGGCGCCCGCATCCGGCTGATTGGCGATGGCGACCTCTCGGCCGGCATTGCCGCCGCCGTGATCGGTACGGGCGTTCACGCGGTCATGGGCTCAGGCGGGGCGCCCGAAGGCGTGATCACCGCCGCCGCCATTCGCTGTCTCAACGGCTATATGCTCGGCCGCTTAGTCGTGAAGCCCGACCAGGAAGAGCGCCTCGCCCGCATGGGCATCAAAGACAAGAACAAAATCTACGAAGCTGAGGATCTCGCTCCCGGCAAGCAGCTCATCTTCGCCGCTACCGGCGTGACCGACGGCGCGCTGCTGAAAGGCGTCCGATTCTTCGGCGAAGGCACGCGGACCTCTTCGGTGATCCTCACCCAGCTCACCGGCAAAGTGCGATTCATCGAAAGCATCCACCTGGAAAAGGGACCGGATGTGAAGGTGAGGTTCATGTAGTGGCCGCCAGCCATTTCCCCGTGCAAAGCGCTGCTTGTGCGGCATCTTGACAATCACGAAATCATCTAGAATAATCATCTAGGTGGTAGGGCCATGCGCACTATCGGTCTGTTCGAAGCCAAACAGAAGCTGTCCAACTTGGTGGAGCGCGCCAGCGAAGGAGAGCGCATTGGAATCACGCGCCGAGGAAAGCTAGCGGCTTTCCTGGTTCCCGCGCGCAACAATGCCAGTTTGAAAAAAGCATTCGCCGACATTGACCGGATCCGAATGCGCGCCAAACCACTGCCGCGGGGTATGAAGATCAAGGATCTGATCGAAGAGGGTCGCAGGTGAAGCGATTTGTGCTAGACGCTTCTGTTGCTCTAGCCTGGTTCCTGGACCGCCCGACCGCGCACTATGCCGACCACGTCAGGCAGCTATTGCTCCGCGGCAACCGAGCAGTCGTTCCCGCGCTTTGGCAACTCGAGATTGCCAACGGATTTGTCATCGCTGAACGGCGAGGCATGCTGACCTCTTCAGATACGGCAGAAGCCCTGCACAGCCTTGACGTGGTGATCGCGCAAGCCATCGAGAATAGTCAAGACCCTGTTTCGATGCGGGACGCTCTCCATACAGCGCGGGAGTTCCGGCTTACAGCCTATGACGCCGTCTATCTCAATACAGCGCGTCGCGAACACTTACCGCTGGCCACTCTCGACAAACGCTTGCAAGCAGCTGCCGCCGCTGCCGGAGTCGATCTCCTGCCCTGAGGACTGCGGCTGAGGCTGGAGTTCCAAGCCCAAACTGCCTATTTAAACTCCTTCAACACTTCCGCCGGCACCTTCGGTTCCGGCGGAAAGTCCTGCGACCAACCCTTGAACAGCGACACCGTCTTCTCGGCGCGGCGGGCGCCGTCATGCACGGCGATCTTGTGCGGGTTGCCGGCGTCGTAGCCTTCCCACAGCGAGACTCCGGCGTAAGCGCCGTCTTTGCGCAAGATGTAGTAGGTCATGTCGACAAAGCGCAGCCGGCTCATGTCGCTGTTGTAGTTGCGGACGATGCGCTTCAGTGCGTCTATGCCGGCTTCCTGCGGAGACAGACCATGGCGCATGTTTTCGATGATGGTGTGCGCGCCCGCGACCTTGATGTTTTCTTCGCCGCTGCCAGTTGCTCCGGCCGAACCTATGTCCTGATCGGTGTAACAGCCGGCACCGATGATTGGCGAATCGCCCACTCGTCCCGGCAGCTTGTAGCTTAATCCGCTGGTCGTGGTGCAGCCGGAGATTTCACCTTTGTCGCTCAGGGCAGAGCAGTGAATGGTGCCTGTCGGCGGAAACAACACTTTGTGGATAGCCTCGCGGCGCAACTCGGGCGCAATGCCCAGGCTGGCCGCGTGTTCTTCGAGTCGACGATAACGCTCCTGCCATAGTTGCGATTGCGGCTTCTCATTCCCCGGGCTCGAGTCGGGGGCCTGCCAGTGTGGATCGGCGAGCCCTGGTCCCCACCAGTCGGTGTTGGAGTGATACTCCTTCCACAGCAGCCAGATCTTGCGGGAGTGGTCGGTGAGCAGGTTCTCGCGCGGGAAGCCGACGGCCACGGCAAAGCGCTCTGCGCCTTCACCCACCAGCATGACGTGTCCGGTGTGGTCCATCACGGCCTTTGAGACCAGAGAGACGTTCTTGATGTTGCGCACGCCGCCGACTGAACCGGCGCGGCGCGTGGGGCCGTGCATGCAGCAGGCGTCGAGTTCGACCACTCCTTCCTCGTTGGGGATTCCGCCGAGGCCTACGCTGGTGTCGTTGGGATCGTCCTCTGGTCCCTTGACGACTTTGAGCGCAGCGTCAAGGGTGTCACCACCATTCTTCAGGAAGGCGAATGCGTCGTCGAGATAGTTGAAGCCGTTGTGGGCGCAGACGATGATGGGGCGCTTGTACGATCCGGACTGAGTGTCAGGTTGTTGCGAACCTGCGGCTGACTTTGTGTTTTCCCCCTGGGCTCGCGTTCCTACTCCGGCAGCGACTGCTCCTAGAACGGAAGTCTTGACAAAATCACGGCGCGAGAAAGTCATGAGTCCCTCCTGCTTGTCGGAAAACGGGAAGCATATCACGCAGCGAAAGGCTTTTCACCACAGAGACACAGAGGCACCGAGAAGGCAAAAGAAACAGCAAAACAACAAAATGATGGATCTTCTTGGTCTCGGAGACTGTCCTGAGCGAAGCCGAAGGATGAGTCTGTGGTTAGGACTTGGTTCTGCCCTGTGGATTTCGCTTCAGAAGAATTACTTGGCGCCCGCGTTGACAAGACCTTGTTGGGGATCCTTGCGGCGATTCCGAATTGGGAAAACGGGGGGTACCCCCTCCCCCTCGGTCTCTTGGAATCATCGACTTGGGGGCAAAACGCAATTTAATCTATGGGGCACAATCACTTGCGGGTAAAATCTTGCGTTCAAAGGAGTTAGGTCCTGTACAGCTCCCGCGCGCTTCACGCCTCCGCCTTGACTATGATGGGCTAGTTTGGTTGGGGGCGCAAGGTCAGATGTCACAATGCATGTGTGGATTTCGGCCGGGCGGTGGGAGATTTCGTCCTGTCCAGCGCGCGGCTCTCGAGGGCGACGAGGGAGCATAAAGGGCGCTCGGCGCTCGGCGCGGCGGTCAATGCAGGTACCTCAGCGGCTAAAGCCGTTTCCTGAAGTAGACCTTAAACGCAGCGCTGGAAGCGCTGCTCCACCCGAACCCGGACTCTTTCGGCCTACACCCTGACTCTCTCGGCCCGAACCGGACTCTCGGCACCACTGGAAGTCGTGCCTTTCCCGATCTTGTGGGCGCGGTGGCGGCTGGCCTCAGCCGCTCGCAAGGCCCCGGTAGCGGCCTAGCAGCCCGGTTCGGTGGTGGCTGAGGGGTCGATGCGGCGGGACGTCGGTGATGGAGCGCAAGTTATTATTGCTGTTCTGCTCGGAGCGGTAGCGCAACAGGGCGGCGATATTGCCGACCTTGTCGAACTCGGGATCGTCCTTCACGTAGAAAAGTTCGATGTCGTGGCGGATGACCCAGGGCAGGATGGCTTCTGCTACGTCCACTACCTCTCGAGTTTCGCGGCCACACACGGGACAGAAGCTGACCAGGTGGGCGTCGAGGTGGCCGCAGCCGGAGCACTCGACGGCCTGGGCGTGATAGTTCTGCCCCAGTAGCACTGTTTGTACTTCGCCGGCCTCGAGCGAGCGCAGGACGCGGCGCAATCCCGTGACGCCGCGAGCGTTGCTGCGGGCCTGGTTCATGGTTTCGCGAACCGCTTCCTGACAGCGAGTCTGCTGCGCATCGGCAAAAATCTGTTCGGCGTGCGAGCGGATTTCCTGGCTTCTGACGTGAGCCACGTCCGTGGAAAACCGGCCCAGCAACTTCTGCGCGACATAGGGATGCAGCTGCGGTTCGAACTGCGGCCAGAGGGTTTCCTGGCAGCCCAGGATCCAGTTTTCAAACTTGCCATTGTATTTGTCTTTATTTTTATTCTTGTCTTTATTGTTGTTGTCCAAGGCGTCTTTGAGGAAGTCGGCGACGAATTTGAAATGGTGGCGGGCCTCATCGGCGACGCGGCGCTCGGCGTGGCCTCCGTCGTAGCCGGCGAAGCCGTCGCCGCGGCCACGGCGGGAGAGAGGGTGAAAAAATCCTTCCCGTTCCGTCAGTTCGCCCAGATGCAGATCGAACAGACGGGCGCGATGACGATCCACCAGCACGATGCAGAGGCTGGGAGAAGCTCCGAGCAATTGTGCCAGAGGCTTGAGGTGGAAATGCCGATCGACCAGAAGCTCGGTGCCGCCCAGTTGCGCCGGCAGATCATACTCGCGCCAGAAGCCTTGCGCAGAGCAGGCAAACACCGCCTTGGCGCGAGCACCGCTGCCCCGCAAGTCTTGCGACAGACGCACGATGCGGTCGAGGTCGGCGCGGGCCGACTCGCACTTGTCTTTGCTCTGACCCTGACTCTGACTCTGACTATTATTCTTACTATTACTCTTGCTCCTGTTCTTACTGTTGGTTTTGCTCTCGAGTTGGCGCAATGCTTCCCGCGCCAGATCCTTGGTAAGGATCGCTTCTTCCTTGTGTGCCCGGTTGCGAGGAGCCGCGGGCTGAAAATAGAAACTAAGAGCGCAGGCTCCCTGATCTTCAAATTGTGCCAGTTCGTGGATTTGTTCCCGAGTGATCATTGGCTCATCCCTAATCCTTTCCACTAGAAGCGAATCTATGCGGTGCCGGTGCTCGCGAACCGGCCCTTGAATTGCCGGACGAGCCGGGGCGACTTGCGCAGGTGATCGCGTGCGGCGGAAATAGAACTCAGCACACGCTCCGGCGGGACACCGGTGATAGCGGAGATTTCGTCGACGCCGAAGCCTTCGATGGCGTGCAGGATGAAAGCCTCGCGGTGGGCTGGATTGACGTCGCGCAGAGCGGAGGCGATGAGGCGCATCACTTCATCGGAGCCCACGATCTGCTCGGGCGTGGCTACGCGGCCATCCGCGATGATGGTTTCTTCGGTGATGGATTCGTCGGGCTGGTGGAACTGCAGTTCGGGCTCGTCGCTGGCTTTGACGTTCTGCTTGCGGGCCGAGTCTTCCAGGTGCACGGCGCAGCCGTTGCTGCCTTCCGGGCGGGAGAGTTCATCGAGCGCTTTCATGGCCAGGTGGTAGAGCCAGGGCTCGAGTGCCAGGCGTTCCGGCTTGTCATTATTGTTATTGTTGCTGCCGTCGCCGAGCGCGGCGGCGATGGTTTCGTCAATCACTTCCTCTTTGCTGATGGAGTCCGGCATAACCAGATCGGAGGTTTCGCGGAAATAGATTTCGCGTTCCACAAAACGCTCCAGGCGGGAGAGATTCACATTGACGTAAGAGCGCACGTCCTCGGCGGAAACCACGGGTGGAAACACCGCGGCCAAGGTCTGCTCGAAGGGTACGGAGACATTGCGGCGTGCGGACGCCTCATTCTGCCGGCGCGGCCAGTTGTGCGAGGAACGCAACAGTTCCTTGTGTTTGTTGACTTGCTGCAGCAGATCTTCGAAGGCATGCTTGACCGCGGCCGAGGCGGTTGAGGCTTTGGCCTGGACCGCCATCTGTCCTGAAGGCAGGCGCAGGTTGAGCGAAACGCTGGTTCCCTCACGAGCGGAAATCTCCTCGACCACGCCTTTCAGATGAATCAGTTCGGGACGGAAGACCTGCAGGCGTTTCCGCAGTTTTTCGACCTGATGTTGGATGTCTTTTTCAACGGCGGGAGTTTTATGAAGCCGGTAACTGACGTGGACGTTCATGAGCACCTCAAGCTTGCCAACGAAGCGGAGCAAACCAGTGCTTGCTAAGAAAAAGTGTACACCCGCCCACGCGATGACAAAGCCGAAAATATGAGGAGCAGATCCGACCGCCAACGGTTTTGGGAATACGCGGCGAATTTGCCGCCGGTCTGAGGTGCCGGATATGATCCGTGAATCATGAAACCAGTACAACTCCTGCTTTTTGCGTCTCTGGTGGCCTCGGCCTGGGCGCAAGCTCCCTCCTCAAAAGAAGTTGAAGCGGTTTATCCCGACGCGCACGCGTTGTATCTGGATCTGCATCAGAACCCGGAACTGTCTTCGCACGAAACCCAAACGGCGGCAAAGCTGGCTGGCCGGTTGCGCGGCCTGGGCTATGAGGTGACGGAACACGTTGGGGGTACGGGGATTGTGGCCATCCTGAAGAACGGCGCGGGCCCGACCGTGATGCTGCGAACCGAACTGGATGCGCTGCCCGTGGAAGAGAAGACCGGTCTTGCGTATGCGAGCAAAGTTCGCACCAAAGATGACGCTGGGCACGATGTCCCGGTCATGCATGCCTGCGGGCACGACTTGCATATGGCATCGATCCTGGGTACAGCCGCGATTATGGCGCACAGCAAAGAGAGCTGGCACGGGACTCTAATGCTGGTCGGGCAGCCGGCGGAGGAAACGATCAGTGGCGCTAAGGGGATGCTCGGCGACGGCTTGCTGACGCGCTTTCCCAAGCCCGATGTGGCTGTGGCGCTGCACGTCGGCAACGTGTTGCCCGCGGGCACGGTAGGAATTACACCTGGAGTCTACAACACGAACGCGGACTCGCTGCGGATCACGATTTATGGCAAGGGCGGCCATGGCGCGGCGCCGCATATGGCGATTGATCCGATCGTGATCGCCGCCCGAACGATTCTGGCGTTGCAGACTATTGCTTCGCGGGAAGTGAAGCCGGGGGAATTGGCAGTGGTCACGGTGGGTTACATTCAGGCGGGCACCAAGAACAACGTTATTCCGGATCAGGCTGAGTTGGGGCTGACCGTGCGCACCAACAAAGCGGAAGTGCGCAAGCAGGTGCTGGCGGCCATTGCACGGATCACCAAGGCCGAAGCCGAGGCGGCGGGCGCGCCTCGTCCACCTTCGATCGATCACTATGAAGGGACGGATCTGGTGTACAACGATCCCGTGCTGGCCGAGCGGCTGCGCGGTGCTCTGGAATCGGCGCTGGGAGAGGCGAATGTGGTCATGGCCGGGCCGATCACGACGTCGGAAGATTTTTCTTACTACGTTGCTCAGGGCATCCCGGGGTTTTATTTCAGTCTTGGTGGAGCGGACCCGGGGAAGTTCGCTGAGGCTAAGGTTGCGGGGACGATGTTGCCGTCGAATCACTCTTCGCTGTTTGCACCCGATGTGGATCCGGCGCTGCGGACGGGGATTGTGGCGGAGGTAGCCGTGCTGAGGAATCTGCTGAAGTGAGTTAGCTCGCCGGCGTTTATGGAGAAGCCGCCTCGCTGCGCTCGCGGGACAGCCGAGGCGGCTGTCCCCACATGAGGATCTGGGCAACCTGAGACAGACCACCCTTCCTATCGGCCCGATTTAGCGGCGCTTTAGCGCTTCGAGTTCATCGAGAGTTCTTGGCCAGTCTGATCCCAGGAGCCGAGACAAGCTTCGGTCGGCTAAAACTTTGCCGTTGGTCTGGCAGCGGGCGCAGTAGTTGGTTTCTTTGTCGGCGTAACGAATCCGCAGGACTTTGTCGCCACATCTGGGACACGGTTCGCCGTAGCGGCCGTGGACTGCCATGCCCTTGCGAAAGGCAGTCACCTTTTCGGGGAAGGCGGTGTTGGCTTCGGTGCGGAGGCGGTCGGTCCAGAATTTGAGCGTGTGGGTGGTGGCGGCGAATAATCTCTCCCAATCGGGCGGCTTTAGTTTTTGGGTGAGTGTGAGCGGGGAGAGTTGCGCGGCGTGCAGGATTTCGTCCGAATAGGCGTTGCCGATACCGCTCAATAGGCGGGGGTCGGTAAGGGCGCGCTTCAGTGTGTGGTTTTCGGCGGTTAGGGCTGCACGAAAGGAATCGAGATCGCTGGAGAAGACATCGATGCCTCCGGCGTCGAAGGAACCCAGGGTCTGCTCGCCGAGCACAACGTGCAACGACGCGCGGCGTTTGGAGCCGGCCTCGGTAAGAACGAGGGAGCCGTTGGGGAAGTCGAAGGCTGCCAGAGTTTGGCGCCCGGCCAGTTTGGCGTCTTTCATACGCCAGTGCAGGCGACCGGCAATCATCAGGTGGAGGACCAGCCAAAGATCGCTCTCCAGGCCAATTGCAATGCGTTTGCCGATTCTTCGCAATTTGCGGACGATGCGACCTTCTGCGTCCGCAAGTGGCGGTTGCGTGGTTCGCAGGAGGAAGGCGCTCTGTAGCCGGACACGTTCTAGCGGCTGGCCGACGATGCGAGGTTCGAGCGCGGTAATGTAGGCAGAGATGTCCGGGAGTTCTGGCATGGGTATAGCTTGCAACTGAAAAGTGGGATTTGGCAATGTACTGGCCGAGGGAGAGGTAGTCGAGCTTTGCTCGACGGACAGCCCCTTCGGCTTCGCTCAGGGCAGGCGAGGGCGGCTGTCCCCACATGTGTTTATGAGCTGATGTTTATGAGCTGATCTGGCTTAGGATCGCTCTTGCTTCCGCTGCGGGATCGGCGGCTTCGGTGATGGGGCGGCCTACGACGATATGGCTGGCTCCGGCGGCGATGGCTTCGGCGGGAGTGGCTACGCGGGCTTGATCCCCATGACGGGAGCCGGCGGGGCGCACGCCGGGGGTTACGATGGCAAAGTTGTGTCCCAGTTCGGCGCGCACGGCGGCAGTCTCGCGGGCGGAAGTGACGATGCCCTTACAGCCATTGTTTAGGGCCAGGGCGGCAAGGCGCAAGACTTCTTCGCGCACGGTTCCGCGAAATCCGACCTTCTCGATTTCGTTTTCGTCGAGGCTGGTCAGCACCGTGACCCCGAGCAGGAGCAGCGCCGGGTTGACGGCGCGGGCGGCGTCCACCGCAGCGTGCAGCATCTTGCCCCCGCCTCCGGCGTGCACGGTCAACATACTTACGCCGAGCCGAGCGGCTTCATGCACAGCTGCGGCCACGGTGGTGGGAATGTCGTGATACTTGAGGTCGAGGAAGACGCGCCGGCCTGAGGTGACAAGATCCCGCACCAGTTGCGGACCTTCGGCGGTGTAGAGCTGCATGCCGACTTTGTAGGTCAGCGCCGAATCGCCGACGGCGGCCACGATCTTATGTGCGGCTGCCGCGGTGGAAACGTCCAAGGCAACGATGAGTCGCTCACGCGGGTCTTTGCCTTTGCCACCAGGATCGTCCTGGTGCAAGTTGGAAGGGATGCGGTGGGGCAGAGCGGCCGACATCCCTACCAGTGTAGAAGGTTTAGCGGAGTTCCGCCATGGGGCGGTTATAGGCCACGGTCTGGTATACCTGCCGGCGCTGGGTCCGGGGCTTTACCAGATCCAGGCGGACCCGCTGCAACCCGCGATTCTCAAACTGCAGCACTTGGGCGGCGCCGTAGGACAGGTCGATAATGCGGCCGGGTACGACCGGGCCACGGTCGTTTACCTTGACCACTACGGTCCGTCCGTTGCGCAGGTTGGTAACCCGCACATAGCTTCCCAGGGGAAGCGTAGGGTGAGCCGCGGTCATGTCGTACATGTCAAAGTCTTCGCCGCTGGCGGTGGGCTTGCCGACGAAGTATTCGCCGTACCAGGAAGCTGTCCCAATTTGATACGGCTGGTTCTTACCGGCCTGTTTGCGGATTTCGGGCTTGGTTTGGGCCGAGCTAGTTGAGCTGGCCTCCGAGTTGTTCGGGCCCTGAGCCGCTCCCAGACCGACGATCAATAGACCGATCATCAGTCCATGAGCTATACGTCTTTGCATTCAGTTCTCCTCGCATCTCAAAAGTCCTAGCTAAGCTGGTTTGGTTAACGTTCTGTAAATCGTATGGGGCCAGGCGAGGCTTGTCAACCCGAAAGTGCTAGACCTATGGTGACCGGGTAGTAATGGATATCTCACGTAACTTGTTGTTAATCATGAGTAATATGTAACATCTCGCTCAAAACAATGAGGTTATACATTTACTACATGGTAAATACCCAGCGGACGCATTCCGGGAATCCTTTTCATCCTCCATGGATTCAGCTACTTACGAGGAATCCTTTCTAAGTTGTTTATCGTGAGCATTTTAGGTACAAGATTGCATACAGCAGAAGTTATCTTTTTTCGATGATCATGGCCGAGAAACCACTTGTCGTGCTGACAATCGCAGGCTTTGACCCCTCCTCAGGAGCTGGGGTAACGGCCGACATTAAGACGATCGCGGCCCACGGCTGCTATGGAGTGGCCTGCATTACAGCCATAACCGTGCAGTCGACGGGTGGGGTTCGCCGGGTGGAGGCCTTGGATCCGGCTCTAGTGACGGAAACCCTGGAGGAACTGGCCTCGGATATCCCCATCGCAGCCGTCCACATCGGGATGCTCGGCAGCGCCAAAGTGGTCAAGGCGGTGGCGGAGTTCCTGGGGCAGCGCTCGGGCAAGGCCAAATTACCTAATGTCGTCCTGGATCCCATCCTCAAGTCCTCCACAGGAGCGGACCTGCTCGACGCTGCCGGGGCCCGGCTGCTGATCGAGAAACTCATCCCTCTGGCCGATGTGATTACGCCGAATGTGGATGAGGCTGCCCTGCTGACGGGCTTGAAGGTTACGGATCTTGACGAAATGCGAGCCGCAGCTGCCAAGCTCCATCAGATGGGTTCGGCGGCTGTAGTGGTCACTGGCGGACATCTGGAGAAAGCCATTGATCTGTTGAGCTTCACGACCACGCGTGGGGTCGAGGAGGAAGTATTCAAGGCGGAGCGGCAGCGTTCAAATTCTACCCATGGCACGGGCTGCGCCTTCGCCACAGCCATGTCCTGCCACCTGGCGCTCGGTCGTGGACTGGCCGAAGCCGCGTTGTTGGCCAAAACCTACGTGACCGCTGCGATTGCGGCCGGCCATCCCCTGGGACGGGGAACCGGCCCGGTTCATCATCTCTACCGCATGAATCAGCAGCGGCGGGCGGCAGGCACGGGGAATGAATCGTAGACGGTAGCGCCGAGGGGAACAGCCGGCAGGATGCCGGCGCTAGTCATTGTCTGAGTCTGGGTCTGAGTCAGAGTCTGAGGGTCTCTTCAGCAGAATCCCGGCCACAAAAGAGGCGGTAGCGGCCAGCAGCCATTCAACCCGCCACATCTGGATCGCCTGGAACTCGGCGAGATTCGATGCGCGGTAGAACAGGCTGACGCCGATAGCCCCAGCCACGCAGCCCAAGCCAATCATGAAAGCGATGAGTGCCGCGGTGGGCAGGCCGATCCAGCGCTTGATCTCATGGAAGTGCAGATAGCGCAGCCAGTCAGGGAAGGAAAAGCCGCGCCACGAAGCCGAGACCGAACCGGACCATGCCCGCATCCGCGCTCCTAGCCACGTAGTGCTTCGCGCCCACAGGCCAGCCAGAATCGCCGCATCCGTGCCGCCTGTCGCCATTAAGGGACGGCGCAGGCCGCAGGTATGGCAAAACCTGGCGCCGATCATGAATTCGGTGCCGCAGTCTACACAGGCCTCCGCCCGTTCCTGGGATGCAGCGGGGAGCACCGCCTCCAGCGTCGGCTCGAGCACGGCTGGGGACCGCCAAAACTCCTGCTGCGCGTCTTGGACAACTTCTGCCATACGTAGAAACGTTTAGTGTCAGCAAGGCAAGCCGACAGCCAAAGCACACTACCGCCTAAGCGGTTTTCAAGTCAAATGGTTGCAACTTTCTCCCATATCCAGGGTTCAGTTATTCCACGCAATTATTACCCGCAGACCGTAAAGATGCACCGGTTACCCTGGTTTTCAGGAAATGTTTTTCGACCTTGACTGCGCAAATTATAGGGCCAACGGATGAACCCTCACGAAATTGTTGAGTGTTGCCCAATGACGCCTTTGGTTCGTCTCGTGCGCTGGCAAAGTTCAGTTAGACTAAGTCTCAAGGATTAACGGTGGGGATGCAGTCGAGTCTGATATTAGTGAAAAGGTTGGTATGTACGAGTGCGTTGGCCTGCCTTGTAGTCGTCTGCCTGCTTCCACTTCGCGCCGCAGGTCAAACCCATGCCGCAGGAGGCGCTCCGCCCTCAATAGCGGCTGCTTCGCCCGAGCACGACGCGCTGGTCGACGCCGCCTTTGATCACTTCTACAACATGGATTACGACCGCTCGATCCAGGACTTCCAAAGAGTGCTGGACCGGCGGCCGAGCGACCCTTCCGCGGTGAATCACCTGCTAACCACGATTTTGATGCGCGAGCTTTACAAGATGGGCGCGATGAATAGCGGCGAGTATGCCAACGATAGCTTTATCGGCGAGGCGCATCGCACCGCCGATCCCAACGTGAAGGAGCGAATCAAACAGTTGGTGGAGCGCGCCGAGAGCCTGGAAGAGCAGCAACTCAAAGCGAATCCCAATAACGTGGATGCGATCTATGACCGCGGCGTCACGCGCGCGCAGTTTGCGCTCTACACCGCGCTGGTGGAGCGGGCCTGGTTTTCCGCCCTGCGCAACGCCGTGGGGGCGCGCCACGACCACGAACGCGTTCTGGAACTCGATCCCGATTACGTGGATGCGAAGCTGGTTGTGGGCACGCACAACTATGTGATGGGCAGCCTCTCCTGGAGCGTGAAGGTGGCCGTGGCGCTGGTGGGACTGAGCGGGACGAAGGAAAAAGGACTCCAATACCTGCACGATCTGGCCAATAGCAGTGGAGAAAACAGCGTTGACGCCAAGGTTGTGCTGAGCCTGTTCCTGCGGCGCGAGCGCCGCTACGACGAGGCGCGCGCGCTAATGCACGAGCTGGCGGTGCGCTATCCGAGGAACTACCTATTCCCTTTGGAGGAAGCGAATCTGCTGCGCGCCGGCGATCACACGCAGGAGGCCGCGGCGGCCTATCGCAAAGTATGGCAGAACGGCCGGGAAGGGAAGTATGGCAACCTGCACTATGAGCTTGCGGCGTGGGGCCTGGGCGAGTTACTGCGGAGTCAGAAAGATTATGCCGGGGCCGCGGCCGCATATGAACTGGTGAGCGAAGCATCGGACCCGGATCCGGAGACGCTGCAGAAGGCCAATCTCGCAGCCGGCGAAGTGTACGACCTGCTGCAGAAGCGTGATCTGGCGATGAAGAAGTATCAGGCCGTCCTGGCCGAAAATGGCAGCACTCCCCGCGCCGAAAAGGCACGGGAACACATCAGGGAGGCGTATCGGGAGTGAGCGGCGGCTCGGCGCAGTCAGGGTGCGTGCACAACCCGCAGCCCCAGCGCCTTCTCAAAGGAATCAAAATCGCTGTCCCGGTGCAGCAGTTCGTGCCTGGCCTGCAAACAGAAGGTTGCAATCAGACAATCAATGGTCTTGCGGACGGTGTAGCCGCGCTCGCGCAAGTCTCGGTAGTTCTGGGCGGCGGCAACGGCCAAGACGCTCCCGCCCGTCTGAAAAACCTGAAACTTCAAGAGCTCGGTCTGGACTCGCGCGAATGTGTTTTGCTCTCGAATGCCTTGCAATACCTCGCAAAGGATGAGGTCCGTCAACCCGAGGCGCTGCCGTTGCAGTTCTCGATCGAGCCAGCTGGTTTCTGGGTTTTGCGTGCCCCGCAGATAGTCGATCCACACGGTTGTGTCGACGATGACCACCAGCCTAGTCTCGAACCAACGTCTGGCGTGATTGGGTAAGGTCACCCTCCCAATCGACTTTTCCCCGCAGTTTGCGGATCGAGCCTTGAGCGTGTGTCTCCGCCAGCAACCGCAGCCCTGCTTCCACGGCCGCCTTCTTGGTTGGAGCGCCGCTGCGCCGCATCGCCTGGCGCATCAAGCGGTCATCGATGTCAATGTTTGTGCGCACGCCTGAAACCCTCGATGTGTAAGTATTGCATATTTATGTGTATCGAACAAGGCGCGAGCGCAGCTCTTCGCTTTCTTGATGGGGTCCCATAAACTATGGAACTTTCGGCTTACAATCGCGTATTGTCTTGTAGAGGGTCGGGGGAGGCAGAAGCTATGTACTGCAACTATTGCGGCAAAGTGATTCAGGACGACGCGGCGGTTTGTGCCTATTGTGGCATTCGCGTGGGAGCTTCCGTAGCCCGCAAGCGGCTGGTGCGGCCTCGGCAGGGACGCAAGATCGCGGGCGTCTGCCTCGGCTTCGCTGAGTACTTTGACGTCGACGTGACCGTGGTTCGGCTGGTGTGGCTGATCACGTCTTTCATGACTGGGATTGGCCTGATCTCTTATCCCATTGCCTGGATCGTGATGCCGGAAGAGCCGCTGCAGCTGACGGCTCCGGCGGGCGCGCAGCACGTAATGAATCCGTAGATGCAGAGCACCGCCTTTCAGCCAGTCCCCCCGCCCGAGAGAATCAAGAGCGGCGACGCCGAGATCGTCTACCGGGTGCTGGGTGATGGCCCTCCTGTGGTTCTCCTGCATCCTTTCCCAGCGGATTATGAATTCTGGCTGCCGGTGGCTCAGGCTCTGGCCACGCGTTACCGCGTCATTCTCCCCGATCTGCGCGGACACGGAGAGTCTGGCGTGGGCGAAGGTCCGGCCACAATGGAGAAGCACGCCACCGATCTCGCCCGGGTGATGGATGCTGCCGAGATCGGCCGCGCTCCGCTGGTTGGAGTTTCCATTGGCGGGTATGCGCTGTTCGAGTTCTGGCGAAGGCATCGCGGGCGCGTTGCCGCGCTCGGTCTTTACAATACGAAAGCGCCAGCCGATTCCGCCGAAGCCCGCGCCGGACGCCTGCAGGCCGCAAACGACGTTCTCGAGCGTGGCACCGAGCTGTTTTTCGAGAGCATGATTCCACGGCTGCTGGGGAAGAGCACGCGAGCGACACGGCCTGATCTGGTCGAGGGCGTGCTTCGCATGATGCGGAAAATGTCGCCCGAAGATGTAGCCAAAGTGCAGCGCGGCATGGCCGAGCGTCCGGACTCGATGGATACATTGAAGACGATCAATGTCCCCACGCTGCTTGTAACCGGAGAGGAAGATACCCTGACTGGCGTGAACGAAGCCGAACTGATGCGACAGCACATTTCCAGCAGTCGGTTGCGCGTGATTCCGAAAGCCGGTCATTACGCGCCGTGGGAGCAACCGGAGGAAGCAGGCAAGCTGCTGCGGCAATTCTTGGATCAGATTTAGCATCGGGCAATCGCACCAGATGTCTCATTTGCGCTAAAATCGGGGCCTTTATGAAAACATCCGCCGTGCTGCTCGCATTTGGGATCTTTGCAGTTTGCGTGCACTCGCAAACTCCTGCCGTGGTCCGGCCTCGCATCCTGGGCATCGATCACGTTTCGTTTTACACGACTCAGCCCGATGGAGTGAAAAAGCTCTACAACGGTACCCTCGGCCTTACTGCTTCCGCACCCCTGGAGCCTGGTGGGCTCGTGAGATACATGGTGGGCGAGCAATGGGTTGGCTTCAGTCCCGCTCCCGACGCTAAGGCGGCCGATCGCATGGATCACGTTGCTTTCACCACCGACAACATCGTGGCGCTTCGCCAATATCTGATGGCAAACGGCATCAAGAACGCTGAAATCCAGGAACGCTCCGACCATAGCCGGAGCTTCTTCGTGAACGATCCGGAAGGGCACCGGATTGAATTCGTGGAGCGGGGTCAGCCGGCCCGTACTTTCACAAACCTGCGGACCGAGGCGGTTTCGCGCCACATGATTCACACTGGATTTCTGGTTCGAAGCCGCGAAGCGGAAGATCGCTTCTACCGCGACCTGCTCGGATTCCGCCTGTACTGGCACGGAGGAATGAAGTCGGGCGAGACTGACTGGGTTGCGATGCAGGTTCCAGACGGCACGGACTGGCTGGAATATATGCTGAACCAGCCGGAGCAGATGGATTTACAGATGATGGGCGTGATGAATCACATCTCTCTGGGCGTCGCCGACATGAAGAAGGCGCAGGCGATCATGGAATCGCATGGCTGGAAGGCGCACGGCGACGAGGAGGCGGAGATTGGCAAAGACGGCAAATGGCAGCTCGACGTATTCGATCCTGACTTCTCGCGGGTGGAATTGATGGAGTTCAAACCCACGCAGAAACCGTGCTGCTCCGACTTCCAGGGACCGCATCCGTCGGAGTGACGCCGCCCTCAGACCTTGAGGAAGATTCGTTTTCGCCAGAGGAACCACAACAGAATCCAGCAGAACACGACCGCTGCCAGGGAATAGATGAGCGACGCATTGGGGGCGCTGGCGCCCAGGGACACCAACTCCGCCTGCGCCGCGTCGTGCCACATAACCGGCCCATTGGGGCTCTTCACTGTGAACGAGTAGCCTGGACCGTACACGAACGAGTCGGCGACGAATCCGGCGATCGCATTCATACCAAACACCAGAATCGGCATGGTCCAAGCGCCGCGCCACCGCTTGATTTCCAGCACCCAGTAGAGAAAAGCTAGGAAGACCAGCGCGAAGCCGCCACTGAATAGCACAAACGAACTGGTCCAGAGGTTCTTATTGATGGGGAACCAGAGATTCCAAACCTCACCAGCAACCAGGCCGAGAATTCCAGCGCAGAGCATGCGGATTGCTTTGGTAGTGGGACTGCGGTCGGAACGCAGCCAATAGCCGGTAAGCACTCCGATCAGCGTGGTCGCAATGGCCGGGATTGTGCTGAGGATTCCTTCGGGATCACGGGTTCCGTTGTAAAGATGTCCCAGGAACAGCTTGCGATCGAGCCAGGCGGCGAGGTTGCGATCAGGGTCCATGAATGGGATGTCGTGTCCTGGCCGTCCAAAGCCAGGAACGGGGACAAAGCGCAGGAGAGCCCAGTAGCCGAACAGGCCAGCGAGCAGTGCGAGCCAAGTGCCGCGGCGGTTTGACCAGAGCACAAGAATCGCCGCGGCAAAATAGCAGAGGGCGATGCGCTGGGTTACGCCTTCGAAACGCCAGGTGTGCAGGTCCAAGCCGATGATAGGAGAGGCGTTCACAAAAAGGCCGATGGCGATCAGGATGAGGCTGCGCTTGAAAGCATGGAAGAGGATTTGCTTTCGGGATTCACCGCGCTGCAGGCGGGCGGCAAACGAGAATACCATCGAGATCCCAACCAGAAAAAGGAACGACGGGAAGATGAAGTCGGCGGAAGTCCAGCCATTCCAATCGGCGTGCTTGATCGGCCCGTAGGCCAGGTCGTCACTGCCGGGGTTGTCGACCACAATCATGGCGGCGACGGCAAGCCCGCGGTAAACATCAAGGCAAAGCAGGCGTTGGGAGAGCGGCTTGGCGAGTTCGATCGCTGGCGGCGCCGTGCTGGAGAGAGGCTGCGAGGCTGACATAGTCGGGAGCAAATATAATCCAGCGCTCGAGGGCTGTCACTCAAGGGTGCGGAATAGTCTCATTGGATGAAAACCCAGTTTGAGAGGGACTAACTTTGCGCCTAAACCGGGTCGGGCAACTGACACGATCCGCCCGCGATTTGCTACAATCCTCCCGCCATGATTGATACGTTTCTGGTTGCAGAGAAGACTGTGGTCAGCGCCAAGGGAGACGGTCCAACCGTGGACGTGAGCGGCGCCGCCGGCCGCGTGTTCTTGCTGACGCTTGATGTCACTCAGATCATCGAGCAGGAGTCGCTGGAGGTCAGCATCAGCGGCTCCGCGGACGGCGCGACCTGGGGCGCGAAGCCGATGGTCACGTTTCCGCAGAAGTTTTATTGCGGTCAGTCTCCACTATTGCTCGATCTGACGGCGCATGCGGATGTAAAGTTTGTGCGCGCGCACTGGGAAGTGGCACGCTGGGGGCGCGGAGTCGAAACCCCGATGTTCGAGTTTGGCGTGAAGCTGAAAGAAATTCCCGCGGACGTGCTGCGCGACGCCGCCCGTGAGGCCAAGGTTCTGGCCTAGGAATTGTTGATTGTTGATTGAAGATGCTGGCGTCAAGCGGCTACTTCCGCGTCCGGGCGGTTTTCAATCAGCCTGCATCAATTCACGCTCCCCGCGCGCAGCGCCTTCCCCAGTCCTTCCGCTATATTGATCTCAGGATGAAAAGCGAGTCCCAGGTGATGGTGCGTCCTGCGCGCAATGTGCGTGGCAGCGTAAGTCTTCCCGGCGACAAGTCTGTTTCGCATCGCTATGCCATGCTGGCGGCGATCGCCGACGGGCCATCACGGCTGGAAAACTACTCGACCGGTGCCGACTGCGCCAGCACGCTCGGCTGCCTGCGCTCGCTCGGAGTGAAGTGGGAGCGCAAGAGCGACGGGGACAACGTTATTGAAATGCAGGGAACCGGGCTGGCGTTGACTGCTTCGACCCAGCCCCTGGATTGCGGCAACTCAGGTTCTACCATCCGCATGCTGAGCGGCATTGTGGCGGGGCAGAACTTTTCGAGTGAAATGGCGGGCGATGAATCGCTTTCGCGCCGCCCCATGGAGCGGGTGATCACACCACTTACGGCCATGGGCGCGCAAATCAAATCGCACCACGGCCGTCCGCCGCTGCGGGTTGCCGGCGCACGTCTTAAGGGCATCCAGTATAGGATGCCGGTGGCCAGCGCGCAGGTGAAGACTTGCCTGTTGTTTGCCGGGCTGCTGGCCGAAGGCGAGACTAGTATTGAGGAACCGCTGCGGACGCGCGATCACGGGGAACTGGCGCTGCGGGCCTTCGGCGCGAATCTCGAGCGCAAGGGGAACGAAGTGCGGATTCGAGGTGGCCAGCGTTTGCGTGGCATTGAAGCTCGAGTTCCCGGAGATCTTTCCAGTGCCGCGTTCTTTCTTTGCGCCGCCGCTCTTTTTCCCCAGTCGCAATTGACCATTACCAGCCTGCTGATGAATCCGACGCGCGCGCGCCTGCTCGATATCCTGATGCAGATGGGGCTGCGCATTTCCGTGACCCAACTGCAAGAAGTGCATGGCGAGCTTACCGGCACACTGCAAGTCGAAGGCGGGCGGCTGAAGGGTGCGACCATCGCCGGCGCCGATACGGCTGCGCTGATTGACGAGATTCCCGTGCTGGCAGCGATTGCGCCTTATGCCGAGCAGGGAATCGAGGTCCGCGATGCGAAAGAGTTACGGGTGAAGGAGTCGGACCGCATCGCAGCCATCGCCGCCAACCTGCGCGCCATGGGCGCACAACTCGAGGAACGCGAAGACGGGCTGAAGATCCCCGGCGGACAGATGCTTCACGGCGCCGAACTGGAATCTTTCGGTGATCACCGTATTGCGATGGCCTTCAGCATCGCGGCTCTGCGCGCCCGCGGAGAGACCCTGATTCGCGGCAGCGAGTGCGCAGCGATCTCCTATCCGGCATTCTTTCCCGCGCTGGAAGGCCTGGTCGAGCGGTGAATTATCCTCCTTTCATTCGCGCCGGCGAATTGGCTGAGCCCGGTAATCGACCCCTCGGTTACTTCCGGTCGATGACCGATGTGATCTAACCCGCCCGCACCAAATTAGAAACAATGCAGGTTGGAAGGGTGTCTTGGCTGGTCGGCCTTGCTGGCCCGGGACATTCGAATCCGTTTCTATACTCACTGGGGGATTCATGCGTACCAAGTCACTCGTACTGGCGTCGCTTTTGCTGGCCGCAGCGGCCTATGCCAAAGAGCCGAAGGCCTATCAGAGTGGCAAGTTGTTGCAGATGGATTCAGTGAATTGCGCCGTGGAGCAGAAAGACGGAAACAGTCTGGGCAGCGAAGCGATTGCAGCTGATTCGGATCACACAAAGCCACAGCAGTTGCTCTGCCAGGAGTACGTGCTGCAGGCAGACAAGGTTATCTATCGAATCCGGCCCAGGGATGCGAAGCATTCCGTTCTTCTGCCAGTGGGCGAGCTGGCGCAGTTCCGCCTCGAAAAAGACAGGATGCTGCTGCGCGTGGAGTATCTCGACGGCAAGGAGCGCGAGTATGGCGTGGTGTCGATGACGCCGCGGGGCGACAGCACCGCCGACGCCAACCCGGCGCGGCTGAACCACCTGCAGTAAATTACGTCCAGACTGCAATTCCGCTTCCGGCGCCTGTGTGGTAAAGTAGGGCCGCCCAAGAATTGGCCGGGCCGTGGGGCCCGGGGCTAATTCACTCGCCACCTCGAAATGCCAGAAGGAGCTTGCCATGGCCACCCTCCGAGACCTTGTGAAAGACCGCAAGATTTACTCCATTGATGCCGCGCGCACCGTGCTGGAAGCGGCGCGCTTCATGATGGAACACAACATCGGCGCCCTGCCCGTTCTTCGCAACGGAGAACTGGCCGGCATGTTTTCCGAGCGCGACATCATGAACCGCGTGGTAGCCGTGGGTCGCACGCCAGGGCACACCGCCGTGTCTGAAGTGATGACCGTGAACCCACGCGCGGTTAGCCTGGACGAGACCGTTGAAGACTGTTTCTTCATCATGCATGAGTTTGGCTTCCGGCACCTGCCCATTGTGGAGGGTAAAGAGCTGAAGGGACTAGTCTCGCTGCGCGATATCGTCCTGCGTCAGGCCGCTGACCTCGAGCGCCAGGGCCGGCGCGCGTCTTAAGCCCGAAGCCCGGTTTCACTCCCGTTTCCGGAGCAGGAGTTCGCCTTGCTTCGGGGGCAGTTTGAAGGGAAACTCGAAGACCTTTCCGTCCAGCGGCAGGCGCAAGACGAATTCCTCCTGAGACTTCCATCCTCCCAGCCACTTGTTCCTGGTGTTGAAGAAGACCCACCCGCTCACTTCCGGAGTGGCGCGGTCCAGATGGGCCGTCCGCAGGGCGTTCCGGCTGAGGAACTCGATGAGTTCATTGACCGACTTCTGGTAGTCCTGCAGACGCGCTTCGCGGGCCTGTTTCCGTTCGGGATGCTTCGCGACTTCGCGCCTGGTCTCGTCGTCCAGCGCATCCGCGTCAGCCTGAATCTTCTGGGTGTAACTGTCCGGGTCGAGCGCACCCTGCACCACTTTGAAGTGCTTCATGAACTGCAGTGTGATTCCCTCCGGGCTCGCTTCCAGGTTGCCCGCTCCGCGGTAGTGAATTTCCAGCAGAACTCCGAAGATGGGCTCGATGCGATGACGGATGATCTGCATCTCACGGGCATCCACTGCCAGGACGATGCCTACATCCCCCGACCAGAGCCCATAGCGATACTTTCCGTCGTCACCTGGGGAAAAGGTGCATCCCGGCTGCTGTTCGCTCCAGCGCACGGTAAGCGGCTGGGACGTGTCTTTCTCTTTGTCGTTGTCTTTGTCTCTGCGCGGCGCTGCCGCCAAGGGCGAGCCCCAGATTGAGGAGCAAAAGATTAAGACTAACGAGTAAACGATTGACGAGCCGAAGGTGGGCCAGCAAAACACGGGCGAAGGATAGACTGCTCCGGCACACACGAACTGCCGCGCCAGACGACGCCACGCAGAATTCCGCCGACGCAACATGAATCGAGGGCCTGTCTCAGTTCGCTGTCACCGCCAGGGTGACGGTTGCCTCGTCGCTTTGAAGAGTATTGTTACCGGGCGCCACCCCGTTTTCGTCCGCAGCCGTCAGCGTGAACGTGTACGTATTCACCGGAGTGGTGAAGCCGCTGGAGTTATTCGTGTTGTTGGCCGTATTGCAGGCTGGCAGCAGGAGTAGCCCGCCGGCAACTGCAATGAGCAAGAGCGCGCCCAACGCGTTTTTCCTGCCGCGGCCAGTTGCGCCCACTCCCACGAGCACCAGCCCGGGAACCGCCAGCCAAAAAGCATAGAAGATTCGCCGGTTCCACAGCTTGGTGGAGGGCGTAGGTCCAAGCGTGGTGATGGTCATAACCGAAGTTGGGGGAGTTCCGCCCGTCACCGACACGGTGGCGGGATTGAACGAACAGTACGGCGACGCGGTTACGACCGGCGAAACCGAGAGGCACGACAGCGTCACCTGATGTCCGGAGTAGCTGCCGATCGGCGTCACCGTCACCGTGGTGGTTGCCGTGCCGCCCGCAGCTACCGGGTTCGGAGTTGCGGGCGTGGGCGACACCGCCAGCGTGTAGTCTTCGGTGATTTCCACCACGTTCAGGGCCAGGGTCACGCTATGCGTAAGCGCGCCGCTGACCCCAGTCACTGTAACGCTGTACAGCCCCGCCAAAGTGCCGGTTTCGGTAGTGCCAGAACTCCCGGTGGTTGTAATCGTAAGCGAGGGACCGTCAGCGGGTGGAGTGTCGGATAGGGGGCTTGGAGTGCACACCGGCAGAACCGTAGTGATCTGGTTTGACGTCACTACACAGCTCAACGTGACCGGGCTGTCGAAGCCGTCGATGGGCTGGAGATCGATAATCGCAGTCGAAGTGCCGCCGGGATCTACTGACGATGGATGAAGCGGCGAGACGGTCAGGCTAAAGTCCTGCCCGAAAGCCACGGACACAGATGCCGCGGACAACACCGATAGCAACAAAGCCAAGACGAGGGCGCGTACGAGCTGCCTGGGGTTCACCATGAATAGTTGAGAACTCACTACCTTCGATTCCTCCAACGGCGCAAAAGCTGCCCCAGCCGGCCCAAAAGAATGCCGCCCGCTAGTCAGCCGCAAAAGTAATGTTAAGACGACGGACCTGTCGCAGAATGTGCCAGACAGAATCTTAGACTAGAGTCGTCCATCGTGCCAATCGGCAGGTTGTCAGAAACGGCATCACTGCTCATCCTGCGGAAGCTCGGGCTGCAGAAGCTCGGGCGAGGGCAGGGTACCCCTTTCCACCTGTTTCTCGCGCGCCGCCCGGCGTTCGTTGTCGAGGCGGACGGAGGTTTCCAGTTCCCGCTTGCCTTCTTCTTTGCGGCCCATATGAATCAGCACCTGTCCTCGCACGTAATGAATATCGGTGCGGCCGGGATCGAGCTTGCCCGCGGAATCAATCGCGCTCAGCGCCTGCGGATACTTTTTCTCCCGCTGGCAGGTCTTGGCCAGCCCCACGTAGGAATTCACCAGGCGCGGATCGAGGCGCAAGGCCTCGTGGTAGCTCTTCTCCGCTTCGCTGTCCTGTTGCAGGAGCGAGTAGACATCCCCGAGTTCATCATAATTAAGAGCCAGATCGGGTTCCACGGCGGTATCTTCCAGAAACTCGTCACGCGCGTGTTCGTACTCCTGCTTTTTCAAATAAGTCAGACCCAGGTTGAAATGGACGAAAGTCAGCTTAGGATTTGCCTGCGCAGCGGCCTGGAAGTCGGCCAGAGCCAAGTCGTACTGTTCGAGATTGAGATGAGCCTTACCCATGAACAGATGAAACTCGGGCGAACCCTCGCCGGTTTTGACCAGTTGCGCCGTGGCTTTTTCATCCAGATCTTTTCGTCCGGCCCGGTGAGCCGCGATCGAAAGCACATACAGGTAACTCAGCTGCCCGGATTCCCGTGCCCAGAGCGGCTCGAGCGTGTCCACGGCGTCCGCCCAACGGCCCGCGAAAAAATAACAAAGTCCCAGCAGGTGCCGGGGTTGCAGCGCGTCGGGTTGATCGCGCACCACGGATTCCAAAGGAGGAATAGCTTTAAGAAACTCGTTCTGCCGGAAATAGGCGAGGCCGACGTTCAGCCGGATCCCCGCCACTTCGGGCATCAGATCCTCCGCTTTGCCCAGCAACTCCAGAGCCTTGGTCCACTGTTTGCGCCGCATGTAGACCACGCCCAGATTCGCATACGCTCCGCCCACCCGCGGATTTGCTGCCAGCACCTGCCGAAAGTCGCGCTCGGCTTCGTCCAGCCGTCCCTGGTTGAGCGCATCCTGCCCCGCTCGGAACAGTTTTGCCGGATCCGCCGGCGCTCCAGATACGGCTACAGGCGCGGCATTTCGCGGCCCGGCCGGCGCTCCCGGAGAAGAGGTTTGCGGCGATATTGCCGCCGCGACTCCGGCCAGCAAGAGCCAGATCACAACTCTCAATCGGATATGCGTGCTTGACACTCGTCTCACTCTCTGCTGTAGTGTCCGCCAACCTCCGCGAGGAATTCAAGCGGAAGGGATCACCCATTCAGGATTTTCGCAGTGCGGCACCCCAAAGGCACAGCTTCGATGGTCACCATCCGTGATGTAGCGAAGGAGAGCGGCTTCTCTTCCACCACCGTCTCGATTGTGCTCAACGACGCTCCGCTGGCCCGCTATATCCCGGCAGTCACCAAGAAGCGCATCGAGCGCGCCGCGCAGAAGCTCGGTTATCGTCCCAACCAATTTGCCCGTTCGCTGCGCAGCAAGCGCAGCCACACCGTCGGGGTCATGGTTTTCGACATGACCGATCCCTACTGCACCCTGGTGCTGCGGGGCATTGAAAATACGCTGTACCAGGCCTCTTACCTGCCCATTCTCACCGACGTGCATAATGAACGCAGCCGCTTCGAGCGCTATCTCGAAATGCTGCTCGATCGCCGCATCGAAGGCCTGGTGGTGCTCGCCAACTGGCTCTTCCTCGATATCAACCTGCTCGGCGATCTGGAGAAGAGCAGCATCCCCACGGCTCTTATCGGCTGCGAACTCAAGGGGGACGCGATGAGTTCGGTCATCGTCGACAACGAAGTGGGTGGCTACGTCGCGCTCGAGCATTTGCACTCTCTCGGGCATCGCAAGATCGCGTTTATCCGCGGCCCGAAGACTTTGGCCGACAGTTCTCCCCGTTGGCGCGGCGTCCGAAATTGCGCCAAGGCCTGCGGCCTCGCACTCGATCCCCGCCTTATTGTCGACCTGCCGGAGTCCCGTGATCCGCTTTCCAGCTTTGAGGCCGGTCAGGAACTGACCGGGGACCTGATCAAGCTCAAGCGCCAGTTCACGGCCTTGCTGGCCTTCGACGATATGACCGCGTTCGGCGCCATCCGCGCGCTGACCAAGGCTGGTCTCCGCGTGCCGGAGCATTGCTCGGTGATCGGCTTCGATGATGTCGCCGCCTCTGCCCTCTATGCGCCGTCGCTTACCACCGTGCGCCAGCCCATGGAAGCGATGGGCTCTGGCGCGGTAGGCCTGGTTCTCGAGGGCATCAATTCCGTGCTGGAAAAACGCGAGGTCAGCGCTCACCATCGCAAGGTGGCCCCGGAGTTGGTGGTCCGCGAGTCCACCCGCAGCCTCTCGTAGGTGGCGGCCGGTCTAGCGGAATTCTAAAGGGAGCAAAACCTGAAAAGCGTTCGGGAAATGTGTCCGCGGCGGTATTTGTCGGCGAACTGAGAGCCCGTTGCCGGCATCGCATGATGACCCCAGGGCTTCGCCGCCCGCACTTTTTTCTTGACAGAAGACCTAACATAAAAGCACTATTCATACGATTTAATAAACCCCTGCACAGCATCCGACGGTGGGCTCGAACCTGGGTGCTTTCGAACAGATTGCTGAACCTGCTGTGGTCCGGCGCAGGCCAAGGTAATACTCCATGGGACGCGGGAACGCTTGTATCAGGAGAAGAACTTGATTATGAAATCTCATCGCATGCTGTTGCGGATCGGGCTGGTAGTCTTGACGTTTTGCGCCGCGGCCTGGGCCCAGGACACCGCCTCCCTCACTGGTACGGTCACCGATCCCAGCGGCGCCGCGATTCCGAATGCTCAAGTCGCGGTGAGCAGCGCGGAGCAGGGAATCGGCCGAAAAGCCGGGACCAACGGCAGCGGCGACTTCCTTTTCGCCTCGCTGCCCATCGGTTCCTACGACCTGACGGTTAGCGCCTCCGGCTTCAAGAAATACGAAGCGAAGGGTGTGATATTGCGCATCGGAGAGAAAGCCCGCGTAAATGTTTCCTTGGAAGTCGGCGCAGCCACCACTGAGGTGGTCGTCGAAGGCTCGTCAGTGGCCCAGGTCGAAACTCAATCCTCCGACCTTGGCGGCACAGTGACGGGCAAGGAAATCTCCCAACTCGAATTGAATGGTCGCGACTTCAAGCAGTTGGTCACGTTGGTTCCCGGAGTCAGCAACCAGACAGGCGCCGATGAAGGGGGCGTCGGGGTTACCGCCAACAATTCTTTCAGCATCAACGGCGGCCGCGTCGAATACAACAACTGGGAATTGGACGGCGGCGACAATCTGGACAACGGCAGCAACAACACGCTGAATGTGACTCCCAGCATCGATGCGATTGGCGAAGTCAAAGTTCTCACGTCCAACTACGGAGCGCAATACGGCAAGAATGGCTCCGGCACCATCGAGGTGGAAACCAAGTCCGGAACCAACAAATTCCATGGGGACGCCTACGAATTCGTTCGCAACGATGTGTTCAACTCCCCCCAGTGGGATCAGAATGGAGTTGCCCCTCCCTACAAGAAAAACGATTTCGGCTACACCATTGGGGGCCCAGTTTACATTCCCGGCGTTTACAACCACGACAAAACCAAGACTTTCTTTTTCTGGTCCGAGGAGTGGCGAAGGGACCGGGTGCCCTACACCTTCAATCAACTGGTGCCGACGGCTGCCGAGCGAGGCGGGAATTTCAGTGATCTTTGCCCGGCGACAAATACTCCGTTTCAAAACACGGACAGCACCCCAGCGACCGGCGAAGATCCATATTTCCCGGATTGTCCTGGAACACCAACCGCATTGACTACCGGACCAAACGGCGCACCCGTCTTTAATCCCTATAACGTTGGCGGAGTTCTGAACCAGGTAGTAGCTCCAGGCACACTCCAAGCCGACCCCAACGTGCAGGCACTCCTCACGCTGATTCCCTCGCCGAACTCAGGCCAGGTGAACGTGCCCGGCCAGGCGCTTTTCTATGATGTCACCTCTCAACCTACGAACTGGCGCGAGGAACTGATCAAGATCGATCACAACTTTACCGGCAACGAACGCCTGACTTTCCGCTACATCCACGATTCCTGGGATACCATCAACCAGGTTCCGCTTTGGACCAACGCCGGAAGCTTTCCCACCATCCAGAACACATTTACCGGACCTGGCGTCAGCCTGGTGACGCGACTGGCGTCGAGCTTCTCGCCCACCCTGCTGAATGAATTTGTTTTCAGTTATACAACGGACCATATCACGCTCAGCGATTTAGGGAACTGGCAAAGACCCTCCGGTGCGACCTTTGGATCTATCTTCCCGGGAGCCGATCGCGGCGTCATGCCGGGCATCAACCTGGTCGATCCCGGCGGCATCTACGGCGGTTTTGGCGAGGATGCTGGCTATATCCCCAATGGACCTTACAATTCAAATCCAACCTATAGCATCAAGGACAACGTCAGCAAGCTTATCGGCAAGCACAATCTGCAGATTGGGTTTTACTATCAGGCAGTCGAGAAGAACGAGCTGGGCGGGGAGTTGGCGGCCGGTTCGTATCCCGGCTACATCACCTTCGACCCGTCCGCGTCATCGACGACCACGCAAAATCCCTTCGCCGATCTGCTCCTTGGAGACATCGCATCCTTCGGACAGCAGAACACAACCGTCAAGTATTACAACCGCTACAAGATCGTCGAGCCCTACTTCAATGACGACTGGCATGTCACTAATCGCCTGACCTTGAACCTCGGCCTGCGCTTGAGCCTCTATGGCTTGTATGGGGAAAAAGAGCATCAGGCCTTCAACTTTGATCCTGCCCGCTACGTGCAGGGCCAAACCGCCGTCGATCCCACCAGTGACATTGTCACGAATCTTACGGCCAACAACTTGTCTCCCACGGTCACGAACCTGCCCAATGGCATCGTGCAATGCGGAGTCACTCCCGGCGTACCGGTAGGCTGTATGACGGGGCACTTGTTCAACCCCGCTCCCCGCATCGGGTTTGCCTTCGATCCCAAAGGGGACGGCAAGATGGCAATCCGTGCCGGATACGGTATTTTCTACGAGCATGGCAACGGCAACGAGGCCAACACAGAATCGCTGGAGAACTCGCCGCCGCTCGCCTATGCCGCGCAACAGAACAATATTGTCGGCTATCCCAGCATTGGAGGCGGAACCGCCGCACCTCAATTCCCGCTCGGCGTTACCTCGGTCCCCACCAAGGCCGAATGGCCCTACGTGCAGCAGTGGCACCTGGACCTGCAGCGGGAGCTCCTTCGCAATACGATTGCCACGGTCTCCTACGTTGGAAGCAAAGGCACGCACCTGACCCGGCAGACGGACCTCAACCAGCTCCATCCCGTCCCGGCTTCACAGAATCCGTACAAGCAGGGTGAGATCTACACCGGCAACGAATGCAGCCAGAATCCCGACGCATTTGGCGTTCCGCAAAGCGCTACAACTCCCAGCGGCGTGCTGGTTCCATATATTCCTGGCGTAAGCGGCGGTCTCCCTTCCGGCCCGGCCGTCAACGTTGCTGTCGCCAACGGTTGCGTCGACGCAGGCGCCGATCCCTGGCGCCCCTATCCAGGCTATGGGGACATTGCCGATCTCCAAACCGCCGCTTCTTCGAACTACAACGCACTGCAGGTGGCAGTGCGCCGGAGCGCTGGCGGCCTGGAATTGAATTTCGCCTACACCTACAGCCACTCCATTGACGATTCTTCCGATCGCTATGACGGCAGCTTCACCGATACCTACAACCCTGCCGCCAATCGTGCCAGCTCAAACTTCGATGAGCGGCATGTGCTGAACTTCGGCTATGTATGGGATATCCCGCTCTTTAAGAAGCCCGGACTCACCCATAGCCTGCTCGGCGGATGGCAATACTCCGGCATCACAACCTTCAGCACGGGATCCCCGTTCAGCGTGATCAATCCCACCGACAATGCGGGGGTGGGCAACGGGATCGGGTCTTCCTCGTATGCGGATATCGTGGGCAATCCGCGGGCGGGCGTGGTTCAAGTTCCGCAGACCGGCTTCGGGCGAGTCTTCTACAATGCCGCAGCTTACGCCATACCAACGGCTTTGACGTTTGGAGATTCCGGCCGGAACAGTCTGAGCAACCCTGACTTTATCAACTTCGACATGGCCCTCTACAAGCACTTTGCTATCAAGGAGAGCACGGCTATTGAGTTCCGGGCAGAGGCTTTCAACGTCTTCAACCACACCGAATGGGATCCCATCGCAGGCCAGGGTGGTTCCGGCGCGAACAGCAACGGCTCGGGTACCAACACCATCGGGACCACCGGGTTCCTCTATGCCGGCGGAGTTCACGAGGCCCGCATTTTGCAACTCGCGCTGAAAATCATTTTCTAACTTCCGTACGGCGCGGCGAAGTAATTTGCTGCGAACTAACTTCAAGACCCGGCCTCGAAAGGCCGGGTCTTCTTTTTGCGCCCGAGATGCCAATGTGGTGACGGTCGCTTCGGCTGTCCCGCCCAGGCGAAGCCCGGCGGCAACAGGAGGAAAGCCTGGCAGGCGGCGAACCTTAAACCCTAAATCAGAATCCGCCTCACCCCACCGGCACCTGCTGCCGTGCTGCCACGGCGGCCAGCGCGTGCTCCAGGTCAGCGATCAGATCATCTGCGTTCTCAATGCCCACCGAGAGCCGGACCATCTGTTCGTTCACTCCCATCGCGGCGCGGGTTTCGGCCGGAATCATGGCGTGAGAAGTTAATACCGGAATCGATACCAGCGACTCCACTCCGCCCAGACTGGTGGCTAGCGTAAACAGGCGCATCGCTTCGCTTACCCGGCGCGCATCCTCGCCCGTGCCTTCCACCTCAAACGTCACCACGCCCCCGCCGCCGCTCATCTGCTCGCGCGCAATCGCGTGCTGCGGATGGCTCTTCAGGAACGGATAATGCACCCGCCGCACCTTCCCATGTTGTGCCAGAAACTCGGCAACGCGCAGCGCGTTATCGTTCTGCCGTGCCACCCGCACCGCCAGCGTCTTCAGCCCGCGAATTAACATCCAGGAAGCGTGCGGATCCATGCAATTGCCCAGCGTCGTTCGGGTGTCGTTGATCTGTTCAATCAGGTCACGCCGCCCTGCCACCACGCCGCAGGTCAGGTCTGCATGTCCATTCAGGTACTTCGTGCCGGAATGCATCACCAGGTCAATGCCGTACTCCGCCGGGCGCTGGTTGATGGGGGTGCAGAACGTGCTATCGATCATGCTGATCAGCTTGTGCTGCCGGGCCAGAGCCGCAGCTTTCTTGAGATCGACCACCCGCAACGCCGGATTGGTCGGCGACTCCAGATACAGCAACTTGGTGTTGGGACGGATAGCCCGCCCGTATTGCTCATAGTCGCTGGTATCGACGAAAGTCGTTTCCATGCCCAGGCGCGGCAGCCACTGCGAGAAAAACTTGCTCACGCCGCCATAGATTTCGCGCTGCGCCACGATGTGGTCTCCCGTCTTCAGCAGAGCCATGATCGTGGTGGTGATCGCGCCCATGCCGGAGGCGAAGGTGCGCGCCGCTTCCACTCCCTCAAGCTCCGCCACGGTCTGCTCCGCCACGGTGTTCGTCGGGTTCCCCCACCGCGTGTAATAGCGGTCGGTCTTGGTCACGCGCTGCTGCTCGTCATTGTCCGTGACTTCGAACGTCGAGGTCTGATAAATGGGAGTGGCGACTGGTCCGCTTTTCTTTTCCAGGTCTGCCGCGCCGTGCACGGCGGCGGTCTCAGGACGACGGCTCTTCCGTTTCATGGATACCTCGCTCCAACAGACTAATTGGAGGAGGAGACTCCCGCAAGGGAAGCGACGCGCAGCGCACCATTTATAATGCTCCCTCCATGAATCTCGGCCTGAAAGACCGTGTCGCTCTCGTAGCCGCATCCAGCCAGGGAATCGGCCGCGCCACCGCAGAAGCCTTTGCCGCCGAGGGCTGCCGGGTCGCCATGTGCGCCCGCAACCAGCAAACCTTGCAGGCGGCCGCGGAGGAGATCAGAAATCAGCACAAAACCGAGGTTTTTGCCGAGGCCTTCGACGTGACCGACGCCGCGTCCGTAAGCCGCTTCGTCGCCGCCGTGGCCGAAACATTCGGCAGCGTCGACATTTGTGTGACTAACGCCGGTGGCCCGCCGGCCAAAGGTTTTCTCGCAGCCACCCTCGAAGAATGGCAACGCGCCCTCGAACTGAACTTCCTCAGCACTGTCTACTTCGCGCGTGAAGTCATCCCTCACATGCAAAGGAACCGCTGGGGCCGCATCCTGACGATCACCTCGATCACCACCAAACAGCCGGTGACCGATCTCGTGCTCTCGAATGCCGTGCGGGCCGCGGTAGTCGGTCTGGTCAAGAGCCTGGCCAACGAGTTTGGGAAAGATGGAATCCTGGTCAACAACGTCGGCCCCGGTTTCACGGCAACTGACCGGCTGAAGGAATTAGCCAAGGCCCGCGCTTCGACTTCAGGAAAAACCGAGCAGGAGGTTTTCAACGGCTGGGCCGCCGACGCCCCACTCCAGCGCCTGGGCGAGCCCCGCGAAGTTGCCGAGACCATCGTCTGGCTCGCGTCCGAACGCGCTTCCTACATCACGGGCCAGACCGTGCTCGTCGATGGCGGAATGTATAAAGGCTTGTAGAGTTGCAGTTGAGACATGATTTTTGAGTGGCGCAGCGCTTCGGCTCTGCGATAAGAGGCCTTCACAACTGAGGGCCGTAGCCTCCGGGGGATGTCAATGAGATTGGCGCGTGAAGTCTTGTTGCTATGTGTCGTCGCCGGCTCGGTCCTGGCCGCTGCCCAGGCGCATCCGTTCCCCAGCCCTGACCTGCAGCAGATCTACCAGCGCCTGCTCCCCCAGATTGAAAAAATCCCTGCCTTCGACCACCACGCCCACCCCGGCTTTTCCGACGATCCCGACGTCGACGCCATGGCTTCGGCTCCCGACACCAGCCTTCCCCTCCGCACGCGCGACGATAATCCTGAACTGATTGCCGCTGCCAAGGCCTTGTTCGGCTATCCCTACGATGATCTCTCACCCGAACACGCTAAATGGCTCGTGGCAAAAAAGGTGGAACTGAAAAAACAATATCCGGGCCCAGCCTATTTCAACATGATTCTCGACAAGCTCAACACCGAGAGTTCGGTCGCGAACCGCGCCATGATGGCCGACTACCTCGATCCCAAACGTTTCGTATGGGTGTTTTTCGCCGACTCCTTTATGTGGCCTTTCAACAACCAGCGCGAGGCGGCGCGGAATCCTGATGAAGAGGTATACATCCCGCTGCAGGAGAAAATGTTGCACCGCTGGATGCAGCAAGAAGGCTTGAGCAAACTTCCCGCCAAGTTCAGCGACTACCTGGAGTTCATTGTCCGGGTGCTTGGCGACAACCGGGAAAAAGGCGGCATCGCCATGAAGTTTGAAGTGGCTTATTTCCGCCCCACGACGTTTTCGGATCCAACGCGCCAGCAAGCGGAGGAGATTTATCAGCGTTATGTGTCCGGTGCGGTTCCGAGCGAGCAGGAATATCGGACTTTTCAGGACTACATCTTCCGCTTCCTGGTGGGCCTGAGCAGCCGCCTGAATCTGCCGGTACACATTCACACGGCGGCTGGCATCGGTAATTACTTCAACTTCAGCCAAAGCAACGTCATGAATCTGGAGAGCGTGCTGCGCGATCCGCGCTATCACAGCACCACCTTCGTGCTGATCCACGGCGGCTATCCGCTGGAGCGCGAAGCCATCTGGCTGGCAGCCTTGACGAATGTTTATCTCGATTCTTCGCTCGGCGAACTCGTCCAGTATCCGTCGGCGTTCAAGGACACACTCAAGATGTGGCTGGAAACTTTCCCTGACAAGATCACTTTCGGCACCGACTGTTTCCCGTACAATGAAGTTCTGGGCGCGGAAGAAAGCTACTGGCTGGGCGCGGAATCGTCGCGCACGGCCTTGGCCGCGGCTCTGGCCGAGATGATCTCGGAAAATGAAATCACCGAGGCCCGGGCTCTGGAACTAGCCCACGCTTACCTGCATGACAACGCCGTGAAGCTGTACGGAGGCAGGATCCATTGAACAGCGCGTGTGCCGTAAGGACCCGAGACGACTCCAATGAAGAAGAAACTGAAATCCAAGGCTGCCACGGATAGAAAAATAAGAAAAGCAAAAGACGCGAAATCCCACTCTCGCGCTCAGCATGCCGTCACCAAACACGCGGCGGGCAAGTCCCAACTCCAATACGTCCCCTGGCACACGATTCCGCTCGAAGATCTAAACCCGCTGCTGCAGCGCCAATTCGTTGTCGGGCAGGAAATCATGTTGGCGCGAGTGCTCCTGAAAAAAGGTTGCATTGTCCCCGAGCACAGCCACCACAACGAGCAACTCACCTACGTTCTCGAAGGCGCGCTGAAGTTCTGGATCGACGGCCAGGAAATCATCGTCCACGCCGGCGAAGTGCTCTGCATCCCCGCGCACATGCCGCATAAAGCCGAGGCGCTCGCCGACACCGTGGACCTCGACATTTTCAATCCTCCCCGCGCCGATTGGATCAACAAAACCGATCAATACCTGCGAGGCCAGAAATAATCCATTTCCATGCCTCATTCCATCACTTCTGAAAAAGGTTCTGAACCCGGCTTGCCTCAGGCCACGTTTCGTTTCCGCTGCATCGGTTGCGGCGCGCTCGGACACGCGGCCGCCCAGGATTTCCGCTGTTCGCAATGCGGCAACTTACTGGAAATCACCGACCCTTCCTGGAAGTCCGCCAGCCTCCCCGCCGCCGCTTTGAAATCCCTGTGGCGAGAACGCCGTTCCTCACACCTACCGCTCGACCTCAGCGGCGTGTGGCGATTCCGCGAACTTCTCCCTAAACCCCAGTCCGAGCAACTGGTCATCACTCTGCACGAAGGCAACACTCCGCTGTACGACCTTCCGCAATCCTCCCACAGCACCGGCATCGCGCGCCTCTATGCCAAGCATCAAGGGATGAACCCCACCGGTTCGTTCAAAGACACAGGCATGACCGTTGCTTCCACCTTCGCCCGCCAGGCAGGATACCGCTGGGTAGCCTGTGCCTCCACCGGCAACACGTCCGCATCCATGGCCGCGTACACCGCGCGCGGCGGCATGCGCAGCCTGGTGCTTGTTCCGGAGGGCAAAATCTCCTGGAGCAAACTATCCCAGGCTCTCGATTACGGAGCCCTCACCTGCCAGCTCCGCACCGATTTCGACGGCTGCCTCCGCCTGCTCCAGGAGTTGGTGCGGCGCGCCCCCGTCTACCAGTTAAACTCCATCAACCCGTTCCGCCTCGAGGGACAAAAAACTCTCGCGTTCGAACTGCTCGAGCAACTCGACTGGCAACCGCCCGACCACATCATCGTCCCCGGCGGCAACCTGGGTAACAGTTCCGCAATCGGTAAAGCCTTGTTGGAAATGCTCGATCTTGGCCTGATCCCGCGTCTGCCGAAGTTATCGGTGATTCAAGCCGAGGGCGCCAATGCGCTGGTTCGCACCTTGCGCGAAGCTGGAGGCAAGCATCTGGTCAGCGTGCAGGCAGAAACTCGGGCCACGGCGATCCGCATCGGCAACCCTGCTTCGTGGGAAAAAGCCGTAAGAGTTTTTCACGCCACGGGCGGCGCCTGTGAACAGGTGAGCGAACTCGAGATCGCCCAGGCCAAAGCGGAGATCGGCGCCGAGGGCATTGGCTGTGAGCCCGCCTCCGCCGTCACTCTGGCCGGCCTGAAAAAATTGCTCCGTCAGCGCTTCGTGAAGCCGGAAGAAACCGTTGTCCTGGTCCTCACTGGAAACCTGCTCAAAGATCCCGACTTCACCATGGAGTTCCATCGCGGCGATTTATTTAAGGGCACCGCGCACCAGCAGGAAAGCGCCAGGCTGAATCCGTTTCGCCACCCTCCCGTGGTCCTCGATGCCACTCTGGACGCCGTGATCAAAACTCTGGAGCAGGCGGAAAAGTCCGAGCCAATGCACTCGAATGACTAAGAATCGAATGTCTAAGAACTTGTTGTTTAAGAACACGAGCAAGAATGCCTAAGAAGAAAATTAAGAAGAAGACCAAGAAGAAGACGCACCGCACAACCGCGCTGCATCTCGCCCTCCCAGCCACCTCGGCCAATCTGGGCCCGGCCTTCGATACCGCTGCCCTGGCGATGGACCTTTACATCACCATCGACGCCCGCCCTGCCCCTAGCTTCTCCATTACCGTCACCGGACGCGATCAGGAAATCTGCCGCACCCTCGAGAATCACCTGATCCTCACTACCTACCGCGAGATCCTCCATGCCCACGGTGTGAAAGTCATTCCTCTTTCTCTTCGGATCGAGAACGACATCCCCATCGGCAAAGGCTGCGGCTCGTCCGCCGCGGCGCGTTTGGCTGGCATCGCCCTGGCCAATCACTTCGGCCGCTTGGGCTGGACCGATGCTCAGATCATCGGAGAAGCCTCCCGCCGCGAGCATCACGCCGATAACGCCTCCGCCTGCTGGATGGGCGGCCTCACCGTTGCCCGCATGTTCGGGAAGGCCGAGGCCCAAGTGGTCCGCATCCGCCCGAAAGGGAAGTGGCCTCTGCTGCTTGCCATTCCCGACCAACCGTTCTCCACCGAGGAAGCCCGCCGCTTTCTGCCGGAGCAGTATTCCCGTGCCGATGCCGTCGCCAACATCCAGAACTCAATGTTCCTGCTCGCCGCCTTCACCCAGGGGCGTCACGACTTGCTCTCCTCCGCGCTCGAAGACTGCATCCACCAGCCCTATCGCTCTCCATTTTGCCCCCTGCTGCCGTCTCTCCAGGAATTGATCGGGGAGCCAGGCGTCCTCGGCGTGGCTCTCAGCGGGGCAGGTCCGTCGGTCATCGTCTTCCTCGATCCCCGCTTCTCCGCCCGGAAAACCCGAAAATCCGTCGCCGCTCACCTCGCCGGCAGAGGACTCCGCGCCGAATTGCTCCTCACTTCCATCACTCCCCGCGGGGCTCGTCACTGATCCGCAGCCTTTTTCCTGACACACCACTAAAGTGCTATTTACCCATCCCAGCTATCTCGGATATTTTCCTCTTTCCCCCGAAAACGGAGCTTACCCGTCGCGTACCGTTTATCGCAACAGTACGAGGCGCGGCTTCCTTGGAAGCTCAAGCAAAGTTTTTCCGGGATGAGTAAGGATGAAGCCGAAAATGCACTATCAGGTCCAATCACTGGAGGCGGCACCACCGAGCAATGAGCATGTCCAGGTCCGGCAGGAGATCCAGAGTTTTCTCCTGGCCCTCGATTCCTATCCAGCCCGGGTCGCCAGGGAACCCCGCGTCAGCTTTCAGCAACACCTGCGCAGCATTTTCGCGGCTCGCTACGAAGACTACGGCCGCGCTCCCCGCCAGTAATCACTTAATCATTCCAAGGGTCGAACCTACCGGCTGGCCGGCGGCACGATCCCGTTCATGCGCAGGTATTCCACCATCTGTCCGTAATGGTCGAAACCATGGGCCACCACCATCGTTGCCAGGCTCAGCCGTGTCACCGACCCTTCCCCGAACGGGCTCTTCACCGGTTCCACCAGGTTCTTTTCGTTGACGGTCTGAATTGCCTTGTGCACATAAGCGAATGACTCTTTCAGATAGCTGACAATCTGCGCCTTTGACTTCATCGCTTCCGGCCCCGATTCATCGCCCACATCCACGGGGACTTTTTCGCCCAGGATTGCCGCGCCAAAAATGTAGTTCACGGCGGCCACATGCTTTATCTGCTCCCCGAAAGTCCGCACGCCTTTAAACTCGCCACCCGTCGGCGCGAATCCGAACTTGTCTTCCGGCATTGCCTCCGCCGCCGGAACAAACTCGCTCTCCATGTTGGCCACGCTGCGGTCGAGCACCTGCGTCGCTGTCTTATGCTCTTCCTTGCCCTTGTTGTCCTGGGCAGTTACAACCGCCACTAGCGCCAACACCAAAAATGCAAGGCAGCTAAATCCTCTCTTCATGACAATTCCTCCGTTCAATAAGTCGGTTCCAAGATGCCCATGTGGGGACGGCCGACTCGGCTGTCCAGCAAGCGATTCCATCCGACCACGCAAGCCGCGATAAGTCCCCGCAGTCACTGCCACAACTCCAGCCCACTAATCCCTCACCACGGGAGACATCTTCAACTCCCGCGCCGTCAACCGGTGCCACAGGACGCTGCTCAACCCTACCACCATCGCCAACGCCGACCAAGCTAGCGCTACCGGTACTCCTTTGCGCGCCGCCAACTCTCCCCAAACCGCGCTGCCCAGTGCCATTCCTCCCTGCAGTACCAGCAGGTACATCGACAAAGCCCGTGCCCGCATCCACGATGGACACATCGTCTGCGCTACCACATTGAAGCACGCCAGAATCCCGATCCACGCCGCTCCCGCCGCAAACAACACTGCACAAAGCCACTCAAACGCATGCACCTGCCCCGCAGCAAACGTCATTCCCGCAAACACCAGGGTCGCCACTGCCACCAAACCGTCCACCGAATATCGCACCCGTAGCCGCGGCAGTAAAGCTGCTCCCGTCAACGCTCCCACTCCAAAACATGTCAGCAGCAGGCCATACCCCTGCGCTCCATGCGGTTGACAAATTACCGGAAGCAGCGCCAAAAGGGAAGTCGCACCAACGCTGAATGCTCCAGTCCGAATCAGCACCGATCTAACCTGCGGCGCCCCGCGCACATATCGGAAGCCGTCCAGGATCGCATCCCGCACGCGCCGGCTCGCCAACGGTTCATGCGGCGCACGCTGCCAGCGGCACAAGAAGACGATGACCCCAAAGAATGACGCCGCATTCAACAGAAACGACCATCCCGATCCCGCCACCGCCACCACCATGCCGCCCAGCGCCGGCCCCACCGCCCGCGCCACGTTGAATCCCGCCGAATTCAGCGCCACCGCCGAAGCATGACGCCCCGGTGAAACCACCTCCGGCGTAATTGCCTGCCATGCAGGGTCGTTCAGGACTGCGCCCACTCCCAGAACCAACGTGAACAGCAGCAAAGTCCAGGGAGTCACCGCATGCCGCAGAGTCAGCACGCCCAGCGCCGCCGCCGCTGCCACCATCCAACTCTGCGTGAACAACAACAAACGCCGCCGGTCCACCATGTCCGCCAGCGCACCCGCGGGAAGCACCACAAAGAACACCGGAACCGCGGCCGCCGCCTGCACCAGGCTCACCATCAAGGGCGAGGTCGAGAGCTGCGTCATCAGCCAACCCGCACCCACATTCTGCATCCAGGTGCCGGTGTAAGAGATTACCGCCGCAATCCACAAAGAACGAAACAGCGGTTCCCGCAGCGGCGCCCAGGCCGCATCGGCCCGCCGAAGATCCCCCACCGCCGGAATTGAAGCGTGATCAGCCACGAAAATATCTATCCTGTACAAATCTCATGTGCGGACAGCCGCCTCGTGAGCCTGCCCTGAGCGAAGCCGAAGGGTCCAGCCAGGGCGGAGCCCGGCTGCCCGTCTAACTACTCGGAGAGTTCACCGCTCCAAACGGCCACTCCCCGCCCCGCCACGCACGAATCATATAAATCGCTAAACCAGCCAGCAAAATGACCACCGCGTACCGCATTTCTTTCTGCCAGTTCTCGCGATTGAACAAAATAAACAAAAACCCGGCAATCGCCGCCAGCGCCGGCACCGGATACAACCACATGCGAAACGGACGCACCACCTCCGGCCGCGTCACCCGGAACACGATCAACCCCACCGCCTGCACCAGAAATTGCAGAATGATGCGAATGACCACCAGAGCCGCGATCGCGTCCCTCAGCCGCAGAAAGCAGAATGCCGCCGCGACTACTCCCAGTGCCACCAGCGATACATACGGAAAGCGATAAACCGGATGCACTTTAGCAAACACCCGAAAATAGTTGCCATCCAGGGCCGCCGCGTACGGCACGCGCGAATACCCCAGCATCAGCGAGAAGACCGATGCAAACGCGGCCACGATGATCAGGCCCGTCACCAGCCGCGCCGCCCACGGACCATAAATCCTCTGCATAAACAACGACACCACATACAGTCCGCTGTTATTGTGCCCCGCCTGTAGCATCTCCCGCCAGGGAACCACGGCCAGAATGCACAAGTTCATCACTAGATATAGACAGGCCACCAGCAGAATGGAAAGCAGAAGAGCGCGCGGAATATTCCGTGTCGGATCCTTGATTTCATCGCCCAGGTAGCAAACGTTGTAGTAGCCCCAATAATCGTATGTGGCCACCAGAAGCGCTCCTCCCAGCCCGGTAAAGAACGCAGGCGAGAGGGTAAATGCGCCGGGAGGAAAATCGAACGCGCGAGCAGCGTTGAAATGCGTCAGCCCGGCGAAGATGATCCATCCGATCGTTCCCATCACGCCCAGCCACAACACTTTTGAAAGGCGCCCGATCACGGTGATGCGCCGGTAGAGTAGCAGGACGGTAAACAGGCAGATGAAGATCGCGAGCGCAGTTCCCGGCGTCACAATCCAGCTCACCTGAAGCGACCCTGCCCCTGGAATGGACAAAGCCCCAGTGTGCGCGGCGTAAACCGTCTGCAGGCCGGGCCAGTAATAAGCAGCGTAGCCTGCCAGCCCAATGCATCCGCTGGCGATCGAAAGCGGAGCGCTGAAGGAAAGTTGCCAGATAAACAGAAACGAAATCAGCCGCCCCCACTTACGCGGCCCATAAATCTCGCTTAGATAACGATACGATCCGCCTGAGCCCGGAAATACCGAGCCTAGTTCCGCCGACACCAGCCCATCGCACACCGCCAGCAGCGCGCCCGCGATCCATCCCAGCATCGCTTGCGGCCCGCCCATCGCGCCCAAAACCAGCGGCATGGTGATGAACGGCCCCACGCCGATCATGTCAATCATGTTGAGCGCAGTAGCGCTCCCCAGGCCCATGCCGCGAATCAGGCCTGGGGAATTCGAATCGCTTTGAGGTGGAGCGTGCATTTCTGGGTGCGCCGGATATTGCCACCACAGCTAGGGAAGCAGCAGGATCCTCCCGCTTACCTGGCGCCCCTCAAACGCCGCATGTGCTTTGGCGGCATCCTTCATCGGATAAGTGCGGTCAATTCGGATGGAAAGTTTGCCCCGCTTCACCCAGTCAACGAATTGCTCCAGGTAGCGCGGATATTCCTTGAAGTAAGGCTGGCCACTGGTGCGAGTGAGAAAAAGCGATCCCTTTTCCTGCAGGGTCATCAGATCAAACGGCGGCACGTATCCGCTGGATTGGCCGTAAACCACGAGGTATCCACCCGGAGCGAGACTATCGAGACTGGCCCCAAATGTATCTTTACCGACTCCGTCGTAAACCACGTTGACGCCTCGCCCCGCAGTGATCCGCCTTGCTTCTTTCGCAATGTCAGATTGCTTGGAAATGATAACCTCATCGGCGCCAGCCCCTCTGACAAACTCAGCTTTGTCCGCAGTCGACGTAACCCCGATCACTCGTCCCTCACGGATCTTTGCCATCTGACAAAGCAAGAGCCCAATGCCGCCAGCCGCTGCATGGATCAGGCACCAGTCCCCTGCCTTTATCGGATAAGCAAAGTGGGTGAATGCATAAGCCAGGAATCCCTGATTCATGCCTGCCGCCGCTTGCTCAACGCTGACCCCACCCGGTACTGGGATTAGCCATGCCGCCGGAGCAAGCGCGTGTGTGGCATAGGAATCCCCCACAAAAACGACGCGATTTCCCACTCGAACATTTTGAACCTCCGGACCAAGCTCTTCCACCACTCCAACTCCCTGGCTGCCCATGGTTGCCGGAAGGTCCGGTTTATTGTTGCCCGCACGGCGGTAAAAAGCCTGCCCCACAAGTTCGCCTCGCCGCTTTTGCACATCCAGAAAATTAACGCTCGCAGCTTCGACGCGCACCCGAGCTTGCCCCGCCCCGGGCACGGGCATGGGAACTTCGCCCCACTGCATCACCTCTGGACCCCCGTAAGAGTGAATGCGAATGGCCTGCATCAAATTTGCCTACCTTTCCTCATCCGAATTCGCGCCCGGGCTCACGACACTGATCACTGACCCCTGATCACTGCTTCTCACGCCCCGCGCTCAACAGATTCACATACAGCCGCACCGCTCCCGGCACACCCGCCGGCAACTGCCGGAAGAACGCATATCCCGTGTAGATATAAGTTCCCTTGCCATATTGCGCCCGCAGCAGCCCGCCCTTCTGCGCATCCTCACCCGGATCATGGCAGCTCAGCAGCGGCTTGAAGTGTTCATCCCATTTGTCCATAAAATACAACCCGCGTTCCTGCACCCAGCCGTCGAAATCGCGACCGGTAATCGCATTCAAATAATGAAACACTCCATCTTCCGGCGCCAGAATCTCTACCGGAGCTTCTTCCACCGAAACCCGCGCCCGGCTCAGTTCCGCAGAATACGGAGTGAAGTGCCCGCTGTTAAAATCCCCCACCCCGGCGTTGTACTGCACCACCAAAGTCCCGCCAGCCGCAACAAAATCGAGCAGCTTCTTGTTATTCGCAACTACATCTTTCTGCGTATCATAGGCGCGAATTCCCAACACGATCGTCCCGTACCCGCTGAGATCCTCGCTCGCCAGTTTCTCCGGCGGGATCAGCGTCACGTCCATCCCCACCTGCTTCAGCACCGTCGGGATGTCGTCGCCCGCTCCCATAATGTAGCCAACCTTCAGATCGTGCGGAGCTTGTACATCCACAATGCTCACCCGCTGCACTGCCGGCTGGTAATAGTAAAAGCTGCCCAGATCCTCGCGCGTCACCAGGGTGTAGCCTTCGCTGAACTTGTCGCCATCTGCCTCAAGCAAGGCCCGAACCGTCGCGCGCCCTTCCTGCAAGCCGGCCGGGAAGACCTTGAACTCGAAATCCTGTTTCTCTCCGCGCCGCGTAAACTCCACCGCCAACTGCTCCGGCTCCGATCGCCAACCCGCCGGCAACTCCAATCGCAGCACACCGTGCTCGTCGCGGCTAAGATTGCCGCTCACGCCCACCGTCACCGTCGAACTAGCGCCGTTGTGCGTCGAGATCACCTGCGTCCCCGGTTCCAGAGCAACCGAAAATGCCGGCACTACGGCCACTGGACGCGCCCGCACCGTCCCAGCCTCGTCCACGAACGGTGTCACCACGGTCGCCCCAATTCCGTTCTTGCCCAGTACGCTGCTCGCTCCTGCCACCGAATACTCCACCCGCGCCCGCACCACCGGAGGCGGGAAAGGCAGTGTCACATACCTTTCGTTGTCGATGTGATTCACGCTCTCCGTCTCCGGATCATCGCGATGCCAGTAGGGCCGCGTGTATGCCGCATCTTTCGGCACCCGCAGTCGAAAAACCGCATGCACGCTGTCTCCCGGCTTGATGGCAACCCGTCGCGTCTTGTCTGAAATTGTTCCCCATCCCTCCGGCACCTCCAGCTTCAACCCGTCCAGCAACAGCCGGTCTTTCGATCCGTTATGAAAATCCACGCCCACCAGAAACTCCTGCCCCGGCGAAACCGTAGTCAGAGCGTCTGCTTCCTTCGGCACGTCCTTCGCGACTTCCTTCTTCGCAGCCCCACCTTCTGACTCCGCCCGAAGAACCACCGTCGCGCCTAACGTTATGTTCAGAGCTTCGTTGAGCGCCGTCTCTGCTTGTTCGCGCTTCTCCTCCAATCGCATCAGCAAATCAGACTTCGCCGCAACACCCAGAGTGCTCTTGCGAACCTCCGCATGCACTCGCTCCAACCCAGCCACAACACCCATCAATGGCTCCGCCGCCGCGGATGCATCTTTCCCCTTAGCATCCACGTCGGCCTCGGCAACTTTCTTCGCAATCGCCGTAAGTTCCCCCCGCAACTGTGGAACCTTCGCTTCCTCCGTCCCCAACCGCGCCGCCAACCCGGGCAAGGAGGTATCGACCCCATCAAAGAAGTTCTTTTCGTGCCCGTCCTTATCCAGTCGCGCAGGCTCTACCGAATCCACCAGCTTGTAGAACGTAAACCGGTCTCCCGGATCAACCGTCCAGTTTGCGGATCCCTGCGACAATTGGTGTCGTAACCCCTCCATCGCAAACTGCACATACGACTCTCCCAGATCCGTGCTCGCCTCACCCGTATTGAGTTTCAGCGTCCAGTTCGCATCCGCACACGTCGTCGCCCCAAACCCGCAAACGTTCCCGATGTAGAATTTCTTAGCCTGCCACGGCAGAAGTCCCTGCGCGATCTGCTCCGGAAACCGTTTCGGATCCGCTGCCGCCCGGAACGCCTCTTTCGCCAGGATGCTCGAAGCCTGGTGGTGCCCGTGCCCATCCCGCTCGGTACCCGAAAACCGCGCCACCAGCACATCCGGACGGAACGTCCGAATTACCCGCACCATATCCCCCAGCGCTACTTCGTGTCCGCCCCACTTCGCAAAGGTCTCGTCCGGATTTTTCGAGAACCCGAAATCAGCCACGCGTGAAAATCGCTCCTGCACCCCGTAGTACTCGTCCGCCGCCAGCAGTTCCAAAGTCCGCAGCACGCCCAGCACATCTGACAAATTACTGCCAACCTTATTCTGCCCACCCTCGCCCCGGTTCAGCGTCATCAACAGCACGCTCGCTCCGCGCCCGCGCGACTCCAGCGTAAGCATCCCGCCATCTTCGTCATCCGGGTGCGCCACGGTCTGCATAAGCCGGGCAGTAGTCCCCAAACGCCGCAGCATCAGCCGCAAGCCTGGAGTTCCCTGATCTTGAGGTAATTCGGGAGGAACGCCCTGATAGGGAAGTGAAGAAAAGTCTATCGCGTGCGCGCGATTCCCAGCCTCCTTCGGCGCCGCAACCGCATGCGCCGGGCTCTCCCCAGTCCGCTGTGAGCCCGCCAATTGCAAAACCGAAACCGCCAGCAACAGGAATAAGAATGAACTTGAAAAGAGTGAGATTCGTACAAAACGCTGGACAAGCCGGCCTAAGAGTCGAGCAGGGAAGCTGGAGCCCAAGTATTTCACCCTACAAGGATGGGGCCTACCACCGCTCCGACGCAAATTCTTTCCTCGCGAACCCGCAAATTAGACTCCCGCCAGAAAAAAGAGTAAGCCACGGAACAACAGCCCAAAAGAAACAACCGAAACAGACGCGGGATGTCGTCACTGCCCCTTGCCCCTGACCCCTGCTACTGTCTGCCTTCCTTCAGCGCCGCCTGACAAGCGCTCCCCGCCGTCAGCACTTCATTAAACGCTGTCTCCTTGCGCAAATCCTTCAGCAGCGGATCATCCAACAGCGCCGAATATGCGCAATAATTCTGCTGCACCGCGGCCTTTAGCAAACGCAAAGCGGCGTCCTTCTGTCCGCAATACGCCATCAGCGCTCCTACGTGATACCAAGCCTCCGGGTCGAGTTCCATCATCGCCGATGATTCCGCTTCCCGCACCGTGCGGTCAATATCGGCTGGCCGCTGCGCCTGAGTGCACGCCACCAGCAAGTCCCGATGGTACAACGGAGCCTTGGCCACGTTCTTCGCGCTCTCCCGCGCTTGCGCGACATTCCCCGCGGTCAGATAAACATACGGGGTGACCCACGCCGCCCACTCCGTGCCTGGGTCCAGGTGGACAAAATCCATCGCCTGGTCCGTCTTGCCCAGCTCCCGAAACGCCCACGCACACGACCGGAAGTTGAAGTTCCCCGGATCCTGCGATCGCGCCGTGTTGCACTCCTGCGTCGCCTGCTCCAGCATGCCCGCATACCGCAGCACGTAGCTCAGCGCGAAATGCGCATCCGCGCTTTGCGGTCTTCGCCGCACCAGGTCCGTCGCCGCATCATAAGCCCGTCCCAACTCACCCCGTTCCACGCGGTTGGTGATCAAATTACTCGCCGCCGCTACCCGGTTCGGATCCAGCGAGATCGCCCGCTCATACGCCGCATTCGAGCGCTGAAACATCTGTTCCCCGCCACCACCATAAACCGAATCATAGTAGTACCTCAGGCCCAAAGCCTCCCATGCCGGCGCGTAGCTCGCATCTTCTCCTACCACGTGCTCCAGTACCGCGATTGCATCCTTATTAGGCCCGGGATCATGGGGCAGCGCCAGACTGTGCAGGTACAGATCGTAGGCCTCCTGGCTCTTCGGGCGCGACGCCGCGCTCAAGGACCCTCCCGCAACGCCCAGAGCAGGCAACAGCCCTTGCTGCACCTGGGTGCTCAATTGCCCCTGCAGCGAAATCAAATCATTCACCGGTGCTGAAACTGTCGCCTGCCACAGCAGCCGGTCACTGGCCACGTCAATCGCTTCCAGCGTCACCGTCAACTGCTCTCCCTGCCGCATGAAGTGCCCGGTCAACAGCTTGCCTACGTGCAATTGCTGCCCCACCTTGCGCGGATCCAAATCCAGCTCCACATATCTCCGCGTCACCGACGAAGGCCGCACGTCCAGCGAACGCGAATACGTCAACACGCTGGTCAACTCATCCGCCAGTGCGAAGCGCAAGTAATCCACCGCGAAATCTCCATTCATGTTCTGCAGCGGCAACACCGCGACCGCATTCTGCTGCTCCAGGTTCGCCACCGACCGGTGCTTGAACCAGTACGCTCCCACGGCCGCCAAAACCGTTACCAGCACCGCCGCCGTTCCCAGCAGCAGCCAGAACTGCCACCGGCTCCCGCTCGCCCGCCCAAACGTGTTGCTGGCAACCCGCAATCTCGCGCTGTGCAGTCCGCTCTTTACCTGCCCCGATTCATTCTCGCGCTTCAACTGCTGCAGGTCCGCCTTCATCTGCGTGGCGCTTTGGTACCGCTCCTTGCGGTCCTTTTCCATCGCCTTGCCGATGATGCCCTCCAGTTCCACCGGCACTTTCGGATTCAATTCTCCCGGCGGCACCGGCTTGTCATGCAGCACCGCGTCCAGCGTCATCAGTGAGTTCTTCCCCGCAAACGGTTTCTTCCCCGTCGACATTTCATACATCACCACGCCAAACGAGAACAGGTCGCTGCGGAAATCAATCTCCTCGCTCCGCGCCTGCTCCGGTGACATATAAACCGCCGTCCCCGGAATCACCCCCACCGCGGTCAACGAATTGTCCGCCGCCACCCCGTCGCTATCAGTCCCGACGTTGTGCACCAGCTTCGCCAGCCCGAAATCCAGCACCTTCACCTGCCCGCTTGGAGTCAGAAAAATGTTCGCCGGCTTGATATCCCGATGCACAATCCCCTTGGCATGCGACGCCGCCAGCGCGTCCGCCACCTGGATGCTGATGTCGAGCACCCGCTCCGTCTCCATCGCATGTCCCGAGATACCTTGCTTCAGGCTCTCGCCCTCCAGCTTCTCCATCACAATGAAGGGATGCCCGCCGTTATCCTCTATGCCGTGAATGATGCAGATATTGGGATGATTCAGCAGCGACGCCGCCCTCGCTTCCCGCCCGAAGCGTTCCAGCGATTTGGGGTCGCCCACAAGATTTTCAGGGATGAACTTCAGCGCAACATGCCGCCCCAGCTTCAGGTCCTCCGCCTCGTACACCACGCCCATACCTCCGCCCCCGAGCTTCCCCAGGATGCGGTAGTGGGACACTGTCTGGCCAATCATGAGAAGACCCAGCCCTCGAACGCCGTAATGTTAGGCCCGCCAGCCACTCAGGTCAACAGGCCCTCGCACAGAACCACACTCAGCTACGCCCCGAGCAGGCTCCGGCACGGAAAACTCTTAGCCGTTCTTGTTTTTCTTACTTTCTCTGTGTCTCTGGGCCTCTGTGGTGAAATTCCTTGCGTTCCCAAACTGATAACCACCTTGTCCTTTTGTGTCCGCCGGCACGTTCCAAGTTGCCCAATGGCGACTACTATGATGCTAGTAATCCTGCAATAGGGAGGCGGCTCTCGTATGGCGCAGATGTCTGGGAAACATTCTCCTCAACTGCAAGAGGCTATCCGCCGCCGCGCCACTGAACTCTACCAACAGGGCGGAGCGGTCGAGGGCCACGACGTCGAAAACTGGTACCAGGCCGAAGCCGAAATCCTTCGCGAATCCGCCACTCACCCACTTCGCCGCGCCGTCGTCGTCAACCTCCAGGGCGTGGTCTACACCGGGGAATACGAATCCACTTCCGCCGATGGCTACACTCCCGGCGAATGGAACCCCGGCGATCCCGTTCCCATCCGCCTCGCCGGCGATAAACTCTACCTCCGCCGCCACAACGGCCGCGAACTCCAAACCACCATCGTAAAAAGAATCGGCTGACCAAAAACGCTCTTGTCATCCTGAGCGAAGCGAAGGACCTGGGCGAGCCGCGCGACGCGTTGCGTTTTTTGCGACACAATACTCGCGCGTTTGGCTCGCTTCCATTGTTCGCTTGTACCCTCACCCGCTCCTACTCACTCCACCCAAAACCCCGCCGAAGCCCCCACCCACTCCATATCCCGATTATGGTCCACGCCCATCATCAACCCCCGCCCCATCCGGATAATCGTCAGCACCGCCTTCAACTCCTCCTGCCACACATACATCACCCGCACCTCCGCCTTAGTTCCCCCAAACGGAGTCTCGATCACCGGCTTAAAATGCAGCCGCTCCTGCAGGATGTACTCCCCGCGCTTCTCCGCCGGAATCGCCTCGATATCTTCCTTCTTAGGCGCAATCACCACGCCCAGCCCGGCAAACGAATACAAAGGCTTCAAAGCGTAGTTCTGCAAGTCGTCAGGAATTCGCTCCAGACGATCCAAAAACCACGTCTTCGGCACCGATTCATGCCGCAAATAAGGAATCGAAAACTTGCTGATCCGGAAATACCAGTTCGGATGCCCCGCCCACTCCACATCGAGATCGTCCCGCCAGTCGAACCCCAGCTTCACCTGCTTGCGCTGCAACTCATCCACAATCGCCCGGTTATAAATCCTCCGGATCGGCACCCGACCACCGTTTCGTTCGTAATAAAGCTGCCGCCTATCCTTCTTGATCGCTTCAATATCAACCGTCCTGACTCCCAGCATCTTCTCCGTCAGCAGAAAATCCGGCAGCGTCTTCTGTTCCTGCGGACGAATCTCCATCAGAATCACGTTCTCCGGATCATGCCCGCCCACAATAGCCTGCCGCAAAAGTTCCCGGTAAGACGTTTCATCGAGCCCGCTCAGGAAAAATTGCAAATTCTCTACGCCTGCGAATCGATCCAGCCCAAACACATCGATGTAATTCTGTGCCAGCGTCACCTGATACGCATAAAGGGAAGGGAAGGCCTGCAGTTCGACCAGCTTGGGCTGCAACTCACCGCCGGCATCTCGCACCAGCCCAAAATCCACCTGCACAAACATCGGGTGCGCCGGCTCATTCGGCACGCGAAACTCCGCCGGAATCGAAGCCTCCGACCGCTCCCGATACTCCGCGCTCTCCACCAGTTGCCGGATTAATTCCTTCCCATCCTCCGCCATTTTCTCCAGCAAGGCCTTAGGAAAAAAACAGGGAGTCTCCGACAGCCGGAACTGCACATGAGTCCCGCAAGCGTCATCCATCCGCTGCAAGAATGTCCTATATTTCTCGGAAGTAAAGCCGGAGTTGAACTGCTTTCGAAGGGAAGGAATCATGTAGGGCCAGCGTCCCGCCGGTAAATCATTTCAAAGCACTGTCATCCTGAGCGAAGCAAGACGCACACGAAGTGGGCGCCTTGCGCAGTCGAAGGACCCCTTGCATCGATAACCCTCCAGCGGCCTTGCGAGGAACTTCGAGCGGCTTCTTGCTAAGCCTCCACCAAAAACTTCCCATCCTGCATGATCTTCTCGTCGTCCACCCAGATGTTGAACTTTCGCCCTACCACATCAATATGAGTCGACGAATCCCACTCCGCCCCGGTATGCGCCCCATAAGGATTCCCAAACGCAATGTGCACCCCAGGGTACTTCTCATCCTGCAGAATCTGTCCAATCACATCCTTCAAGTCAATGTTCGTCCCAATCGCAAACTCGCCCACCCGGTCGCTGTTCTCATCGGTGTGCGTGTATTTCCAGAAATCGTTTTCCAGTTCGTGATTCTCCGAGTGCGCCTCGGTAAGCCGGTTCTTCTTCATGTGCACCGTCAGCGGATGCTCCCGCAAGCTGCCAAACTTCGCGCACAAGTAATCTCCCACCACGCCGTCAATCACAAACGTGCCATTTACCTCGCCCGGAGTGGTGAAGATTTCTCCGCCCGGCAGATTCCCCCACTTCTCCGGAGTGATGATCCCGCTCGTCTTCAGCCACCGGTAATTCGGATTCAAATCGGCTGTCAGGTCGGTCCCTGCTGCCGTCTTAGCCCGTACCCGGCTGGCCTTGCGCACCATCGCCACGACTTTCGCGCTCAGCCGGTCCACCTTCAGAAAATCCGCCCGCATGCCTTCCAGCATGATCTGCCGGTTGATGTTTACCATGTGCGCGTGCCGGATCTTTCTCCGGTTCACCACATCCGTCATCTGCATGCGTGAATGCAGTTCATTCTTCTGAGCCTGCACCGCAAAAATCGACACCTGGCTGGTCTCCAGATCCTCAACAATTTCCGACGGCAAATCCGTCAGCGGACGCTCCGCCAGATCCTCCAGCACCCAGGCCCGGTACGGCGCTCCGACTTGCTCCACTTCGTGTACGATCGCCGCCGCAATCTCCAGCGTAATTTCATCGGTGATCACGCAAACCTTCTCAGCCGCCTGCACCCGCAAGCAAACATTCACAGCATTGCGAGCCCCAGGGGTAAATTCCGGATCAAAAGAAATGGTATGTTCCGAACGGCTGCCCCATCCTTCCCCCGTTCTTTGGGGGAGGGTGGGGGTTTTGATTTCTCTTACAGGAATAGTCATCCGACTTTTCTAACCGAAGCCGGCGAGTCTTCCGCCAGCCCCGTCTCCGTCTCCTCAATAATGTAATCGACAACTTTCTTCAAGTCTCCCGTCTCCTGATACACCCGCAACTGCCGGTCCGCGCCGCTGCCCCGCTCCAGCATGGTGTGGATATAGCTCAACTCCTCGCGCGAATCCAGTTCGTCCACCACGTCGTCCACAAAGTCCAAATACTCGAGGATTAAATCCTTGGCCGGCACTTCCGTCTGCTTGCCGAAATCGATCAGCTTCCCGCTCATCCCATAGCGCGCCGCCCGCCACTTGTTTTCCATGAGCAGCGCCCGCCGGTACAGCCGGAATCCCTGGTTTGCCGTATGCAGCTTATAAAGCTTCGCCACCGTGGCCTGTATCAAAGCCGCCAGCGCAATCGTCTCATCTGCCCGCATCGGTATATCGCACACCCGAAACTCAATCGTATTAAAAAACGGATGCGGCCGGATGTCCCACCAGATCTTCTTCGCATTGTCGATGCAGTTGGTCTTGATCAACAGCTTGATGAAGTTCTCATACTCGCCCCAGCTCGGGAAATAATCCGGAATATTCGTCCGCGGAAACTTGTCAAACACCTTGCACCGGTAAGACTTCAACCCAGTATTCATTCCCAGCCAAAATGGCGAATTCGTCGACAAAGCCAGCAGGTGCGGCAAAAAATACCGCGCATGATTCATCATGTGGATCGCCGTCTCCCGGTCCTCGATCCCAATGTGTACATGCAGCCCGAAAATCAGATTCGCCCGTGCTACCAACTGCAAATCCTCGACAATATTCTTGTACCGGTCGTCGGGATAAATCTCCTGAACCCGCCAGTCCGCAAACGGATGCGTTGCCACCGAAGCCAGCCGCAGCCCATTCTCCCGCGACAATCGAATCATGTCGCGCCGCAGCTTCTTCACCTCAACCTTCGCTTCCTTGATGTTCTGGCAGACCGATGTCCCCACCTCCACCACCGACTGGTGCATCTCCGCCTTAACCCGCTCCTGCAGCAACAACTTTCCTTTCTCCAGAATCTCAGCATGAATATGCGACCGCAGATCCCGAGTCTCGGGATCAATCGTCTGATATTCCTCTTCAATCCCGATCGTGAAAGTAGGCGTCATAAGCAATGATGAAAGACGAAAGATGAAAAATGTGGCGCGGGCGCCCTCGCCCGCGAAATCCAACCAGAACCTCGGATGCCCAACCCTCCGCGGACCCAGCCGACGGCAAAGGCCAACCCAAGCCCTAACAGTATAACAACCATGCGATCGATACTTAAGATAGATACTTCAGAAGGATACCGAATCAGAAGTGGCCGTGCGCCAAAGCCCAAAGCAGGTAAAGGAAAAGCCCCACCAGAATAACCAGCAGTCCACTCAAGCAAATCGAAAGCACAGAAAACGATTTGCGCACCCAATGTCCCGGCGAAAATGACCGCGCCAATAATACGATCGCGCTTACCTGGCTGATCAGAATCGCGCCAATCACTCCAACCAGGCCCCACTTGATGACCGGTCCACTAAGCCCGCCCACCACCGCACCCAGCCCAGTCGCTTTACCTCCCCCGATGACGATGAACGCGTAACCAACGCCGGCCACGATAACAACCCAGGGCGCCCATGCCAGCACCATGCCCCAAACAAATCGCCTTTTCTTAAGCTCGTCCAATCAGTTCCAGTCACAACGGACCGCGCCGCCCGCCTACTTCGCCACCTTCCCCCGCTTCCGCTCCGCCACCCACCCCGGCTCCGCCTTACGCGATTGTTTCCCCGGAGTCCCATTCAGAAATCCCGCCCACCGCAACTCCTTCGCCGGATTTTCCCCGCTCACAGCCATCTTTACCGCCATCTCCGCCACCGCATTCACAATCCAGTCAAAATTCTCCTGCCCCACCGACGTTATCTCTGCATCCGGCGCCGGATTCAGAAAGTCAATCGCATACGGCACTCCATCCTCCACCGCAAACTCCACCGTATTCAAGTCATACCCCAGCACCCGGCACAAGGTCAGCGCATCTTTCACAATCCGATCCCGCAGTGCCGCCGACGAAGGCGCCGGATTCCCCTTCACATACCGCTCATGATGCGGTGCCTTCGGGTCGTACTTCATGATGTGCACTTTCTCCTGACCCACTACATAGCACCGGTAATATTCCTCAAAAACAACTCCATGCTGCAGCGTCATGCACAATTCCCCGGTGTTGTTGTAGTGCTGAAAAAACTCCTCCGGCGAATGCACATGATAAACATGCTTCCACCCGCCTCCCGAATAAGGTTTCAAGAAGGCAGGGAAGCCGACGTAGTCAAACAATTCCTGCCAGTTCAACGGATACATCAAATTCCGCATCGACCTGTCAGTCGTCCCCTCCGGATGCTTGTTATGCGGCAAAATTACCGTGGGAGGAATTGCCACTCCCAGCTTGTGCGCCAGCGCATAATTAAAAAACTTGTCATCCGCCGTCCACCAGAACGGATTGTTCACCACAATCGTTCCGTGCAGAGCCGCATTCTTCAAATAAGCCCGGTAAAACGGAATATCCTGCGAGATTCGGTCAAGGATCACGGCATATTTCTGCGGCTCATCCATCCGCACCCCGCCAATTGTCACAAACTCCGCCGAAACCCCCTCAACTCCCATGGAGTTGATCTTCTCCACAACCGCCGGCGGAAACGTATTCTCCATCCCAAACAAAATCCCAATCTTCTTCACAATTTCATCTCCAAACAAAATTTGTCATCCTGAGCGAAGTAACTGTTTCGCGAAGCGAAGCAGTCACGCAGTCGAGGACCCCTGCACGCCCACCAATCTAAACAGCCGCTGCAAGGAGTTCTCCCTGCTCCCAACGCCGTAGGCGAACCAACGACGAACGACGACTAACGACCGTCTTCAAAAATACTTCCCCGCCATCCTCTGCCACAACGGCCAGTCATGCTTCGAATTATCTCCATAAACATCCAGCCAGTGCGGCACCGCCTTGCTATTCAAAATCCCCGAAAGCTTCACATTCTGGTCCAGGCACATATCCCAATCCGCCGATCCCAGCACAATCTTCATCTGCCGGTACCGGCTCAAAAACCAGTCATCATTCTGATTCGGCAAATAGTCCGGCGGACAATTGAAGTAGCAATCATCGTCATAATACCCATCCAAAAACTGATGGATATCAAACGACCCGCTCATGCTCACACAATGCGTCACCACATCCGGATGCTTCAGCGCAAAATTCACCGCATGATAAGCCCCAAAACTGCACCCGGTCAGCGCCAGTTGCGGCGTTTGATTCTTCCACCGGATAAACGGCAACAGCTCATGCAGAATGTAGCGCTCATACTGCAAATGCCGCAGCACCCGCACCTTCGGATGCACGTTCTTGTTGTACCAGCTCTCTGTATCGATTCCGTCCGGGCAAAATACCTGCAGGTCGCCGCGCTCAATCTTCGGCGCCAGCACCCCAATCATCCCCCGGTCTTCATATTCAAAGAACTTCCCCATGGAAGTCGGAAACACGACCAGCGGCGTCCCCGCGTGCCCAAAAACCAGCCCTTCCATGTCCCGGTGCAATTCCTGGCTGTATCCCTTGTGATATTCACGATTCATTCGTAGGTGTCCCAGCAGACGAAATATCTTACCTGAACCGCACCCCTCACGTGTGTAAGGGACCGCAAGCTCCTGAAGATTCGAAGTCGATCCATGTGGGGACAGCCGCCTCGGCTAGCCTGCCCTGAGCGAAGCCGAAGGGTCCAGCGAGCAAAGCGAGCACTCCGCCACAAAACAACGCGTGGAGCAGTCATTCAGATCTGACCCTTCACGCCCTGAGTCAAAGGGGTGGAGCAGGCCTTCACGCCCTGAGTCAAAACGGGTGGAGCAGGCCTTCTAGGCCTGCGTCAAAAACCCCTGGGAATCCGCGGGCTTTAGCCCCCGAGGTACGTGCTTCTCCCGCGCGCTCCGGGTTCCTAATCCGCAAAATGATATCGTGATACGAGATATGCAGTGGAGTCTCCCTAAACTCGTCCCTCGCTCCGCGCCCGTCATACTCCTCGTCCTAACTCTAGCCGCCGCCGTCAGCTTCGCCGCCGTCAGCCATCTGGTGGCTCGTTTCACCGCCAATCAGCAAGCCCGCGGCCGCAAGCTCTACGTCGTGGGCCTGGCTGACGCTAATGCCGCCCACTTTGACGATGCCATCGCCGCGTTCCGCGCTGCCCTAACCTGCGATCCCACCAACTCCCAATACCAACTCAGCCTGGCTCGCGCCCTGCGCGACAGCAACGATCCCCGCCGTCTCGACGAAGCCGAATCCTATCTCATCGCGCTCTGGCAGCGCGCTCCACAGGACGCCGCCGTCAATCTCGCCCTGGCCCGCGTGGCCGCTCACCGCGGTTCCATCGAAGACGCCACTCGCTATTACCACAACGCCATGTACGGAGTCTGGAACGCCGATCCCGATTCTAACCGCAACAAATCTCGCATCGAACTCATCCAGTTCCTGCTCAAAGAACACGCTCCCGACAAAGCCGAATCAGAACTCCTGGCCCTCGCCACCGCCTTGCCCCCCGATCCCGCCGCCCACCTCCAGGCCGCTCAACTGTTCACCCAGGCGCAGGATTATCGCGGCGCCCTGGCTCAATATGAAGACGCTCTCCGCGTCGAGCCCTCGAACGCCGCTGCCCTGGCTGGTGCCGGACAAGCCGCCTACCGCTCCGGCAACTACGCCGCCGCGCAACGATATTTACAAGCGGCCGTCAATGCCAATCCGCAGGATGCCAACTCCCTCCAGCTCCTCGCCACCGCCGACCTCATTCTCCGCACCAATCCCTTCCACAGTCACATCTCTGACGCCGAACGCAACCGCCGCATCGCCACCGCCTTCGAGCAAGCCGAAAAGCGCCTCACCGGCTGCGCCCAACAGACTGACGTCAACCTCAGCCTAGCCTCCTCCTCATCCACGCTCTCCAGCTTGCAATCCCGCTGGAGCGCCGCCAAGCCAAGTCTCGCGCGCCTCCGCTCCCCCGCCGAAACTGATCTTCCGGATTCGATCATGGACGTCGTCTTCCAAATCGAACAGCAGACCGTCGCACCCTGTGGCCAGCCGCAAGGCCTCGACCTCGCATTACTCCTGATCTCCCAAAAACGCGAGGCCGCCAGCCAATGACCCAGCCCATGGGAACGACAAATCCCGCAACAGCCAATCCGGCGGCCACCATTTCTCCTCAGCCTTCACCGCAATCTCCCGCTGTCAGGTTGCAGATTCCACGCCGCCTGTTTTCCACTCTCGAAGGCGTCTTCCACGAAGAAGTATTTTTCCTCATCCTCTCCGTCTTCATCGGAATCTTCTCCGGACTCGCCGTCGTCTGCTTCCGCCTCGCCATTGACTGGATGCACTTGGCTTTGCTCGGCCCACTCCCGCAAACCCACAGTTGGCGTCTGTTCGCCGTGCCCGCACTCGCTGGCCTGGTAGTGGCCGCGCTCGTTCTGCACGCTTTCCCCACCATCCGCGGCAGTGGCGTCAATCAGACCAAGGCAGCGCTCTACATCTTCAACGGATTTATCCCCTTCCGCACCGCCGTCGGAAAATTCATCTGCGCCGCTCTCGCCATCGGCTCCGGTCAGTCTCTCGGGCCTGAAGATCCATCTCTGCAAATCGGCGCCAGCATTGCCTCCGCTCTAGGACGCCAACTCAAGATCTCCCGCGAAAAACTTCGCCTGATGGCTCCAGTCGGCGCTGCCGCCGGCCTTGCCGCCGCCTTCAATGCTCCCATCTCCGCCGTCCTCTTCGTAATCGAAGAGGTGATTGGCCGCTGGAGCGCCGGCATCCTCGGCTCCGTAGTCCTCTCCGCCGTTTCCAGTGTCGTGATCGTGCGTTGGTTTCTCGGCAGCGAACCGCTCTTCCGCATTCCCGTCACTACCTTCAAGCGTCCCACCGAACTCATCGCCTATGCCGTCCTGGGCATTGTCGGCGGCCTCGCCTCGGTCGCATTTGCCAAATCGATTGGCTATCTCCGTCCTCGTCTAAAAGCCCTCCCGCGCTGGACTCAATACTTCCAGCCCGCGCTCGCCGGACTTCTCGTCGGACTCATCGCCTTCCTCGGCGCTCCTCAAATCATGGGCGCCGGTTACGATTCCATGGATCAGGCCATGCACGGCCAATATGCCTGGAAAGTCCTCGCCTTCCTCGCCGTCCTGAAAATTATCGCCTCCACCGTCTCGTTCGTCAGCGGAACGCCCGGCGGCATGTTCGCGCCCACACTCTTCATCGGAGCCATGCTCGGCGGTGCCGTCGGCGATATCGAGCGCATCTTCTTTCCACAACTCACCGGGTCCACCGGAACCTACGTCCTGGTCGGCATGGGCGTCCTCTTCGCCGGATTTCTCCGCGTCCCCATGACTTCCGTCTTCATGGTTCTCGAAGTCAGCGGTAACTATGAGATCGTCGTCCCCGTCATCGTTGCCAACACTTTCTCTTACCTAATCTCGCGCAGCCTGCAGAATATTCCCATCTTCGACTTGCTAACCCGCCAGGACGGCCTGATCCTGCCTTCGCTCGAAGAAGACCGCGAAGAAGCCATTCTTCGCGTCGAAGACGCCATGCTCCCCGTTCCCACCACCATCCTCAGTGCTCAGGATTATGTCGATGCCAACGCCCGCCGCGTTCACGATTCCCCCGACTCAACTTTCCTGGTCCGCCTCCATCCCAGCGGCTGGAACGTCATCACCCGCGACCAGCTCCAACGCCTTTTCCAGGAAGGCAAGGGAGAACTCACGCTCGGCTCCGTTCTTCCCCCGCAGTCGCTCCCCAGCCTCTACCCAGATCTTCCTCTCGATTCCGCCCTCCGCTACGTGAACGACTACCCACTCGTTCCGGTAGTCAATCGAGCCAATTTCCACCAGTTGGAAGGTGTAATCTCCCGCGACTCCGTCTTCAAGAAATACGAAAGCCCGGAACGCGTGTCATCCTGAGCAACATTGTCATCCTGAGCGGAGTCGAAGGATCCCTTTCCGCTATCCCGACGTATGGCCCCGCAAGGCGTTCCTATCACGCGTGCCGGCTCTTATGGAAGCCCCAACCTCACTGCCCACCGCGCTTGTACGCGCTATATTTAATCGTCTCCCGCACCCTCACCGCCCCTGCCTTAAACTGCAGCGTGTCATCCGACCGCGTATAAGCCGGAAACCAGTACCGCCCATCCACCTGTTGCCGGTACGTCACAAACGTAGGCCGCAGGTCTGAATGCTGATGCCTGCCCGTCCGTATCCGCTCCGGACCACTCTTCCCGCACACCTTCACAATCTGGAAATCTTGCCCGTCCACCCAGATTCGCCCTTGAAAATACCGCTTGTCCTTCTCCTCTTTTTTCTTCGGGTCAACCTGAAACACATAAGTATCCAGGTCATCCACATGCTGCTGCCCGCTATAAGTCAGGTTGTACTGCGGGAGATCCTCGCTCGTCAGCATCAGCGGCATGTAGATGCGAATATCTTCCATGTCATCCTGGGTAAGTTGAATCCCCCGCAACGTAGATTGCGCTGCGAACGTCACTGTCTCCTGCGGCCTGCCTTTCTCGTCGTAGGAAACATTCGTCACTTCGTGAAATTCTCCGGTCACGCTGCCCCCGCTCAGCGTTTGCATGAGCACATCTTGCTGGAACGTGTAATGCAACCGCCCATCCTTCGCCGCAGCCTCCGCCGCCCCAAACTTCTGGATCACCTCCTGCGCGCTCATCGTCTTAGGGACAGCCGGATCCAGCGCCCCATTCCCCTCATCGCAGTTGGTCTGTCCCCACACCCCCACCGGCATCACCGCAAAACATAGAAGAAAGAAAACAATCCCGCCAAACCCGCCGCGTATTCTCATGCAGCCATCCCTCCTCGTCCCTCTCACTAAGAAATTGTCATCCTGAGCGGAGGTTGTGCTTCGCGAGAGCGAAGCACAACCGCAGTCGAAGGACCCCTAGCCTGCCGGCGCGATCACTGTCCCAGCAGGGCATTTCTACCATGAGCCTCTTCAGTCCTCCGCCCACCCCAGAACCCTGCCTTCCACATATGTGCAAATCCTTGCGCCTACCCCGCTCCGAAGCCCCATAACTCGAATCCCAGCCCCTCCGGTTTGGTACGGCGATTGCCTCATAACACCCCAGAAGCCGCGCCAAACACGGCATTCCACAGCTCTTTTAATCCAGGCGTCGTGGCGCCATCGCCAAGTCGCTAGAACCAAAGACCAAGGATCGAGGACTAATCTTATGAAAACCGCGCTCTTCGCCTTCTTTTTCCTCTGTGCCACCGCATGCTTCGGGCAAGTCGCCAACTCTACCAGCAGCTCACCCCAGCCTATCGCTGTTCCTGATCATCCCCAGCATGCCTCCGAGCACGCTCTGGCACAAGAATCCAGCCTGCTCAGCACTTCGAGTTACACCTATGCCCAGGGCGAGCGGCCTCTGTCGGACTTCCCTGGAACTCTCAAGCCGGAAACCCCGCTCGGCGACATAGCCCGCGCCTTCAGAAAGCAACGCACCACCACCGACGCAAAATCACCCAAAGTAGTAGAAAACTAGAAGAGCCCATGTAGGGACAGCCGCCTCGGCTGTCCCGCCGAGCGCAGCGAGAAGCCAGTGTAGAGCGGTCACCCCTGCCCGCTGCCTTTGACTTTGCCGTTGTTTTTGACCTTGATCTTGCCGCTGCTGTTGACTTTGTCCTTGCGCTTGTTTCTGAAATCTCGCCCTTAAGTTCCCGCCGCTGCTAATCGGCAGCAGAAAACTCCGGCCGCACAATCTAGCCCCGGCGCCGCCAACTCACTGGCTTAACTTGATCGCCAATTGCCGCTCCGGCTGCGTCATCTGTCCCCACAATTTCTGCAGATCGTCTTGCAGCGCCTGATTGTCCGGATCTTTGTGTAGTGCCAGCGCAAACCACCGGTAAGCCGTCGGCAAATCCCGCGGCGTGCACGTTCCCGTCGAGTACATCGCTCCCATCGAAATCATCGCCTTCGCATTCGACCGTTCCGCCGCCGGCTTCAGCATCCGTAGCCCGCGATCGCAGTCCTGCTTAACTCCGCGTCCATAAATAAATCGTTCCGCCTCGGTCACTGAGTCAACCGGCTTAGCCGCCGCAGGCTTGGGCACGGCGGTCTTTCGCATCTTCGCCTTCGGCGCGGCAGGCAACTCCGCCGGAGCCGATGGCGCGCCGGAATTGGAGCCCGCCGCTTGTGACGCAGATCCCGCCGGCAAGTTCGGATCAGCCGCCTCGGCCGGAGAAGGAGCTGTCTGAGAAGGAGACGTCTGCGTTGGCAATGTCTGAGCAGAAGCGTTCTGCGCAGCAGGCACTTGCGCCGTGTTCTGCGCAGCACCCGCCTGCGGTGCACCGGATTCCGCCGGACCAGACGCAGCGCCATTCGTGGCCGGAGCCGTACCAGTCGCACCGGCGCCAATCTGCGCAACCCCGCCATCCGGAGCCGCCGCAGGCGTGCCCCCGGAATCCGCACCAGTCTGTGCCGTGTCTGGGGTTGGCTTCATTGCTGCCGTCGGCTTCTTGTCACCTGCGTTCAGCCAGTCGAAGCCTCCTTGCCTCCAGCGCAGGTAGCCGAATCCCACCGCCAGCGCCAGTGCTACCACAACAACTAAAATCAGCTTGCCCGAGCCCCGCTTCGGTTCTTCCTCATCATCCAGCAGGTAATCCAGATTGGACGAGGGCCGCAGTGGATCGCGCGCAGCATCCGCGTGAGGGGCAGCAGCATGGGGAACAGCAGGACGATCGACCTGGAATCCAGGTTTGTTCAAGCCAAGAAACGACGGCCCGGTAATCACCGGCCCCGTCGTCGTCGACGCTGGCGCGCGAGCCTGCCCCGCAGCCTCTGCTGTCGCAACCAGAGTCGCTCCGCACATTCCGCAAAAGCGGTTGGACTCGCCATTCTCATTGCCGCATCGTCCGCAGCGCACTCACCCTCCTCAATCCCTCAACTCTTTAGAGTAACTCCACTGCCAGTCTTCCCGCGAGTACGATGCAGATTCCCGCCCATCCGCACGCTTTCCTTTTCAGGAACTGCTCTTAACTCAGTTTTCGGAGGCTCACGGCGTTCTTAGGATGGGGCGGAGCGGGCTCGGAAGGGGCACGGCTTCAGCCGTGCCCTTATCGCTCAACAAAAAGATGCGGGAAGGACGCTTCGGCCCCGAGGGAGATTATTGTCCTGCCTCAGTTGGAAATGGAGAAAGCGTTCGTCCGTTAAGATAGCGGAGCGAACGTGTGAGGAAGGAACGGAAGCATTTCACTCCAGAAGAAAAAGTAGCCATCCTGAGGCGGCATCTTGTGGACAAAGTACCTGTCTCGGAGCTGTGTGAAGAACTGGGCCTGCGGCCAACGGTGTTCTACCGCTGGCAGAAGGAACTGTTCGAGAACGGAGCCACCGCTTTTCAGTCTCAGGAGCGTCCCCATCGCCAAGTGGAGGAGAAGCAGAAACGGATCGAGTTCTTGGAGAAGAAGGTGCAGACCAAGGCCGAGGTCTTGGCTGAGCTGATGGCTGAGCACATCGCGCTAAAAAAAAGCCTTGGGGAACTCTAACCGGCATCTGGGTGCCGCATGATGTGCGGGATCTAGTCGTGGATTTCGTCCGGCGCTGGTCGGAGAAGGCCGAGATCGGCGTCGGACGGTTCATCCCGTGGCTGGGCGTGACCGCCAGCAGGTTCTATGACTGGCGGCAGCGGTACGGGTGCGTCAACGAGCACAACGGTTGGGTTCCCCGTGATTTCTGGTTGGAACCGTGGGAGAAAGAAGCAATCATCGAGTTCCATCTGAAGAACCCGCTGGAAGGTTATCGGCGGCTGACGTTCATGATGCTCGACGCTGACGTTGTGGCCGTCAGTCCGGCGAGT
>Ga0070765_100000043_pt1 | contig 94303 bp, 70 predicted proteins | sample HubBroMetageWFT5_FD_71516 | JGI IMG/M metagenome (GOLD analysis project Ga0070765, IMG submission 71516) | Warmed and freeze-thawed soil microbial communities from the Hubbard Brook experimental Forest, New Hampshire - Hubbard Brook CCASE Soil... | ecosystem: Environmental > Terrestrial > Soil...
CCCTATATGGGAATGGCGGCCCATGCGGAGTTTGTGCGTTCTGACTTGAGTGTTTTTGCTCACGTGCATCCGGCGGGGTCGGCGCCCATGGCTGCACTCGAGTTGGCTCAGGCAGGCTTGCCCGCGTACGCGGATCAGACACAGACCGGCATGGCCTCGGATATGACGATGCCTGCGGCATCGTTGTTGCCCGAGGTGTCTTTCCCCTACGGTTTTCCCAAAGCTGGCGATTACCGTCTCTTTGTCCAGATCAAGCGGGCGGGGCGAGTCGAGACCGGAGTGTTCGACGCGCATGTGGACTGAGAGGCAGGATAGAGCTTGAGTCCGAATTAGTTGTGGGTGACGGGAGTATTGGCGCTAGACGCCTTCTTGGACTGGGCAATCATAACGTCAGTGTCTTTTTGCAGCCGCTTTTGAACGGTCTCCACATACTTCATCATGATTGGAGTCATGCTTTGCATGGATTCTGTCATGATGGAAGGCATCTCCCGCAACATCTTCTGACCCGTGGGCGAGGAATAAAATGAAACCAAGCTGTCGATGTCGCCTTTCGTAAAATGCTTTTCATACACCGGGGCCATGGCTTGAATCATTTCATCCCAGGGCATGCTTTCGAACATGTCATCCATTCTCGCGGTCATCTTCGATTCATAGTCGTCAGGCAGGTTGTCTTTGTGTTTTAGGTACTGCTCGTGCAACATCTGGCGCATACCTTGGGCCATCGCCACGGCCATCTTTTTCATAGTGTCGTGAGAGTGAACCACCTCGAGGTATCTTTCGACATCCTCCTTCGTAGCGGGAGCGTCCGCAGCGCTTGTCTGAGCGATGCAGGTCCAACTAAGCACGAAAACCATGCCCAATGCAGAGAGTAACCGTTTCATAACTGCCTCCAGAGACTCGGGCGAGTATAACGTTTCAAAATTCCGTTAATCCAGTGATTTTGGAATGGCAAATACACTTCCGTCACTTCATGGTCAGTCTGACGAAAGAAGCTTGTCGGAGCCGCTCCCGCACCAATTTGGGAACGTTTTCCACTAATCTTCACAAGATTCGCCTTTTATTCGCTGCAATCCGAGTATATAATTCGAGCTTAAACACATCCTGCAATTTTAAAAGGAGTTGTTCTCATGGCCGATGACCGATCTAAGGCGATTGATCTGGCGTTTGCGCAAATCGAAAAGCAGTTTGGCAAGGGCTCGATCATGCGGCTGGGATCGAAGGAAGCCATCGTCCCCATCGCGGTGATTTCTACCGGAGCGATCTCGTTTGACGCGGCGCTCGGCGTGGGCGGTTTTCCCCGCGGTCGTGTGGTTGAAATCTTCGGACCTGAGTCTTCCGGCAAAACTACGATCGCGCTGCAAGTGATTGCCGAAGCGCAGAAGACGGGCGGCATGGCTGCGTTCGTGGATGCCGAACACGCGCTCGACCCAGGCTATGCCAAGAAGCTCGGCGTAGATGTAGACAATTTACTGGTCTCGCAACCTGACTATGGCGAGCAGGCACTCGAAATTACTGAAGCGCTGGTGCGCTCCGGCGCAATTGATGTGCTGGTTGTGGACTCAGTGGCGGCGCTCGTGCCCAAAGCCGAGCTCGACGGCGAAATGGGCGACAGCCACATGGGATTGCAGGCACGCTTGATGTCGCAGGCGCTGCGCAAGCTCACCGGAACCGTTTCCAAATCGCGCACCTGTCTGATTTTCATCAACCAGATCCGCGAGAAGATCGGCGTAATGTTTGGCAATCCTGAGACTACGACCGGCGGCCGCGCGCTGAAGTTCTATTCCTCGATGCGAATCGATATCCGCCGCATCGCGGCTATCAAAGACGGCGATGTAGTTACGGGCTCGCGCACCAAAGTGAAAGTGGTGAAGAACAAAGTCGCGGCTCCTTTCCGCGAGGCCGAATTCGACATTATGTATGGCGAAGGAATTTCGCGGGAAGGCGATTTGCTTGATCTGGCGGCGGCTAAGGAAATCGTGGAGAAGTCTGGTTCCTGGTTCAGCTACAAAGGAGAGCGCATCGGGCAGGGCCGAGAAAATGCCCGCCAGTTCCTCAAAGACAATAAAGACACCATGGCGAAACTGGAAGCCGAAGTCCGCAAGCACTTGGGGCTGATTCCGGCTGCGCTGGCGGCAACTGCCTCTTCGGCTGCGACTCCAGCTTCGGCTTCAGTTCCGGCGCGAGTCACCACCATGCCCAGCCCGGCTCCGGAACCCGCCAAGGTGCCAGCCGCACGGCGATAGAGCGACTCTCGTTTCCTGATTTCGGCATCGTCCCACGCCGATGTTCACGGCCATTGGCCGAGCGGACAGCGTGCGTGAGTAAAAAGTCTCTTGCCCGCGAAACACCTTGACATCCGGCAGCGTGCATAGAAAACTGTTTCTGGCGCCCTTCGCCCCGAAAGGGGCATCAGTAGGCCTGTGCGGCATTCACTCAGCATAACCCGTTCTGAGGGAGATCTATGAAGTCATGTCTCATCGCGGTCGTCTTGGTGTTGGGTCTGGCGTTGCTACCCGCCTACGCCCAAGTGAGCGTCACCACTGCGCGTAACGACAACATGCGCGATGGGCAGAACTTGAATGAGACGATTCTCACCCCCGGCAACGTCAATGTGAACCAGTTCGGCAGGCTGTTTTCGCAGGCGGTGGACGGCTACGTTTACGCTCAGCCGCTGTATGTTCCGAACGTGAACATCGCCGGCCTGGGGACGCACAATGTCTTATACGTGGCCACGGAACACGACAGCGTTTACGCTTTCGATGCGGACAACAATACCGGGCTGAACGCGTCTCCGCTGTGGCATACCAGCTTGATCGATCCGGCCCGTGGCATTACCACCGTTTCCAGCAACGACGTGAACTGCACCGACCTGATTCCGGAGATTGGAATCACGAGCACGCCGGTGATCGACACCACGGCCGGAACCATGTTCGTGGTCAGCAAGATAAAAGACAATGGACAGTTCCACCATGTGTTGCATGCCATCAACATTGCCACCGGACTGGACCAACCGGGCTCGCCGGTCGTCATCCATGCACAGGTGAAAGGGAACAAGTTTGATCCGTTGCTCGAGGCGCAACGGCCAGCTTTGTTGCTGGTGAATAGCACGCTCTTCATCGCCTGGGCGTCGCACTGCGACAACCAGCCATATCACGGCTGGGTGATGTCCTACGATGAGTCCAGCCTGAAGCAGCTCAAAGTGTGGAATTCCACTCCCAGTGGCGGGCTGGGGGGAGTGTGGCAGAGTGGCGGTGGTGTGGCCTCTGATGGCACCTATGTCTTTTTTGCCACCGGCAACGGCACTTACGATGGTCCGAAAGGTGGCCAGGATTTCGCAGATAGTGTGATAAAGGGTCCTGCTACCTCAGACGCGCCCAGCCCGTTTGACTATTTCACGCCGTACAACCAGCAGAGTCTCTCAAACGGTGACATTGACGTAGGTTCGGGAGGCGTGCTGCTGTTGCCTGACCAGGGTCAAGGATCTCCTCATCAGCATCTGCTGGTCCAGGTAGGCAAGAGTGGGTCGATCTACTTGATCGATCGCGATCACATGGGAGGTTTCAATCCCAACAACAACAGCCAAATCGTGCAGGACATGGAGAACGCGATTGGCGGCTTGTGGGCTACTCCCGCCTGGTGGAATAACAACGTCTATTTTGGCGGAAGCAACGACTACCTGAGGCAATATACCTTCGATCCGACAACCGGTCTGTTGTCGACCACGGCAGTGGCGACGGGGACCTACTCGGGTTTCCCCGGCCCGACGCCATCGATCTCGGCCGATGGGACCAGCAATGCGATTGTCTGGACGTTGCAGGTGGACAACTATGGAAGCAACGGCCAGGCGATTCTGCATGCTTACGACGCAAACAACATCGGCACCGAGCTCTATAACAGCAACCAGAACCAATCACGCGACCAGCCGGGCATTTCGGTGAAATTCACGGTCCCGACTGTGGTTAACGGCAAAGTGTACGTGCCGACCGCGACACAAGTGTCATTTTACGGGCTGCTGGGCAATCGATAACGGGTCAACGCACCAGCCATTCCGTGACTTGGTGCAGGCAAGTGAGCGCGGAGCCGTAGGTTGCGACCACCAGGAAGAGGGCTCCGCCTAGAAGCGCCACCGCGTATCGCCAGGACTTGCTGCCAGTTGGAACCGGCTCTTTCTCCCAGGAGACCAGCCGTTGCACTCGCGTTCCCAGCGCGGTCGAACTGTGTAGCAATCCCGTGGTCAGCTCCGCCTGCGGTTGCAACGCGTTCAATCGCGAGACTTTGATCAATGCGCCGGCAAGGTCCAGCGCATCCCTGAAGCACAAGACAGCGGCGTCGTCGGCGGCCAATTCGGACTGTTCGGACCACGCTCGCTCCAACCCAGCCATTCCAGGAAACACGGAAAACCGGAAAAACAGCTTCTTCAAGTTATCGCATGACTGGGCATGCGCCATCTCGTGCTTTAGGGCGGTCCGCAGTTCCGGCGGGGTCAACGCGGCAATGGCGGCTTCCGATACCAGCACTTTCGGCTCGCGTACGCCCGCGACGGTTAGAGATGGCGCGTCCCTGCCGGTGCGAAACACCGGCACTGCAGCCCCTGAGTCCATCATCGTTGAGCCATTGAGCCACTTCATAAGCGCGCGGGAGGTTCTCATCTGCGCGGAGACCGCCTGGACAATTCCCGCAGCCAGCAGCGCCAGGCAACACAGGCCCAGCATTAGCGGGGCGATGCCGACAGCCTCGTCAGTTGAACGGGGTTCCAGCAACAAGAACGATGGCAGCGTGAATACGAAAGTGAAGACAGAAGCCAGCGCAAAGGGAAGGGCACGTAGTGCAAACAGCAGGCTGGCCGAGCCTCGCGCCGTTCTCGGCTCGAACACTTGATGCAGCAGGCCCCACCCTCGCGAAACCGCGAGCGAGGCTGGGACGTACAGCAGAACGAACAAGGCCATCGAAATGCCGATGCAGCGGGCGCCAAACATCAGTGTTTCTCCTTGGCCAGCTGGCGACGCTTCCGATCCAGTAACTGTTGCAATTCGTCCAACAACCCCGCATCATGTTCGCTGACCGCTTCCACCAGGTAGGAAAGCGGAAGCGAAGCAGCGGGACTGGAACTCAACAACTGGCGAATCGTCTCTCCGGCAGCGGCTTTCTTGAGCTCCTCTTGCGTGTGCCGCGGCGAGTAACGGAACGCTCGTCCTTCAGCCGTCCTGTCTAGCAGTTGCTTTTTGTAGAGCCGGTCAAGTGTGGTCATTACGGTGGTGTAGGCCAACTTGAGATCGCTTCGATCGAGCAACTCGCGAACGGTTGCGCTCTTGTACTTCCATAACTCCTCCAGCAGTTGCTGCTCGAGGGGCCCGAGTTTGGTCCTCGGCGATCGTCCCAAGAAACGGTAGATGCTATGCATTGTTGACTCACCCATGAGGAAGGCAAAATTACCTCAAAATGAAGGTAAAGGCAAGGAGCAGAAAGTCCTGGCAGCGGCTCAATTTGAAGGGCCGACGCCTCAGTTGCTCCCCGAGGGGACAACAACTTTGGTTTGGGATCCTGCTACGCCAGCAGACTCCGCATCGCGTTATGATTTAGCCATCTATGCGTGTTTCTTGCAGGCTGAAATTGACCTCGGTCGCGGTGCTGTTGCTGAGTGCGTTGGCGTTCGGCCAAGCGGACCAACCGACGGCTGCGCAGCAGCCAACCAGCCAACAGCCAACTGCTAAACCGCCGGCCAATCCGCAGCCAAACGTGCAGCAATCAGTGGCGGGCGCAGCTCGCGCGTCGCGGCAGGCGCAGGAATCCGCGCCGCCAACCAAAGTTTACCGAAACAAGGACGTGAAAGATCCGGCCGAGGCTGGCAGTCCTGCTACCGCTGGCCCCAGCGCTGCGACGACTTCGGCCGCTGGCCCGGCGGTCACGAAGACTGCTTCTCCAAGCGCCGCTCAGATCGATGCCGCCCAGATCCAGAAAGACAGGACTTTTGAAGCGCGGGCAAAGGTTTTCAAGAGCCAGATTCTGGCAGAGAAGGGAAGGATCGCCGGCATCCAGAACCGCATTGCAGATTTGAAGTACCAGTTTGACGCGTGGAGCACGGAGTACGCCCAAGACCCAACCGATGCCCAGGTGTGCTGGACTTCGTCTTATTACACGCCGTATTACAAGGACTGGTGCGACACCGGGCGGAACTTGAAAGCACAATACGAAGCATCGCAACGTCAGCTCGACCAGGAAAAAGTCCGGCTCGACCAGATGCAGGAAAACATCCGGCACCAGGGATACGGTAACGCGGTCTATGATCCTGACTGAGCCCTGATACTTAAGGGCTAGATCGTCTTTGGCAACAGTCGCGAACCTTTCGAGCATCTCAGAATCATTCCCCTTGCACCTAAAACCGAGGTTGGGCGCAGGGGTCTGTTAGGGTGCGCACCCGGCTGTCGGGCGAAACTTTCGCGTCGTTTCGGGGTTTGATATTGTAGGAGCAGAAATGACAATTCTTCGTCCTAGATCTAAAACCAGTTTGCCCAGGTTAATCCTGAAGCCGCTCGCGGGTTGCTTCATTTTCTTATGCTCTCTAACTGTCACCTTGTGCGCGCAGCAGGGCGCCGCCCCCCCGGCCCGAATCCAGGCGCCACCCGTCCCCGCTGGCGGAAAGTGGAAGGAATTCCAGTCTGTCGACCCGATGACCGCAGCCCAGAAAAACCGCTTCGAGCTCGAAGCCGACAATCTGTTGCCGGACAGCGACGCCAAGGCGAAGGTCCTTCTTTTCTGCGTAAGCGGGAAGCTGGCTCTCGGCGACTTCCGCCCCAACCTGAGAATCGGTCCTCCGAATCGCTTGAGCTTTTGGCAAGGCAAGCCGCAAATGCGGGTGCGCGTCCGCGTGGACAATTCCAGCAGCCGTCAGAACTGGAACTGGGTGAACGGGAAATTCCTCGCCATGGACAAAGACACGGTTCGCCAATTGATCGGCGCCAATATATTCAAAGTCGAATTCGATACGCCTCGCGGTCCCCAGATTGCGGAATTTTCCCCTGCTGGCCTTGATCTGGCCTTGGTTCGGAACGCCTGCAGTCTAAAACCGCAAAAGCCTTAACGTGTTGGTCACGCAAAGCTCTCTGCGCATCCCGGACGTAATTTAAGGCGCTGGATCTAGTCCACGTGCTCGCCCGCTTCAAATCCCTCTTCGGCGGCCGGGAGAACGTCCCGCTCACCCGCAACCCACACATACAACGTCGGCAGCAGAAAGATGCTCATCACCAGATCGGCAATCAACCCGCCCACGATGACGATTGCAAAGGGGCGCTGAGAGTCGGAACCAATCGCATGTGACAGGGCGGCCGGCAACAGCCCCAGCGTTGCCACCAGCATCGTCATCATGATGGGCCGCAATCTCAACACAGCTCCCTCCACTGCGGCATCCTCTATCGAATACCGTCTCGCTCGAAGCTGATTGATGTATTCCAGCATGATGACCCCGGTTTGCACGGACACACCGAACAGCGCCAGGAAACCCACACCGGAGGAAACACTGAAATTGGTACCGGTGATCAGAAGCGCCAACAGGCCGCCAAACCGAGCCATAGCCACGTTCGCCAGGATCAGCGATGCCCATTTGAAGGACTTGAACATCGTATACAGGATGATGAAAATCACAAGGATGGTGATGGGAAGCACGACGAGCAACCGCTTGTCCGCCCGCTTCTGGCTCTCGTATTCTCCTGCCCAATCGATGTGATATCCGGCCGGCAGTTTTACTCCTTCGTTGACCTTCTTCATCGCCTCTTCCACCGCGCCGCCCAAGTCACGGCCCCGGACACTGTACTTGATGGCAACATAACGCTGATTACCTTCGCGATAGATTTCAGAACCGCCGTCCCTCTCTTCGATCTTGCAGAGCTGTGCGAGGGATACTCGTTCTCCGGAAGGAGAGAGCAGGCGGATATTCTCGATCGCTTGCCTGGTGTTGCGATATTGGGGAAGATAACGCAGAACCAGGTCGTATCGCGCCTCGCCTTGCAAGACCTGGGTGAGTGCGTTTCCCCCAACGGCGGTTTGGACTGCATCCTGCACGTCTGCGACGTTGATCTGGTAACGAGCGGCCTGCTCCCGGTCCACGGTCACGTTCAGGTTGGGCTGACCCAGCACATGAAAGACTCCAAGGTCTTCGACTCCCTTGACCGTTCCCATTATGCTGGCGATCTGGGCGCTCTTTTCTTCCAAGGTCTTCAAGGAATCGCCGTAAACCTTGATCGCCAATTCGCCTTTTACCCCACTGACGGCCTCTTCCATGTTGTCTTCAATCGGTTGAGAAAAGCCCCAGACGACACCAGGAATTTTGTTGAGTTCACGATTCATGGCGGCGATCAATTCGTCTTTGTTCTCGTGGAAAACAGGGCGCCACTGTTCTTTCGGCTTGAGGTCAACAAAATACTCGGTATTGAAAAAGCTGGTTGTGTCCGTGCCATCATCCGGCCGTCCCGTTTGACTGGTACATTGCGGAACCTCGGGGAAGGAGCAAAGAATGATGCGTGCTTGATTTGATACCCGGGTACCCTCGTCTGGCCCGGTGCTGGGCGCAAGCGTGCCACGGACCCAAAGCGCGCCCTCATCCAAGTGGGGCAGGAATTCAGAACCGATGACGCCGCTGAAGGCAAGGTAAAGTGTTACGAAAAACCCGAGCACACCCACACCCAATACCAGCGCACGCCGGCGAATGGCCCACCGTATTGCGTTGCGGTACCGCTCAGTCAGAAAATGCAGGATTGGATTATGCCATTCGTGCGCTCCCTTCGCGAAAGCGAAGCTGGCGAGGATGGGCGCGATCACAATGGAGAAGATCAACGCCCCAAGCAAGGCAAACGCCACCGTCCAGGCCATGGGATGAAAAAGTCGTCCCTCAACGCGTTGCAGCGTGAAGATCGGCAAATAAGCGGTAATGATGATGGCGATGGCATAAAACACCGGGCGCTGCACTTCGTGCGAGGCTTCACTGATTCGTACGGCTGGCGTTTTGGAATCCCCATTCTTGTGGCCCAGATGGCGAATGATGTTTTCCACCATGACCACCGCGCCATCGACCACCATGCCAAAATCCAGCGCACCCAGAGACAAAAGGTTCGCGGGAATGTGTCTCAAGTCCAAACAGATGGAAGCGAACAAGAGCGAAAACGGAATCGTCGCCGCCACAATCAGCGCGCCTCTGAAGTTGCCGAGAAATAAGAAAAGGATGATCGACACCAGGATCATTCCTTCCGTAAGGTTGTGAAGGACGGTGTGGGTGGTGAAGTGGACCAGATCACTGCGGTCAATGAAAGGAACAATCTTCACCCCCGGAGGCAAAATATGACCGTTCAGTTCCTCGACCTTGTTGTGAATGGCTTGCAGGGCTGTGTCAGCCGCTGCGCCTTTGCGCAAGAGCACAATGCCTGACACTACATCGTCGTTATCGACGATCTTTCCATTCTCGCGGTGGATGGCTTTCGCGAACTGGCCAAGTCGAATCTTGGGACCTTGCGCAACCACGGCAATGTCTTTCACTCGCAGGGGCGTGCCATTCTTGGTCGTGATGACCGTCCGTTCAATGTCCTGGGCGCGGTCGACCAGTCCGACCGAGCGGACGTTGATCTGCTGCAGACCCTCCTGTATGAAACTTCCACCTGCGTTCACGTTGTTGTTTATAAGTTGCTGCTCGACCTGAGCAATGCTCAGGCCATAGGCGACGAGTTTGTTGGGATCAACTCGAACCTGATATTCGCGGGTGGGACCGCCAAAGCTGGAAACATCGACAATGTCCGGCACAGCTTTGAAGTTTTTTTCGATGACCCAGTCTTCAATGGACTTCAGTTCCATCGGGTCATATGCCGGATTGGTGCTATGCAGCGTGAAGAAATAGATCTGGCCGACTGGACTCCAATCCGTGCCCATTTGCGGCACCACGCCCGGCGGCAGAGTAACCTGGCTTAACCGCTCCAGAACCCGTTCCCGGTTCCAGTCGTTGTCCGATTCGTCGTCGAAGATCAGCTTCAGGTCGGAGAGTCCGAAGAGCGAGAAAGATCGCAGATGCACGACGTGAGGAATGCCATTCATCACGATTTCGAGCGGAATCGTGACCTGCTGTTCGATCTGTTCCGCCGAGATCCCGGGCCATTGCGTAATCACCTCAACGTAGTTATCCGCTACGTCCGGATATGCCTCGATGGGAAGATTACGGAACGAAACGATGCCCCAGCCAAACAGCACCAGCGCAATCGCCAACACCATCCAACGGTTGTTGAGAGCAAAATCAACGACGCGCCGAATCATTTATTGCTCCACCGTGTTTTGCAATACCAGAGCATTCGAAACCACTTGATCTCCGGGCTTAATCCCTGAAACAACTTCTTGCAGGTTGCCGGGAAGCATGTTTCCCGTGACCACTTCCAGGCGTTTGAAATGCCCTGTGCCCACCGGTGTGTAAACCCACTCGCGATCATGCAAGTGGAGAATTGCAGCTGCGGGAACCGCGGCACGCGTTTCGGGTTGCTTACCGTAAAAGGTCGCAGTGACGAACATCCCCACCCGCAGCAGTCCGGGATTGGCGACTTCGAGCCGAACCTTCGCAGTGCGGATACTGGGATCCAGAATCGGCAAGATGTTGTCGATGTGCCCCTTCAAGACCCTGTCGGGATACGCGTTCAGGTGGATATCCGCGTACTCGCCGAGTTGCACGGCGTTGAGATCATTTTCGTAAACGTCACAAATGATCCACACATAAGAAAGATCAGAGATGGTGAATGGGTTGGGGCCAGACAGACCCTGGACGCCGGCTGCATTGGTGACCTGTTGGTCCGTGATTACGCCCGAGATGGGTGCGACGACATCCACGATCCCCGACGGATGGTCCTTGTCCACGCCGAGAAGCCGCAACTGCTCGGTTGCCGCATCCAGATCGACCTTGGCGTCCTGGGCAGTGTCTTCGGCCTGTTCCAGAGCGCCTTTTGCGATAGCGCCCTTGTCGTACAGGGTCTGCGCCCGTTGCAGTTGCTGGCGCGCCAAGCGTTCATCGTTTACGGCTTTCAGATACATCTGATAGGCCCCGGACACGTCGTTGCTCCGGACCCTCAGCAGCAACTGGCCCTTTTCCACGTGATCGCCCAGCCGGGCCTTAATTTCCACAACTCGACCCGTAGCCAGCGAGATCACAGGTACAGCACGCGCTATATCAGGCTGCACCACGCCGGTCACATTCAGGGCGGGGGCGGCTTTATGCTCGATTGCCGTCACCAGCGGAAACTGCTCGGGGTGATCCACTTTGAAGTTGTTGGCATCCAGGTCAGGTTCAACGGTTGCCGGGGGAGGGGATCCCGCCTTTGGATCTGCTTTGGTGTCATTGCAACCAGCCAGCAGGCCTAAGGCCACGCAACAACTTGCAAGCAAGATTAGACCAGTAAATTTCAGTTTCATGGGATCACCTCCCGGCCAACGGCCTGGTTCAATTGGGCCGCAGCCGTTAAGTACGAACCAAGCAGGTTTATGTAGTTGAGTTCCACCGTGCGGTACTCACTTTGTGCGTTCAAGAAGTCGAGCAGCGATGCTCCACCATTCTGATAGGAAAAGAAAATCGTGTCGCGCACTCGAATGGCCTGTTGTAGATATTTCGCTTTGTAGGGCCGCAGCAGCTTCACATTGCTTTCGAGCGTGGCATAGCCGGAATCAACGTCGCTGAGCACAGAAGCTTCGGCGGCATCGCGTAACCTTTCATTGCGCGTGATATCGAGTTGTGTGCGCAACTTCTCTCCCTGGTTGCGGTCGAAGATACGCAATGGAATCCCGACACTGACGCCGAGCGTATTTATGCCAAACGGGTTATTGTTGGATGAGTTGTGCGTATACCATGCGCTCAAGGTCGGATCAGTTGAGCCGTTCGCAACCGCGAGCGTGTGATCGGTTCGGGCTTTATCTATGGCTTCAGTCGCCGCCTTTAGATCAGGCCGGGTATCGAGAGCAATTTTCCTGAACTCGTCGCGGGGCAGGAGTTGGTCGTTGAAATCGTATGGCCCGCTGACATCGAATCGCTCAATCGGAGTCCGGTCATTCAGGAGGGTGAGCAACTGGATCTTGGCGGTTTCCAGGTTCTCTTCGGCAGCTTGCAAATCTGATTCATACTGCACTCGCTGGAGTTCCAACCTGTCGAGATCGATTTGCGCGATGTCGCCGGCACTGAACCGGTTCCGGCTGATATCGAGGACGTGGTCGTAGTAAACAAGGTTGTCTTTTGCCAACTGAAGCACTGCTTTGGCTTGCAATGTTGAAACAAATGCGCTGCGCAAATTGAAAAGCAAAGTCCTCTCCAGGTCGGCGTGGGTAGACTCAGCGATCAGGGTCCCCTTTTTCGCGCTCTCCAGGCGTAGATGTCGCTTACGCTGTCGCTCGATCAGAAAGCTGATACTGGGCGACTCAAAAGTGCCAGCGAACGGTCGCCAGACGCCTTTTTCTGGAGCGATTTGGGTCCCATCAGCGGTCAGAGAGAATTGCGGGTTCGGGCGCAGGAAGGCGGTGATCTCTTCCGCCCTCGATTCGTCGATGCTCAAATTGTCGGCCAGCAGCGTCGGATTGTTCTGTTCGAAACGTTGGCGGACCTGTTCCCAGGTCAATGCCTGTTGTGCGCCAGCGGCGGAAGACACGCAGAGCACAAAAGACAGCGCGAAATAACGCCAAAGCATCTTTTGCATTACTTACTCCATGGTCGTGGGTCAGACTTAGCGCGGCCAGCGTGAGCCGCGCGTGCCCCAGCGCAAACAACAGGCACCCACTCCTGCACTGGGAAGTTCACCCGCCAATCGCGCGAAGCTCTACATCAGCCGAGAAGAGGAGAGGGCGGCGCACGGGAGTCGCGTTGGCCGTAAGTGAATAGTTCAGGAATGACGAACGAACCGAGCGAGATTATTGCGCAGACCTCGTTGCCGGGACAGATGGGTGACTCTGAAACGGATCGAGCGTAGAAACTGCCAGGATTGGAGAGCCAACTGGCTGAGGCGTTGCTACTTGCCTGCTTGACCGTGCGCTTAAAGGGACTGGACTCCTCCATCTCCGTCCGCATCGGGTGCAAATCATCAGTGGCGGAGACGACTGGGAATAACAACGTGAGAACGCAGATCAGAAGCAGAGAGGAACGAAGGCGGCTGTAACCGCGCGCGTGCCTCACGTGGGCTGGTTCGTTCCGCCAGATCCAGATGGCCGGAAGCGCCAGCGCCAGCCAAACAAGGTTGAGCAACAGTTCCATGTGGAAAGTCGAACGTCAAATATACCAAGAAAGCCGCTGCGAAACACTCAGCGCATACCTTCGCCCAGAAAGTAGCAAAGATGTCCTGCGTAAGTCAATGAAATGAAAAGGCTGACGGTTACTATCGGCACTGAGTCGCAGGACCGAAGGGCGGGAACTTGATGATTCAGTCGCCGTCGTTCATTTCGAATCGGCGGGCAGGCATGGTCGAGAGATCCCGTGCGAAGGGAATTGCTGATTTGATTGGTGGCGGCGGTTGGACTCGAACCAACGACCTACGGATTATGAGACCGTCGCTCTAGCCACCTGAGCTACGCCGCCACGGCGCAAAACCGACGGAACGAGAGCGCACAAGCCAGGAGGGCGTGAACCGATCTCTCACACGGAACGACGCCGAGGTGGCGGGTCGTGTCCGGGTTCTTTCATATTAAGAGTCGGCGCGAAACCGTGTCAAACCTGCCTGCTCTTCGCGCGGGCAAACACACCGCTTGCATCCCGGGCGAGGAAAATTGACACTGGACGGCATGAAAGCGATTGCCGTCATTCCCGCTCGCCTGGCGTCCACCCGACTGCCGCGAAAGATGTTGCGCGAGATTGCCGGAGAGACTCTACTGGCGCGCGTGTACCGGGGAGTCCGGGCTTGTCGGCTGCTCGATGACGTGATCGTCGCCACGGACTCAGAGGAGATCATGCAGCTTTGCCGCCAGAACGGCTGGCACGCGCAGATGACGTCATCCGCCCATCGCAGCGGCACTGAACGCGTGCATGAGATTTCCAAGTCAGTTGCAGCAGACGTTTACCTCAACGTGCAAGGGGACGAGCCGATGACCCGAGCCGAGCATATCGCTGCGATGCTCGATCTCATGAGGGATTCGAAAATCCAAGTAGGAACACTGAAGACACCAGCCGCAGCAGAGGACATTGATAACCCCAATGCTGTCAAAGTGGTGACTGATGCGGATGGGCGAGCGCTGTACTTTTCCCGCGCGACGATTCCCTACGACCGCGACGGCTTAGCGCCCCGCTACTTCAAGCATCTCGGATTTTACGCATATCGCAAAGAGGCGCTCGACCGGTTCTGCGTGTTGCCAGAGTCACTGTTGGAGCGCAGTGAACGGCTGGAGCAGTTACGCTTTCTGGAGAATGGGATTTCCATTCATGTGGCGGAAACCCCACACGATACCATCGGCGTGGATACTGAAGAAGATCTGCGGAGGGTTGAAAGGGCGCTGCACGGGCGCTAGGTGGCGCCAGCTGTCTTGGGCTGTTTCGCCCAGGTTTCCGCAGCCGCCACGCGCCGGGAAATCGCCGGATGGGAATGAAAGAACCACTCTACCCACTTCGACGGGGAGCGCTCTGCGAGATTCTGGTTGGCGAGCTTGTTCATCGATGAAATGAAAGGCTGCACGCTGGCGATCGACTGGAAGGCGTAACGGTCGGCCTGGCGCTCGTTGTGGCGGGAAAAAGCGTTAAGCGCCGGCAGCAACAGGAATGAGAGCAGCGTCGAAACCAGCACCAGCATTGGCAAGTTGGCGAAGTCAGAAAGAGTTTCGAAGAAGTGCCAGCGCTCAATGGCGTAATGCAAGAGCCAGTTGGCCGCCCAAAACCCCGCCAGCGTGACGCATGCCTGCACCGCGATACTCTTCAGAATGTGTTTGTGCACGTGATGTCCGAGTTCGTGGGCAAGGACGGCCTCGATTTCGTCCGCTGAGTACTGTTCCAGGAGGGTATCAGCAAGAATGATGCGTCGCGTGCTGCCGAGTCCGGTGAGGGCCGCATTCGCTTTCTTGCTCTTCTCTGATAGGTTCCATTTGTAAACGCCCCGTACCCGAGTTCCCGCTGCCTCACCGAGCTTCACCAGACGCGACTTGAGTTCTTCATTCTGTAGCGGCTCGAACTTATAAAAGATGGGGAATAGAATGACCGGGGCGAGTTGCGCCAACAGCACGAACAACCCAAGGAAGGTCGCCCATGCGATCAGCCACCAGTATTGCGGAGCCTGGCGGATGATGAAATAAAGTAGCTCCACCACAATCGTCCCCAGCACTACTCCCACCAGGAACCCCTTGGTTTCATCCCAAGCCCACGCCCGCGGGTTCTGGTTGGAGAGATTGAAGCTGTGTTCCAGCCGGAAGCCGTAGTAATCGAGGCCCAGACCCAGGGCTTTCCCAATCAGCATCAGCATCAGGACGTAAACGAAAACCTGTATCGTATACCACGACGATGCGGAATAGGCGAGGTCGCGCAGTGCGCCATTCCAGCCGGTGAAAAGCAAGACAAGGAGGAACAACAGGCCGAGAACGAAGTCGGCTACGCTGAGCCATCGTTGAATGCGGTTATAGCGCCGGGCCTCCGGCGAATCGGCCGGAGGGCTGAGCATGGATACGGGGGAGCTCATCTGCGTTATTGTACTCAGTCGAAGGCGATGCCGATCCGAAAAGTGAAGCTGCGGCGGTACGACTGGTGCCTTCTGTCGGCGGTCCACTACGCGTGCGAGTGGACGAACGACTCCGCGGAGGTCAGAATCTCGTTCACCAGCTCTGTCGAGGCTGCCTCGCAGTAGACGCGTAGTAGCGGCTCCGTGCCGGACGCCCGGAGCAGAACCCAGGCTTCCGCTCCTTTGTCAGGCGTGGGCGCGTCGAGGAAGAACTTAACGCCGTCCAGGGTCTCCTTCTTCAAGATTGAGTAGCGGCCCAACCGATTAGTTTGATTGGAAGATGCGCGCCGAACGGCGGCCTTTTTGATGTCTTCGGGAATATGCAGATCGCGTCGGCCGTAATAATGAGGGCCGTACTCCAGTTGCAAATCGGCCACCAGCTGACCCAGCGGCTTGCCTTCTTCCGCCATTACGTTGGCGAGAAGCAGAGCGTTGAGGATGCCATCGCGCTCGGGCAGAAACCGTGAATAGCCGATCCCGCCGGACTCTTCGCCGCCAATCAGAATCTCGCGTTCCATCATCAAATCGGCGATGTATTTGAATCCGATGGGACATTCGATCAGCTTGCGACCATAGCGCGCGGCAATGCGATCCAGCATGCGAGTAGTGTTGAAAGCGCGGACCACATCCCCCGGCCAGTCTTTTCGCACCAGCAACCACCGCAAGAGAACTGAAAAAATCTTGTGAGCATCGACGAAGCTGCCGTCCTCGGCTACCGCACCAATGCGGTCAGCGTCGCCATCGCTGGCGAACCCAGCGTGACAGCCTTCCTGTACTACCGTCTGCTGCAACACGGCAATATGAGGTTCGATGGGTTCCGGGTTGATGCCAGGAAATAGCGGATTCAATTCCTGGCGAATGGCGATGTGCGCAATTCCGTGATCGGCGAAGATTCCGGCCAACACGCCACGTCCCGAGCCGTACATGGAATCTACCGCAAACTTGAATCCGGTTTTGGCGATGAGATCGAGATCAGCGAATTTGCAGATGGTGTCTACGTAGGCGCGCTTGAGGTCCACTTCTTCGATCTCTGCCTTGTGGCCGTTCGAACCCATGCCGGCTCGCAGTTCGGCTTCGATGCCTCTAATGATTTGCGGTGTTGCAGAGCCGCCAAATCTGCCCTTGAACTTCACTCCATTCCAATTCCAGGGGTTGTGGCTCGATGTGATGACGACGCCACCTGCAGCGCCAAGCTGCTTGACCGCAAGTGAAATCGCTGGAGTGGGAGAATAGTCATTGGCCAGCTTGATCGGAATGCCTGCGCCGGCAAGCACTTCCGCGGCGATCCGCGCAAAGCGTTCGGAGCCGAAACGAGTGTCATAACCGACAACCAGGCTGTGACGAGGGTCTTCGTGTTTCAACGTGTAGCCGGCGATTGCAGTTGAAACCCGGCGAACGTTGTCGTAGGTAAAGTCATCTGCGATTACGCCGCGCCAACCGTCGGTGCCGAATTTGATGGGACTGGACATTGCTTGTCAGTGGCCTACACCAGCTTGTGCAACTTCTTCTCGTCCAGGTGCTTCACGACTTTGCCGACATCCTGCGCGTGCTGGCGGGTAGTGATCAGCAGGGCGTCGTCGGTCTCGACGACCACGAGATTGTTTACCCCGAGGGCCGCGACGAACTTTCCCGGCGCGTGAATGTAGTTGCCTTCCGAATTCATCGTGAATGCCCCATCGCTTGAAATCAGGTTGTCGTGCTGCGGTTTCTGCTTGGCGATGCGGTGCTCGTGCAACGCTGTCCATGATCCGAGATCGTTCCAGCCGAAACTGGCGGGAAGACAAAAAATGTTCGACTTCTGCTCGCCTTTCGCCGAACGCGGCTCGAGGACGGCATAGTCAACGCTGATGTTCTCGCACCTGGGATACATCCGGCGTAATACCTTGCCGAAATTCCTGGTTCCGAACGCAGCTGCAATTTCCCGCAAGATGGGCGCCGTTTTCGGGAGATGCTCCTGCAAAGCGTTGGTGAGCGTGCGCGCGCTCCACAGGAACATGCCGCTATTCCAGTAGTAGTTGCCAGATCGCAAGAACTCGGCGGCGCATTCGGCATCGGGTTTTTCGGTGAAGCGGCGCACACGCAAAGCGCAGTCAGCGGTGGCGGCGCCGGCCTCTATGTAACCGTATCCGGTCTCGGCACGAGTGGGAGCAATACCAATCACAACAATATTCTCGCCCGCTGCAGTGATGGCGATGCCTTTCCCCAAGAGTTCACGATAGCGAGCCTCGTCAGCGATGACGTGATCAGAAGGAAACATGCCGATCACGGCGGCGGGATTGTAGCGCAGCAAAATGAAAGCCGCGAGACCGATGGCAGGCGCGGTGTTTCTGCCGGCCGGTTCAGCGATGGTCTGTTGCGGGCGCACGCGTGGAACTTGGCGAACGATCTCACGGCGCAGGTCTTCGTTGGTGATGATCCAGCAGTGGCTGGGCGGGACGAGGGGTAACAGGCGGGCGACCGTTCGCTGGATCATGGTCTGCTTGCCGTCGAGCGCCAGCAACTGTTTTGACCGGCGCTTGCGGCTCAGCGGCCAGAAGCGGGTCCCTCGGCCACCGGCGAGAATCACGGGATAGAAATTGGAATTTTTCTCCACAAGTTCAGGTTGAGATGCTGCCATGCCTTACCGCGTTACATTCTAACTGCTGGATCCGGCATTGCCTTACCCGGCAAGCATGATTTCAAGAATTCGACCGACCATTGAGGGCGAACACTGAACCGCCTGGTCGATGCCGGAACCACAACCGCATCGCCCTTGGCCAGGGTCACAGGTTCGATCCCCAGGGCTTCGACCACTCCGCAACCCTCGACTGCGGTCAGAATCTGTACCGAACTCTTGCCGGAATCATCGATGGTTTGAAATTCCTGAGTATCTTTGAGCTCGATCATCTCCACCACGAAATAGGACGATGCGACCAGCGGCGCCCTGCGATTTCTGGTTCCGGGGATCTCTTTGGGTGTGGGCCTAAGTACCTTTCCTGCGCCGGTCTTTTCTTTCATCACAGCAAGCCCCTCCCGCAGATGCAACTCACGTGGACGGCCATAGTCATACAAGCGATAGGTTGTGTCCGACTGCTGCTGGGTTTCCACCATGATGGACCCGGGCCCAAGCGTGTGCACGGTGCCGGCTGCGATGTAGATCATTTCGCCGGGGAAGATGTTGATCCAGTTCAGCAACTCCTCTGCGCGTTTCTGCTGAATCGCCTGCTCAAACTCCTGACGCGAGGTCCCGGCTTTCAGTCCCAGAGCGACTTGCGCACCTTGCGTGGCATGGACGACGTACCAACATTCGTTCTTGCCGCACGGTTCTCCGGCGCGATGGGCAGCGGCGTCATCCGGGTGTACTTGGACCGAGAGTTTCTCATGCGGGAACAGAAACTTTGTGAGCAAGGGGAAACGACTGGGATCTTGAGCGGCCTCTCCCACCAGTTCTCGGCCGCATTGGGTGGTCAACTCGGCAAGTGACTTTCCTTTCAAATGCCCGTTCGCTACCTTACCATCGCCTCCGGTTAGCCACGATTCTCCGATTTTCTCCTCGAAACGATGATTGGGATAAATCGGGGACAGATCCAGCGCTCCCCAGGGACGGGGATCAAAGACTGGCGACATTAACAGCGGGTATAAATCGCTCATGGAGCAGAAAACAGTTCAGATATGCGTTTAGAGATCAGAGCCAGTAAGGCCGGAACCTTGTCCTGCGAAGCGTGGGCGAGGAACCCCGCACGCCGGGTTGGCGGCGCTTGCATTAGAGTGGCCCGGGCGTTACAGCGCCCCCAGAAACGTGCGCATGCGTTCCAGACCACGGTCGAGTTCCTTCATCGAAGTTGCATACGAAACCCGAATGTGGTCGCGAGTGCCGAAACCCTCGCCCGGAACCGTGGCCACATGGGCTTCGCGCAGAAGCTTGCCTGCGAGGTCGGACGCCGACTTCACTCCGCCCCGGCCAAAGTACGCTGAAACGTTGGGATAGGCATAGAACGCACCCTCCGGCATGGTGCAGCGGACTTCGGGAATCGAGCGCAGCCCGTTAACTACGTGATCGCGCAATCGGATGTACTCGGCGCGCATGTCCGCAACACACTGTTGCGAACCGGTCAGCGCGGCCACTGCGGCCTTCTGAACAATAGAAGTCGGATTCGACGTCGATTGGCTCTGCAGCTTTTGCATGGCGCTGACCACCGGCGCGGGAGCAAGCGCGTAGCCCAGCCGCCATCCGGTCATGGCGTAAGTCTTCGAAAGTGAACCCACAACCACCATATGCTCACGGAAATCGCGTAGCGCCCCAACGGAAAACAGCTTGCCGGTGTAGTTCAAATAAACGTAGCACTCGTCGGAAATCACCCAGATACCGCGCTCATGAGCCAGCCGCATCAGGTCCGTCATATCCTCGGAAGACATGACTGCTCCCGAAGGGTTCGATGGCGAATTCAGGATGATGAGCTTGGTGCGAGGTGTAACTAGCCGCTCGATCATTTCCGCCGTCACTCGGAAGCCCAGGTTCTCATCGGCTTCGAGCAACACGCAATTCCCCCCGGCGTAGCGCACGATGTCCTTGAAAGAAACCCAGTAGGGCACAGGCAGAATGACTTCGTCGCCGTGGTCGACCAGCACTTGAATGGCATTGAACAATGCATGCTTGCCACCCACTGAGGCGATTGCTTCCTCACGCCGGTAGTTCGAATCGAAATCCTGGCCATGACGCATGACAATGGCGTCGCGCAGTTCCGTAGTGCCGCCCACCGCCGTGTACTTGGTGAAATTGGCCTGGATGGCTGCAATGGCGGCATCCTTGATGTGCTGCGGCGTAGCGAAATGGGGCTCACCCGCTCCGAAGTCAACCACGTCAATGCCCTGTTGGCGCAGCTTGTCAGCTTCGGCGACTACCGCCATGGTTGCGGAAGGCTCGATGCGATTGATGCGGTCGGTCAGTTTCAGGGCAGCGGCGACTTCGGTTACTGGGGTCATCCTCGTTTCCTCTTCTTGGTCTTCGTTTTAGGATCTCTTGCGTGTTGCAACTTGACGGCCGGATCGAGCTTTTCCTTGATGCGTTGTTCCACCAACTCCGGAACTAAGTCTTTGATCGATCCGCCCAATTGAGCAATCTCGCGCACCAGCCGGGAACTCAGGTAAGAATACTGCTCGGCCGGCATCATGAACACCGTTTCCAACTCAGGATGCAGTTTGCGGTTCATCAATGCCATCTGCAACTCGTATTCGTAATCACTGATGGCGCGAATTCCGCGGAGCACGGCGCCAGCCTTGACTTTGGCAGCGTATTCGACCATGAGCCCGTCGAAAGAAGTAACCTGCACGTTCTTGAAGTCGGCGGTCATGTGTTCCAGCATTAACAAGCGTTCCGGCAGGCCGAAAAGCGGAGCCTTCTCGGCATTGCGCAGGATGGCCACGATCAATTGGTCGAAAATCTTGCTGCCCCGCGCAATCAAGTCGAGGTGTCCGTTGGTCGGAGGGTCGAACGAACCTGGGTAGATGGCGACAATTCTCTTCAATGATCCTCGTAGAAATCGGGAAGGTTTTGATAACAGAGGATTCTAAGCGTCCGGCGAAGCTTAAGGCAATTACTGTTTCAGAGTTCCCGATGGCCCATGCATTCGTCAGGATATGGCGCCGACCCCAGGGCATTCCGCAAACCAGCCAAGTTCACAACTTTTTACGTCTTTTTACCCTGAATTGACACCTGTCTCGGGAGGTTTGACTATGGTGTTTCAAGGGAAAAAGAACCACACCACCCAATGAAACTGAAGCGCCCAAGGAACGAGCGAACCCGGTTGATGCTCACTCTTGAGCTCGCCGTGGTGTTGCCGGCCGCAGCCCTGGTGATTCTGAGTGCGCTCCACCTCAAGTCGATTGAGCGTGATCGGGGGGTGCAGGCGGCCTTTCAACGCGATTTCACGCAGGTTCTTGCCATTTCCGAAAAGCAGATCAACCAAAAGGCATATGAGTTGATCGACGATGTGCGCGACCAGTTTCCGGCTTCCGGCCCGGCTTGCGCCGAGACCATGGACCGGATTCTGGCCACCCACCCCTACGTGTCGCACCTCTTTGTATATGACCCGGCAAGTGGCTTAGTGTTTCGTTCGCAGCCTGGTCGCGCCAATTCGCCAGCATTTCGTTCCGAGCACGACCAACTATCTTCTATGTTCGCTGGCTGGATTCAAATGGAATACACGGACATGGAAAAGGACCTGGAAGACATGGCCAAGCAGGGCAGGAGGCATCCCTTTGCCGACTCCGTCGGTGAAAAGCATGCCTATGTCGCGGGGCAATTTTTCCTGATCCCTGGCGCAGGGGAGAAAAAGGCCATCGGCGGAATGGTGTTTGACGCGGACTACTTGCACGATCAGTTCTTTCCCGAGATGCTGAATGCGGTGTTGAGCCATCAGGAAGAAAAGGGTGAGAAGAACCATGTAGCGATAATGTTGCGCCCCAAGTTCGAATACACGCCGCTAGCGACATCTTCGGGGTGGGACGGCGGCACCGCGGAAGTGGAACGCAATTTCGAGGGTGCATTCCCCGGTCTGACTCTCGCCATAAAGTTGCCAGGCACCACACTGGCTGCGATGGAACAGCGCTTTGTTCGCACCAGCTTCCTCATATTAGGCGTAATTTCATTGCTCCTCACCGGCGGATTGGTTCTGACCCACCGCAACATTTCGCGGGAAATGGCGCTGGCGAAGTTGAAGTCTGATTTCGTTTCCAACGTGTCGCACGAGTTGCGGACGCCGCTCTCGTTGATCCGCCTTTACGCCGAGACTCTCGAAATGGGCCGGTTAAAGTCCGAGGAGAAATATCAGGAGTACTACTGCATTATTCGCAAAGAAAGCGAAAGGCTGACAGCGCTGATTAATAACATCCTGGATTTCTCGCGGATCGAGGCCGGACGCAAGGAATACGACTTCCGCGAGACCGACATGCGCGAGCTGGTGCACAACACGCTGGATTCTTATCGCTTCCAAATCGAGCAGAACGGTTTTGCCTTCGAGGAAAAGATCGCCGAAGATGTGCCTCCGCTTCGAGTGGACCGCGAAGCCATGGCGCGGTCTCTGTTGAATTTGGTGAACAACGCCCTCAAGTATTCGCAGGACCAGAAGTTCATCGGCGTAAGTCTTTTTCGTCACAACGGTTCGGTGAAGCTGGAAGTCGTGGACCACGGTATCGGCATTCCCAGCGAAGAGCAGCACAAGATTTTTGAAAAGTTCTACCGGGTTGGAGACCCGCTGGTACACAACACCAAGGGCAGCGGGTTGGGACTTTCTCTGGTACGCCACATTGTGCAGGCGCACGGCGGAGAAGTGGCAGTCGACAGCAGTCCGGGACGCGGCAGCAAGTTCACCATCACTTTGCCGCTGAACCCCAAGGTCAACGGACACAAAGTGGCGACGGCGTGAGTTCGGGAGACGGAAGAGCATGGCCAAGATCCTGATTGTCGAAGACGAACCCAACATGGTGGCCGGGTTGCGGGACAACTTCGAATTCGAGGGATATCAGGTGCTGACAGCGCCTGACGGAGTGGCCGGCTTGGAACGGGCTCTCAGCGAGTCGCCCGACCTCGTGATTCTGGATGTCATGATGCCGCGCATGAGCGGCTTGGACGTCTGCAAGCAGCTCAAGGCCAAGAAGCCGTCGATGCCGATCATTATGCTCACTGCCCGCGGACAGGAAGTGGACAAGGTGGTTGGGTTGGAGTTGGGAGCCGACGATTACGTCACCAAGCCTTTTTCCATTCGCGAGCTGTTGGCACGGGTGAAAGCCGTGCTGCGCAGGGCGGGAACGATTCCGAAGCAAGGCGAGAAGTTTGCCTTTGGCGAGGTGGAAGTGAATCTGCGCAACTGCCAGGTTTCGCGAAAGGGCAAGGCGCTGGAGTTCTCGTCGAAGGAGTTCGAGCTTTTGAAGTACTTCCTCAACCATCCGGGAGAGACGCTGAGCCGTGACCGGTTGCTCGAGGATGTGTGGGGCTATGACCGTTTTCCCACGACGCGCACCGTGGATGCGCACATTGTCCGCCTGCGGCAGAAGGTGGAACCCAAGCCGGAGGATCCGCGTTTCATATTGACGGTGCATGGGACGGGCTACAAATTTGTCGGTTGAAATGGCGGCAGGAGAGCAAAGGTGGAAAAAGTCCTACAACTTCGGGGTCAACCGCGAGCGAAGGTAGGCGCTGCTCGCGTCGATGACACGCTGCTCATCCGCGAAGCTCAAATGGGCAACGCCGCCGCTTTCGAAGAACTGGTGCGCCAGTATGACCGCCCCGTGCTGCGTCTGGCAGTTCATCTCACGGGATCCCAGGAGGATGGTCAGGACATCTATCAGGAAGCTTTTCTCCGTGCCTACATTAATCTGGGCAGGTTCCGCTTTGAGTGTTCGTTCTACACCTGGATTTACCGGATCGTGACCAACCTGTGCCTGGACCACCTGCGCAAGAAATCTTCGCGCGCCCGCGATCTGACCACGACCATTTCGGCTGACGGCGAAGAAGAGCAGGTGTTAGATCGTTTGCCCGACCAACGGGCCGGAACCAGCCCGGAACGCAGCCTCATCAGCCGAGAACTGCGAAAATGCATTGTGCGCGCCATGGAGAGACTCTCGCCACGCGAACGCGTGGTGTTCGAGCTGAAGCATTACCATGGACTGCGGCTGCGCACCGTGGCCGGCATTCTGAATACCAGCGAAGGCACCATCAAGAACACCCTGTTCCGCGCCACCCACAAGCTGCGCACCCAGCTCGCTGAGGTCCGGTAACCGGTCCGGCGAGCCGTAAGTGCTTTCTTCTTAAGGTCAAAGCTCGGTTGTTGTCAGGCGGGCGCTCACAAGTGTAACGGCTGGTTACCGGCGACGGATCTTGCCAAACCGGAGTGCAAAAAAGCGCATCAAACAAGCTATAATGGAGTCAGTTCCGCAGAAAGTAATGTCTCTTTCCGGAAGACAATCTCGATGTCAAATAAAGTTAAGGCTGCAATTCTAGTACCGTCGGCCGCTGTCTTGCTGTTCATGGTCGTGGGCGGCATGGATGGGGTACGGGCTTCCAACAACGATGGCGCTTATCGCCAACTCCAGGTGTACAGCGAAGTGCTTTCGCGAGTGCGCGCGGAGTATGTTGAAGACCCCAATCTTCCCGCCGTCACCGACGGCGCTCTCCATGGTTTGCTGGAGTCGCTGGATGCCAATTCCAGCTATCTGAGCCCGGCTGAATACAAGAGCTACAAGACCCACCTGACAGGATCTAAGGCTAACATCGGCGCTGCTGTCTCGAAGCGGTTAGGCTATGCAGCTGTCATATCAGTGATGCCTGGCGGCCCCGGAGACAAGGCTGGACTGCAAGACGGGGACATTCTGGAAGCCATTGAGGGCAAGAGCACGCGCGAAATGTCGCTGGCGGAGATTCACAATCTGTTGGCAGGGCAGCCGGGTTCGAACGTGACCGTTTCCGTGGTACGCGCCCGCCGCGCGGAGCCGGAGAAGTTGGTGATCACGCGCGATACCATTGTCGTTCCTCCGGTCACCGACAAGATGATGGTCGACGGCATCGGCGAAATTCAGGTGGACGCATTTTCCAAAGGTAAGTCACAGGAGATTGCCAACAAGATCAAGGCGCTGCAGAAGGACGGAGCCAAGAAGCTGATTCTCGACTTGCGCAATTGCGCCGAGGGTGATGAATCCGAGGGCATCGCGACCGCCAACCTTTTTCTGAATCACGGGACCATCACTTATCTTCAGGGACAGAAGTATGCGCGCGAAGCATTCAACGCTGATCCCGCCAAGACCATAACCAGCCTTCCGCTGGTGGTGCTGGTGAACAAGGGCACGGCCGGGCCGGCTGAGATTGTGGCGGCTGCGATCCTGGAAAACGCCCGCGGAGACGTGGTCGGCGATAAAACTTTTGGCGACGGGTCGGTACAGAAGGTGATCGAAATGGGCGACGGGTCGGCGCTCATCCTGTCGGTGGCCAAGTATTACTCACCCAGTGGCAAGGCCATTCAGGATGCCGCAGTGACGCCCAACGTTCTAGTCGCGGACGAGGATGATGACGCGCCTTTGCCCGATGAGGACGAGAATGCCACGCCGTCAGAGCAGACAACGAAGCCACAGCCTCCGCAACAAGACGAGCAAATGCAGAAGGCGATTGAAGTGTTGAAAGGCCGTACCAGCTAAACAGGGCTGGTCGGCTGTGGGACTGCACTCCAACGCCGCATCCAACGCCTGCTCCACGCTGTCAGAGCGGAGACGCCGTGCCTTGGCTCCTTCTTGCCTGCAGGCCGGAACGACCAGGTCATTCCCCAGGAATAGAACGCAATGATCAGCAGCACGTCAACCGGCATGCCGAAGACGATGTAAAGAACCGGCATGAACAGCACGGTTTTTTGCAGCACCAGGGCCTGCGCCAAGACTTGAAAGGGCAGGAAAACAGCCAGGTGCAGCATGGTCGTGGCAGTGAGTGCGGCCTTTCTCAGCAGCCCGAAGTCGAAAATGTAGTAGGTCAACGCGAACAGCAGCGGGATCACCGAGATCAATCCGATTCCCGAAGCGACCAGGGCTTCCATATAGCTGTCCGGCGTATGCGGGAAGCTGGTGGGCCAAAACGCAAAATAGATCAGCGAAGTCGCCTGGATCAGGAGAATCCCTCGAGCTAGATAGATCACTGGGACCAGTTTCTTCGATAGAAAGAAGGTGCCGGTGAAGAGCAGCAAGGTGACCGCACAGGTCAGCGACCAGGTTTGAAGATCGGGCAAGATCGGTTCCATGCGCAAGTAGGGAATCCGCAGACGCAGGAACCGGAGATGGTGTTCCCCCAGGTCCAGCCTGGCATTCAGAGGCAAGAGGCGAAGACCCAGAGCCAAGGCACGATTCCAGAGCGCGCACAACCACGGCAACACAACCAGCCAGATGGAAGAAAACACAAAGAATAAGGAGATCGACGCGATTACGTTCTTCGGTCCGAGGCGGAAGTGGGTCAGGGCGCGGTGCATGGAAATCACGCCGCCGCGATGACCGCGGAACTGCACGGGGTCCGGCAGTCTCGGCTGCCCCGGATTGTGCGCGACGGACTCCCGCATTTCAGAACTCCTTGAAAAAGCCAAACGTGCTCCCGCCTCGCAAGTAGAACGGGCTGTGGTAGTAGTCGCCCACAAAATTGAAGCCCCAGTTCGGGCCCATCCATTTTCTCCAGGTAATGGTTAAGGTCTCGCTGTTGAATTGCGAGAGGCTGTCGGTTGGTCCAATCAGTTGGTAGGCCTCTTCTCCGAAGCCAGCGCGGACCGTGACGTATTGTTGCTTATTGTGGCCCTGCGTCACCGCGACAAAGCCTGCCGGCGCGAAGACAGCCCCGGGATGGCTGAGGTTGAAATAAATGCCTTCCTCCACAATCCAGGGCTTCTCGAAATAATAGGTACTCCCTAGGTAGAAAGTGTGGTCCCGATGATCATCTTTGGCCATGACATAGCTGATGCCTGCGGTGGTGATCCACTGCTTGCGGGCCAGCCACTTCTTGTTGATGAATCCGTCGCTGCGGAAACGAGGCCAGAAAAAGCCGCCGGCGCTGGAACCCACGGTGAGCGCCCCGTACCAGTCGGGATTGAAGTTGTAAGTGTCTCCGGCGGCGAAGTAAACGCCGGCATCCCCGAATTCGTGCTGCCCGCTTATTTCGGCGTCCCAAATGTTCTTACCCTGCTCATAGACGCCGCGGCTGTAGCCGCCGCTCCAGGAACCGAAGCCGTTGGTCAGGGTCATATAGTCTGCGCCCGTTTCCACGAAATTGGTCAACGGCTTACTCTGAGCTTCCGGTGGTGCGGGGACCGCGGCCGGTTGTGGCGCCGGGTCCGACTGCGGTGAAGACTGGCCTTTCGCCTGGAGGGTAAAAGTAATGGCCGCCAGAAGAAGCAGCGCCTTGAATCGATGGTGCCCCAGGTTTGCAGTGATCATTTGCTCACCCTCATCATTTGTTCACCTTCACAGTTTCGAATTGGAGTTCTTTTCCTTCCCCAGCGATCACCATCCACGCGTCGTTATCGCGCACCACTTGCGCTGAGCCCCGTACTACCGCTGGCTCGGAGAAGTTGGCGGCCGGAAGGCGCCAAGTGTCGTGCTCCAGACTCAGGGGGTGAGTTGCCGTGATTGTGAGCCGCGCTCCATCCTGAGAGGCGCTCCAGATCACTCGTTTACGGGAATTCAGGAAGCCGGCAAGTTGCGTCATCGTGTACCAGCGGAAGCGTCCATCTGTACGCAGTCGGCCAGTCCGCTCCATCCAATGATCCACAAGATTCCGGTATTGCATCATGCCGGGAGGATGGAAATAAACGAGCCTCACGGAGTGTTGATCGACGGTAAACTCGGTGACCGCGTCCAGCCAACGCTCAATCTCCTGGCTGGAATATCCCTCCGTTGCCATCTCCTCGAAGGCCGCGGCCTGGTTCAGGTGCACGATGGGAAATGCCCAGATGTCGCGTCCTTCACGCACGCCGTCGCGATATCCCTGAGTCGGCGCCATTCCGCTATTTCCCGTGAAGTAGTAGGCCAGGAATCCGTGCGACACCAGCCACGCGGTAACCCACTTGGGCTGATTCCCGTCCGGAGCGGAATATTCCACGACCGGCTTGCCGGTAGCTTTTTCCAAAGCGGCATTGTTCAACGCCAGAAACTTTTGCAGGTCCTGGGGATCATCTTTGTCTACATGCGCAGCAAAATAGTCGTGGATCCAGCCGCCATGGCTTCCAATCTGATGGCCCTGACTCGAGAGGCGCCGGACTAACTGCTGGCTGATGGGATTGTGCTCGACGTTGAAGCCTTCCCCGTCTCCGATCCTCATCGCGTCGGGACCGGCAGTGACGTGAATCGAGTAAGGCCCTTGTTGCATTAGCGACCAGGAACTCATTTCCTGCACGGGCTTGATGGCGGCATTGGAGTCGACGTGCCAGTTCAGGACCAGGCCACCAACCCCGTCAGGAACCGCCATCAGCGAGGGCAGTGCGAGGGAATGCTCGGCAAAGTACCCGAGAAAAGCGTGCAACAGTAAGCCATCGGTGTTGGCCTTCAGGTATCCGAGCGGCAAATTCACGAACAGTACCGACCCGTTGCCATAAGTGTGTTCGCTGGCGACGACTCCGCTGCCGGAGTGAAAAAGTTCGCGACCGGCATTCTTGCCGGAGGTCACGAAGCTGGGATATTGAAGGTCGCCGAACTTGTAGCGCCGGAGCTGAACATCGAAATCTGACTCGGGTGAGATCGCGGAAGCGGCGATCGAGTTGGAATTATCGGCTTCCGCCTGGAAGGGATAGTACTTTCCCGGAGGAATTTCCATCTGGCGCACCAGGGAGAATTTTCCGGTCACGCTTCCCCATCGAATGGTGTTGTCGTGCAGTTGGTCGTACAAGGCGTAGTCAACACCTGCTAAATCCGACAATCGGGACCAGCCCCGCGCATACTTCCCTTCCGGCGACAAAGTGCCGGCGTCATAGACCAGCAGCAGCTTTCCTCCTGCGGTCACGAAGCGCCGAAGAGAAGCGATGAAAAAATCGCTGGCTTGCTGGTGCACGGTATCGGGCAGAATTACTCCGGCGCACTTGGGTTGGCCGAAGAACGGACGGACAAAATCGGAGTCGCGCATGGGTACAACGTGAAGCCCCTCTTCATTGGCCGCATCCAGCCATACCGTTACTTTGTAATCAGTGAGACTGACGCCATCGGGCAAGAGCAAGAGCAAACGGTCGGCATCGGCGTCGGAGCTTCCGCGTGACGACCGCGCCCCAACGATTAGCGCAAGCAGAAGACTGCCGGTCCCGAGGATGATCCATCCAGATCTCATAAGCTGACCTCTGCTTGTCCTTGGTCGCGAGCCCACAGAGTTCCGAAGACCACCACCCCTTCCTCTACCTGAATGTTTGGGGCGCTGACGGTAGTGGGGTTTTGGAGCGTGCCGCATCGGGTCCCCTTTTGAATCAGCATGGTGCGCTCGGCGATAACCGGGCCGCGAACCTTGCAATCAGGACCGACCTGCATGATGCTGGCGCTGATCAGGCTTCCCTCGACCGAGGCGCCGCCTTCAAGCACCAGTTCCCTCTCACTCTTGACGCTGCCGCGAACCCGCGCTCCGGCACCGATGCGTAACCTGCCCCGAACCACCAGATTGCCCAGGAAGATTTCGCCCGCCCGGATCTCAAAGTCGCCTTCGTGGAATAAACGCTCTTGGGCCGTTGCCACTGCGGGAGACTGCGACGGGTCCTGCGCAGGGTCCGCGTTCGGACCAATCGCGATGTAGGGAGCATTCAACCGCAAGAAACTGCATTCCGCCGCCAAGCGGATGCCGGTATCTGAGGACACCCGGCCGTACAGGCGGCAGGCAGAATCGGCGCTGAACTCTCCGACCGCATGGACCCAGCGCATGACGCTGCTCCCGCGGCCCAGCCGAATGTCCTTTTCGGCCAGAATCGCCCGGTAGCGATTCTCCGTGCCGCCGATCACGCTGGCGGCCGAGTAAATGTCCTTGGCGAAATTGGTTTCCGAGGGCAGCAGTAAATCGCTGCCGGAGGCAATCATGACCGCCCTAAATTCGTTTCGTTCCCGAAAAGGAAGGAGCAAGGCTTCTTCCCCGCGGCCCAGGACAAGGTATTCAGACCCATCCGGCATGGTTCCACTGGTGTGCGCACCTGACCCGACACACTTATGTAGAGCCGGTTCCAGGCCCTTCATGTAGCTGCGAAATCCATCGGCAAAAAAACGGATCTCGCCGGTGTGTTGTTGGATCACGCTCAGAGGCCGGGCATCCGACTTGCTATGCAATTCAGCCAAGGCCGGTACCAGCGGCAGCACCATGAGTGCGCCGGTCAGCAAGATCAGGCTCAAGACCGCGAAGAAGGGACTCATGACGCCGCCTTTCGAAAACGCTCAGTCTTGTCCCAATGGAATTCGGCTCCGGTGAGCGCGTCTTTCACCTGGGACACGGCGGCCCAGGACACGGCGAAAATGCTGACCGCAAAACCCAGGATCAGGAAGGGCACGAGGCAAACTCGTTTGCGGGAACCGTCCAACCGCACCGCCGCGGCAATTTCAAAGAATGCAGCCAAATTGCCGATGGCCGCATACGCGGTTACGGAGAGGATGGCCACAATCCCGTGCAAGGGAGCCACGCCCTGATAGAAAACTCCCAACGCCAACCCCCAACCGACCAGCGTGAACGGGGCCATGATGTAAACCCCAAGCAGCAACGTCCCGTCGATCCGCTCACGCAAGCTGGCGCGATGTTTGCCTAACAGCAGATGCAGGCCGTAGGTGACCATGGCCTGATTGTGCCCCTTCGCCCAACGCTTGATTTGCTTGATCCTTACCGGCCAGGTTTCGGGCACTTCCTCGTAACACTCCGACCGGTTCTGATACACCGTCTTCCAGCCATGCAGCAGTAAACGATAGGTCAGGTCAGTGTCCTCGGTCAGGGAAGTATCGTTCCATCCGCCGATTTCCCGTAGCGCGCTCAACCGGACTCCGGCCACGGTTCCACCGTGCTGAGGCACAAGACGAAGGTTCATGCGGGCTTGCTGATCCACCTGGTAACCGCCGGATCGTTCCAGATCCAGCAGACGAGTGAGCAGATTGGTGCCACAATTCATCGGCACCACGCGTCCCATCACCCCACCTACTTCCGGATCAAAGAAAGGAGCGGTGAGCTGCTTCACCAAGCCCGCGCCGGGAATGTAGTCAGCGTCGAAAATCAGGATGACTTCGGTCTCCACCAACTCCATTGCATCTTTCAGGGCAGCCGCCTTGCCGCCTTTTCCGTCTTTGCGGTGAAAGGGACGAATGCGGCCGGGAAAGCGTTCCACAAACTCGTCGATGATTTCGCGCGTCCGGTCGGTGGAACGGTCGTTGACCGGAATCACCAGCATCTTGTCGTCGGGATACTTGACCGTCATCAGCGCTCTGAGAATGTTGGCGACGACTTTCTCTTCGTTGTGAGCGGCGACCAACACCGTAACCGGCGGCCAGTCCGCGGTGTCGATGTCAATGTAGGGGTGCCGCTGGAAGCCGAAGAGACGGTTCAGCGTGAACCAGTAATGACGCGCGGTATAGATGCAGATGACGGAAACAATAACGTAGAGTACATAGATCATGGCGCGCCATTATGGCTAGGATGCGTGGCTGTCACTCCTTGCCTGCGGCTACGGCCTTTGCCGCAGCCACTTCGAGATCGCTTTTCCGTCGCCGGGGTTGCGGCCTTGGCGGCAGTTTGAATTGCTTGTCGGCATCTAACAACGGAGTTTTCTTCTGCTGCCACCTGGACACCGCCTCCACGATTCGCTCCGAACTGTGCCCGTCGCCGTAAGGGTTTGCCCCTTCCGCCATGTCTTCGTAAGCATCTGTGTCGGTGAGCAGCCGGTCAGCTTCGCTGACGATCGCTTCCCGCGACATTCCAATGATTCTGGCCATGCCGAACTGAGAGGCTTCTGGCCGCTCGGTAACTTTACGCAGCACCAATACCGGCTTACGAAATGTTGGCGCTTCTTCCTGAATGCCGCCGGAATCGGTCAACACCAGGAAGCAGCTTCGCAGCAGACTGACGAAATCGATGTAGCCCAGGGGTTCGGTCAGATGGATGCGCTCGGTACCTTGCAGCAAAGCGTTCACCGTGCTGCGCACGTTCGGGTTCATGTGCACGGGATAGACCACACGAATGTCGCGGTGTTTCTTGACCAGGTCCTTCAAGGCCAGGCACATGTTTTCCTGGTCGGATCCCCAGGATTCACGGCGATGAGAAGTCACCAGCACCAGGCGGCCATTGTCACGGGGAATTCCGGCCAGCGGCGTTCCTTCCCAGGAATGAGGCAGGTCGCCCAGCAGACGCAGTGTGTCCACGACGGTGTTGCCGGTCACAACGATTTTCTCAGCAGGAATGCCTTCCGCCAACAGGTTGTCACGTGACAGGGCGGTAGGAGCGAAGTGGATCTCCGTCATAACCGAGGCCAGACGGCGGTTGCCTTCTTCCGGGAACGGGTTGTAGAGGTCTCCGCTGCGCAAACCAGCTTCGATGTGGCCGACCGCAACTTTGCAGTAGTAGGCCGCCAGAGCCGAGGCGAACGCTGTAGTGGTGTCGCCTTGAACCAGCACGATGTTGGGCTCGAATTGGTGGCAAGCATTCTCAACCGTATCCAGAACACGCCCGGTCAGCGAACTCAAGGTTTGGTTGGGACGCATCACGTCGAGCAGGAAGTCAGGTTTGATCTTGAAGAGCTTGAGCGCGTTGTCGAGCATGGTCCGATGCTGCCCGGTGTGCACGACCGCGGTCTCAAATTCCTCGGAACGCTGGCGCAATTGGTGGATCACCAACGCCAGCTTGATTGCCTCCGGGCGCGTGCCCAGCACCGCGATGACTCGACACTTCATCGGCTCTTCACCTGCAGGTTCGAATTGGTTTGAAGACGGGCCTTTGCCCTGATTCTGCAAACACTTAGTCGGCTCCTCAGCGTTTCTGAGTGGAGGCTGCTGTTGCCTGTTTGGGCGGTGAGAGCTAACTACTCTGATTCTAATGAGCGGGTAATTTCCGTAAAGATTACCAACGTTACCTTCGAGTTTTGGCGATTGACTGGCGGGGGTCCCGCTTTCAAGGGAAATGTCGAGATTCCCGGCAAAAAAGAGCCGGGCCAAGGGGATACGCTTCCCCCTGGCCCGGCTGCCGAACCTCTATGAAGTCCTCCTTGATAAGCTGCCGACTATTTGAATTTGATCGTCTGTTTGCACCCCGAACTGACTGCTTTCAAGATGTTACTCTGGCTGGCAATGCCGCATGTGTAGAACTGGCCCATGGAATCGCCGAATGTATATTGCTGCGAACTGCGGGCACCAGTGTTTACGCCAGTGTTGAAGTTGACGGAGTCCTTCGCATTGACCAGGTTGTCCACCGAGCCGGAATATGATGGATTCGCCACGATGTGTTTGAATTCCTGCTGCACGGTTGTCGTTTCTACCGTATCGCCATTTGGGAAGGTGACATTGATGCCCATCGTCAAGGGATAAAGGAACGACTCGGTGCTGACCGACCCACCGTTCCCCTGCGTAGTGACGGTTGAGTTCGCCGGAGTGAGCTGCGAAATGTCCTGCACATAGACCGTTGGGGTGATCTTGAACCCCTGTTCGTTGCTGAAGTTCACACTCTGCTGGACGATGGTCTTCACTTTGCCGTGGGAGGTGTTCACGAACCCCGCAATCTGAAACTGCCGCTGCGAGGTCGTCCTCACCGTTCCTTTGACGTTGCTACCATTTACGTGCAGGTTCGTAGTGACCACCGGATTGGGGCTTTTGATGGTATTCGCGGTGATTTCTCCGGTCACTTGCGTGGATCCGTGGTCTTCGAACAGCAGCAAAGTTCCGGTCACGCTGAATTGACTGTTGACGTTGAGTACATTCATGGCGACGGTATGCGGCTGTCCGTTACTCAGCAAGCCGGCAAACGGTGTCAGGTTGACGCGGTACGGCATCAGGTCCAGCGTCTGCACGCCCGGAATAGGTACCCACAAGAAGGGGTCAATTCCTCCGGTGAATACCCAGGGATAGACCGGGGCCACGCCGGCCGGTTGCCCGTCTACACTGATCTCTGCTTCGCGAAAAGCAGTGCCTCCACAACTCTGCAATTCGGTGGTCAAAGTATCCGGCACGCAGGTGTACCAGAATTCGTCGCTCTGCTGTCCTTGGGTAACGACATCAAGATATGCCTGCTCGACATTCGTCGGCAGGGTAAAGGTGGTCGTTAGCTGGTCGGTTGGAGAGTACACGAAACCCGGCAGGTTCACTCCGCCATTGCCGTTCGACTGTACCAGGGGCAAAACCGCGTCGGGCCTGACTGGGCCTGTACCTTGCAGGGGATAGAACTCGAGGTCGGCACTCACCGTGAACACTCCGTTTAAAGTGTTGTATGGCGGGGGGCAGTCCGTGGTGCAGTTCGGGAGGACCATAGTGCCGGGCTGGGGCGCCGTCAGCAGCGCACTGTAATCGGTTACATCGCGCTCCACGTGCCAGGTGTTGGTGTCCGTGAACAAAGGTTCCGGAGTGGTTCCGAAATATAGATTGGTGTTTGCCAGATAGAGGCTGGCCGTCCGGTCGAATTGCGATCCCGCGTTCTCGCTGAAGTCCGCCTCGAAGACGACCGCTGCCCATGGGCCGGGACAATTTGCGGGCGGCGCGTATTGAAAGATCTGATTGGATTCTGAAAAAAAGGCGAACTGATAGTCGGTAAACAATTGGACCTTGCAGGGCTGCTCCGACGGCCGCGGAACCAGAGGTTCAGCTGTCACCGTGAACTGCGTACCCACCTGCCGATTCATGCTCTGTGCCAGGGAGTGTCCTCCCAGCGCCAACAGGACCACGAGCGTAGCTGCTGCAAACTGCGTTCGCAACGAATGCATATAAAACTCCTTTCAAGTTCAAGAAATAGATTTGAGAGAAAACAGCGTACAGACTGGTGTGGGCCAGGTCTCGTCGTACCGAACACGTCAGGGGCAGCCGAAGCCGCTCCAGGCAAGGATATCGCCGTCCTCGTCAGTTGTCATTGGGGAAGAAAGTCCTAAGAGCTGGCAGTCAAACCGCGGAGCTCGGTGGAACCGCTTCCTGACCTTCTGTTGTGGGTTGCAGGGCCGACGGCCCCACCCTATCGGAAACAGAGGCTGGAAAAAGCGGCTGTTCCAAGTGTGGCAATAGACATCACCTCATGTGGCCGTTGATTTCACTCAAAACGATGGTACCCTGCAATCGTCATCCAATGCCGGTCTACGAATTCGTGTGACATGTGATGTCCATGGAAGGGAGGAACGTGATGAAAGTAACGGCAACGCTTTCAACGCCCAACATTCCGCCGCGACCCTCGTGCCGCCGTTCATGTTCGCACTTTTGCCTGATGTCGGTCGTCGTTCTCGGACTGTGTGGTCTCCTTGCTGAGGCGCAGGAAACGGTTGTCCTCGTGGGTTCCGGATCGAGTGTTCCCGCGCCACTTTACGCCCGATGGACGCAGGAATACAGCAAACGCAACCCCCATATTCAGATGCGATACGTCCCCTTGGGTACGAGCGAAGGGATCAAGCAAATTTCCCACGGCAGCGGAGATTTCGGCGCCGGAGAAGTTTTGCTTTCCGCCAAGGAGAGGGCGGACGATGGGCTAATTGAATTGCCGGCTGTACTCATCGCCATTGCTCCCGTTTATAACCTGCCCGGCGTACACGATCTTCGACTTTCTGGGGAAGTGTTAGCCAGCATCTTCCTGGGCGAAGCGAAAAACTGGAATGCGCCGCAGATCGTCAAGCTTAATCCAGGTATAACCCTGCCGAATATGCCAATTCAGGTAGTCAATCGTCCCCCCGGCAAGGGCTCGAATTACGTGTTCACTGATTTTCTTTCCAAGACCAGTCCTAAATTTCGCGCTCAAATCGGCGTCACCCCTTCGCCTAATTGGCCGGTCGGAGCGGCCGCGGAACGCAGTTCCGATATGGCGGACAAAGTAAAGAGTCAACCCGGCAGCATCGGCTTCGTGGAGCTCCAATACGCGGCAAAGAACAATATTTCTCAAGTCGCAGTGTTGAATCCAGAGGGTAAGTTTGTTAAGGCGACTAACCAGAATATAGCTGCAGCATGTGAGGCGGCGGAAGCGCCACGGTGGAATGGTTTCTCGGCCTCCTTAACTAACACGAGTGGAGTAGATTCCTTTCCCATCACCAGTTTTACCTGGATTTACCTGCGGGCCAAAACTTCGAATTCTGCTCGTGCAGCCGAGTTAGGCGATTTCCTGGAGTGGGTATACGGGGAGGGCCAGCAATTCGCCACCCAGGAAGGCTACACCGAACTGCCTTCACCTCTGCTTACGGCACTGAGACAAAAGATCAAAACCCTGCGCCAATAACTTGGCGGTCACAAAGCTTGGAAAGGTTTGTTGCCTTTGCCGAGAGGAAAAATGCACCCTCGATTCGTCTATGTTTGTGTTGCTTGGCTCACAGCTTTTGGGTTGGCGCAGCAACCGGCGACGCCGCCCAAACATGGCGACAGCCCGCTAATCGGAACCTCCGCCGAGATGAATTTGAAAGACATGTTCGAATCCAAGATTAGAGCGGAATGGGATGCCCTGAAGAATAAAGACAAAAAGGCCTATGGGGCGATGCTGGCGGATGACTATCAGGGCGTGGAAGTCGATAGCCGGGGTGAGCGAAACAAGATCCAGGCCATTGACGAAGTGGCGGAGACGAATATCTACAACTACACGATGTGGGGCTACAAATTGATTCCGCTAGGACCCGACGCCGCCTTCGTTATCTACGAAGTTACTCTGCAATTCCCGCCCAAGTCGGTTGTTCATTATTCGCGGGTCTATATCACAGAGCTTTGGGTCAAGCGCGGAGGAGAGTGGAAGGAGTTGCACTATCAGGAAACACACGTCCGGTAGGTGCCAGCATCAGTGTGATGACGCCGACGTGACTCAGTAAGTAACGTTCGATACAAGTACTTGATTACGCCAAGTAGCTTCGTCCCACGCAGTGCGATGCAATCATTGACAATCGACGATCGGAGAGAATACGGACTCCGAGTCGCACGGTGGCAGCGATCGTTTCTTGCTCTCCTGGTTAGGGTTGTGGCGCAGGATCCACAGCCCTTCGCCATTTGTAATGTAGATCAAGTTGCGTACGTCTTCTGCCACGACCTTCGTGACACCGTCGAACGTCTGCAGGGTTCGAGGATTCTTAGGATCACTCAGGTCCAACACCCTTATGGACTCGGTGCGGGGCGCAGTGGCGCCGCTCCCGGATTGGGATTTCTCAAGGGAAAGTGCATGTTGCGTGCCTCCGGCGGCGGAGCTGTCCGGAGTTTCGGCCAGAGCCAGCCCGTTTCCAAGCATCTCCAGCTTCTCGTCGCTGCCTTTCCCAGGCAAAGTCACGTCCTTGACCACATTCGGACGGTCTGGCTGGGTGACGTCGACAACCGTGAAACCATCTTTCTCCGTCTGTTGAATGTACAGGTACTCCTTGGAGCCCTGCTGACGCAACAACAATTGACTAACCGGAGTTCCCGGCAGAGGCAAGTGGGCGATGACGCTGGCCTTCTGAGTCGGAGGCTCACTCTTAGTCTTAGCCACAGCGTTCGATGCAATCAGAGTTGACAGGACGAGAAGAGTAAGCACGCGGTCAACGCGGATGTTCAATAGTCTGCGAGAAATCGTCTTCATAACTACCCCCTTTATGTTTGTCAATCGTGACGTGCGAGGGTCACTGCAAAACCGGCAACCCGAATGCAGGGAAGCAATATCACGCGCAGGGTGGAGGACGATTGTAGACGCAGCTGTCAGTTCTGGTGCCGGGCAGATCCTCTTCCGCGGAAGCAACCCTTGCAACGAATGCCGGCGGGGAGGGCAAGTGGACTGCCTTAACCGGCACAGACCAGTGCTGCGCAAGGCGGTCACGGTGCTGAATCTTGGCAGTATCTGCTTTGGAGCGAGCGCTGGATCCATGAGCGCTGGATTGATGAAAGACGCGCCCAGCCAGGGTAATCGAAAGAGACGCAACCGCCAAACACACAATCAGCTTGCGCCTGGTGAACCGGCCCAAACCAGCCCCCCGGGATACACACGAACGTGATGCGCCACGGTCCGTCATGGGTAGCTGTATACAGTATAAGGCAACTGCCCACCCCGTGGATGGATGATCTCGGTCCCCTGGGGAGAACGCTGATCCTACAAAGCAGCGTTCTCCTGGAGTCATCTCCTACTGTTGCGCATAGACGACGACACAACCGTTAGCACTCTGTGTTGTACACCCCGCGCCTGCCTGAAGAGGCACAAACGCATGGTTGTTGCTCGGGTCTACCGAAATGCTGTGCGAGTTGCTGTTCGTTACAACGTTCTGTAGCCACAGGTTGGTCTTGGCGTCGATCACGCCCAGCACCGGACCAGTCGGCATATCTCTTGCCGCCAGGTAGTATCGATTGTCGCCAGAGTTGTACCAGACTTCGTCAACCCCACCCACCTGAGTGATGGTGGCGAGTATCGCCCCCGAGGTACCGTTGATCACATACTCGTTGGGCGGGAAAGCCTCGCCATCGTGGTCCGCGCAACCAACTAGGAAGTTATTGCCGGGTCCCTGAACGATGCTGGTGGGCATGCAATTGGGCATGACGAAGCTGTTACTCACTATCGGCCCATTTGGATTCCCCAACCTCAGATCGACTTCATCCACAGTCCCAACCGTCAAATCGGCCGTAGCATTCGAATTCGTAATTAAGAAACGACCGGTGTTGGGGTTATACGCCTGCCCGCCCAACCCTGCGGGAGACAAAGCTCCCGTGCAACCCGCGGCTGGAGCGGTCTGATTGCAGAACTGCCCGGTGGGCGTCAGGATAGGACCGTGATGGCACGGGATAGACTTAGTGCCCGTGATATAGGGGGGAGTGCCTGATACTCCGGAATTGACCTGAGGATTGGAGGGATCTGGACAAATGAAACCGCCAGCCACCGTATCAACCGGTACGTTCGGATTGAGTCCGAATCCTGCCCCCTCTCCGCCGGACGCGGCCCCGCCGGCGTTGTCGTAGTAGATTTGTCCAATGATGCACGAAGGGGCGTTAATGGGGCCCAAAGCATTGCCCAAGGGAGGTCCGTAGGGATTAGCTGGTTGAATCGGCAGGCAATTCGAAGTGCGGGCATTGATCCCGGAAACATCGATGAAGGTGATGAAGGGAAATCCTGGATCGCCATTGATCACAGCCAGAACTTGATCCTTCGGGTCATATGACATCTCGTCCGCCCGAAGGTCCCCGCAGCTTGGATCGGAAAACGCTCGTCCATTGGCGGAAGCAATGCAACCGGAAATACCAGTCGTATTGCCAAAGGGAGGATTGGAATTTCCGATCTGCCCGTCATAGTCGGGAGACAGGCCCGTCGGGATGGTGGCAATGACGTTGGGCGCTGTGGGCGGGTTGCTCTTGAGGCTCATCGAAGTCAGATCAAAGACCATTACCAAGCTACTGCCATTCGCGGTGTAGAGGGTCTTGCCGTCAGGAGTCACAAATTCTCCGTTCGGCCCTGACAGGGGATTCACTCCGTTGGCGCGCGCGGCACAGCATTGCGCTCCGGGAAAGCCCCCGAAAAAGCCGTTGGCGCCGAACCCCGGGATATGGAAAGCCCCAGTTCTACATCCGTACCTGACCCAATTGCCCTCCGCTGAGACGACGGGAGGAATGTTCGCCGCGGGCAGGCACTTACTGGCAAAATCCCCAGCCCCCGCCACGCCATTGAACCCCGTGATGATGTTGACGGCGACATCATTCACCGTATCAATCACCGCGACGTCCAAGCCGATACGGTCCGATACGTAATCCAGATGGTTGATCGGGTCGATCCAGCTTATGTCGAATGAATTGAAAGGTCCGCCGGGTTCGCCGGTGGGATTATGTTCCGGCACCGGGATGATGTCGATGCCGGCGTAGCCGTCGTTGGTCGTGGTGCCGCATACCGGGCAGTTCTTGGCTGTTCCGCAGCCGCTCGCCAGCACAAACAGCACGGTGAGAAGAATGGTAAGTAGAATTCGCGATCTCATCGAATCTCCTCCTGCGATTTCCCTTGTCGCTCTGTTGGAGCGGCGTTAGTCACAAACTGGCAACCCAAAAACTGAGCATGCCCCAAACCGTTTAGAACCTGAACTGAATGCGCTGCAGCATCACGGTGAAATTCTGCGGTTCTTGCCCCGTTGTACTCGGTTCCTTCAGCCGATCAACAGACACGTTCACCTGGTACTTCACCCAATAGTTGAGATACCAGTTGAGTCCAAAAGTGAACTGATCGGTGTGGTCGGAGAAGGTGGTCACAAATCCCGGCGTAAGCGGATTGTTCAAGAGATCAATGCCGGGTTCGTGCGCCTGAATACTGTCGTAGCGAAACGCAAGTTCGAAAGCTCCCCATCCGCTGCCCCCTCCTGCGCCCGGAGATTCCGGTCCCATGAATGGACGCTTCACCTTGGGCGTTCCGTTTTCCGGCCGGGTTTCGCCAGTGAGCAGATAAGTAACCTGGCCATAGCCAGCTTTGGCGACGATTCCCGGGAGCGTCAGGAAGCCCAGAGAGTCGGATTGCTCCGAACCCACATTTCGCCTGTATTGGTTGAGTTGGTCGAATTCCGCACGCACTCCCCAAGGGCCGTGTACCCAGGTGATTTCACCGTTGTACCGCTGGGTAGGGCCGTTGATCCGGAACTGCGGGAAGAAGGTGTAAGCGGCGTCGGGCAATGTGCCACTGAAGCTCAACTCGTTGGAAAGACCTCTGGTGCGTCCGAAGCCCATGGATCCGCCAAAGGCAAAGTTCTGGAACAGACTATCTGTCTTCTTCCGGAATGGATAAAAGCGCAGACGGCCCAGAAATTCCGGCTGATTGGTCGTGTTATTTGCCAGGACTCCTTTGCCGTTAAACGCCCCTGCCCACCACTGCATGACACCGCCAGAAACATCTCCGTGAAGGGTAACGCCGGGGCTGCGGTAAGAGGTCGCGGCAGACGGATACAGCATGGACGCCAGCGATCGTTCCACAAAATCAAGGTTGGTGGCGCCGGTGAGAGTCTCTTGAGCAAAAGGCTCCTTGAATTGACCAACCTGAACCTGGAATTCAGGCTTGACGCGGGCGTTTACGTAGAGATCGCGGAGAATCAGACCGTTGCTAGCGGCTGCATCCGCCAGAAAAGCGAAGTCGTAGCGTTTGCCATAGTTACCCTGGAAACCGAAACGGGCCCGGCGAATCAGGAATGTGTCAGGCGGGGCGCCGTCGCCGCTGTAAGCCCGATAGTCGCTCTGGAAATAGCCGTACGGCTGCAATACGAACTTACCATCGGGGCTGCGGATGAAAAAGTGTTCTCCGTTCCAGCCTGCGACTGGAACGTCCTTCTTGTCAGCGGGTTTCGCCGCCGGAGCCTGCTCCACAAGGTTGGCGTTCATAAGCCGGACGCCATCGCCAGCCGGGAGATTCGTCTGGTCCGAATCGGTTTGCGCGACTTGGCCTTTGCTTTCGGCCAACTTCTGCACTATCGCCTTCAGCTCCTCAATTGTCTTCCGTTGCGCTGCCACCTCGCTGCGCAGTTCGTTGACTTCCTGCTTGCTCGCACCCGCCGATGCGCCGGTTTTGTCGACAGCTTCCTGAGTTTGAGCCAGCGACTGTGAGGTTGCGAAGAACATCAGCAAAACGATGTAGGTTGTCAGCCAGCGCATGTTGTCCTCTCCGATGATAATTTGCAAAACCGGCCTGTCCTCAAAGCACGCGGAGACGCAGACCGCACGCTGCCTTGTTCGCTCAGGCCACGAACCGAAAGATGTCTAAAATTGCGTATGAGTTCTGTCCGGTATGAAAAGCGGACCAGTTGGGCGGTTTACCACATTGAAATCAGATATGTCAAGGAAACTTTTTAACACCGTCCTTGGAAGATGACTCTGACAGTAACCGCTGCGGTCTAACAAAGTTAGTCGGGAGTCAACGTCCGCAGGGTGCTGCGTCGCGGAGGAGATGGTCGCGCAGCGGGGTGTTTGAACGCACTCGCCTCATGGGCATTCGCGCCAAGCCATCCCCAATTTCGGCGGGTCTGGAGATTATTTTTTCCGTGCCGTAGTATCTACCTGTATCTTTGCCAGAAACGAGGGCTATGAGCGCCACGAAAGAGGACGTTTCCGCACTGCACTCGATTCCTCCCTTGCAGCCGCCTCGCCGTTACTTGTTCGGACCCGGACCTAGCATGGTCCACACGCGGGTCTACGAGGCCCTGTCGAAACCTATCGTTGGACACCTCGACCCATATTTCATCCAGCTGATGGCAGACAATCAACAATTGTTGAGGATGGCTTTCGGTACGCACAGTTCCACCCTGGTGATTTCGGGCACGGGCAGCGCGGGCATGGAAGCCGCCGTAGCCAACTTCGTGGAACCCGATGCAAAGTTCGCGGTGTTCGCCAATGGTTATTTTTCCGATCGCATCACGGAGATGGCGAAGCGCCACAGCGCTCAGGTCGTCCGCTTTGAAAAGCCCTGGGGCGAGACCTTCGGAGATGACGAAGCCGCAAAGTTCATCCGTCGAGAAAAGCCCAAGGTTGTGGCCTATGTGCATGCCGAGACATCGACCGGCGCCTTACAGCCGGGCACCGCGATCTGTGCCGCTGCTCACGACGTCAGCGCCATGGTGATCGCCGATTGTGTTACCTCGCTCGGGGGAATACCGGTAGATTTCGACCGGACTGGGATCGACGTCGCATACAGTTGCACGCAGAAAGGCCTGAGTTGCCCGCCAGGCTTGTCTCCGATGGCTATTTCGCCCCGCGCCATGGACTGGCTGCGAGGTCGAACCACGCCGGTACGCAGTTGGTATCTGGATCTCAAGCTGATTCATGACTACTCCACGGTGTCACACCGCTATCATCACACTGCGCCGATTTCAATGTTTTACGCACTACGCGAGGCGTTGCGGGTCGTCACCGAGGAAGGAATTGAAAACCGTTGGGAGCGGCATCGCCGTTGCCATCAGTCTTTTGTCAAAGGCGTGGAGGCGATGGGGCTTCGTCTGCATGTTCCCGTGGGACACCGAATTGCGACCCTGAACACAGTCTGCGTTCCGAAAGATGTTGACGAGACGAAAGTGCGAAAACGTTTATTGGACGAGGCTAGCATTGAGATCGCCGGTGGTTTCGGTCCACTCGCGGGTAAAGTCTTCCGCATCGGTATTATGGGACCGTTGGCAACCGAAGAGAATGTTCAATTCTTTCTGAAAGAGTTTGGCAAAGCGCTGAACGCCGAGGGCTACTCGATTTGATTTCGGTAAATTCTTCGCTAGTTGGGGATGACACGCATGAAGAGTGCGGTCATAATGCTCTCGTTTCGTGAACCGCAGCCTAGAACGGTTCGTCCTCCAATGACCCGCGCCAGAGGCGAAAACGAATGACTCTGAAGTCGGTCGAAACCCTTCTTGACGTTTTACATTTCGCAGACAGTCACACAGCAATCATCGTTCCCGAGCTTGGAATCCGGGTCACGTACGATTCACTCCGGCAGCAGGTCTTGGCCATGGCGAACGCCTTGGCTTGCGCCGGCATTCGCCGTGGCGACGCGGTAGCGATTGCATTGCCGAATGGGTTGCCCGCCATCGTGAGCTTCCTGGCTGCTTCCATCGCCGGGACAGCCGCCCCTTTGAATCCGGCCTACCCCTACGAGGAGTTTCTTTTTTTCCTCGGGGACACCAATGCCAAGGTTTTGCTGGGTCCCCCGGTCGGCGCGGAGTTCGCGCGCAGCGCAGCGGCGGACCGCAAGATTCCAGTGGTCGCGGTGGAAATGAGCGATCAGGGTAACGTTCACCTAGCGAATGCCGCCAGCGGAGTTTCGGCAACCGAGCCCACGGCTGACGACATTGCGCTGGTCCTGCACACCAGCGGAAGCACGGGGCGACCCAAACGTGTGCCCTTGCGGCATTTCAACCTCGCGGTCTCATCCGCGAATGTCGCCAACACCTACGCTCTTTCTGACGAAGACGTTTCGTTGTGCATCATGCCGCTGTTCCACATTCACGGGCTGATTGGCTCGGTCATGTCAACTCTGCTTTCCGGTGGCACCCTGGTCGTTCCCAGCAAGTTCAACGCGCTTTCTTTCTGGCGGACGGTTCGCGAACATCGCGTCACCTGGTATTCGGGGGTTCCCACCATGCATCAGCTGCTGCTGGCCCGGACTCACCAGAAACCGGCGGAAGCTGAATCTCTGCGCTTCATACGTTCCTGCAGCGCTCCCTTCTCGCCAGAGCTCATTCACAAGATCGAGGATCTCTTTGGCGTCCCCTTCGTTGAAGCTTATGGAATGACTGAGGCTGCTCACCAGATGACCTCGAATCCCCTGCCCCCGCGGCATCGCAAGCCCGGCTCTGTCGGCGTGGGCGCTGGGCTGCGCATCAGCATCATGGATAAGCAGGGCAATCATCTTGGGACGAATCAGCGGGGTGAAGTCGCCATTCAGGGAGCGAGTGTATTTCGCGGGTATGAGAACAATCCCGAAGCCAATACGCGCTCTTTTGTGAATGGATGGTTTCGTACCGGCGATGAAGGATACCTTGACGCAGACTGCTATTTGTATTTGACGGGCCGAATCAAGGACATCATCATCCGCGGCGGCGAGAACATAGCGCCTCACGAAGTTGATGAGGTTTTGCTCAGGCATCCGGCAGTCGCGGCGGCGGTCACCTTTGGCTGCTCGCATCCCACGCTGGGTGAGGAAGTCGCTGCGGCCGTGGTTCTGCACCAATCCCAGGGTACGACCGAATCAGCACTCATCAGCCACTGCCGCGAGTCGTTGGCCGAGTACAAGTGTCCAACCAAGATTTACCTGGTGGAAAGTATTCCCACCACCGCGACCGGGAAGATTCGGCGGCGCGCAGTCGCAGCTGCGCTCGGAGATGACCGGCAATGAGATTCCTGATCGCGGGGGCCGGAGCCATCGGAGCCTATATCGGGGCGCGCATGGCACGGGCCGGATTCGATGTCACCCTTTTCGCGCGGGGTCCGCACCTTCACGCCATGCAGGAGCATGGCGTACGGGTGAAGAGTACCGAGGGAGATTTCGTGGCGCGACCCACCATCGCCGGTTCTCTCGAAGAAGTGGGGCCGGTGGACGTTGTCTTTCTTGGAGTGAAAGCGCACGGCCTGCCACAACTTGCGCCTCAGTTGAAGTCGGCGTTAGGACCGGAGACCACAGTCGTCAGCACGCAGAATGGAATTCCCTGGTGGTACTTCCAGGGCTTCGGCGGTGAATGGGAGGGAATGCGTCTCGAGCGCGTCGATCCCGGCGGCGTGATTTCATCGGCCATCGGCGCCCATCGCGTGGTCGGGTCGATTGTTTACTTCGCGACAGAGATTACCGCGCCAGGAGTGATTCAACACAACGCGGGAGACCGCATCACTCTCGGCGAACCGGATGGCGCGCGCTCCGATCGCTGCCGCCGCATTGCAGAAACGCTCATCGCCTCCGGCTTGCGCTGCCCGGTCACCGCGCATATCCGTCAGGAGATTTGGGTAAAGATTCTGGGCAACGCTTCTTTGAATCCGGTCAGCGCCCTGACCCGCGCCACGCTGGGTGAGATGCTCCGCGATCCGGAAGTCCGCTCGCTGATCCGAAACATCATGCGGGAAGTGGAAGCGGTCTCCCGCAAATTGGGCATGGAGTTGCCGGTTTCCGTCGATCAGCGCATCGCAGGCGCGGAAAAAGTTGGGGAGCATAAAACCTCGATGATGCAGGATCTCGAGGCCGGCCGGCCCATAGAGCTGGAACCACTGGTGGGTGCAGTTGTAGAACTGGGCGAGCGTGTGGGGCTCCCCATGTCCTGCACTCGAACCATATACAGTTGCACTAAGCTGTTGGCGGAGCATGCCGCCCAGCAACGAAAATGAGCGACCCACCAGTGGCCGGGGTTGATTCCCGAATTCTGGGCGGCTTTTTCGTTGCCTGACAAAAATACTTGCTAGGATCTTGCCGACGGAGCTATACTCCGTGGATTGGCTGGTCCACTTATCAGACCACTTGGAGAAAGACGTTGCCAGCAGCGACCAAGTCCGACTTTGAAGTAATCCGCAGGAACAAGGTTTACGAAGAAGTTGCGCAGCAGATCGAGCGTCTGATTCTGAAAAAGCTTCGGCCTGGCGACAAGCTGCCCTCCGAGCGCGAGCTCGCAGAGATGCTGGGAGTCAGCCGCAGTTCGATTCGAGACGCCATTCGCGGCCTGGAACTGATGGGCATCGTTGAGCCGCGTCAAGGTGCCGGAACCATCGTTCGCGAGATCTCGAGCGATTCAGCGATCAACCCGTTTGGCAATGCCCTGAAGCGCCGGCGGGAATCGGTGAGTGAGCTTCTGGATTTTCGCAAGATGCTCGAACCGCCGCTGGCCGCGAGAGCCGCCACCCATGCGTCTGCCGACGAAATTTCCGAGATGGAAGAAATTCTACAGCGGCAAGAGGCAAAGCACACTCGGGGAGAGTCCGCTGTCGCTGAGGACTCGGAATTCCATTACAGCGTTGCGCTGGCCTCCGGCAACAGTGTCGTGCTCAAGGTGCTCGACATTCTCATGGACCTGCTGCGCGACACGCGTGAGCGCTCCTTGCAGGTGGAAGGGCGTCCGCAAAAGTCGATTGCCGGCCACCGCCGAATATTGGCCGCGATCAAGCGCCATGATGCCGAAGCCGCGAAGGCGGCGATGCGGCGGCACATTGAAGACGTCGAAGAGATCGTACTTGACGGAGTTTGATCGACACCGCTTTTTCGTTGTGAGTTCTTCGCTGTGAGTTGGGGGAATCAAATTGCCTGACCTGGGAAGTGGAGAGGGCCGAGTGATCCTGTCGCAAGGACCAGATCATGCGGAAGAGCAGAAGCAGAAGAGGGTAAAACTCTTCGACGGAATCGCCCGCCCAGAGCCGGTTGCAATTCACTCTACATCGGAAGTGTCCCCATCGTCCGCTGCACCCCTGACATTGCGCGTCGCGGAGGCGCGCGTCGAAGACGTCGGCCACGCCATCGCGCGATTGGCGCCCGCCGACCTTCTGCGCATGGGGGCCCGGGCGGGTGATGTCTTGAAGATCACTGGCGGCACCATCGGTGTCGCACGTGCCGAACTCTCCGACGATGGACATGAAGGCATGATCCAGATTGACGGCACCTGCCGCAGTAACTCCAGCGCGGGGTTGCAGGAGCAGGTGACGGTGACGCCCATCGAACGCGAGCAGGCAGTCGCCGTTCGCTTTTCGCCGCTATGGGTAGGGGCTGCACCGGCAACTATCGCACCCGAGCGGATGCTTGAGGATCTGGACGGCGTTCCGGTTATCGCGGGTTGCGTGGTGCGAGTGCCCACCTTTGCCAAGGCGGTGAACTTCCAGGTGGTGCGCACCATTCCCTCCGGACCTGTCGTGATCGGGAAGCGCACCGACATCCGGGTGGTGGAAGGCGAGCAGACGGCGGCCCGTGCCCCGGCGGTCTCGTACGAAGACATCGGCGGGCTGGAGCGGGAAGTAGCGCGGGTGCGGGAAATTGTCGAGTTGCCGCTGAAGTACCCGCGCATCTTCGAGCGGTTGGGAATTCTCGCCCCTAAGGGCGTGCTTTTGTACGGTCCGCCGGGCACGGGCAAGACTCTGCTTGCTCGCGCCGTCGCGGCCGAAAGCCGGGTGCACTTCATCCATCTAAACGGCCCCGAGATCATGCGGAAGTTCTACGGCGAGAGCGAAGCCAAACTTCGCGAGGTCTTCGAGGAAGCAGCCCGACATGCTCCGGCGATTCTCTTTATCGACGAGATCGACGCCGTGGCTCCCAAACGCACCGAAGTGGTCGGCGAGGTAGAGAAGCGGGTGGTGGCTCAGCTTCTGAGCTTGATGGATGGTTTCGTCGCGCGCGGCCAAGTCATCGTCATCGGCGCGACCAACATCCCCGAGGTCCTTGATCCGGCGTTGCGGCGTCCCGGCCGCTTCGATCGCGAAATCGAAATCGGCGTTCCGAACACTCAGGCGCGACTGCAAATCCTGAGGATCCACACTCGCGCCATGCCGCTCGCGGCTGACGTTGACCTCCAGGAGATCGCCGAACATTCCCACGGCTTCGTTGGCGCTGATCTCGAAGCGTTGGGGCAGGAAGTGGGCATGATTGCGTTGCGCGGCTTCCTTTCAGCCTTCCCGCTTCAGACCGATGGTGCCTCATCCGCTGAATTGGCGGCGCTGCAGGTTACCCACGATGACTTTCTCGCCGGTTTGAAGGAAGTCGAACCCAGCGCCACTCGCGAGTTCCTGATTGAGAGAAGCTCGTCGACATTTGCATCCCTGGGAGGTCTCAACGAGGTGAAGCAGTTGCTCGATGCCGTAATCGAGCATTCGCACATGCGCAACGATATCTACGAGCAGGTTGGATTGGCACCGCCGCGAGGCATCCTGCTGGTGGGGCCCTCGGGTACAGGGAAGACCGCCATGGCACGGGCGCTCTCAGGTGAAAAGCAGATCCCGCTTATCGCCGTGGATGGCCCGCAACTGTACTCGAAGTGGTTGGGCGAATCAGAGAGAGCGCTGCGCGAGGTTTTCAAGAAGGCGAGACGGGCAGCACCCTGCATCTTGTTCTTCGACACCATTGACGCGGTTGCGCCAAAGTTCGGTGGCGATCAATTCGGCAGCGACGTCTATCAACGGATTCTCAGCCAGCTGCTGCGTGAGATCGACAACTTGCGCGACGTCAAAGGCGTGATTCTACTGGCGGCCACCAACCGTCCCGAGCGAATCGATCCCGCATTGTTGCGCAGCGGACGCTTCGACTATCTACTTCCGTTCGCCAAACCCGACCGTGCCGAGCGCGCGGCCATCATGCGGCTTTGCTGCCGTCGTGTGCCGCTGGCGCCCGACGTCGATCTCGACGAGTTCGCTGGCCGCACGGAAGGCCTTACCGGCGCCGATATCGAAAGCCTGTGCAAGAAGGCAACGCTATTAGCGATTGTGGAATTTCAGGATAGCCCCCGAGTCGAGCCTTTCGTCGTCTCGCGGAGCTATTTCTTGGCAGTGCTGGAATCTGATCGTGACAGTCCCAAGCAATTGGCATTGACCGAATTGGCGTCGGCAAACAGCGAGCATGCTGCCGGGAATTTTTGCCCTGACGAATCGACCCGATAAAGAACGAGGTTTGATCATGAGTTACACAGAACTCACAGTTTGGACGCGCGGCATCATCATGGACAAAGAGGGGCGCGACATCGTCAATTCCATCTCCGCTTCCGCCCGCATCGAGGGCAAGTACGCGCAGGCGATGGAAAACTACGTCGACAATCCGGATCGTACCAACGCCCCGACTCGTAAGTATTGCCGCGTGAGCGACAGCATCATCGAGAACGAGCTGACATACGAAAACGAGGAACCCAACATCGTCGTACTGGTCGAGGGCACGATGGTCAAAGGTTGGGATTACATGCGCGGCATGCCTCCCGGCGGAACGCTGGTGATCAACACCCACTACACGCCGGACTATATGATCCGTTTTGTTCCGGGTGCGGAGCGGTTGGCCCAACTCGTGTGCGTCGATGCCGCGAAGATTGCCGATCACAAATGGCTCTACTACCGGCTGGGCGAACTGGGCCTCGACCGCTTATCGACGGAAGGCGCGGCCGAGCGAAACAAGTCCATCGCACCCGATATCGCCGCTCCGCTGATTGCAGCGGTGGTGAAGACCACCGGCATCGTAAAGATGGCGACGATTGAGCCGATGATTGCGAACAAGCATGCATTCGAAGTGGCGCTAAGAGAATTGCATATCATGCCGCTGAACCCAGTGGCAGTGTAGGGAAGGAATCATAATGTCGACTAAAGGCACACGCATCCCCGAGCGAATCCAGATCCCGTTCGCCGGCATTACCCCGGCGCCTTCTCAGGAAAAGGGGCAAGACCTCTTCCCCACTGGCAACTGGCGGTCCATCCGACCGGTATACCGCGACAAGTTACCTCCCTGCAACAACGCTTGCGGAACCAACGAGAAGATTCAGGGCTATCTCGACCTGGTGAAGCGCGGCAAATATCTGGACGCCTACGCGCTCATCAAGGAAGACATGCCGTTCCCATCGGTCACCGGGCGAGTGTGCTATCACCCATGCGAACAAGCTTGCAACCGCGGACAGTACGACGAAGCGATTTCGATTCGCGCGGTCGAGCGGTTTCTCGGCGACCTGGGACAGGCACTGACCCACGACGTGGTCAAAGCGGGGAAGCCCAACGGCAAGAAGGTCGGTGTCGTCGGATCGGGTCCTGCTGGTCACAGCGCTGCGTACCAGCTTGCGCGTCTGGGGTACAAAGTGACAATCCTTGAGAAATCGCCGAAAGCCGGCGGCCTCAATCGCGGTGGGATTCCAGACTGGGTCCTTCCGCAGGAGGTGCTAGATCGTGAAATTGAGCGGCTCGCCGAACTCGGGATCACAATCAAGACCAATGTCGAAGTCGGCAAAGACGTTTCCTGGGCCGACTTGAAAAAAGACTACGACGCCTGCGTCCTTGCCGTCGGCCTCACCGAGCCCAATAGCGTGCGAGCCGAAGGCGAGAACAAAGCCGGCGTGCTTTACGGACTCCCGTTCCTGCGCGACATCGGCATGGGTACATCCAAAGTGAAGTTGGGGGCCCGGGTCGCCGTCATTGGCGGCGGAAATACTGCGATTGACTGCGCCCGCGAAGCCCTGCGGCAAGGCGCAGTAGAAGTGACCATGATCACGGTCGAGGCCAATCCCAAGGAAATGCCGGCGGTGCCCGAAGATCTGCACGACATGGTCGAAGAGGGGGTGGAATTGTTGCACGGACGGGCGGTGACCGCCGTGCTCGGCAACGGCTCGGTCGAGGCCTTGCAACTGCATCCAGCGCGCTTCTCCGGCGCTATCAACGCCTCGCCGATCAAGGTCGATAAAGAAGCCGCCGCTCAGCGTTTCGCCGTCGACAACGTAATCATCGCAGTCGGGCAGCGCGCATCGCTCGATTGGTTGCCAGATGAATTTAAGAGCGAACGCGGCACCATCAAGATCGACCGCTTCGGACGTCTCGGCGACACCAACTTCTTTGCCGCCGGTGACATCGTTCAACTCGGTTCGGGTCAGCCGTTGATGGTGGTAAACGCAGTCGGCGACGGGAAGCGGGTCGCATTCAATCTGGACAAAGTGCTTCGTGGGGAAGCGTTGCAGCCGCGGACCATTCCCATTGATGTGATCGTGGATTTGAACCGCATGAACATGACGTATTTCCCGCACTTCCCGCGGGTGCAGCAGACGCTGCTGCCGCCCAAGAGCCGGCGCAAGACTCAGGACGAGGTAATTCAAGCGCTGTCTGAAGAGCAGGCAGTTGAAGAGGCCAGCCGCTGTTTCAGTTGTGGTACCTGCAACGCCTGCGACAATTGTTACCTGGTCTGTCCCGAACCCTGCATCGCGCGTCCGGAGCGGTCGAACGGCCTGTACAAGATTCTGGTCGATTACTGCAAAGGTTGCCGTGTGTGCATCGAGGAGTGTCCGACGGGCTGCCTTGAGGGCGTGCCCGAACTCGACTTCGATACCGGCGTGGTGCGAATGGATACGGCGTTCGCGATATCGCCCGGGCTACACGGACGGCAGGCGGCAGAACTGCGGAACCTGGGCGACCGGCCGGCAAAGAATATTTAGGATCGGAGTAAACATGGCAACGACCACTACAGCAAGCAAGAAGAGAATGGTCCGCATAAACGGCTGCGTCGCCTCGGCGCAAGCCGCCAAGTACGCCGATGTCGATGTAATTGCGGCATACCCGATTCGGCCATACACTGCGACCATGATGGCACTCGCACAAATGGTGGCCAACGGAGAACTCGACGCCGAATATATCGTCGCTGACAGCGAGCACTCGCAGTTGAGCATCGCGCACGGGGCTGCGTCATCCGGCGCGCGCGTTTTCACCGGTAGCTCCGGGGTGGGCGTGCAATTCGCATACGAGCTCTATTCGCCGATTTCGGGCAGTCGTATGCCGGTGCAGATGATGATTGCCGACCGCACACTCGATCCGCCCGGCGATTTCGGTTCCGAGCATACCGACGCGCTGTCCACGCGCGACATGGGGTGGATCATGGGCTGGTCGTGCGACGCCCAGGAAGCATTCGACAATCACCTGATCGCCTATCGAATCGGCGAGGATCCGCGCGTGCTTTTGCCCCAGATGGTCTGCCAGGACGGTTTCTTCGTCTCCCATATCACCGGCGATGTTGAGTTACCTGACGCAGGCCAGGTGAAGGAATTTCTGCCACCGTACAAGCATCCCTATCCGCTCGATCCGCGGCATCCGGTGTCACACGGCCCCCAGATCATGCCAGAGCAGGGTCCGCCGCTGCAGTTGGAGCGGGCACGTGCGATGGAAGAATCGATGGCCGTGATTGAGCAGGTCCACGAGGAGTTTGAGAAAATCTTTGGGCGAAAATACGATCCCTGGCTCGAAGAGTTTATGACTAATGACGCCGAAGTCGTTTTCTTCCTGCAAGGCGCCCACGCAGTCACTGCCCGGTTCGCGATCAAGCACATGCGCGATAAGGGCTTGAAGGTTGGCATGGTGCGATTGCGAACCATTCGTCCATATCCCACTGATCGCGTGAACGAGGTTCTCAGTAAGTTCAAAGTGGTCGGCGTCATCGAGACCAACATGGGCCTTGGCAGCGTTAGCAGCGGCGGCTCGCTATACGCCGAGGTCTGCGCGGCCTTGTACGAAAACCGAAAACGCCCGCTCGTCATGTCGTTCATGGCTGGAATGGGCGGTGAGGCCATTGTGCTGAAGGAATTTTATTGGATGACCCAGAAAATGATCGATGCGCAAAAGCGCGGAAAGATCGAGAAGCGCACCCATTGGGTTGGATTCGAAGAGTAAACGACTTCTGTTTCGGAGGAACTTATATGGCGACTATCGAAGTGCAACGGCAGATTCTGCCGATTCTCGGCAGCCCAAACCAGGGCGCGCGTTTCTATAATCCTGAATTGCCGTCGAGCGAGCCGTTTGTGCCCGGCCATCGTACCTGCGCCGGCTGTGGGCCCTCCATCCAGTATCGGATGACGAGCAAGGCGGCTGGCGACAACACCATCCTGGTCGGACCGACAGGCTGCATGTACGTGGCGAACAGCTCGTATTTATGTACGCCCTACAACGTGCCTTGGGCGCACACCCAGATTGGCAGTGCGGGCAGCTTCACCGCGGGCGTTGCTGCCGCCTATGAAGCCATGATCCGAAAGGGCAAGTGGAAGGGCGAATTCCCGAATATTATCTGCGAAGCGGGTGACGGCAGCGCGTCCGACATCGGCCTGGCTTCGATTTCAGGCGCCCTCTATCGTAATCACGACTGCCTGATTATCTGCTACGACAACGAGCAGTACGCGAACACTGGCATCCAGGCGTCGTCGCGCACTCCCTACGGCGGCATGACCACTTTCTCGCCTCCCGGCCCGCTGGTTCCGGAAGGGAAGAAGCTGTTTCCCAAAGATCTTGCGCGCATGATGGCGGCTGGCCATCCCCACTGTTATGTCGCAACCGCGAGCGTGGGCTATCCCATCGACCTGATGAATAAAGTGCGCAAGGGACTCAATCACAAGGGTGCCGCGTATCTGATGGTCTACACGCCATGCCAAAAGGGTTTCGTGTACGAGACGCCGCGCTCCATCGATCTTGGCCGGTTGGTCGTCGAATGCGGCCTCTATCCTATGTGGGAGTGGAGTCCGGAAAAGCGCGAGTACGACTACAGCTTCCGCCCGGCCAGCATGCGGCCGGTATCCGAGTACCTGAAGTTGCAAGGACGCTTCGGCCACCTGCACGCCGAGCACATCGCCACTTTGCAGAAGTTTGCCAACGAGCAATGGCGAATGATGGGTGTCCAGTTGCCTGAGGCTCTGATTCAGGCAGCGGATGCGAAGAACCTGGTGAATATGGCCTCTGCGGCACAGGCCGAGGCGGTGGCGCAAACTTTATGAACACTAAAACTAATGTCGAGCCAGAAGTCGAACCTGAAGGCCAGGAAAGTTATATCGTCACTGAAGGCAAGAAGCGCGGTTCCACCCGCGACGTGCGGCCGGAAGCGGCGTTCGACCGCTACTACACCGTTCTACGCGTGCACCCGGGTGATGCCATTCTCACGGACAACTGGCACACCAACGAAGTGCTGGACCATGCGCGCAACAACTTCGAGGGTGTCACGTTCGCGATGCGCACGCTCGAGGCCTGGGGCGCAATGATCGAGAATGACCGTCGCGCCTACTACACGGCTGGCGGGCGCGTCTGGGTCATGGATCTGGAGCCCTCTGAGGGCAAGAAGAAGCGGCTGCCCGGCACCGGACCTGGCAAGAAGTAGGATACGGTTGCGCCGCGTCCTGCTCATTGACGACACTCCGGAGATCGCCGAGCTTCTTACATTCGCGTTGCGTGACCGCGGCTACGAAGTCTTCGCGACGGGATATACCCCTACCGTCAACGTTTTGATTCAGGAGCAGCACGCGGACGCGCTGGTGCTCGACTGTACCGCCTATGACATGAGCGAGGCGGTTTTCGATAGCGTGCGCCATCACCCCAATCACGCCGAGCTGCCCGTTGTCATCATCAGCGATACACCGGAGACCGCTGATGCGAGCCTCCGTTCGCGAAAAGCCCAAAAGGTTCTGCTGGTGCCGAAACCGTTTACCGGATCTCAGGTGGCAAACGCGATCGATCAGTTGCTCGGGTAAAGACAAATATGCCGTTGTGGAGCATGGACGAGTGGCAGTACGTCGAGCGCGAGGTCATCACCGACCCGCAAGGCAGGCGGTGGACTGTGGCGCTGATGGACGTGTTGGGACAGGAAGGCGATCCCGACATGCCGAACAAGCTGCTCGAACTTCAATATTCGTCGGGGCGGTACTTCACGCTCATCTATTCGGACACAGGAGCGCTACAGCGGGAGCGCGGCTACACCTCTCTCGACGAAGCCACGACCGCGTACGGACATCTGGTAGTCGCGGTGATCGATGGCACCCTCGATCCATCGCAACCGGTGTTCCGGCAGGACCTGGAAGATTGACGGAGGTGGCTATGGAGCCTTTTCAGGCGCTGTGAACAAGCCAAAATGCACTACAATCGCTGGCTGTGAAGACGAGTCTCGTTGCGAGATTTTTCGCATAGAGCCGCACATGAAGAACGGGGGATGTTTTATGAAGGCAATCCTCTACACAATCGCTCTGATCGTGATTTTCGGCCTCAGAGCCCTGGCGCAAAGCTCACCCTCGCTGACGATGACCCACCACGGCGACGCCACAGCCCACGACGCTTTCAGCTGGGGGCCTCCCCCGTCAGGACCAAACATTTTGTTCTACGGCGGGGACGTGAATCCGAACGACCCCAACGCTTATGCGGTCGCTAACGGCAACACCTTATACGTTCCGACTGCTGCTACGTACGGCGCGGTCAGAGTTCCGGCAACTGGTCACTTCGTAATCACGGGAGTTTTCTTCAATCAGATTGCCACTCAATCGGGGGACATTTTCGATCCGCCCACCGCGACTTATGACATTCGCATTGGTCTTTCCGAAGGGAACGGAGGAACATCTGTGGCCAGCGGCAGCGGACCGCAGAGGGTACAGCCGACCGGTCGCATGCTGTTTGGCGACGTCGAATACACAACTTCGGTAGCCCTGGATTCACCGCTTGTCGCTCCCGACAGGGAAACGATCTGGGTAAACGAGTCGCCGCAGTGCACCGACGGCAGCAACTTGATCTGTCGTGACTTGCAGTACTATGCCACCAATACTACCCAGAAGACCGGTTCGGTGAACGGTGGTGCGCAACCGACTGGGCAGATCTTCTTCTACGATCCTCTCGATTTCCCCTGGGTGAACTGGTGTTCTCTGGGACTCAACGGGCAGCAGTGTGCCGACCTTTCCTTTGGAATTTACGGTCATCGCTAGGCTGATGGGGTCGTCCTACGGACTTGAAGCCGCCTGAGACCGGAATCTTGACCGGGCGTACACTTTAACGTCCGGGATCCAAATCTCTCATGATGACATGCAGCACCTGCCCGGTTCGGCGCGCATCACTCTCGGAAGTTGTCGTCTGTGAGCCGTTCTCGCCGTGATCTCGATATGTCCGAGCCACCGGCGGCAGGCGAGCGCAACCGCTACGGATGAGCCCCGTCTTTTCTGCGACAGCCAGCCGCGTGTTGAACGACCAATCGGCAATCTTCCCTGCGGGCGCACCCGACCCGATTAACGCACTCAGTCCCTTATGTTCCAGCGCATCGGTCACAATCGCCTCCAGAATTCCGCAGGAAGTAAGCAGCGCCGGCTCATAGTCACCTTGCTCGAGCGCGCGCCGACTATCGATGTAGGCCTGCTCGACCACCGGCCGGAGCTCGAGGTTGTGAACGAAATCGAACCGGTGAGGAGGCGGCTGCGCCGATGAGGCAGAAATGACCGGGCCGTCGTCCGTGTCGGAGAGCGAGGCAACCGCTTGGTCGAGGACGGCGAGCAGCCGATTGACGATCTCAGCCGGCATCGCCCCTTCGGCAGCCTGGCCGCCTTCTGAGCGCATCAGGAAGCCCTGGCTAAACGACCTCGCAAGCCAGTGGGCTTTGCTCCCTCCGGACAATTGATGGATCGTCATCCCGCAGTCTTCCTGCCAGGCGCGAGTGGCCGCGATCGCCGATCCATCAGCCGGGTCAGTCGCCCAGCGGTCGCGAAGCTGATGCCCGCGCCGGATCAGGCCGTGGAGGTGGGACAGATAAGTCTCGATCTGGGTTCGCAGGCTCTCGTCCATTGGTCGTATCTCGATCCCCTTGACAGTCCTGGCCAAGGATGGTAAATTTCCCGGCGCAAGTGGTTCGATGACTGGACCAGTATATATTACGGTCCGCTATGGTCAGACGGTCTCGAGTTCAAACGGCGGGCCCCACGCAATTCTGGGGATCGCAGGAAGAGAAAAAGTGGTGTAGTCCGGTAAATCCTAGGTCGGATGTGACACCGAGGAGGTGTATCTATGGCTGCGTCTACAGCCGCAGTTGCTTCTAAGGACAGCGAAACCAACCGCTGGATCGTTCTTGTCGCTAGCATTCTCGGTATGGTGGCGGTGGCGAATTTTCAGTACGGCTGGACTCTGTTCGTTCCGCCGCTCCAGAAGCACCTCAACGTAGATCAAGCCCTCATCCAGGTAACCTTCACCGTCTTTGTGCTGCTGGAAACCTGGCTGGTCCCGTTCGAAGGCTGGCTGGTGGACAAGTTCGGCCCTAAGTTACTGGTGATGCTCGGGGGCGTGTTGGCCGGTCTGGGATGGGTTGGAAGCGGGAAGGCCGAGACGCTGACCGCTCTGTATCTCTCCTACGCCGTGGCTGGACTGGGTGCCGGCATCGTGTACGGCACCGCCATCGGTCTGGCTATGAAGTGGTTCCCTGATCGCCGTGGCCTGGCGGCCGGACTCACCGCTGCCGGTTTCGGCGCTGGGTCAGCCTTCACCGTTGCTCCGATTGCCAACATGATCGCCTCGGCAGGCTACCAGGCCGCGTTCATTCGCTGGGGGATCATTCAAGGACTGACAGTGATCGTGGCAGCGTTCTTTCTCAAGTCGCCCCCGGCTGGCTGGCTGCCCAAAACCTGGAGATCAGAGGGCAGCGCGGAAGTGAAGAAACGGCAGTCGCAGGTGGATTTTACGTCTGGTGAAATGGTGGCCACGCCCAACTTCTGGCTTATGTACGTGATGATGGCGATGGTCGCGACTGGCGGTCTGATGGCAGTGGCCCAGCTCAAGCCCATGGCGGTCGATTTCAAGGTTGATAAAATACCAGTTAGCTTGCTGTGGCTCACCATGCCGGCGTTGACCTTCGCACTTTCTGCTGACCGTATGGTCAATGGACTATGCCGCCCGTTCTGGGGATGGGTCTCCGACCACATTGGACGTGAGAAGACTATGACTGTCGCCTTTGGTCTAGAGGCCATAGCCATCTACGTGCTCCTCAGGTTCGCCACTAACCCGCTGTTGTTCGTTATCTTCAGCGCATTCACCTTCTTCGGTTGGGGTGAGATATTTTCACTGTTTCCGGCCCTCTGCGGAGATTTCTTCGGTCGCAAGCACGCTACCGAGAACTACGGTTTCCTCTACACCGCCAAGGGTACATCCGCTATGTTCGTGCCCATTGGATCGGCGCTAGCCGCGGGCAAGGCTTTTGACTTCCGCGCCGATATTTTGCTGCTGTTGGGCGGCGTCTTGGTGATGTTTGCAGTATTCCTTGCACCTACGGTGTTGCGGATGCAGTTAGGTCGAAACACCAAGGCCATACTGCTAGCTGTGGCCGGGGTGTTGATTACATACGGGATCATCCTCACGGTCGTTCCTACGGTTTGGACTCCGTTCGCCGCTAAGTTCGCCTTGCCGAACACGGGCTGGAAGGGTGTGTTCCGAGTTGCCATCGTCTTCGACTTGGCGGCAGCGGTGCTCGCCTTCTTCGTGCTGCGCCGGATGAAGGCACCGGTCAAGACCGAAGCAACCGGCTCAGCGCCACAGTTGGCACCTGCAAAGGCTCGTGGTGTGGCATAGCCAAACGTTTCGTCCATCCTAGGGGCTCCCTTTTGCAGAGGGGGCCTTTTTTTTTAAATCGCCGCTCCTGGGCCTGTTGATCATCCCGGCAACGGCTTGCCGGTGGTTTCAGTGGCGAACGGAATCAGAAACAGTCCCAAGGCGAAAGCCAGGGACGTCATTGCCACCGGAGTTCCGAGCGAGCCGAAATGCCGGATGCCCGCTCCCACCAGAAAGGTAATTCCAGCCCCGGCGAAACGGGCGAACGAAGTGGAAAAGGCGAAGGCGCTGGCCCGGCATTCCGTGGGGTATTGCTCGGGCAGCCACAGAGTATAGACCGAGAAGTTAGCGCCGCCCAGGCCCAGAAAGAACAGACAAACGAAGAACCATGGAAGCGCGGCCGCCCCCAGATAGAAGACTTTGCCGAAGGTGAGTGCGATGAACACCATCATGAGAGCAAAGAAAAACGCCAGCGCCCCGCGACGGCCTACGCGCTCGGCGAGCCACGGCATTGCCAGACAGCCGATGATGGTAGCGAACGAGACCAGCATGATGCCCCATGAGGCGAGTTGCGCTGCCTGTGGGCTGCCGCGGCCGCTCGCCTCGGCCACCGCTGTGATCGCTGCGGGAACATACACGGTTCCGGCCCACAGCCCACAGATGGAAGCCAGCATAAGTAAAGAGTTCAGAATGGTGCGGCTGCGCCAGGCAGGCGCAAACAGCGTTGCCAGGGGACGCAAAAAGGCCCAGGCGCGGACAACTTTCTCTTTCTTGATCCAGGCGGCGGGTTCCGTCACTCCATGCCGGACCCACGCCAACAGCAAGGCCGGTAGGCCTCCGACTATAAACATGGCCCGCCAGCCAAAGCGGCTGCCAATGCTGTAGTTGGCAAGCGCGGCGAGAAATATGCCGACGTAGTATCCGGTATGCATCAGACCTGCGCCTACCCGTCGCCGGTGCTCGGGCCACTCCTCCGCAACGAACGTCCCGCCCATCGCCCATTCTCCGCCGATGCCTATACCGGCAAGCAGGCGAAGAATAGCAAGTTGCCACACACCGGTAACAAACGCGCTCAGAAAAGTGAACACGGAATACCACAGGATGGTCAGCATGAGCGTGCGCACGCGGCCAAACTTATCTCCAATCGGCCCCCACAGGAATGCCAGGCCCCATCCCACCAGAAACAGGGCAAAGAGCAACCCTCCGTAGAGCCCGATGTTGCCCTTGGTGGCCGGAATGCCGGAGCGCGGGAGCAATTCGCGCAGTGAGGGTACAAGGACGAGCGCATAAACAAAGGAGTCCATGCCGTCCAGCGCCCACCCGCCCCACGATGCCCAGAAGCCACGAATCTGATTTCGCGTGAGAGGTGGAAGTAAAGCTGAGGAGAGATGAGTCCCTTCGTTCGCGGTCGAACGCGGCATGACGGGGAACTATACCAAACGTTCCCCGCATTGTGAAAATCTATTTCGTTCTTCCGCCCTCGACTTTCAACTTATCGCTGGCGCCAGCCTGCGCCGCAGCCAGGCGCGCGGTCAACACTCGAAATGGTGAACAGGCAACATAATCCATTCCCACCTGGTGGCAGAACTCAACCGACGAGGGGTCGCCGCCGTGTTCGCCGCAAATTCCCACCTCAAGACCGGGACGGGTTTTGCGTCCGCGTTCGATTCCGATACGAACCAGTTCGCCCACACCGTCGCGATCGATTACCGCGAAGGGATCCTGTTTGATGATTCCTTCGGCGAGATAGGTCGGCAGGATTTTGTTCACGTCGTCGCGCGAAAAGCCGAATGTGGTCTGGGTGAGGTCATTGGTGCCGAAGCTGAAAAACTCGGCTTCCTTGGCGATTTCGTCCGCGACCAAGCAGGCGCGCGGCAACTCGATCATGGTCCCAACCAGGTAATGCACCTTCTTGCCTTTCTCGCGGAAGACTTCCTCCGCCACTCGCCGCACAATCGCCGCCTGGTTCTCCATTTCTTTCACAGTTGCGATAAGGGGAATCATCACTTCCGCATGTGTCTTCACTCTTTCCATCTCTACTGCAACCGCTGCCTCGAATATTGCGCGAGATTGCATCTCGGTGATCTCCGGATAGGTGATACCCAGCCGGCAGCCACGATGTCCGAGCATAGGATTGAACTCGTGCAGTTCCTCGACCCGGCGCAGCAGGGCCTTCAGCCCCTTTAATTTCGGAGACCGCGGCTTCGATGCTTCCAGCACCGCGATTTCGACCATCAAATCCTCACGCTTGGGCAGGAACTCGTGCAGCGGCGGATCCAGCAGGCGAATGGTTACCGGCAGACCATCCATTACCCGAAACAGACCGATGAAATCGGCGCGCTGCATGGGGAGCAATTTCTTCAGTGCGGTGCGGCGGTCTTTCTCGTTGTCCGCCAAAATCATGGCCCGCATGTGCGGGATGCGGTCTTCGGCGAAAAACATGTGCTCGGTGCGGCACAGACCGATGCCCTCGGCTCCGAACGCACGCGCTTGTTTCGCATCACGCGGAATGTCTGCGTTGGCACGCACGCCTATCTTGCGGAACGGCTCCGCCCAGGCCATGAATTCCATCAGTTCAGGCTCATCGGGTTTTGCGTCGAGCGTATTGAGCTTGCCCTTGATCACGCGGCCGGTGGTTCCATCGAGCGAAATCCAGTCGCCCGGCTTGAATATCTGGCCTTTCACCCTCATCTCGCGGGCCTTTTCATTTACCTCGATGTCGCCCGCCCCTGCCACACAACACTTGCCCATCCCGCGCGTGACTACTGCGGCATGACTGGTCATGCCACCGCGAGACGTCAGAATGCCCGCAGCCACTTCCATGCCGTGAATATCTTCCGGCGTCGTTTCCGCCCTCACCAGAATGACCGGTTTTCTCTGGTTGCTGGGCCCCGCCTTTTCCACCGCCTCATCCGCTGTGAATACAATCTGTCCGACGGCAGCGCCTGGGGATGCCGGCAGACCGGTTGCCAGAACTTCTACCTTCACTCTCTTCTCGTCTAACCGCGGGACCAGAAAATCGTAAAGCTGGTTGGGCTCCACGCGGAAGATCGCCTCTTCTTTTGTGATCAGTCCTTCTTCCACCATCTGAATTGCCACGCGCACGGCGGCAAGTCCGGTGCGCTTGCCATTGCGCGTTTGCAGCATGTAGAGCTTGCCTTCCTGAATAGTGAACTCGAAATCCTGCATGTCGCGGTAATGCTTCTCCAGGCGAGTGGTGATCTCACGAAGCTGCCGGTAGACATCCGGCATGATCTTCTCCAGTTCGAGAATCGGAACCGGTGTGCGGATGCCGGCCACGACGTCTTCGCCCTGCGCATTCATCAGGAACTCGCCATAAAACTCGTTCGAGCCAATTGCGGGGTTGCGCGTAAAGCCAACCCCAGTGCCACTGGTGTCGCCGAGATTGCCGAACACCATTGCCTGCACGTTTACCGCAGTTCCCAGATCGTCGGAAATGTTGTTGATGCGGCGATAGTGCTTGGCCCGATCGTTCTGCCAGGACCGGAAGACAGCATCGCGGGCCATAATCAGTTGTTGGTGCGCATCCTGCGGGAAGTCATGCTTGGTGTGTTTCTTGACGACCTTCTTATACTCTTCGATGACTTCCTTCAGCGCTTTGGCGTCGAGATCGGTGTCTAGTTTGGCCTTCTTCTGGTTCTTCTTTTTGTCGAAGACTTCGTCGAAGGCAGACTTCGGAATCTCCAGCACCACGTTGCCGAACATCTGGATCAAGCGGCGATAGGAATCGTAGGCAAAGCGCGGGTTGCGGCTGCGCTTCGCCATGGCTTCCACGCTTTGATCGTTCAGGCCAAGGTTGAGAATTGTATCCATCATGCCCGGCATGGAAAACTTCGCGCCCGAGCGTACGCTGACCAGCAACGGGTTCTCGCCCTTCCCAAGTTTCTGGCTTTGCAGTTGCTCAAGGTGCGCCAATGCCGCTTCCATTTCGCGGTCAACCTGCTTTGAAACGCCTCCGTGCCGCATGTATTCGCGACAGGCTTCCGTCTGAATCGTGAAACCGGGAGGTACCGGCAGCCCGGCATTGGTCATTTCGGCAAGGCCCGCGCCCTTTCCGCCAAGTTCGTCCTTCATCTTGCCGTTGCCGTCAGCCTTGCCGCCGCCAAAAAAATAAACGTACTGTATGGGACTCGCGCCGGCTGGTGCTACGTGCGTTTCAGGAAGTGTGGAAGTGCTCACGGATTTGTCCTCTTGGGAAAACTTTGAGTTATGCGTTCAAGCCTAATGTCTGATCTTCCGCTATGTTGGGAGCCGTGAAAGCTCTCGAAAGACTATTGGGTGGAACAATTCAGTTTAACCGATTCTGGCCCTGACCATCATGCGGGCCATGCCCCAACCAGAATCAACAGGATAGTTGACTATGCGGCTCGCCCTTTCTTGTTTAGTGATCTGTTCGCGTGGCTGTTGATTGGGTCAGTGCCAGTCCTATAGGGTTATGTCGGAGCTACGACTTTGAACATCTATCTGGTGGACGGCACCTACGAACTGTTCCGGCACTACTACGCGCTGCCGTCCGCACAGGATACGGATGGCAGGGAGGTCGCCGCCGCCCGCGGTGTTCTCGCGTCTGTGCTGGGTATGATCAAGGGCGGCGCCACGCATGTTGCTGTCGCCACCGATCACGTGATCGAATCGTTTCGCAACCAACTGTGGCCAGATTACAAGACCAGCGAAGGCGTCGAACCCGATCTACTGGCACAATTCCACCTGCTTGAGGAAGTCCTCTCGGCAGCTGGCATTGTCGTCTGGCCGATGGTGGAATTCGAGGCGGACGACGCTCTAGCTGCCGCAGCCGCCGCAGCGGATCGAGATACGCGTGTCGAACGCGTGATCATCTGCACGCCGGACAAGGATCTCGCCCAATGCGTGCGCGGCACGCGCGTTGTGCAGTTGAATCGAAGGACGGACATCACCTTCGACGAGGCAGGCGTGATCAAGAAGTTCGGTGTCTCACCGGAATCGATCCCTGACTACCTGGCGCTGGTGGGAGATGCTGCCGACGGCTATCCGGGACTTCCGGGCTGGGGCGCGAAGTCGTCGGCTGCCGTCCTTGCCAAGTTCGTCCATCTCGAATCCATCCCTTTGGACTGTCGCGAGTGGCGCGTGAACGCCGCCAATGCGAGTGCTCTCGCGGGCACTCTCTCCCGCGAGCGGGAGCGTGCACTACTCTTTCGCACTCTGGCCACGCTTCGGACTGACATCCCACTCTTCGACAATGTTGAGGAGTTGCGCTGGAGCGGATCGACGCCTGCTTTTGCTGCGATCGCGGCCCGATTGGACGCAGCCCGCACCGAAAACAAGCCGTCCAAAACACCCCGTTCCCGCAGCGCGCCGATTCGCCGGTCCGCAGCCAGGCGATAATCGGAGGTGTGCCGCACCCCGGCGCGCAACCCCAAACTGCTCTAAGATTACAGACGGCATCAATCATGACTTCACCGTCCACCAGAAAACACGGGGGCACTGGGCCAGCCAGTGACCAACCGGCGGTTCCCGAGCCGTCGTTTGCCGAGCGGGCGCGTACCCTGATCTATTTGGGCCGTGTAGGTAGCCTCTCGACGCTTTCGCGGAAGCAGCCCGGCTTCCCCTTCGGATCCGTGATGCCCTACGGGTTGGACAATCACGGGCGTCCCATCTTCCTTATTAGTACGATGGCCATGCATACGCAGAACTTGCAGGCCGATCCTCGCGCCAGCCTGCTGGTCACGCCGACCGACGCCGAGGGTGATCCGCTCGGAGCATCCAGGGTCACGCTGGTAGGAAGTGTTCTGCTGCTCCAGGAACCGGAGGTGGCCGAGGCTCGCAAGCTCTACTTAACGCGTCATGTCAACAGCAAGTATTGGGTGGACTTCGAAGATTTTTCTTTTTACCGGATGGATGTGCTGGACATTTATTACGTGGGCGGTTTCGGAGTCATGGGCTGGGTATCTGCCTCCGAGTATGGCGGCAGCCGACCCGACCCTCTGGCTGATTCAACAGCCGACATCATTCAGCACATGAACACTGATCACAAGGATGCGCTTGTCTTGCTTGCCAGGAGATATGCGCGGGTCGAATCACAGGAGGCAACCATGACCGCAGTCGATCGCCTCGGTTTTCATGTGCGGTTGAAGACCCCGGATGGCTTGCGTGGCGTCCGTATCGCATTTCTGCGAGAAGTAAACAATCCCGCAGAAACTCGAAAGGTCTTGGTCGAGATGGTCCAACAGGGGCGCTCACCGGCCGACTGAATCCTCATATCTGAGCTAACTGGCGTCACTGGAACTCAAGCACTACGATCTCGGGATTCGATCCCAGCCGCAGCGGTGGCCCCCACGTCCCCGCTCCGCTCGATGTGAAAACCTGCATCTTGCCGATCCGGCTTAAGCCATATACAAATTGCTGGTAGATCCTCCGCGCCATCCAACTCCAAGGTATGAACTGGCCAAGGTGCGTATGCCCGGATAGCTGCAAGGAAACGCCCGCAGCCTCGGCGATCTCCGGATGGTCAGGCGCATGCGTCAACAGAATGCTCGCGCGGTCGCGGTCCAGGCGGATATCGCGCAACACAGATGCAAGTTGTCCGCTCTGCGTCGCGCTCCGGTACGGCACTCCAATGATCTGCAAGCCGTCCACTTCCACCTTCTCATCGCTGAGCACGCGGACTCCCGCCGCCGCAATGGCGCGCAGATACTTGCTGTCGTCCCCAAATTGCTCGTGATTACCCGCGACGAAATACACGCCGTGTGGTGCCGTTAGCTCGTTCAATGGCTCCGCAGCCCGTCTCGCGTCGATGGCTGTGCCGTCATACAAGTCGCCAGCGATAAAAATCGTGTCTGGCTTTTCTCTCAAAATCTTCGCAACCATACGCCGCAGAAAACCACCGTTTCGTACGTGCCCCAGATGCACATCACTGATCAGAGCCGCTCTTCGCCCGCGCCACGCCAGTGGCAAATTCGCGAGCCGCACCGTCGTTCGCGTGATTCGCGTCCAGCTCGCGTTGAAGACTCCGTAGAGTCCAGCCACGAGCCCGGCACCGAACAGCAATTCCGCAATCCGATGGAAATTCACGGCCAGCCCTGCCAGCCGCGCAACTCCTAAAATGATCCATGAGGAAACCCCTGCGAAGAAGAGAAAAGTCAGAAGACCCACCCAAACCGCGGCGGCCCGGTAAAAGGCGCGCACAGCAGCATTGGTGTAGCGAAAGGCGAGCAGCGAAGCGGCAACAAAGCTCACCGACAAAAGCCCAAAAACCAGTTTGATCCAGAGACTCCCAGGAGCATCGCTTCCTGCGGACGAAAATATCCATGTCTCATAAAGGAACAAATGCGTTAAGAAAAGAACAGACTGAATCACTGCAATAAAGCCGATTAAGCGTCTTTGTACCCGCATAGTGCATTAGATTCACGAACCTGCCTTTCGGATTGTTGGGGTCTGGATCACCAGACGCCGCCCGTAATCAGCTGCGCGCCCGGTTTGATCGCGACAATTCTCGAACCAAATGCTGAAAATCGGGGGGCAGGTCGCATTCAATCGAGACCTTCTCACCCGAACGAGGATGGACGAACTGAAGATACGCGGCATGAAGAGCAACGCGAGCGATCATCTGCTCCGACGCCTCCTCCGGACGGTATTTTCTATCGCCGATTACCGGGTGGCCCATCACCGCAAATTGTGCTCGGATCTGATTCTGTAATCCTGTCACCAACTCAACCCGGACGAGCGAGGCATCCGAAAAAAGGCGTTCGACCGAGTATCGAAGTTCGGCGCGAGCCGCTTGAGGGTCGGTCGCTTTGCGCAACTGTTGAAACATTCCCTGACGTCGAAAATAGTGCACCAGCGTCCCCGACTCAACCTCGACACGGCCGCGCAATACGGCGAGGTATCGCCTCACCGGAGTATGGTCGAGAAACTGCCGCATCAGCGCGTGGCGGTCAGGATCGGTCTTCGCAAACAACAAAGCCCCCGATGCAAAACGATCGATGCGATGCACGATCAAGGCTCGTTGTTTGTCCAACTTGAGTTTTGCGGCAAGCACGGACAAAGCAGACGGAACACGGGAGCCCTTAATCGGCACAGCCAGAAGTCCCGGTGGTTTGTTGAGCACGACCACGGCATCGTCCTCGTAAAGCACGGAAACCTCCCGTGAGAAACGAGGCTGGCGCCGGTCCTCTTCGGTTGAGCGCCGGTGCACCGAAACCCGGTGCGGCTTTCCCCTCCGGCTGCCGGTCTTTCGAGGAAGTTTCTTCATTGGCTGGTTGCTTGACGATCAAGCCATTATCAGGTCATTCGACCGATGACCGCAAACTCGGAGATCGCGCTCGCCTTCAGCCGCGAATCGGCTATAAGCTCTTTACCCCGAGTTTGTGGGGTGGAACATTCTGATTCAGGCGAAAGAAGTTATTTGGATCATAGTGCGACTTCACCGCGACCATCCGGTCCCATCGTTCATGGTAAGCCTCGGGCACGCGATCCTGCTCATCCCCGCTCATAAAGTTCACATAAACCCCTGGCTTCATCGCTGGCCGAAGTTTGTTGAAGAGTCCCCGAATCCAGGAAATATTGCCGGCATCGGCGGAGGCGTCCGACCAGTTCGCCAGCAAATTCATGATGAAAGGAGCGCTGCGATCGCCAAAAGCAGTCTCTTTCGCCCCCACTCGCCCCGCGGCGCCACCCAGATAGGCCAGTTCAATCTGGGTTTCCGATGAAGGAATAGTAGCAACCGCTTCCACCATGCGATCAATCGTGCCGTCGTCGAGGTAAGTAAAATAACCTGACTTGGTGTAATAGCGCCGGCCATGCGGGAAAGCGGAATCCGCCATGGTTTGTAAATCCAGGAACGATACAGTCTTGCTGCTCACAGAGCCCGGACTACACATCGAAAGCGCGCGCTCTAGATATGGACGCCCGGCATCCGGGCCGCCAGTCCAAACCAAAGAACTGCTGGCTACCGGGCGCCCCCGCAGTTCAATGGGTACCGTCTTTGTATGCGGAGCGAGGCGCAGATCAATGTTCCACTTCAGGTCGAGTGGCGCTTCTGCCATGAAGTCTCTCCAGCATTCAAGCAGTTGGCGAATATCAGCCTCGGGACACAATCCTTCAGCCAGCACCACAGCGGTAAGCGGATGCAGTTTCACCTCGAATTCCGTCACTACTCCGAAGTTACCGCCGCCTCCACGCAAGGCCCAAAACAAATCCTTGTTCTCCTTTGAGTCGGCCCGAACGACGGAACCATCCGCAGTTGCCAGAGTGAATCTCTCGACGTTGTCGCATGACAATCCAAATCGCCGCGTGAGCCATCCCGTCCCTCCACCCAAAATCAGTCCGGAAGCGCCGGTATGAGAGACCACGCCGGATGGAAAAACCAGCCCCACTTTTTGGGTTGCTGTATCAATCGATCCCAACAGACAACCCCCAGCGAACCTTGCCCGACGTTTCTCAGGATCAGCCGTGACTTGACGCATTCTCGATAGATCAATCACCATGCCGCCATCGCAGGTGCTGAAACCTGCAAGGCTGTGCCCTCCACAACGGACGGCGGTCTGAATTCCGGCCTCAGAGCCAGCCCGGACTGCGCTTTGCACGTCGCTCACATCGGCGCAGCGCGCTATCAGTCCCGGCCTGCGCGCGACCATGCCATTCCAAATAACGCGCGCGTCTTCGTAGCCCCCTTCACCAGGACGCAGCAAATCACCCTTAAATCGCGCGTGGAGCGAGGAGTAAATCTCTTTGCTGGCTTCGACCATCTCGTCATCTCCTCGCAGAAATATCCTTTTTGCGTATCACGAGCCGCCATTGTCCATGGCTAACCGTTGCGACGCCGGCTCCGCAAGTACAGCAGCGATATCATCCCTAAGAAAACAGAAAACGCCGGGACCGACCATTGCAACCCCTCCACAAAGAAGGTTGTAACCGAGATCGCAAGCAGCAGTAGAATTCCAACCACCGTGAAAAACGGGTGCGCCCGCAATCGCATGGGCAAACTCAAAAGGCGTTTGCTCGTGATCGCCTTGCGAAAACGAAGATGTGTGTTGAGAATCACCAACCACACGAAAAACATCCCGGCGACCGCAGTTCCATAAAGCGTCAGGAAAGCATTCTTAGGCGCAAAGATGGCCAGTAGAATAGCTGCGACGATCCCCGCCGTCGAAGTCAGCAGCGCGCGATGCGGCACCCCGTTGCGGCTCACCTTGCCCATCCATCCCGGAGCATAGCCTTCGCGGCCCAGAGAAAAAAGCATTCGAGTTGAAAGATAAAGATTGGTGTTCACACTCGAGAGCGCGGCCGTTAGCACAACGAAGTTCATGATGGCAGCTGCAAATGGTATATGCGCCGCAGCAAACGCCGTCACAAAAGGACTGCCGGAAAGCGCCGACGAACTGCCCGTCCGGTTCCAGGGAACCATCGTCACCATAATCGCAATCGCCAGCACGTAGAACAGAATAAGCCGCCAAACGATGCTTCGCATGGCGTGCGGGATGGTAACTTCCGGATTCTGCGCCTCGCCCGCGGTGACCGCAATAATCTCCACTCCCATGTAGCTGGTAACCGTGATTGTGAGCGAAAGCCATACGCCTTTCCATCCCGCCGGCAAGAATCCTCCGTGCTCGGTTAAATTGGCCAGGCCAATGGCGTGCCGGGAACCGACGCCAGCAATCAAAGATATTCCTATAATGATGAAGCCAACGATGGCGGCCACTTTGATCATTGCAAACCAATATTCAAACTCACCCAGACGGTCGACCTGCATGGAATTCAGGGCCACCAGGGTAGCTGAAACCAACACCACCCAAATCCACTGCGGCACATTCGGCAGCCAATAAGAAATGTAGATGCCGGCGGCTGTAACTTCAGCGCCGATGGCAATGATCTGCGCGACTCCATAAGTAGCTCGAACCGAAAAGCCTGCCCAGGGATTGAGGTACTTCTCCGCGTAAACTCCGAATGCGCCGGCGACCGGATGGACAACCGCCATCTCTGCCAGCACATAGGACATGATCAAAGCAATGCTTGCTCCCAAGAGATAGGAAAGAATGACGGCAGGCCCGGCAAGGCGAATGGTGACACTGCTCCCCAGGAACAAACCCACACCGATGGCGCCGCCAATGGCCATCATGGTGAGCTGCCTCTGGCTCAGTCGGCGCTGAAGACCTTCCACTTCCGGCATCGCCCCTGCCGCTGAGGGCTTTTGATCAGTCATAGTTTATCTACACATGGCAGGACCAAGCAGCAGAGCGGGGCTGAATCACCTCGTCATGTCGGCCAGCGCCTTCTCGAACCGGTGAACCTCTTCCACGGTGTTGTAGTGCACAAGCGACGCTCGGACGGCGCCACTCTCTTCGGCGAGCCCCAATCTCTTCATCAACCGTGGCGAATACATGTGGCCATCGCGCGCACCGATATTTCTCTTCGCCAGTTCTTCAGTGACCTTGGCCGGTGAAATATCAGGCAGATTGAAACACAATGTAGGCGTTCGGTATGAAATCTGATCTTTAGCAGTAATGCCGTACACGTCCGCCTTGGCATCCGCCAGCGCATCCAGCATAGCGCGAGAGAGTTGTGCCTCGTAATCCCGGATGGCTTTTGTAGACGCTACCAGCGCCGCCCGTCGCGAGGTGGCAGCGGGGTCGATTCGCCGTCCCAAGTCTTCCAAATAGTGCACCACCGCATCCATGCCTGCCACGTTTTCGTAGATATAAGTTCCAATCTCCAGCTTGGAGGGTGTGGTGTCGGGTACAAAGTCTTCGCGGAAAGTGGGCAGAGCGTTGAGTATTTCCAGCCGGCCCCAAAGAAATCCCATGTGGGGAGAAAAGATTTTATAGCCTGAGCAAACTAGGTAATCGCAGTCAAACGCCTGAACATCGATGGTCCCATGTGAGCCATAATGCACGGCATCCACAAACACCTCGGCTCCGGCCGCATGAGTTCGCTTGGAGACCTCCGCCACGTTGAGAATCGATCCGATTGCGTTTGATGCCAGCGTGCAAGCCACGATCCGGGTTCGCGGCGAGAGCAGTTTCTCCAGATCTTCGGGGTGAAGCCGGCCATCGTCTCTAAAATGCCACCACACAATCTTTGCGCCTTCACGCTCCAGGGCCAGCCAGACGGCAATGTTGGCTTCGTGGTCAAGATCGGTGACGATGATCTCACGACGGGCATTTTCGCGATGATCGCCCAACTGTTGACCAATGGCGATGCTGACGAGCCGCATGAAAGAGGTCGCATTCATACCAAACGAAATTTCGTCGGAGTGCCGGGCATTCACCAACAAGGCCACGCTCGTGCGCGCTTGTGCGATGGCTTCGTCCACCTCTCGCGACTGCCTGTATCGCCCGCCCCTTTGAACGTTTCGATGAAGCAGATGGTCGGCTACGGCACTCAATACGGTCTGGGGTGACTGCGCCCCCGCTGCATTGTCAAAGAAAATAAACCCATCCTGCAAAGCCGGAAACGCAGCGCGAACCTCGTGTATAGGAAACTCTGCCATGGTGAAAATGATATACCTGTCGCGGTTTCAGATCATGCCAAGAGGCGGAAGCGCTTCTTCTGGTCGTCTGTTATCTTTACATCGTCTATTTTCTTTTCAACGGCTACTCGAGCGCCTGGAATTTCATCTAAGCAAATGATCATGGCAGAGACTGCTTCGTCGTGAGATTGAATCGGAAAAATTGAATCGGAAAAGAGGACAATGAGATGAGAGCACTTTTGACTGGAATCCTCGCAGCTGCCGCGCTGTGTGGGATCTCTACTGCACAGAACGCAGCGCTGCAAGGCCAACAGAATCCGGGGACGGCGCAATCTGGAAAGCCGGGGCAGCCAGGTGGAACTTCTTCGCGAATCGCGCCCGGCAGTGTTATTCCTGTTCTTCTCGCCAGAACCATCGACGCCAAGAAAGTGAAGGTTGGCGACCAAGTTGAGGCTAAGGTTACTCAGGACCTTAAGGCGGACGGAGAAGTCATCATCCCCAAGGATACGAAGGTACTGGGGCGCGTCACTCAAGCCCAGGCGCGCACCAAGGAGCAGAAAGAATCGCAAGTTGGAATCACCTTCGACCATGCCGTGAAAAAGAATGGAGACGACCTGCCGTTGTCGATGTCGATACAAGCCGTTATCGCGACGCCGGCCGAAAACGCCGACAATAACGGTGCGGGCGGAGGCGCAGGTCGACCGTACTCTTCAAGCGCGGGCGGAATGTCGCAAGGCAGCAGTGGCGGAAGAGGTTCCGGGGCGACTACCAACGCAGCGTCCGCAGCGCCGCCTCCACCGGCCGGCGGCGAGGAGCCAACTGACACCCCGGCCGGAGCGAACGCCCGTTCGGCCATTACCGGAGACACTCAAGGGGTCGTGGGAATTCCAAACCTGAATTTATCGACAGCGGCAGATACCAGCCGCGGTTCCGTGCTGAGCTCGGGAAAAAACAATGTGAAGTTGGAAAGCGGAACGTTGATGCTTTTGCGGGTCAATCAATAAAAACTACTCTTACTCATTCCGGTGTGTTGGCCTCCGGTTCGCGGGAACTGCTCCGCGAGTTTACCTTGCCGCGCCACTTTCGGTCGTGCCTCACGTTAACCTCAGAGTGCTCCGCCTAGATCATCCATCAGCGGCAACCCATTCCGGGCTTATTATTCTGAATTGTGACTGCAATGCCGAACACACATACCAAGGCCCCGCTTCGGACGAGCTTGCTCCGATCCTTCATTCGATGGCTCGTCATCGGGGTGGTGCTTCTTTGGTCGCTTGCCGCGCTAATCCTTCTCGCCGCCCGGTGGATCGACCCACCCACAACCGCGGTACACATCCAGCGCCGCTTGCAGGCCTGGATCCATCACGCGCCGTATCGCGAACGCTACAAATTCGTTCCGCTCAGCCAAATCTCGCCCGATCTCCAGCACGCTGTAATCGCCGCAGAGGACGCACACTTCTATCAGCACCATGGATTCGATTGGCACGAGATTCAAATCGCGGCCGAAGAGGATTTGGAAGGTGATCGCACTCGCGGAGCTTCCACCATTACACAGCAACTCGTAAAAAACCTGTTCTTCGGAACCGGCCGCTCTATTCTCCGCAAGGGTGCAGAGGTCACACTGGTACCGGTGGCCGAATTCGTCCTCGGCAAACGGCGCATTCTGGAGATATACCTCAACGTGGTCGAATGGGGTCCCGGTATTTATGGTGCAGAGTGGGCGTGTCGCTACTACGACGAAACCACGGCCCGGAATATCGGCCTGCAACAGGCGGCACGGCTCGCTGCAATTCTGCCGGCTCCCCTGAAGCGGCGACCCGAGCGCATGAATAACTACAGCACGATTATCCTTACGCGGATGCGCCAAATGGGTTGGTAAATCGTGGCTAAGATTTTACCGGTGCGGCGGCTTTTATTACCCTCGCACTGGGTTCTGGTCGGATGGTCCCCCGATTTACTGTCGCTAAACGCATTTGTGCCGACGAACGGAGCAGTTCCCAGTTGGTCGTCAATCCGGAGTTATCCGAGCTGCAATTCCGTCAGGGAATCGTCTCAATTGCCGCAAAATCGCCATAACACTCATTGACCGTGTCGTGAGTGTAATCACCTGATTCCAACCGTTCGGACGCATACCACACTCCGAGGTAACTTTCGGGTTCGGAATTGGCGTACTACCCTTGGATCATGGATTGCGTCAAGAGAGGCATTTTGACCTTGGTGGGGCTCTTCCCCTTGCTCTTGCTGGCCGCTCCGGCTGAGGCGCGCCTGAACCTGCCCCAGAGCAAGCGAGTCACGACACTGCCCGGAAATCTAGTTGGCAGTATTCAAGCCAGCCTCGAAGCATCTCCGACCGAGTCCGTCGCATTCGCCGTGCCGATCCAGGCTGACCTTGTGCGCGCTCTGCCGCAGGATTTTCGTGCTGCATGCCCATCATTGATTGAAAGCTGGGGTGACATCGCTAGGGGAACGGACGAGTGGCGCGTGCGCGTCCTGCTTCGCCAAGCCGATCAAGTCTGGCTGTCCTTTCGATGTGCGTCTCGCGCACCCGGGTATGAGAAGGACTATGACGAGCGCCCAGCCCTCCTGCACCTTGCAACCGGCATGCTAGAGTTTGTGCCGCTCGGGTCGGACGCCGAGAACGACTCCACGCTCTATCGCGTCGAGTTCTCCGAACTCCTGCCACTCGAAGGTGCGCAGGGAGTGGCACTCAAAGTCACTGAGCCCGCCGAAAATCCCTGTTGCGATGGGCCTGAATCGCGCTCCGGTGAAACGTGGCGGATCTTCGCGGATTCACCGCACGGTGTCGTGGAACTGCTTTCGGTCACGACGGCGCGGGACGACTCGAGCCACAGCGACGACCCCGAAATCGACACCGAGACAACCTACCGGGCCCAAATCGCCGTGGATCGCGACGCGCAGAACCGAGGCAGGGAAGTCGCGGCCACCTTCCGTGAAGAGGTCAAGGACATCACTTACGAAGGCGAGAAGGCTAACCCTCACACCGTGAGCCAGCGCTCCGGCACGCTGCGCTACCGCTGGATTCCCGCCTCTCTGCACTTTGAAGAAATCAAGTAGTGAACATCACCATTACACTCATAGAGCCCGATTTTGGCGAAGAAACGGCGCAAGCTTGTGCTAACGCCTGTTCACAACGGTTAGCTTTCGGTTAGGCCGTCACTCGGGAGCCGTCCCGCGAGGCTCCGACGCTCTTATGTGCGCCACTGTACGTTTTGACAGTTAACGAGGCGGCACGGAGCTTATATAAAATACGGTGCGATTACATAAATGCAGACCGAAGGGGTATCACGATGCAGCATTCACAACTAAGCGAAGGAAGAGATCGATTTGACCGCCGCATCTTTTTTAAGGCTGCGGGGATTGCGACCGCTGTCGGGGTAGTAGAGGCAAGCTTGGGAAGCGTGTTCGCCCACGCAGACCTCACCCAGGAGCAGCGTGACAAGATGACGGCGGACGAAATCATCCAGCAGATGAAAGCTGGCAACGAACGCTTCCGGTCGGGCAAACCGCAGCATCGCGATCTCATGCGCGAAGCTAAGGCCACTGCGAAGGGACAATATCCTGCCGCGATTGTCTTTAGTTGTGTTGACTCGCGAGCACCCGCCGAGTTGATCCTCGATTTTGGTATCGGAGATATCTTCAGCGGTCGTGTGGCAGGCAACGTGGCTGACGAGGACATCTTGGGCAGCATGGAATTCGCTTGCAAAGTGGCAGGCTCGAAAGTCGTGCTTGTCATGGGTCACACCGCCTGCGGCGCTATCAAGGGTGCCATTGACGGAGTGCAGCTTGGCAATCTCACGGCGTTGTTGACGAAGATTCGTCCGGCTGTAGAGGCCACTCAATACACGGGCGAGCGCTCGGCCAAGAACTACGCGTTCGTAGACGCCGTGGCGCGAAAGAACGTGTCACTGACCATCGCCACCATTCGGGAAAAGAGCTCAGTGCTTCGGGACCTCGAATCCAGCGGCAGTATAAAGATTGTCGGCTCGATGTACAACCTCGGAACGGGAATGGTTGAGTTCCTCTCGTAGGGGGATGATCTTTAGCTGTCGTAACCGCCATAACTGGGCGGGGCTTTCGGACATGGAACCGTATTCAAGCTGACACCACAGTCAACGATTGCGCGCAGTCCCCTCTCTGAGATCGGCGGACGAGCTGTCGCTGTCCGTTGGGTAATCTCCGACACGCGACTTACCGAAATACCAGACTCATGACCATACATAACGGTCGTAATCAGGCGATAGCGCTCAAAACCCCCTCGCCAGGATAGTTCGCCGTTTGTTCGTCCAGTACAAACCCGATTCCTGAGGGCATCTAGCTTTTGGCAATATCCTGGGCGAGAGTACTCCTACAATGCTTTTCGATTTGGAATCATGGCAGGAACGGTTTGAGCAGGCGAGGACAGATAAGAATGCGCCGTTCCTGCGTGAACTGCTGGATGAGATTGCGACCGCGTATCAAAGGATGTCGCACGAGAAGTTCAGTGGTGACTTTGCGCGATTTGTGACGTAGGAACCGTTCCCAGACCAGAACTCGTCACGGCGCGAACCATCAGCTCCCGAGGGCTGGTGGTTTTTTTGCGCATGAAAAAGCAGGCCGTTCGGTGCGCGAGTATTATCAACGACTACGCGATGAACCCAAAGTCGCTTGAGGCCATGTCTGAGGATCGTCAGCGAACCGGGTTTTCGCGGTTCAGACGATTCCGCCACTCAGGCGGGAGCTGCTTCATGAATTCGAGAAAGACGGCATTTGTCCATCCAAAACCGATCACGTTGCTCCGGTACCCTTCTGCAACCTCGATGTTGGAGGAGTCAGTCACGACGTTGTATTTCTCTCGAATATTTGCGTCGCGCTCGAAGTTGGCCAGCACCATGGAGAGAAACTTGTAGGAAATGCGGTCGGCGTCGGCGTTGTAGCCGTAACGCCTCAGTCCCTCCACAGCAATCAACTGCATGGGAGCCCAGCCATAGGGATAATCCCACTGCACGCCAGTGTCTTGCGTACTCATCGCCAGGCCGCCTTCGTGTTCAAAAACTCGAAGGTTCTTAACTACAGCTCGCGCCTGCGCGTCAGTTGCGATTCCCACCCACAGTGGATAAAACGTGGTTACGTATTCGTACGAGGACATTTTCTTTTGCTGAAACTCGTAATCGAAGAACATTCCGCGTTGCGCATTCCAGAGCAGGGTCTGGATGATGCCTTTCCTCTTCTGTGCCCGCTGCCGCCATTGCGCGGCTGCCTGTGGATTTCCGAGCAAAGTGGCCATCTTCTCCATATCGCTCTCAGCCTTGAACAGCAAGCTGTTGAGGCACGCCGGCGCGAAATGGTCAGTGTCGGCGCCATAAGGTCCGAAACGAAAGGTGATGTCGAACCCCGACTCGCGCATACTCCGATCGCCCTTGTAATATTCGGGACTTAAAGAGACATACTTCACCACGCCACACTTCGTGTCGCCGGCGGAAATTGCGCCGTTGCAGAGCCGCAGCTGATATTCGGGATGAGGCAACGAGTCAGCTGTCTTGGCTTCGACGAGGTAGCGACTCGGCTTTCCCTGTTGGACTAAGTACTTCAACACGTCTTGATAGTAGCCGGCCTCATCGTGCAATCCCTCCGGAACCGGGCCATCGGCGAAATCGTAGTATCGCGAGAGCCCTGTGGTCCCTGCCAAGTGCGGATGGTGCGTCCACATCTGATAGTCGCGCTCGGCATAGCCGTACGCCCTTGCCAGCCAGGTACGATCGTCGCGGCGCTTCGCCTTATCCGCTTCGTAGACTGCCATGATCATGGAACTCAAGAACGGGGGCTGCGAGCGGGTAAGGTAGTAAGTGCGGTTTGCATTGAGCACGGCGCCGTAGTGCTCAAGCTCAAAAAAGAAGTTATCGACCATGCCGCGGGCCAAGTCGATTTTTCCAGCCCGCAGCAATCCCCGAATGATGAAGTAACTGTCCCAGCCATACATCTCATTGAATCGGCCGCCAGGGACGACGTAGGGATTCTCCAGGAAGAGTAATCCCGGCGGCTCGATTTGGCGCGCTTGTACCTCTCCCGCACCGTGGATTACGAACGGGAGATGTTTGACGCGAATTTCGCAGTTTGCCAAGGGCGCGATCAGCGACCCTGGAGCCGCCACGTCAGAAGGCAAATACAGCACCGGGGATTCCGCAAGTTTGGTATCGGCAACGCCCTCACAATCGGTGGTGGAACGAGTCAGAGTATTCCATGCGGATGAAATGTATTCAAGGATTGCGGGTAACCTCTGCCCTTCATCCGACGGCTCAGAGATGGTTTGCGCCTCGCCACACACGCTGCCAGCATATAGGGCGATCAAAAGCGATGTCCATGCCATCCATTCCCTGTGCCTCGAACCATGCAAATTTGACAAACCCTGCCTTACCATAAAGCTCTAATTTCTTAAGAATGTTAAGCGCCTTTCAGCACTGCCGCAACAGGGTGAATCTAGGCACAATATGCAGGAAAAGCTGTACTTGGGACAGGAGGGAATCTCCCACCAACGCTCCGGGTCACCTCGCTCAAACACATTTCCAAGACTTGCCAGATTAGAATCAACAGCAGGTCCCATTGAGTCCGAATGATGCTTCCCGGCCCAACTCGGGCGGTTTGATTCTTTTGTCGTCGGATGTTTTATCAATTGATAATACGGTGGAGACCGTATTTTTCTGTTGCCGCGCGAGAGTTGTGAATAGTACTTAAGATCCAGAATGCTGGAAAAGGGCGACTGGGAATTCTCCCAAAGCTTCAGCCAGACTAATTTGTGTGACCGAACTAAGGAGCTTTCCGGTGAATACGTTCCGGAACTTGTTTCGGTCGTAGTCCGGAAGCATGACGCGGGTGTCGTCCCAGACCCGCGATCCGATTGGTGGGATATCGACGTCATTGAGCAAGCCAGCCACGAGACGTGGCACTACGACCAGGACGCTGGCCTTTTCACACTTTCGGATGAATGCGACTACGTGATTTGCTTTGGCGCCTTGTGCTTCCAACGCCAGGTATTCACCCTGCTGAAAAATATCTGCCTGCTGTTTACGCAAGCACAATGTTTTCCATATCAGGAACAGCTTCAGCCGACCGTCCTCGGGAGTCTTCAGCAAGGGCTCTATTGATAGCGCGCCCGAGGCGTCACCCAACTCGCGAGTGCTTTCGAATAGTCTTTGCCGTCTGGAATAGTCAACGGCACGCCGGTTGTCCGGGTCGACCAGACTGAAATCCCACAACTCAGTGCCCTGGTAGAGGTCAGGAACGCCTGGGGATGTCAACTTAAGCAGCGTCTGTGACAGGCTATTCCAGAGTCCAATGCGCGCGACTCGGTGTTGAAAGGGCAGAAAGTCGTTGAGGAACCGGTTTTGACGACCCGGGTTCAGGAGTGCCCGCACAAACGAGAAAACTGCGCCTTCATATTCGGTATTTCGATTGAGCCAACTGGTATTCTTCTTGGCTTCGCGGATGGCTTTCAGCATATAGTTCTCCATCCGCTCGCGGAAAGTCTTCCAGTCATCGGCATCGTCCAGAGGCTCGAATGGCCATGCACCCACCAAGGTTTGGTAAAACAGATACTCGTCATTCGGCGAAGGTGCAGGTCTGTCATCGACGCGGCTCTTATGACTTCGGTTGAACCGTCTCCACTCTCGCACGCGCAGTCCCCACAGCTCCGGTATCTCTGAGAGAACGTTGATGCGGGCGCGCACGTCCTCCGAACGTTTCGAGTCATGAGTAGAGGCGGCCAGCATAGTGTGAGGCCAATCCCGGAAACGCTGCTGGTTCTCAGAGTGAAAATCAGCGACGCTGGTCCCGAAGCGGTAAAGATCGCTTCCCACATCGTTTAAGGAAACCAGACGGTTATATCGATAGAAGGCTGTGTCTTCTAGTCCCTTGGCCATTACCGGCGCTGTAAATTGCTGGAACCTCATGGCGAAAGTGGTCACCGCATTTCGGTAGTCAGGGTCTTGATTTTCAACAATGCGAGTTGAGAGCACATCGCCGACGAAATCGAAAATGCTGCTGTCACCGGCGGGGCTGCGCCGTTTGGCGGACGCGACCGCAATGCGTATGTACAGTGCGTCCTTCTCCGAAATACCGCAAGAGCTGAGGTAGGTGCGGTACACGGGAAAGCTCGAGAGAACTTCCGTCAGCGCGCCGCGCAGACTGTTGAGTGTGAAGTCGCAGGTGTGCCGTTTGGAGAGGGCGATACGGCTAAGCTGATTGGCCAGCACATTCAGTTCGCTGGCCAGCGCAACGCGAATGATCAACTTGCGAGAACGATAGGCGAGGTCGTCAACGTTAAGGTCGTCGTCAATAAAGTTCCGGTAGATGCTTTCAAGGCGTTTGGCAGTTTCCGGTTTCACGAAAAGGCCATTGACCAAACTCGCGAAGTCATACCCCGTAGTCCCGCAGACTGGCCATTTCGTGGGTAGGCGTTCCGAGCCAATGAGAATCTTCTCAATGACGACGTAACTTGGACTTCGTTCAGCGCTTGAGAAATCGTTGGTAGCTTTGGCGATCTCGCTCCTCAGCCGCTCGAAATATTGGCCGGGATCATAGAGGCCGTCGGGATGGTCAACCCGCAAGCCATCCACTTTGCCGTCTGCCATCAGCTTAAGCACGAAGCTGTGAGTTGCTTGAAACACCGCCTCATTCTCGACCCGAATGCCGGCGAGATCGTTGGTATCGAAAAAGCGCCGGTAGTTAATGTCATCGGAGGCGACTCGCCAGTTGGCTAGCCGGAAAGCCTGCGCCTTAATAAGCTGGTGCAACTCTTCGAAACTGGCGGGATCGGTGGGGTTACCGTTCATTGATTCGACCACCGGGGTGATGCAGCCCGCGACCTCAGGAGAGCGGGCACAGAGTTCGGCCAGCCGATGCTTATGGATTTCCTTGTCGCGACTGCGCTCCGCGATGTGGTCGCTGCTGACGTCTTGCCTTCGCGGCAGGTGGCCGAATGCAGTGATCAGGCTCTGAAACTCCAAAAGATCTGCGTTCTGATCGCCGAGCTTTCCTGCCAGCCCGTCGCTACAGCGCTGCAGAATCCGCGGATATTCCCTCGGGTCGATGGGAAACCGGTGTTCGCGATAGGAAATATTGAATTCGCCACGCGTGGAATCGAAACCCAACTTCAGTTCCCCACTTTCCAGGACCGCGCCGTAGTGGTCGTGCAGCACCGGGATCAATACTTTTCCATCAAGTTCATCTTTCAACGGATGCCAGTCGATGTCGAAAAAGCTGGCGTAGATGGAAGATTCGCCATTTTCGAGCACATCGAGCCACCAGGCATTGTCGCTACCCATCACACCCATGTGGTTGGGCACGATGTCGAGAATCAATCCCACGCTGTTCAGGTGGAGGGCATCGACAAAGCGGTCGAAGTCTTCCGGGCTGCCGATTTCCGGGTTCAGCGAATTATGGTCCACGATGTCGTATCCGTGCATACTTCCGGGACGAGCTTTCAGACACGGAGAGATATAGCAGTGACTGATGCCAAGTGCAGCAAGGTAAGGAACGATGGCCGTAGCCTGGGTAAACGTGAAATCGCGATTGAGTTGCAAGCGATAGGTGGCGCGCGGGATTTCCGAATACGAATTCATGATTCCAGAAACCACACCACTGACCAGGGCGGCAAAGTTCCTTGTTTCAGAGCATCGGCTTTTATTTCTTCGCTGGCGTAGATGATTTGCGAGTTAGGGAAAGTCAGGCCAGAGAGGCAGGTATTTCCAAGATTTGCCAGCAGAGTGAGTCTTGAAGAGTCAGGACACCCCCAATACGCACCGAGCCCTTGATCTCCAAGAACTTTGTAACCTGCCTTGTGGACGCACCCTCCCGAAATACGAGGGACGGTGTACAGGCAGCGGAGTTTCAGCAACCGGCGGTAGAAACTCAGCCACTCTCGATGGTTCGGCCTCTCAGTCGCATCCCAATCCAATCGCGCGGCCTCGAAGGTCTCGGCCGCATTGGGATCAGGGATGGTCTCGCGTTTCTCCGGGTCACTGAATTGGGGGAACTGGACAAACTCATTTCGCCGTCCGGCGGTAACGGCCTCCGCCAGATCATTCTCGAAATCGCAGAAGAAGAGAAATGGTGTTTCGGCACCGAATTCCTCTCCCATAAAAAGCATCGGCGGAGACGGCGCCAGCAGCAATATTGCCGCCGCCGCGCGTATGGCGGGGCTTTCCGCAAGTTTGACGATTCGCTCTCCAAACGCACGATTTCCAATCTGGTCGTGATTCTGGAGGAAGGAAACAAATGCAGCGGGTGGCAAACCAGCTGTTGACTCCCCACGCGGCTGCCCATGTCTATAAGACGATCGTTCCCCCTGGTAGGCGAATCCCTCAACGAGACAGCGGCCTAACCGATCAAGAGGACGATCTGCATAGTCTGAGTAATAGCCATCGTGTTCGCCGGTGATCAGTACGTGCAGCACGTGGTGGATGTCATCATTCCATTGTGCGGTGTATTCGCGTGGCTGGCAGTGTTGCGTGCGTCGAAGATAATGCGACTGATTGCGATCATTCTCCAGAATAAGGTGGACATGGCGGTCGGGCGCAATTGCTGATCGCACTGTCCCCGCTAATTCAGTGAGGATGTCGGGAGTGGAGTCATCCACGATCGCATGGACCGCATCCAGCCGTAGCCCGTCGAAGTGGTACTCGATCAGCCAGTACAGCGCATTGTGTATGAAGAAATCTCGAACGGGACGGCTCTCAGGCCCATCGAAATTAATGGCATTGCCCCATGGCGTCTTATGCCGATCGGTGAAGAATTGCGGTGCGTACGAGTTAAGATAATTTCCTTCAGGGCCGAAATGGTTGTACACAACATCGAGGAACACCATGATTCCGCGCTCGTGCGCACTCTGTACCAATTCTTTGAGATCTTCAGGACGTCCATACACACTGTCAGGAGCGAACGAAAAGACGCCGTCGTACCCCCAATTGCGCTTGCCGGGAAAATCGGCAAGCGGCATCAGCTCTATCGCAGTGATTCCCAAGTCGGCCAGATAGTCGAGGCGTTCGCACGCGGCGGAAAAAGTTCCGGACGCGGTGAAGGCCCCAACATGCAGTTCATAAATAACGGCCTCCTCCCACGGACGTCCTTGCCAAGCGTGGTCACGCCACTCGAAGGCATGAGGGGCCACAACTTCGCTGGGTCCGTGCACGTCCTGGGGTTGAAACCTTGAGGCTGGGTCGGGAACTTCGTGTTCGTCGTCAATCCGAAAATAGTATTGAGAGCCGGCCTTCGCTTCGATCGTGTTCAACTCGAACCAGCCATTGTTTCGCCGATCCAACGCTGTCCTCTTGCTGTCACCTGCAAGACTGAGTTCAACCTGACGTGCGGCCGGCGCCCACAGGCGAAACCGGACCCTTCCGTCGTCTTCGCATTCGGCGCCGAAGGGCATACTATGACACCGCTTCATTCGACTCTTCCTTTTTACCATTGGTCCGACGTTCCATCAAAACCACCATGGAACGGGCTTGCAGGGGGTAGGTAGTGCCGGAGTCGTGGCAATCAGCCGGACGTAAGCCACTCTCTCTTGAGGTGTCCATCCATGCGCTCCAGCGCGCCCCGCCGCTGAATGCCGGCAACATAAATTCAAGGTCTTCGTGGTGAGCATTCAGCAGCACTAGAAAATTCTCGTCTCTGAGTTTTCGTCCGCGTTCGTCGGTTTCATCCAGCCCCTGTCCCGAAAGAAACATTCCCACACAGCGAACCGAAGGATCGCGCCACTCCTCCTCGCTCATCTCACCACCACCGGGCTTGAGCCACAAGACATCTTTCACATTTGCCCCCTTGATGGGACGGCCCTGAAAAAAGGAGCGGCGATGAAATACCGGGTGCCTCTTGCGCAGGTTGATCATCCGCTGGACAAAGGCCAGCAAGTCGCGGTCTTGGGGCTGCAGATTCCAACTCAGCCAGCTGGTCGGATTGTCCTGGCAGTACGCGTTGTTGTTCCCCATCTGCGTGTGCCCGATGGCATCGCCGGCGTAAATCATGGGCACGCCCTGCGACAGCAACAGTGTTGCCAGCAGGTTGCGCTTCTGCTTGGCGCGCAATGCCTGAATATCTTGATTGTCGGTGGGACCTTCTGCTCCGCAATTCCAGCTTCGGTTATCGTTATTGCCGTCGCGATTATCTTCGCCATTGGCCTCGTTGTGTTTGTCGTTATAGCTCACCAGATCCTGCAGAGTGAAGCCATCGTGAGCCGTGACAAAATTGATGCTGGCATAGGGACGTCGGCCGCTGTGAGCGTACAGGTCGCTGGAGCCGGTAATGCGGTAGGCCAAGTCTCCGACCAACCCACTGTCGCCTTTCCAATAGGCCCGCACCGTATCGCGGTAGCGATCGTTCCATTCCGCCCATCCGATGGGAAAGTTTCCGACCTGATAGCCACCTTCGCCGAGGTCCCAAGGTTCCGCAATCAGCTTTACCTGCGAGAGTACGGGGTCTTGATGAATGATGTCGAGAAATGCGCCCAGGCGATTCACTTCATGCAATTCGCGAGCGAGAGTCGCGGCCAGATCGAAGCGGAAACCGTCTACGTGCATCTCTAACACCCAATAACGCAGGCTATCCATGATCAGCTGCAATACCCGCGGATGCACCATGTTCAGTGTGTTGCCTGTGCCGGTGTAGTCCTTGTAATAGCGAGGATTGTCAGCCACCAGGCGGTAGTAGGTGCTGTTGTCGATGCCCTTGAGCGACAGCGTGGGGCCGAGGTGATTGCCCTCCGCCGTGTGGTTGTAAACCACGTCAAGGATCACTTCCAACCCCGCCGAGTGCAGGGTCTTGACCATGGTCTTGAATTCGCGGATTGAGTTCGTTGCCAAGTACCGGGGCTCGACTGCAAGGAACCCGATCGAATTGTACCCCCAGTAGTTGCGCAAGCCGCGTTCCACCAAACGGCGCTCGTCGACGAAGGCGTGAACGGGCATGAGTTCGATTGAGGTCACCCCCAGCCGCGTGAGGTAATCGATCACCGGAGCGGTCGCCAGACCGGCATAGGTGCCGCGCAATTGAGCCGGCACGTCCGGGTGACTCATGGTGAAGCCCTTCACGTGCAACTCATAAATCAGAGTTTCATGCCAAGGGATACGGGGCGGCTTGTCAGTTCCCCAAGTAAAAGCCGGGTCGATGACCCGGTTCTTCGGCATTCCCGCAGCATCGTCACGCCGATCGAAGGACAAGTCCTCCTGCTTGTGTCCCACCCGGTAGCCGAAATGCGAATCGCTCCAGCGGAAAGATCCCTGAATTTGCTTGCCATAGGGGTCGAGTAGAAGCTTGTGGTGATTGAAACGATGTCCTTGCTCGGGCGCGTAAGGACCATACACCCGGTATCCATACAACTGGCCGGGGCGCACTTCCGGCAGGTAGCCGTGCCAGACCATGTCCGTTTGCTCAGGAAGCGGGATGCGAAGCGTTTCGCGCCTGCCCCCGTCGTCAAACAGACAGAGTTCAACTTTCTCGGCATGTTCTGAATACAAGGCGAAGTTGACACCCTCCCCGTCCCAGCTTGATCCCAACGGATAAGGACGGCCAGGCCACACAACCGGCCGAGATTGAAAGGGCATCTGCGCCGCACTCCTAAGCTTGGAAGAAAATCGTCAGACACGGCGGCCCGAATTTGCGGAACTCCGCTCGGTCTGGGCCTCAGATGATTGGTTCAGTGACCGCAGTTGGTTGTTAGGGTAATGCCTTAGTGGGTGTACAGCCTTTACGGTATTTTCGTGCCCCCCCGCCTTCCCCTTTAGACGAGTTCATAGTTTCTTCTCCGAGAAGCTGTAGGATTCTGAAAATTACAGGGTCTCAACGTGACTTCGACCTAGACACCACGGGGTGGTCGCCGCTAGGGATAACGCTCGAATAGAGTGAGGTCTGCACTTCTCGGATTGTTCCGTCAAATGGATTGCCGGGAGGGATAGGATGTTCGGATATATCCCATCGCGGGAAAGCCCTCGATCCTAACACTCCGGGCAACGGCCATTTCGATTGGAACTACCGGGCTTAGGTTGCCCCGTTGTGACTTCATATAAACTTGCGTTTTGCCCTGCTTTGCAGGGATGTGCTGAAATTGTCCCAGGAGGAAGCGGTTTGCCATTAAACCGGGACGTGCTTTGGTATAAGGACGCGATCATATATCAGGTCCACGTCCGCGCATTCCACGACAGCAACGGGGATGGCATCGGTGATTTTCAGGGACTTGAAGGGAAGCTCGATTACCTCGAGGAACTGGGGATTAATGCGATATGGCTCATGCCGTTCTTTCCCTCACCTCTGCGCGATGATGGTTACGACATCGCCGATTACAACGCGGTCCATTCCAGCTATGGAACATTAGAGGATTTCCGGAAGTTTCTGGGCTCGGCCCACGACCGAGGAATCCGGGTCATCATCGAATTGGTGTCGAATCACACCTCCGATCAGCACCCGTGGTTTCAAGAGTCGCGAAGTTCGCAGGACAATCCACGCCGCGACTGGTATGTCTGGAGTGACACCGACACTCGATACAAAGGCGTCCGCATCATCTTTCTAGATACAGAAACGTCTAACTGGGCGTGGGATCCGATTTCAAAATCCTTCTATTGGCATCGTTTTTTTAGCCACCAGCCTGACCTCAACTACGACAATCCCGCCGTTCGTGAGCAGATGTGGAATGTAATGAAGTTCTGGCTGGAGATGGGGGTTGACGCCTTCCGCCTCGATGCCGTGCCATACCTGGTGGAACGCGAGGGAACAAATTGTGAGAACTTGCCGGAGACGCATGATGTCCTAAAGGAATTGCGGCGAAAACTTGATGAACATTTTCCCGGCAGAATGCTTCTGGCGGAAGCTAATCAGTGGCCCGCCGATCTCCGCCCCTATTTCGGTGACGGAGATGAATTCCACATGGCGTTTCACTTCCCGTTGATGCCCCGGATGTTCATGGGGCTGAAATTAGAAGACCGCAAGCCCATCACTGAAATCTTGCAGCAAACCCCGGAAATCCCGCCCTCATGCCAGTGGTCCCTGTTCCTGCGCAACCATGACGAACTGACCCTGGAGATGGTAACCGACATGGAACGCGACTACATGTACGACATGTACGCCGGAAGCAAGACGATGCGACTGAACCTTGGAATTCGGAGGCGGCTCGCTCCTTTGTTGGACAACGACCGCAGGCGCATAGAGTTAATGAACGGGATGCTGATGTCGTTACCGGGCACTCCTATCATCTATTACGGCGATGAAATCGGTATGGGCGATAACATCAATTTAGGCGACCGCAATGGAGTACGAACTCCGATGCAGTGGAATGGAGGAGGGAATGGCGGCTTTTCTACCGCGGCCCTGGAGCGTCTGTATGCGCACCTTATTGAGGATCCGGTATATGGTTATCCGGCCGTGAACGTCTTGCGGCAAAAAGCGAGCGAACATTCGCTCCTCAATTGGATGCAAAGCATCGTAGCAGTGCGCAAATCGACCGCAGTCTTCGGCAGGGGATCGATCGAGTTCCTGTACCCAGCCAACCACAGAATACTGGCCTACGTGCGGCGACTGGGCAACGAGGTGGTCCTGGTGGTCAACAATCTTTCGAGCACCGCGCAGGCTGTCGAACTGGATCTACGGCGCTACAAGGGAAATATTCTGATCGAGATGTTTGGAAAAAACATATTTCCGCGTGTGGGCGACCTGCCATATCTGCTGACGATGGGACCCTACCAGTTTTACTGGTTTCGGCTGCGGCTAATCTAAAGAAATGTAGATCGTCAAAAATGTTGCATGAGGCGCGTTTACAAGACGGCGCGGTATTTCGAACGGAGACGAAAGTGGCAGAAGAGAGCTATCTTACAGATGATTTTCTTCGCCAACTGATGAACGTCGGCGAAGTAGACATCCTCGTGGGTTTGCCTACCCACAATAACGCCAAAACTGTCGGGTCGATCGTCCACACAATTCAGAGTGGCATCCTGCGCGGGTTTCCCCGAGAACGAGCCGTGATTATTAACGCCGATGGGGGCTCGCGGGACGGCACTCCCGAACTGGTCACGGGTGTCTCCATCGATGACGTCCGCCCAGCCTCCAATCTCCAGGCTCTCCGGACCTTGCACTCGATAAGCACGAAGTATGCGAGTAGCCCGAGATCAGCGAGTGGCGCGTTTCGGACTATCCTGGCTGCCGCCGAACTGCTCCGCCCCAAGGCCTGTGTGGTGATGTCCCCCGAGTCCGCGAACATCCAACCCGAATGGCTCTCCAAGCTTCTGCGCCCCATCTTTGACGAGGGCTTCGATCTGGTGACCCCCATATATCGCAGACATAAGTTCCAAGGGCTGCTCATAACGAATTTGCTGTATCCGATGACGCGCGCGCTGTATGGGTTAAGAATCCGTGAGGCATACTCGCCTGAGTTCGGATTCTCCGGCCGCCTCGGAAGTCAATTCCTTGGACAAAATGTTTGGAATGACGAAACCGAAGGGGCCGGTGTCGAACTCCGCTTCACCCTGGCTGCGATCACCGGGAAATACCGTATCTGCCAGTCTTTCCTCGGAGACAAGGATCGCATCGAGCGTCCTGCCATTGACCTCGTGCCAGCGCTACGACAAACTGCCGGCGCTCTTTTCTCCGCATTGGAACCCGACTTTCCCGTCTGGAGTGTCGTGACCGGTTCTCAACCTGCGACTGCTACCGGATCCGACCAGGAAGTGCTGCTGAAAGCGCTGCGTGTAAACCGGAAACGATTGCGAGAGATGTTCTTGGCCGGAATCGCAGAACTGGAGTCCGTCTTTCAGTCAATTCTTTCCCCTTCCACTCTGGCAGAACTCCAGAGCATGGCCCATCTGGGCGAAGAGGAGTTTCGTTACCCTGCGGAATTGTGGGTCAGGACGGTCTACGAGTTTGCCGCCTCGTATCAGAAATCTGTGATCAGCCGGGATCATATCATCCAGGCGTTGGCCCCGCTTTTCCGCGGGAGAATGTTCACGTTCCTGACCGAGAATCGCAACGTCTCCGCGGGCGACGTGGAGAAAAATATCGAAGACTTGTGCCTAGAGTTCGAGCGCTTGAAACCCTATCTGCTGCAGCTGTGGAAAACAAGAGAGTGAGGCAACCTATGCGGGAAATGATCGTCAGCGAACTTAGTCAGGCTCTGCACGAGATGGCCAGAGGTTTCGCGCACTTCCTTCCTCGTATCATCGTAATGCTGATCCTTGCGGCTCTAGGCTGGGTGATTGCGTACGTTGTGAAAGTGGTTCTGCGCAGTATTCTGAGGCTCGTCAAGTTCGACAAGCTTTCAGAAAACGCTGGTGCCTCTCAGTTGCTCTCCAAGGCTGCACTGCCTTCGCCTGCGGAAGTGTTGAGCCGGTTTGTCTTCTGGATTGCATGGCTTGGCTTCATTCTGCTGGGCGTGAGCGGGCTCGGGATACTGGGCCTGCAGGAGCAAGTCGCAAGATTCTTTCTTTTCTTGCCGCGTCTCTTCGTAGCCATGTTCATCATGTTTTTCGGACTGCTGGCGGCTAGTTTCTTTTCTCGCGCCGCTCTGTTGGCTGCGGTCAATGCGAATGTGCCTTCACCTCGAGTTTTGAGCCTCGCTGTCCGCAGCATCATCATTGTTTTCGTGTTGTCTATCGTCTTCGAAGAACTGGGCCTGGCGGAACAGACCATGCTGGTTGCCTTTGGAATCGCCTTCGGAGGCCTGATGCTCGGCTTGGCAATCGCATTCGGCTTGGGAAGCAGAGACTTGGCCCGACGTTTCCTGGAGAAGAAAATTGTTCGCGGGAGGAAAGAGGAGAACGAAGACGAACTATCGCCGCTCTAGCCCAGCAAGGTTGAAGATCGCGGAGCGAAAAATGTTCCGTTCTACGGCCTACGCCCGAAAAGACGGTTTTCGGACCTTTCTGCTTGGCGATATTCAGATCGCAGGGCGAATTTGCTTCCGGTTTATCCATGACTCAGAGCAGTCACGACAACTTCCATAGAAGCCGACTTCTTACTAATCTACGGAGTCTCGTTCCAATTACTCCCGTGAGGTGACTATCCAGAGGTCATCTCCTGGCGGCTCCGCCCAGGCGGCCGATTCCAAACATGAGACATGGTGCGGAGGGACAATCAGAGAACGAGGAGTGTGTCCTTGTGAGTTTAGGATACGACGGGAGCCAATCATGCTCGGGACCGCGCAATCACTAGTGTGATGTCATCCTGCTGTTCGCTTCCTCCACCGAATTGCTGGACTGCCGCAACCACAGCCTGGAGCAACGGCCCCACTGTGAGGTGTGCGTGACTTTTGAGGGTGTCAAGCAAATGGGACTCGCCAAACTCTTTCCCTTCCACATTCGTGGCTTCGGTGACGCCATCGGTATAGAGCACCAGCGTGTCACCGGGAGCAAGCTGCACCTCGGCAATCTCGCACTGCCAGGCTTCAAACAATCCCATCACTGTGCATGTGGAATTCAGCCACTCCACTTGCGGTGGCTTCGAAGCTTGATCCTGGGAGCAGGCGCGCAGCACGGCGGGGGGAAGATGTCCGCAATTCGCATAGCGAAGCCTGCGGGTTGAGTCGTCGTAATCCGCAAAGAAGAGGGTCGCGTAACTTGCATCGTCGGTACTCTCGTAGAACAAGCGGTTGACCGAAGTGAGCAGTCGCGGTAGGTCGTCGACCGCGATGGCGTATTGACTGCGCAAGTTGGCTTGCAGATTGGCCATTAGCAGGGCGCCAGACACCCCTTTGCCCGCAATGTCCGCCAGTACCAGCGCCAGGCGGCCGGGGCGAAGCTCAAGAAAGTCGTAGTAGTCCCCGCCCACCGTCCGAGCCTGGATGCAGCAGCCTGTGTACTCAAGCGTCTTCATCATCGGCAGCTTTTGTGGAAAAAGCCTTGCCTGAACCCGCCGGGCAAATTCCATTTCCTGAGAGGTGCGGCGATCGGCCTCTATTCGTTCCGCTATCTTTTCCGCGAGACGTATGTTCTCCAACGCGATGCCCGCTTGGGCAGCCACCGAATCGAGCAACTGCTTGTCTTCACCGGAATAGGGTTCCTCGGAAAGCCGCTGCCCAAGAACGAGCATGCCAATGAGGTTGTTTTCACGGCCGAGGATCGGCACCAGGCATTCCGGCGCGAGTGGTGCCAGTGCTTTTAACTCCTGGGCGCTCGCGGAATCGGATGGCGACACTTCCCACGGTTTCCCGCGGCGCGTAAGGTCGGTGAGAACGGGTGCGTTCGTGGCGAGCGTTTCGAGCGTGGCGGGGAGCGTTTCGGACACTGCGGCCAACCGACCATTGCCTGATTCGAGGTAACATGCGAGGGTTTTCGGGTGTAGAGCCTCGCTCACTTGGTGCTCCAGGAGAATAGCCAGCTGCCGGCGGTCGCTCACCGTCCGCGTTTTCTCCGCGAGGTCGTGCAAAATGATACGAGAGTCATAAGCGCTACGAAAGAAAGCCCGGTCGATGCGCACAGTCCCCCGCTTGACCAAGGGCGCCGAGGTCCAGACCAGAACAATTCCGAAGACCGCGCTCAAAGCCATCCCTGTATTCGTATCCGCACGGACGACTCGCGAGAAAACACGAGTGAAGAGCGAGATGGCAGAACCGGCAACCACGAACATCAGAACGACAAAGCCTCTTTGCACGAGAACATACCGCACACTGCGTCGCAGCAACACCGGAATTTCCATCACGCGGTGCTTCACCACCGCATAAGCGAACGACAGTGGATAGAGAAATACCACCAGCACCAGCACCGTATCCACCCAGAAAGAGGGTTGATAGTCGGTGAAATCTATTGCCATGCGTTCGAGCACGATCGGCATGACGCCGGCGACGGTGCCCCACAGAATCACGCGTGATTTGCGACGCGCCTCTCGAGGAACGGCGGCCATGAATGAGTTCTGCGCCAGCGAGATCATGCCCAGGACAAGTAAGTCGTAGTTCAAGCCGGCGTCGATGAGATCAGCGTTGCGCCTGCCGACCAGAGTGGCTATCACTCCCGGAAGATGTGGTTGTCCAGTCTGCAAACCGGGAAGGACAATACAGGCCCCGAACATTAGCCCCGCCCATTTCAACCACGGGAGGCGCCTATCCAGGGGCGATTGCCGCGGAAACACCGCGAAAAAAAGGTAAAAGAGCGGACACAGCATTCCCGAAAACACCGCACGAAAAGCAAATGCAAAGGCGCGGGGCGGGGGAGAGATGGCCAAAGGGTTGAAAAAATCCGGAGCTGCGGCAAAGGCGCAGAACAGCAATGCCAGAAGCCATGCATTCGGCTCCTCCAGCCTCAAGAAAAGGACGGCGAATCCCACCAGAAGAAAAGGAATGGGAAATAATCCCTTGATCTGCAGCGCGGAGGATCTGGCAATGCTGTCGGACTCGCCGGGCCGGGCAGCTCGAAAGACGCCATGCAGAGTCAGTGCCGCGGGCTCACCGGCGCGTTGTACCGTAAATTCCACCGGGTCGCCGGGCCGGCCACGGAGATAGGCTTCGTTGGACGCAAGGTCGGTGTCGAGCCCTCGCCCATTCACGCCAACGATGCGGTCGCCGACGCGCAGGCCTGCGCGTTCCGCGGGGCTTCCTGCCGTCACATCTTCGACTGCCTGCGAGTGTGTTCTCTCGTCATACCGAGAGTTGTGGTGGTTATTGAAGCCGAGCTCCACCACTGGGCCGGGGCGACGCACAGCGTACATCCAAAGGGAACCGTAAGTGATCGCAACCACGGCAAAAAGTGTTGCCACAGTTGCAAGGATCGGTTTTCGGAGTGACGAGCGCCCAGACATGATTTTAGTTTTCCGCATCGCGCGGACTCTTCCGGGCGAATCCTATGCTCTGTTTCCCGATGCCGTCAAGAACCACACCGCTGAGGTAGAGGGTCAACTGACCCACTACCACCGCTGACATTCAATCTAACCAGCTTGCCCCGGCGGTAAGGTTCACAGATAGAGGCTCCCCAATCACCTAAAGCACTTCATCGAACAGTCGGATACACGTGGAAATGGACCCGACTTCGCCGCCACCCAGGGCCGCATGTCGGGATTGTTCCCGAATCGCGGGCAAGTCCGAAGTTATCGCTGGTCGGTCGAATTAGTACCGAGAAACGCTTGTGATCATTAACAGGCAACCTGGCGAATTGTCGGTAGCTCGGTAATTATCCAGAAACGGGCTTCCCAGGGAGCGGCGTGTTGGTGAAAGTCAAGTCGCGTTCGCCGAATGATGGGTTTGTGATCGCATTGCATTCGCCAAGTGGGTTCGTCGAAACCGGACTGCCCGTGTGCCCTCTGGAGAAAATGGCCCCCAAGCCTGTACTGGGAGTTCAGCGGGGCACTTTCTCCAGTCCGGTTTCAGAGCGGGAATCGCAGAATTGCGGCATTTTCAAGCGCAGAGATGCTCGGTACTGATTCGGCTCCGAATGTGTCGGATCTTAATCAGTGTGGCTGAATACACTTGGTCACGCCATATCAGCCTTCATAGGGTCGAAAATAGCGTTCTGCGCAATTTTCACAATCTACGGATAATCGAAAATAGCACGATTGGCTATCTGCATGGGCGAATGCGTCGCGAGTGGTTTCGTAACACTTAGCAGCGGCGAGGAAAGTGTTGAAGGTGGCGACTTTCACCAAGTCACTTTCCGCGGTTCATCTTCTCTGCCACGTGGTTTCTAGCTGCGACGAAGGCTTCGATACCCACCCGGCGAGTCGTTGCCCAAAAGCCCCTGCAAGCCTACGAATAGATCCCAGGCGCCTCATGTCCAAGCTTCTGCACGTACTCGACGTATGACCCGGGATAAACAGTGGGATGGCGGTCCGTGCCGCTCTCACCGCCCAGTTCCAGCACGCGTGAGCCTAGACCGCGAAGGAACATGCGGTCATGCGATACGAAGATCATGGTGCCTTCAAAATCCTTCAGGGCGTCCACCAGCATCTCCTTGGTCGCAAGATCCAGGTGATTTGTAGGTTCGTCGAGCACCAGGAAGTTCGGCGGGTTGTAGAGCATGCGTGCAATTGCCAGCCGCGACTTTTCCCCGCCGGAGAGTGCGCGGATCTTCTTATCCACGTCTTCGCCGGAGAACTGGAATGCTCCCGCCAGGTTCCGCAACGACCCGAGACCGTCTTGGGGAAAATCTTGTTGCAGCTGTTCGATGACGGTGAGATCGGAATTGAGCACGTCGAGCGATTGTTGCGCGAAGTAGCCCATATACAGGCTTGCGCCGAGCCGCACGCTGCCGGCATCTGGAGCACTGGCTCCGGCAATCATCTTGAGCAGTGTGGTCTTGCCCGCGCCGTTTCTCCCCATGACGGCCCAGCGTTCTCCGCGGCGGATGGTGAGATTGAACCCTTCATAAATCACACGCGGGCCGTAACTCTTGTGCAGATTCTCAAGGACGGCCACCTGTTCGCCGGATCGGGGAGGGAGACGAAACTCAAACTTCACCACCAGGCGTTTCTTCGGCAACTCGATCTTTTCGATCTTATCCAAGGCCTTGATCCGGCTCTGCACTTGGGCCGCTTTGGCGGCGTGCGTCCTGAAACGATCGATGAAGCGTTGTTCTTTCGCAAGCATGGACTGCTGCCGGGCAAATGCTGCCTGCTGATTGCTCTCTCGCACCGCCCTTTCGCGCTCGTAGAAGTCGTAGTCACCCGAGTAGGTGATGATTTCGCCGCCATCGATCTCAGCAATCTTTGAGACCAGACGATTCATGAACTCGCGGTCGTGCGAGGTCATGAGCAGCGCGCCAGGAAATGACTTGAGAAACTGCTCCAGCCAGATGATGGATTCGATGTCGAGGTGGTTCGTCGGTTCGTCCATCAGCAATACATCCGGCATTCCGAGCAGGACCCGTGCCAGCGCAACCCGCATTTTCCATCCGCCGGAGAGAGCGCCCACGTCGCCGTCAATCTGATCGTCTTTAAATCCCAGACCGTGCAGCACTTCACGGGCTTGCGACTCGAGCGCGTAACCGCCTAAATGCTCGTACTCCTCCTGAACGTGACCGAAGCGCTCAAGGATTCGGTCCATGTCATCAGCCTTGTCAGGGTCGGACATTTCCCGCTGCAAGGCTTCGAGCTCGTGGTGTAGATCGCCGACGCGTCCGCTCCCTGCGATCGCTTCATCCAGGACCGAACGGCCCTGCATTTCCTCGACGTCCTGGCG
>Ga0070765_100000045_pt1 | contig 90108 bp, 80 predicted proteins | sample HubBroMetageWFT5_FD_71516 | JGI IMG/M metagenome (GOLD analysis project Ga0070765, IMG submission 71516) | Warmed and freeze-thawed soil microbial communities from the Hubbard Brook experimental Forest, New Hampshire - Hubbard Brook CCASE Soil... | ecosystem: Environmental > Terrestrial > Soil...
GAAACCACGCCGTCCTTCGCCATGCCCACGGCGCGGTCATAGGCGCGCTTCAGCAGCGGCACGTCCGGTCCTTCCGCGTCCACCTTGGAGCGTTCGTAGTCCGCCTGCGAGCTGTTCAGGTTCGCTTCGGCCGCATCCAAAGCCGCACGCGACTGCGCCACCTGCGCCTCGATCTCCACCTTGTCGAGTTGCGCCAGCAACTGCCCCTTCTTCACGCGATCGCCGTAGTCCACCAGCAGCTTCTTCACGATGCCGCTGGCCTTGGACTTCACCTCGACCTTGGTGATCGGCGTCACCTTGCCCGTCGCCACCACGCTCTTGGCCAGGTCGCCCTTTTCCACCTTCGCCAGCTTCGACGGATCAATCTTGGTGCCGCCACGCGTCGCCGCGAACACTCCGACCGCTATCAGCAGGACAATCCCCACCCCAATGCCGCCCCAGATAAACAGTCTGCGCCGCTTCTTCTTATTATTTCCGTTTCCGTTCACAACCGCCTCCTAAAGCATGCTGGAAATAGAGCCGTCCTGCACTCTCATTAGTTTGTACGAAGCCGGAGTTGCCTTTGTTCCAGAGATTTCGAGCCGTGCCAGAACGTCCGAAGCGGCGTAAGCGACTAGCCACCTGCCAGTTAGACCGTCCCCACAGAAAAAAGGTAGCTTTACGAGAGCGAAATTTTTCCAGCCTTCCCACCAGAAGATGATTCTTTAGCCAAATCCAGCTCAGGAACGAACTGACCCTTCCAGTTTCCCCACGCACTCCTGGCGAAGTCCTCCCAGCCCCTTTGGAATGCTAGAATTACCTGATCAGACTTGCCCCTCAATGATCGCCTTTGTGCTGCTCCGCGTGCTCTTGATCCTTCTCCTGGTGGCGGCAAATGCGTTTTTTGCGGCTGCCGAGTTTGCCCTGATCAGCGTCCGCGACACCCGCATCCAGCAGCTCATCCAATCCGGCCGCACCGGCGCCCGCAACGTCCAGCGCCTCCACCAGCATCTCGACGAAGTCGTCAACGGAGTGCAACTGGGCATCACCATGGTCAGCCTGACCCTGGGCTGGATCGGCGAACCCATGGTCGCCCGCCTGGTCGAAGCTCTCCGCTTCGTCCACGAGGTTCCGCACGCGGCGGTCTATGCCCACGGCATCGCCATCGTGATTGCCTTTAGCCTGATCACCTACCTGCACGTGCTGCTCGGCGAACTCGTCCCCAAGACCCTGGCCCTGCAGCGCGCCGAACAGATCGCCCTCGCCGTAGCCGCTCCCATGGAGGCGTTCCTAACCCTCACCCGCCCCGTGCTGTTTTTCATGCGCCGCTCCGGCGGCCTGGTGCTGCGCCTGTTCGGCGCCCGCGACGCCCGCCGCGGCGGCGCCGTCCACTCCCCCGACGAACTCAAGCTCATCGTCACCGCCAGCCGCCAGTTCGGCCAGATCCCCGAGTCGCAGGAAGAAATGATCCACAACGCCATCGAACTCGACAGCATCACCGTCCGAGAAGTCATGGTCGCCCGCCCTGACATATTCTCCATCCCCTCCGACCTCACCCTCGACGAAGCCCTCAACCGCGTAGTCGAAGGCCAGCACTCCCGCATCCCGGTCTACGACCCGCAACGCGGCCCCGAGCACATCGTTGGCGTCCTTTATTACAAGGAGTTGGTCCGCTGGGTGCGGCTGAAGCTCGTCAATCTTGGCCAGCCTTTGGCCTTGCGCATCGCCCGCACCCAGATCGGCCAGATCATGCATGATGTTCTGGTTGTTCCGGAAACCAAAGTCCTGGCAGAGTTGCTGTCCGAATTCAAACTGCGCCGCCGTCACCTCGCGGTTGTGGTCGATGAGTTCGGTTCCACCGCGGGCGTAATCACAGTCGAAGACATTCTGGAGCAGTTGGTCGGCGACATCGAAGATGAGTTCGACGTTTCCCCGCCCGAGCCAACCTTGGCGGACGAGTCCGTTCTCGTCCTGGAGGGCGCGGTAAATATCCGCGACCTCGAGACCCAGCACGCCCTGCTCCTGCCCCGTGACGCCGGCTTCGAAACTCTAGCCGGATTCGTCCTGGCCCGCCTGCAGCGAATCCCGTACCTGGGCGAATCCTTCGATTATGAAAGCCATCGCTACACCGTCGAAGAGATGGAAGGTCATCGCATCGCCAAAGTGAAGATCGAGAAAGTAGAAGGGATCGAGGGCAAAGAGAGTCAGCAAATCAGGCGGGAGGTTGAAAGCTGAGGGTGTTGTATTGTGCGGGGACAGCCGCCCTCGGCTGTCCATTCGAGCGCAGCTCGACGGTTTTCCTTCGAACGTAACGATTGCTGTACCTTAGCAAAGAATTGTCATCAGCTAAGAATTGTCATCCCGACCGGAGCATCTCATTCCCGAAGGGAATGAGATGCGGAGTGGAGGGACCTGCTGTACAAGCCACTGACCACGAGCCACTGATCACAAGCCACTGACCACTACCCAACCCATGCCGAAAGCGCTCCTCCAACGCGTCCTCTACACTCTCCCAGTAATCTGGCTGGTAGTAAGCCTCGTCTTCCTGCTAATCCACCTGGTCCCCGGAGACCCCATCCAGCAAATGCTGGGCGAAGGCGCCCCACCGGCCGACATTCAAGCCACCCGCCACGCCTACGGCCTCGATGCCCCGCTAGGCGAGCAATACCTCCACTACTGGAAAGGCGTCCTCCACGGAGATCTAGGCCCCTCGTTCCGCTACAACCAGAGCGTGACGCACCTCCTGACCCAGCGCTACCCCTACACGCTGCAATTGACGCTGGCATCGCTCTTCGTGGCCATCATCCTGTCGATCCCCGCCGGCGTCCGCTCCGCACAGCGCCGCAACCGCTGGGACGATCGCCTCCTAAGCGTAGTCAGCCTCTTCGGCCTGTCATTCCCCAACTTCGCCCTGGGTCCAATCCTGATTCTTCTTTTCGCCATTAAGCTGGGATGGCTCCCCGTCTCCGGCGCCGGCTCCTTCGCCAACATAATCCTCCCCGCCATTACCATGGGCGGAGCGCTAGCCGCCATCCTCACCCGCATGGTCCGCACGTCGATGCTGGAAGAGCTAAGCCAGGACTACATCCGCACCGCCCGCGCCAAAGGCCTGCCTGAGCGCACGGTAGTTTATCGACACGCCCTGCGCAACGCCATGATCCCCATCATCACGGTGCTAGGCCTGCAATTCGGCGCGCTATTAGCAGGCGCAATCGTGACCGAAACCATCTTCTCCTGGCCCGGCATTGGCCGCCTCACCATCCAAGCCATCTCCAACCGCGACTATTATCTGGTCCAAGGCTGCATCCTCGCCATCGGCTTAACCTACGTAGCCGTAAACTTTCTGACAGATGTGCTGTACTCGGTAGCGAACCCGAGGATCAGACAGTGAGGAATCTTAGAGTGCCGCGAAGCTGCGCCGACGAGGGAAAGCTTTCTCCGCGTCTGGTATTCTTCCAAGGCGTCCAAATAGGGAGGCTTGAGTGGTTCACCTAATCACGCATGACCTCAAATCACCCAACAATACCTCCGAGGACTACACGAGGGTCATCGACGGACTAAAATCAACTTACAAAACCTGGTGCCACGTGGAGAAGTCCGTATGGATTGTCTCCACCGAGCAGGAGGCCTCAGCAGTCAGAGACGCTATCAAGCAGCTCCTGTACCCCACCGACATCCTTCTCGTGGCCCGGCTGTCCGGTAATTGGGCGAGCTTCAATTTGTCGGCCGATCGAGCCAATTGGCTGAAAGGGCAAGGGCAGCAATTCTAGCTTCGCTCGTGCTTGTCGCGCTCTTCGCGACAGGGTGGGGATTTTGACTTTGAGAGCGGCCAAAGGAACCCTTGACGCGTATATACCAATATCCTAGTATGTATATACGAAGAAATGAGGGAGAGACCATGGCCGTAACCATGACATCGATCCGCTTGGACACCAAATTGGCAGACGAGGCGGTAAAAGTCCTCGGCGCGAAATCCCGCACAGATGCCGTTCACATCGCCCTGCGCGAGATCGTCGCGCTGAAGCGCTTCAAAGCCTTGATGAAGAAGTACGAAGATAAGGCTTCGTTCGAAGGGTACATTGATTGACCTGGTCATTTTCGACTCGTCGGTCATCATCGACGACCTCCGGTCGCCACGCCTTCGGGAGAGACTCCAGTCGGTCATCGGTGCCATCCGAACCTCGTCTGTGGTTCTCGCGGAGTTAGGGCGGGGCGCAGCCAAGCCTTCGGATCGGGAGTTTCTCAAGGCTTTGGCGAGGAGACACCCAATCCTGACTCCGACCGAAAAAAACTGGCTGGAATCGGGTGAGATACTGGCTAGCATGCGAGCCGATCAAGGCTTCGCCCCCGCCAAATTGCGTGACCTGCACTTCGATGTTCTAATTGCTCTCACCGCTCGTTCCTACGGCGCCCGCCTTATCACAACCAATCGGACAGACTTCGAGCTAATCAATCGATATCGCGAACTCAAGTTGGAAGTGTGGTGACGTCTGGGCTTTCCACAGCCCCCCTGTGACATCTAACCTTGCCATCCACTCGTAATTAGCCCATCATGGTCGAGGCGAAGGCAGTACGGGCCGCCGGGAGAAGAAGGGACGTAAGTCCCGTGTTCTCAAGATTTTGACCTCTAAGCTCTTTGCCATCAAGATTTTGCAGACACTTTTTGCAAACCCCGCGCCCAGCAGGATTTTCAAAGGGTAGGGGGGAGGGGGGTATACCCTCTGCGAGCGGGATTCGCCCTCCACCGCGGTGCCTCGCTAACAGACGACAGCAGAATTATTACGAGTAGAAATTCACAGCCTAACTTGTCCACCGCCGCCATCTCGTTCCGTCGCTCGGTAGCCGCAAACGCACGCCGCAATCCGCTCGCGGCAACAGGCGCGGTGTTGGTCGTAGTTTTCGTAGTATTCGCCCTGTTCGCTCCCTCGATCGCACCCCAGGATCCCGCCGCCATCAATCTCCCCGCGCGCCTCGAGGCTCCATCGCACGCTCACTGGTTCGGCACCGACGAACTCGGCCGCGACATTCTCTCGCGCATCATCTACGGTGCGCGCATCTCGATGCTGGTCGGAAGCAGCGTCGTCGTCACCTCGCTCACGCTCGGCCTTATCATCGGTTCCATTGCTGGATACTACGGCGGAGGCATCGACCGCTTCGTCAACGTCGTCCTGATGAATGCGTTCCTCTCGTTCCCCGGAATCCTGCTTGCCATTGCCTTCGTTGCCTTCCGCGGCCCCGGCATCTTCAATCTTGTTCTCGCGCTCTCCCTCGCGGGATGGGTCGGCTATGCGCGCTTGGTCCGCGGGCAAGTGCTCGCCGCGCGCGAGCGTGAATTCGTCGAAGCCGCCCGCGCCCTCGGCGCCAGCGACCTCCGCATCATCGTCCGCCACATTCTGCCCAACATCATTCAGCCTGTAATCGTGCAGGCCGCGATCGGTATGGCCGGAGCCATTCTCGCCGAAGCCACCATGAGCTTTCTCGGACTCGGCGTGCCGCCGCCGACGGCAAGCTGGGGAGCCATGCTTAACGACGGCCGCGCTCACTTGTTCGACGCTCCGCACCTCGTGCTCTTCCCCGCGATCGCCGTGATGCTGGCCGTGTTGTCGTTCAACTTCATCGGTGACGCCTTGCGCGACTATCTCGACCCGAGATCGCGAATTGAGGCGGGGATATAACCGCCTCGAAAAGGCGTCTACAGTAAATACTCTAAGTAAACTCGGATCGTTCCGTAGTCTCCTCGTCGATGCTCGGCGTTGCTACAAAAACTTTTGAAGCGCATGCTGTTGATTCATCGAACATTAAAGTTTTCAACGCTTCCCGCGCACCATTTGGCGCAACATTTCTTTACACACTGTGTTTTCTTCTTCGTGCCACGACGTCCTAAATTCACACCAATTCGCAGGAGGAAGAATTCTTATGAAGAACCAAAGCAAGTTCATACTTTTGAGTGCAGCGCTCGCAGTCTTTACCCTGCCAGTTGTGGCGCAGAGTACCGACGCATCGGCCAACGGGCAAGTTACCGGACAAACCATTCAGGAGCGTAAGGACAACCAGCAGGACCGCATCGCCAACGGTGTGATGACCGGCCAACTCACCGCCGCAGAAACGTCCAATCTGGAGAAGAAAGAATCCGAACTCAACCACGAAGAGAACGACATGCGCAAGCAGGACGATGGTCGTCTGACTTCCGCCGACAAAGCTGCGCTCACCCAGCAGCAGAACCAGCTTTCCAAGGATATCTACCAGGACAAGCACAACTCGGCCACGCAAAACACCGGGAAAGATCCGGTCGACGAGCGAGCCCAGAGCCAGCAGGAGCGAATTGCCCATGGCATCAAAAGCGGGCAGTTAACCGCCGGCGAGGCTGCGCACCTGGAGAATAACGAAGCGAAGATCAACAACGAAGTGAAGAATGACCGCGCGGCGAACGGTGGCAAGCTGACCGCCCAGGAAAAGGCGCAGGTGAACCGCCAGCAGAACCGCGAGTCCCACCAGATTTACAACGCAAGGCACAACGGCCGAGTGCGTTAGACCTTTTGTAGACCGAGGAGGTTAATAACGCCCCCGGGTCATCCGGGGGCGTTTTTCTTTGCCCACCATCCGGCGTGTGCCAATGCCCATTTGTAAGCCCCTCAAAACACGCCGGATTCACTTCTTGACAAACATCGCAGATTGCAATATACATATGTCGATCTGGGATATGAAGCTGGGAGAGAAAATTCGCTACCTGCGGGAGGTGGAAGGCTCGATGCGCGGCCTGGGCCGTCCCATGACTCAGCAAGTGATGGTGAAGGCCATTCGGCAGGAACTGCGCAAGAGCATCAGCCAGTCGTACCTGTCGCAGATCGAAAGCGGAGCGCGCCCGCACATGACGCAGTCATCGCGGGCGCTGCTGGCGAAGTTTTTCAAGGTGCATCCCGGTTTTCTGGTGGATGACCCTGAGGGGTATCACACGGAATTGACCTCAGACCTGCGTACGACCGAAGGCCAGCTTGACGTTTGGCTGCTGCAGGGGTCGGAGAAATTCGTGGGCGACGCGGAAGTGAGCGACGTCCTGATTAAGGCGGCACGCGAGAAAGACACAAGACGCTGCCTGCTGCTACTGGGAGCGATTCTCGACACGCCGGGCCTGGCGGAGCGCCTGCTGGAAGCGCTGAGGCCGGAGTTGATGGCCGGCGGAAATCATCGCCGGCAGGATCGCGGACGCACCGCGAGTGCAGAAGGGAGGAGAATCCGATGACCTACTCCATGACCTGGGCGAACTTCTACCTGATCTGTTTCGCGGTGGGCTTCTGTTTCAGTTTCCTTTCGTTTCTGTTCGGAGGGGCACGCACGGGCCGGCTGCATCTGCCGCATTTTCATGGGCACGCCGGCGTTCCGGCGCATGGGCCGGCTGCCATTGGTCACGCGCCGGCCGCAGGGGATTCGAGCGCGGCAGCAGGACGCGGACAGGTGCACCACTCGGGCGGAGTCTCGCCGTTCAACCTGGTTACGCTGACGGCGTTCCTGGCCTGGTTTGGTGGCACGGGATATCTGCTCACGCGTTATTCCGGCCTGTGGGTTGGCTTTGGATTGCTGGCGTCAGTGACTAGCGGATTGGTTGGAGGATGCATCGTGTTCCTGTTCCTGAGCAGAGTGCTGATCTCGGAGGAAGAGAACATGGACGCCGCGGACTACGAAATGGTGGGAGTGCTGGGCCGAGTTTCCAGCTCCATTCGCGAAGGTGGGACGGGCGAAATGGTTTACACGCAAATGGGAACACGGCGGGTCTGCGGTACAAGAAGCGACGACGGGAGCGCCATCGCCAAGGGAACGGAAGTGGTAGTCACGCGTTATGAAAAGGGGATTGCTTATGTGCGGCTGTGGAGTGAGATGGCGGGGGATGAATAGGAGGCGCTAGAAGCCGCGCCCTTTCAACGCGTCGTTACATTTGATTCTTCAGGACTGCATTTGTAGTAAGGAGGCGTTATGCCAGAGATGTCACGGATGGTAGAGATTTGGGTCTTCGTTGGGCTGGGAGTGATGGTCATCCTGTTCCTGATGAGCGGAATGGCCAGGCTCTATCGTAAAGCGGGGCCGCACGAGGCACTCATCGTGTATGGCCTGGGCGGGACGCGGGTGATACAGGGACACGGCACGCTGGTGCTTCCCATGGTGCAGGTCTGCAAAGATCTGTCGCTCGAACTGATGTCGTTCGACGTGGCGCCGCAGCAGGATCTTTACACCAAACAAGGCGTTGCGGTGACGGTCGAAGCGGTGGCGCAAATCAAGGTGAAGTCCGACCGGGAGTCTGTGCTGACGGCTGCCGAGCAGTTCCTCACCAAGAGCGATCAGGAGCGGGAAGGCTTGATTCGACTGGTGATGGAAGGCCATTTGCGCGGCATCATCGGGCAACTTACGGTGGAAGAAATCGTGAAGCAACCGGAAATGGTTTCCGACCGCATGCGGGGCACCTGCGCCGAGGACATGAACAAGATGGGGCTGGAGGTGATCTCGTTCACCATCAAAGAAGTTCGCGATAAAAACGAGTACATCACGAACATGGGGAAGCCGGACGTGGCACGCATCAAGCGCGATGCCGATGTGGCTACGGCGGAAGCCGATCGGGATACGGCGATCAAGCGCGCGCTGGCGCAGCGGGAATCGGCGGTGGCCAAGGCGCAGGCGGACCAGGAGCGGGTGTTGGCGGAAACGCTGTCATTGGCGAAGCAGGCGGAATCGCAGCGCGACCTCGAAGTGAAGCGCGCGCAATTCCTCGAAGTCACCAAGCGGCAGCAGGCGCAAGCCGATAAGGCGTATGACATCCAGACCAACATCATGCAGCAGCAGGTTGTGGCTGAGCAGGTGAAGGTGCAGCAGATCGAGAAAGAGCAGCAGGTCAAGGTGCAGGAGGCGGAAATCAACCGCCGCGAGAAAGAACTGATCGCAACCGTGCTGAAGCCGGCCGAAGTTGATCGGCAGCGGATCGAGACTCTGGCGGCGGCCGAAAAGCAGCGCCTGATCGCGGAGGCCGAAGGGCACGCTTCGTCGATTCGCGCGCAAGGCGAGGCCGAATCCGAAATCATTTTCAAAAAAGGCGAAGCCGAGGCCAAAGCCATGAACGTGAAGGCGGAGGCTTATCAGGAGTACAACCAGGCGGCGGTGATCGACCGGCTGTTCGCCACTATGCCGGAGATTGTGAGGGCGCTGGCCAGTCCGCTGGCGAACGTTGACAAGATCACAATCGTGTCCACGGGAAACGGGGATGCTTCCGGGATGAACAAAATCACGGGAGACATCGCCAAGATGGCGGCGCAGGTGCCGGCGTTATTCGAGACGCTTTCGGGCATGCCGCTGGCGGAACTGCTGGGCAAAGTGCGGCAACTCGGCGACAAGACGCCGAAGGCGCCAGTGGTTGACGCGACGAAGTAATCGCTGGAGGGACGGGCTTCGGTTCGTCCCTCTTATTTCCTCTTGGGCGCTTTCAGGAGCAAGGAGATGGCGAACAAATCGAAGCACACCGGGTTGGGCATCGCGCTGGGAGCGGCGCTGGGCGCGGTGGCCGGAGTTCTGGCCGGGCATATTGCGATCTGGCTGGGAATCGGGATTGTGATTGGAATGGCGCTGGGCGCATCGTTCCGGCGCTCGGAAAAGGAGTGTCCGGAGTGCGCAGCGATGCACCAGAAGCATGAAGTGAGAAAGCAGTTGGAGAGCTAGAAAGGGCGAGTCTGTGGCAGAAACGCCTTGCGGAGTCGAAGGCGCCGTTGACAGGCTAGGGGGCCTTCGACTCCGCGTCTGGCTCGCTTCGCGCACCAGACGCTCCGCTCAGGATGACAGTTCGGATAGAGGTGCAAGCTACGAGGTAGAAGCTAGAAGCTGAGAAAAGGAGTCCACCATGGCATTACTAGAGCGTGTTTCCACATTAGTCCGAGCCAACCTCAACGACCTGATTGATAAGGCCGAGGAGCCGGAAAAGATGATCAAGCAAGTGATTCTCGACATGCAGAACCAGTTGCTGCAGGTGAAGACGCAGGTGGCGATCGCCATCGCCGACCAGCACCTGCTGGAAAAGAAGCAGAAAGAAAACGAAGACAAAGTGGCCGAGTGGATGCGCAAGGCTGAACTGTCGGTCGACAAGAAACAGGATGACCTGGCGCGCGCTTCACTACAGCGGGTGGAAAGCTATCGCGAGATGAGCGAGAGCTTCACGCAGCAGGTGGCTGACCAGAAAGCGCAGGTGGAGAACTTGAAATCCGCGCTGCGCAAGCTGGAGCAGAAGTTGACCGAAGCGCAGGGCAAGGCCGACCTGCTGATCGCGCAACATCGCCGTGCCCGCGCCGTGGGCAAAGCCAGCGACGCACGCCTGGCCATGGGCGACGGTTCGAAAGCCGCGGCGTTCGACCGCATGAAGCGCAAGGTGGCGCATTCCGAGGCGGTGAGCGAAGCCAAGTCGGAGATTGCCGGAGACAATATGGAAGACCGGCTGGCCGCGCTGGAGAAAGAGGATCGCATTGAGCAGTTGCTGGCGGAGTTGAAGACGAGGCGCGGAGCGTGAGACACGCCGGACGAGCGAGAGACCGTGCTTTGGAAAATTGAGTTTTGGCTAGGGTCCCGGAACTGAGATTTAGAGTCGAGAAAAGTAAGGCAAGGACACGCTCCGCTCAGGATGACAGGGAGGAAAGACACGTTGGCTGATGATCACTATGGAAAAAGCTAATCGAGCGCGGGCCATCGGCATGGTGATTGGTATCGTCGTGCTGGTGCTGGCCGTATTGTGGAGGCGGCTTTCGCGGTGAGGGGGCGGCTCGGAGTCTGGTGAAGGCTGGCGCGCCGGCCGCGCGGGGCGGGCGTCCAAGCCGACCTGGAATATCGTGTCCGGCTTGCATCCATTGACTGGCCAGCCTGCATCTCTGTAATCTTGGAGCAGAAATCCTGCGTTAGAATCTTTGCGTTTAAATCTTGGATCGGATTCCGGGCTGAAGGAAAATTCATGAAAGAAGTTGCAATCCTACTGCTGTTCGCGCTGCTACTCAATGGCTGTGGCAGCAGCACGCCGACGGTTCAGTCGACGGCCGGCGGGACCTGGGAGGCACAGTTGCTCGGGGGAAGCGGAGATGTGACCGCCCCCAGCTTTGTCACCGTGTTTACGGTGAACAGCAATAATTCGCTGAACATTTCGAGCTTTGAATTCCTTACCCACAACAACACAAGTTGTTTCCCCATTAACGGAGGAACCGTGAGCGGTCAAGTAGTCTTGACCATCAATACAAACGACACCGTGAGCGGCCCCTTTACGTTCACGGTGCAGTCGAACGGGAACACCCTTACGCTCGACGGAACCGTGACCGGAACAGCGGTCGTTGGATCGAATAATTCGGCTACGCTTACGGGCGCCACGATGACTGGGAGTTGGGGCGTGACCGGCGGGACGGGTTGCAACGATACGGGCGGAAGTTTCACGATGAGCCAGACAACGACCACCTGAACTTAGAACCAGTCGCTGCGGTAGGCAACCCACCATGCAATGAAGACGATGGGAACAGTAGCGGCCAGGCCCCACCAAATCGGCAGCAGAAAATCCGCCAGCAGGCCGAGAAGCGTGAAGACCGTCCAGAAGATTTTCCGTTCCATGGAGTGATTGTAGGCCTGTGGGCCCCAGGGCGCAGCCAGGCTGCGGCACCAAAGCCGCACTTTCGTCACGTCCGTGCTCTGCTATAGAGTGGGAGCCATGAAGCGCTTGCTGCAACAGATTGCGGAGGCAGTGGAAGCCCGCCTGCAAGGGGACGGGAATGTCGAGATTGGCGGCGTGGCCAGCATTGGATCCGCTTCCCCGGGCGATTTAGTGTTTGTGGAAGAAGAAAAGTATTTGCAGCGGGCGCTGCAGTCTGGTGCAGGGGCGGTGGTGGCGGGAGAGTTTGCCGCGGGGGCATCCGGCAAACCGCTGTTGATCAGCCGGCATCCCAAGCTGGCTTTTGCGCGGGCCGCGCGCTTTCTGCGGGATGGAAATCGCGAGGGGCGCAGGGCCGGTGTGGACGCGAGCGCTGTGGTGCGTCCTTCGGCGCGCCTGGGTGCGAGCGTCGTGGTAGAGGAGCATGCGGTCGTTGGGGAAGGTGCGGAAATCGGCGAGAGCACATGGATCGGCGCGGGCTGCGCCGTTGGGCGAGGAGTAAAGATTGGGCGGGAGTGCGAGATTTATCCGCATGTGACAATTTATGCGGGGACAACGTTGGGCGATCGAGTGATTGTGCATGCGGGCGCAGTCCTGGGAAGCGATGGCTTCGGATATGTGCGTGACTCGGAGAGCGGGCGGTACGAGAAGTTTCCACAGGTGGGCAGGTTGGTGATTGAAGATGATGTGGAGATTGGCGCCAACACTACCATCGACCGCGGGGCGCTGGATGAAACGCGCATTGGACGGGGAACGAAGATCGACAACCTGGTGCACATCGGGCACAACTGCCGGCTGGGGCAGAATGTGGTGATCGCGGCGCAGACCGGGCTTTCCGGCAGCATTGTGATTGAGAATGACGTTGTGCTGGGAGGACAAGTGGGCATTGGCGAGCATGCGCGCATTGAAGAAGGAGTGATGCTGGGCGGGCAAGGCGGAGTGCTGCCTAATAAGGTGCTGCGCGGCAAAGGCGTGGCCTTCTGGGGAACTCCGGCGCAGCCAGTGCGGCAGTATCTGAAACAGTTGGCGGCGCTGGCGCGACTGGGGAAGAAGAAATAGACGTGGCGATCGTAGTGATTGGCGGGCATTCGCGGAGTGTGGGAAAGACCAGCGTGGTAGCCGGGCTGATTTCCGCGTTGCGGGAATACGACTGGACCGCCGTGAAAATTACGCAGTACGGACACGGAGTTTGCTCGGCTAATGGTGCGCCCTGCGACTGCGCGACGGCCGATCATGCTTGGGCAATTTCAGAGGAGAGGGATCGCGGAGGAGAGTCAGACACGTCTCGCTTTCTGGTGGCGGGAGCGGTGCGGGCGTTGTGGGTGCGCACCGAGCAGGGCAGGCTGGCGGAAGCTATGCCGGCTTTGCGGCAGCGGCTGGGCAATGGGAATGTGATGGTGGAATCGAACAGCGTGTTGAAATTTCTGCGGCCGGATTTGTATCTTACGGTGCTCGACCCAGACACGGAGGACTTCAAGACTTCGGCGCGCGAGTTTCTGGATCGCGCGGGTGCTGTGATACTTCACGAAAGTGCGAAAACCGGGAGATTGCGCTGGCAAGGAGTTTCATTGAAGCCCGTGGCCGAGCGGCCGGTGTTCCGAATCACGCCGCCGCCGTATGTGACACCGGAGATGGTCGAGTTCGTGAGGAGTTCCGTGGCGCTCGCAAGGAAAGCAGATTCCTCGCGGGCTGACGCCCGCTCGGAATGACAAAAGTAATGACGCCCGCTCGGAATGACGAGGGATCAGCCCGGCTCGGAATGACAGGTCTGGCTTTCAGCCCGGCTCCGATGAGAGGACTGTTTTGTTATCCTTGCCGGTGCGGCAAATTCATTACAGCGCCTGGTTGTTGGTCGCTCTCTCGTCACTGCTGCAGGTCCTGATTTTCCCTCTTGCCGGGTTGTACATTCTGTCGTGGGTCGCTTTTGCTCCGTTGATCGTCGCCCTCTTGCGCGCGCGGCCAGCGGGAGTGCTGGAGATGGATGGCTCGGTCAATCTTCAGGCTGCGACGCCGGGGCAGGCTTTTCTGCTGGCATACATTTCCGGAATCCTCTGGTATGCGGGGTCGTGTTACTGGATTTATAACACCATGCATGAACACGGCGGCCTCGGCGTGCCCGTGGCATTGCTTGCGCTCTTTCTATTCTCTCTTTATCTGGGGCTTTATCACGGCTTGTTCGGCTTGCTGTTGAGTTTGGCGGTTGGCCCGGGCCGTGACAACCGTCGCGCTTTGGCGGCGGCACCATTTCTGTGGGTCGCGGTGGAGTTGGCGCGGACGCGCATCACGGGCTTTCCGTGGAATCTGCTGGGCACGGCGCAGGTGGATAACATCTCGCTGAGCCGCATTACCACATGGACGGGAGTTTACGGCGTCTCGTTCGAGATCATCCTGGTGAATGTCGCGGTGGCGGCGGCGTTCGTGGTGCCCAGAAAAAAGCGCAGCATGTTGCTGATTGCGTCGTTGACGGCGGCTGCGGTGCTGCAGGCGGGCAGGCTGGTGGATGCTCCGGCGCTGCCGGCGGATCACGCGGCGCTGCTGGTGCAGCAGAACATTCCGGTGGATACAAACTGGACGCGCACTATTTACGAGCGCACACTTCGCGAATTGACTGATCTCAGCGTGAAGGCGGCGGGCTCCAGTTCATCCGCGGCACACAATTCGACGCCGAGCAAAGTCGACATGATCATCTGGCCAGAATCGCCTGCGCCCTTTTTTACGAGCGATCCTCTATTTCGCGACCCCGTAAGCCAGATGGCACGCGACGCGCAGAGCTGGGTAGTGACCGGCGCCATTGGAACCACACCCGCAACGCAGAGCGGCAAGTCAGGCTCTGAGGGCTTCAACTCGGCTGCGCTCATCAGTCCTTCTGGCGATTGGACGGCGCGTTACGACAAAGTGCACCTGGTGCCCTTTGGAGAATACTTACCGTTTCCGCGGCTATTCAAGTTTGCCGGAGGGCTGACCGAGGAAGTGGGAGAATTCGAGGCGGGGGCGTCGCGAGCGCCGCTGAACGCAGGCAGCACGCGGCTTGGAGTTTTCATCTGCTACGAGTCGATCTTTCCTGATGAAGTGCGGCAGTTCGCCGATAAGGGCGCGCAAGTCTTAGTGAATCTATCGAATGATGGCTGGTATGGCGACAGCGGCGCTTACGCGCAGCATTTGAATCAGACGCGCATGCGCGCCATCGAGAACGACCGCTGGCTGTTGAGCGCGACGGACACGGGAGTAACGGCCTCGATCGATCCTTTGGGGCGAACCGTGGCGCGGCTGCCTCGCAAAGAACGCGGGGCGCTGGTTGTCCCCTACGCCCTCACCTCGGTAACCACGTTCTACACGCGCCACGGCGACTGGTTCGCGTACCTGTGTGCGATAATTTCAGCAGTAGCATTGCTCACGCGCTTCGGGCTTCAACCGAAAGCAGGCACAAAGGTAAAAACATCCTCATGAATCAAGAGTTCGAACAGGAATATGGGTTACTGAGCAAAAAGGTACGCGAACTCCGGGAGTATCTTTGACGCGGGCAAGCTCCGTCCGCAACTAGCCGAAATCGAGAAGCAGTCCGCCGAGCCGAATCTGTGGTCGAACCCGCAACGTTCGCAGCAGGTGATGCGGGAGAAGAAGCGCCTGGAGCACTTGCTGGAGACTGACGCCGACCTGGGCCGGCGCGGCGACGACATTGCCGCTTATTTCGAACTGGCGAAAGAAGGGGAAAGTGTCGAGGGCGAATTGCGCCGCGACATCGACTCGCTGCGCGAACTGGTGGACAAGCTTGAGACCGAGACGCTGCTGTCCGGCGCAAACGATCCGCTGAATGCGATTGTGACGATTCATCCTGGAGCGGGGGGAACGGAATCCCAGGACTGGGCCGACATGCTGCTGCGAATGTATTTGCGGTGGGCGGAGCGGCAGGGGTTCGAGACCATTCTCTACGATTACCAGCCGGGAGAAGAAGCGGGGCTAAAGTCGGCCACCTTTGCGGTGAACGGCGAGTATGCCTTTGGGCTGCTCAGCAGCGAAATCGGCGTGCACCGCCTGGTGCGGATTTCGCCGTTCGATCAGGCCAAGCGGCGGCATACTTCATTTGCCAGCGTGTACGTCTCGCCGGAAATTGACGACACCATTGAAGTGGTGATCAAGCCCGAGGATATTCGAACCGACACGTACCGTTCGAGCGGCAAGGGTGGGCAGCACGTCAACACAACGGATTCCGCGGTACGCATCACGCACATTGCCACCGGCCTGGTGGCCAACTGCCAGAACGAACGCTCGCAGCATAAGAATCGCGAGCGCGCCATGAGCATGCTGCGCTCCAAGCTCTACGAATTCGAGATGGAGAAGAAGCGCGCGGCCTCGAAGAAAATTGAGGACTCAAAACTCGATAATGACTTCGGCTCGCAGATTCGTTCGTACGTGTTGCAGCCTTACCGCATGATCAAGGATCACCGGACGAAGACCGAGGTGGGCGACGTGGACCGCGTCCTCGACGGTGATCTGCAGCCTTTCATTCGAGCGTATCTGCTGGCGCGGCGCGGAGAGAAGTCGTGAGGACGGCGGTGGCAAGAAAAAAAAGTCAATCACCCTTCGGCTTCGCTCAGGGCAGGCAGAAGGCGCAGAGTCAGCTCGCGGTAAAGCTTGGCCCGCGCTTCCTGCGTGCATTTCGTTTTGCGGCGGAGAAGCATGCCGGGCAGACGCGCAAAGCCTCGACGATTCCTTATATTGCGCACTTGATGGGAGTGGCGTCACTGGTGCTGGAGTTTGGCGGCGACGAGGATCTGGCAATCGCCGCGCTACTGCATGATGTGGTGGAAGACTGCGGCGGCGTGCCCATGCTGAAAGAAGTCCGGCGGAGGTTTGGGAATCATGTGGCGAAGGTGGTGGAGGGTTGCACGGATTCCTACACTGAGCCTAAGCCACCGTGGCGCGAGCGGAAAGAAACTTACATCCGGCATCTGAAGAGTGCCGATGCCGGAACCAGGCTGGTTTCCGCTGCCGACAAACTAAACAATGTGCGCTCCATTCTTTCCGACTACCGGGAAGTCGGAGAAGCGGTCTGGGAAAGGTTCAGGGGTGGACGCGAGGGAACTCTTTGGTACTATCGGGCTTTGTTGAAAGAGTTTGTGCGGGGCAAGCCGAACCGGTTGATTCGAGAGTTGGAACTCGCGGTCCGGGAGCTCGAAGCCAAAGCGAAGCTGGCCCGTCCTCGGGAGTTTTTTCCTCGTAAGCCCAGGAGGTGAACTTATGTCGCGGACAATCGATCAAATTCGCGCCAACAAGCTGCCCTCGAACATGATGCAGTTTGCGGCGAAGGGAGCGCTATCCGTCCCGCCCGACGAAAACATTGAGATTCTGGTTCACCTGGCCAAACATAATAAGATTTTTGGCGACCTTGCCCGGATCACTTTGGCGGGGTGGGACGAGAAGGCTTCGCTGGCCGCGGCCTCCGACCCGAAGACGCCCCGCGAAGTGCTCGACTACCTGGCTGTACCCGAGAATCTTCGTCCCGCTCTGCTGCCTGTGTTGCTGGAGAATCCGTCTGTACTGGATAGTCAACTGGCAAAGATCGCCATCTCCGCATCGCCCGAAGGAATCACAGCCATGCTGCAGAGCGCGCGCGCACGGGCCTCGGCGGTAGTTCTGGAGTCCCTGCGATCGAACCCATACTTGAAGGCCAAGGAAGCATCCACGGTGGCCGAGCTGCTAAGGGCGGGCAAGGCGGAGCCGCCGGCGGTTCCCGTTGCAGGCGGGGGGCCGCAAGTTGTGGCGGCGCAGGCCGCTGAACCGCTCCACGCCGAAGCTGTGGACGAGCCGGCCCCGGTGGCAAACGACGAGGCAGGAGAAGTTCCCGAAGAAGTTGTTTCTGCTTACCTGGCCGAGCACGCGACGGAGATTGCCGCGGAGCAGGATAAGCCGTTCCAGCCGGTGGGCGGGATCGTGGACTTACTGGGAGCAGATTATTTTCCCGTGTCGGAAAACAAAGAGATGGCGGAGATCGCCAGCAGCGGGGAGAAAGCTGCTGCGTCGGCTAGCGCGGCCTCCGCCGCCGCAGCACGTTCTAAACCTGCCGTTGGAGTGAAATCTCAACCTGCCAAACGTGACAATACAGTGCAGAAGATCAATCGCCTTGATGTGAAGGGGCGCATCCAACTGGCAATGAAAGGCAATAAGGAAGAGCGATCCATTCTGATTCGCGACGGCACCAAGGTGGTAGCGCTGGCGGTGCTCGATGCGCCGAAAATTTCCGACGGCGAAGTCGAAAAGTTTGCCCTGCAGAAGAACGTGCTGGAAGCGGTGCTGCGGCAGATTCCGTTGAAGCGCCGCTTCATGAAGAATTACATTGTGGTGCGGAATCTGGTGGCGAACCCGCGCACGCCGCTCGATCTCGGATTGGGCTTGATGAAGCATCTGCAGACGCAGGACTTGAAGAACATCTCTGCCAACAAGGAAATCTCTGAGACCGTGCGCTCGCTGGCCACGAAGATGTACAAGCAGAAGATGGACTCGGCGAACAAGAAATAGAAATAGAGAAGGCTCCGTGGCTTCGTTCCCGCAAACCGATCCCATCACCGAACTTCTGAGACAGGCACGAACCATCGCCGTGGTCGGGCTCTCCGAAGATCCGCTGCGTCCGAGCCATGGAGTTTCGGCCTACATGCACAGCCAGGGATACCGCATTATTCCAGTGAATCCGCACATCAAGTCGTGTCTGGGCGAGAAGGCTTACGCTTCATTGCTCGAGGTGCCGGAGAAGGTCGACATCGTGAATATTTTCCGGAGGCCGGAGTTTGTGGAGGAGATCGTGGATCGGGCGATTCAGCTGAAAGTTCCGGCAATCTGGATGCAGGAAGACGTGATTAACGAGAAGGCTGCGGAAAAGGCGCGCCACGCAGGCATGTTGGTGGTGATGGACCGGTGCATTCTCAAGGAGCACCGGGCGCGATTCCGATGAGCCCAGCCCTTAGCGCCCAACTCCAACGAAGACCACGGTAGCATCGTCGCGCACCCCAGAGGCGCTCGCGAAGGCGCGGACGTCGTCAACGATGCTGACGGCCGATGCCCCAAAGGTAACTGCGTGTTCTGCCAGCCGTTCAAGGCCGTACTCCTGTTCATCCGTGTTCACGGCCTCGGTAATGCCGTCGCTATAGAAGACCAGCCGTGAGCCTGGAGATAGAGTCACGGTAGTCTCTGAATAATCTCCGCAGCTCAGGCCGAGTGGCAGTCCCCGCTCGGTGTCCAGGAAGTGCGCACCATGGTCATCGATAAAGAGCGGATGCAAATGTCCTGCGTTGGCAAAGATGACGGTGCGAGTCGCGGGATCGAGCACGGCGTACACCAGGGTGACGAACTTGCCTGCTGGAAAGTCCTCCACCATCAAGCCGTTAAGCTTGGTCAAAACCTCGCCCGGAGGGCAACAGGCTTCGGCCAGAGACCGCAGCATTCCACGGGTGGCCGACATCAGGAGCGCGGCAGCAGTGCCTTTTCCGGACACGTCCGCCAGCACCAGACCCCAGCGGCCATCGGGAAACGGAATGAAGTCGTACCAATCCCCGCCAACGGCGCCGGCGGGGACGCTGAGACCGGAAATCACATAGCCCGGTATGTATGGCGAACTCTTGGGCAACAATGCCTGCTGCATGATGCGGGCTTCCTGAGCCTCGCGGCTCATGGTTTCCCGCTCCGCGCGTTCCGATTGGAAGCGGCGGGCATTGTGCACGGCGACAGCCACGTGATCGCATAACGACTGAAGAATTCTCAACTGCTGGCGAGGGAACGCATCCAGTTCGGGGTGGGATGCGGTGAAGACACCCACGAGACGTTCGCCGACATGAAGCGGAATTACCACTTCGGAGAGCGTGGCATGTTCGCAGCCGATGTAGTAATCGTCCTTGCGCACGTCAGGCGCATAGCGCATCTGACCGGTTGAAGCGACGTGGCCGACCATGCCTTCCTTGCCAATCTTCAAACGATAGCCTTTGTGGTTGACGCTGCATCCGTGCACGCCGGCGAGGACCATCTCCCCGTGTTCCTCGTCGTGCAGGTAGATGCCGGCCTCTACGCAGCCAAAAGAATGCGCCACGTCATTCACGATCTTGTCGATGAGCGGATCGAGGTCGAGGATCGAGCCGATCTTCTGCGCTGCTCTCTGCAGCCTTTGCAAATCCTCTACCTGATCGGGCCGTAACGGGCGAAGGGGAACGGCATCGGCGGGAAACGCTCTGGGACTGGTAACCATAGTTCACTCAGCGCTCTCTGCCCTGCAGGCCGGCGCGCGGACCCTACACCTGCGATATGCCAATAAGATGAGCCGCGGAGTGTCTAGGATTCTTTCTTGAGGCGAGAGGTTGTGTTTCCACCCACCGGGGAACGCAGTTTCTTGATCTCTTCCATCCGTTCGCGAATGCGCTTTTCGATGCCCTCATTGGTGGGGCGATAGTAAACCTGTTCGCGCAAATTATCCGGCAGGCATTGCATGTTGGCGACCTTGCCTTCGACATCGTGCGCATATTGATAGTCTTTGCCATAGCCCAGGCCTTTCATCAGCCCGGTGGGAGCGTTGCGCAGGTGCAGCGGGACGGGTTCGGCGGCGGTTTGTTCGATATCCTGTTGCACGGCGCCGTATGCGGCGTAAAGGGCGTTCGACTTGGGTGCGACCGAGAGATAGACGACGGCCTGCGCCAGGGCGAGATTTCCCTCTGGCATGCCGATGAAATCCACGGCATCGCGCGCAGCCATGCAGAGGGCAAGAGCATTGGGATCGGCCAGGCCAATGTCTTCCACCGCCATGCGCACCACGCGGCGCGCAATGTAGAGCGGATCTTCGCCCGCTTCGATCATGCGACCCAGCCAATAGAGAGCGGCGTCGGGATCGCTGTTGCGCACCGACTTGTGCAAGGCTGAAATCAGGTTGTAGTGTTCTTCGCCGGCCTTGTCGTAGAGCAGCGTGCGTTTCTGCAGGGCGTTGCGGACGATGTCATCGGTAATTTCGGCAGTCTGGTTTCCGGCTTGCTGCGCCAGTCCGGCTGCAACCTCCAGCACGTTGTAGGCGCTGCGGGCGTCGCCGCTGGTGTAGCTGGCGATTTTCTTGAGAACATCGTCGGATGCGCGCAACCTTATTCCACCAAGGCCGAGTTCTTCGTCCGTCAGGGCGCGTTTGAGCAGTTGTACGATCTGGTCTTCGGTCAGTGGATTCAACACGTATACGCGGCAGCGCGAGAGCAAGGCGGAGTTGATCTCGAATGACGGGTTCTCAGTGGTAGCGCCGATGAGGCGGATGTTGCCTTTTTCCACGTGAGGCAGGAAGGCATCCTGCTGGGCCTTGTTGAACCGGTGAATCTCATCAATGAATACGATGGTGCGCGTGCCGTATTGGCGGGCGCGCTCGGCGTCAGCCATGACCTGCTTGATCTCTTTGATCCCGGCCAGGACGGCGGAGAATTCGATGAACTCCGCCTTGGTCATGCTCGCGATAATCTTTGCCAGTGTAGTTTTGCCTGTGCCCGGCGGTCCCCAGAAGATGAACGAGCCGGTATCGTCGCGCTCAATCTGGGTGCGCAGAGGTTTGCCGGGACCGATCAGGTGCTCCTGGCCGGCGTAGTCTTCGAGCGTGCGCGGACGCATGCGATCGGCCAGCGGCCGCGTGCGATCGCTGGCGACGTTCGGGATAGGCTGGAAAAGTCCCATAAGAAGAAGCTCTTAGCTCTTAGCTTTTGGCCTTTAGCTAAAAGCCAAGAGCTAACGGCTAAGAGCCCTATCCCCTTTGCCTTGCCGCTTCGTACAATACGATGCTTGCCGCCACGCCGGCGTTGAGAGATTCCACTTGTGGCGTGTGCGGAATGACGACGACTTCCTCCATTTTCGCCATCACGTCCCGCGGCAGGCCGGAACCCTCGTTGCCGAAGAAGATTGCAGCTGCACCTTTCAAATCTGCTTGATCGAGCGGCGTTCCCTTGTGGGACGAGGTCGCGATCAGGCGTACGCCTTGCGCCCGCAGCTTCTCTGTAACTTCCTCCAGCTTGCTTGTCGCTGCCGTGCTTTGCCCATGCCCATGCCCATGCCCATGAACGATGGGCAGGCGGAACACCGATCCTGCTGAGGCGCGAACCACTTTCGAGTTGAAGGGACTGACCGTGCCTTCGCCCAGGACTACGCCGGCGCTGCCAAAAGCCTCGGACGAGCGCAAAATCGTGCCCAGGTTGCCGGGGTCCTGCAGTCCGGCGAGCACGACGACCGGGCCTACCTGCAGCCTTTCTTCCTCCGTGACATCGGCGAGCGAGAATTCCTTGAGGCGTACCAGCGCAGCCACGCCCTGCGGGGATTCACTGGGCACGAGGCTATCGAATAACTTGTCTGGAAGAAGCAAGGTCTCGACCTGGGCTCCGATCTGCGGGAGCAGGCGCTGGGCCCGGTCTTGCGCCGACTCGCGAAAGAACACCGCACTGAAACGCAAGCCGCTGCGGATGGCTTCTTCCAAAATGCGCAAACCCTCGACCGCGCAGTCTCCGCCTTCGGTGAGTTCGGCACGCGAGAACGCCTGGCGCAGTTGCTTGACCAGCGGGTTGTGGCGTCCTTCAATGCGGCGGAGCCGGTGCTGCGCGCTGAGAGTGGTCTCCAAGGTTCTTTTCATGCCGGGATCGTGACTGCAGAGTCGTGACAGACAGTAATGATACGCCGCTCGGTAGTGTCCTGACACTGCGTTGATGTAAACTGTTCGCTAGGAGACTGACATGGAAGCCGCCCGATTGGTAGGCATATTTGCAGCCATATTTGTGGCCCTATTTGCATCATTTTTCTTTGTGTTTATCAGCGCCCTTGATCTAAGCGGAGAACGAACAAAAGCTGCGCGGGATAAGCGGCTCGCTGAGCATAGGATGAATGCAAGACTCCTGAAACTCGACATCTGAAAAAGCCGCCTTTCGGCGGCTCAGTCGGTCGGTTTCTCGGATGACGGTTCGTTCAAGCTAGCAACGCACGATTAGGACACTACCCGCCGCTCACCCGCCTTGCAGGCCTTTGCCGTATTATGGTAGGTTCCACGGGCAAAATATTCCAAGTGGAAGCAGGCGGGAAGGGAGCGCTGTGCGCGCCGAAATCCTAAAAATTAGTAGTGAGGTTCCTGAGATTTCCCTGGTAAAGTACGCCGCCGACCAGATTCGCGCCGGCGAAGTGCTGGGCATGCCGACCGACACGTTCTATGGGCTGGCGGCCGACCCTTTCAACCTGCGCGCCGTCGACCGCGTGTATGACATCAAGACCCGATCGCGTCACAAACCTCTGTCGCTGCTCATCGAAAGCGTGGATCAGGCGGAAGAACTCGCCAAATCGCTATCCGAGGAGTTTTATGCGTTGGCGCGGAAGTACTGGCCGGGCCCGCTCACCATCATCGTGAAAGCAGGATCGCGTCTGCCCCTGAAGGTGACGGCCAACACCGGCAACGTGGCCCTGCGCGTGCCGAACGCCAAGATTCCGCTGGCGGTGGTGGTCGCGGCGGCCATTCCGATCACGGCTACTTCGGCGAATTTGAGCGGAGCTTCGGAATGCACCAGCGCCGAGCAAGTGCGCGACCAACTCCAGGGCCGCATCAGCATCATCGTGGACGGCGGCACTTCACCGCGTGACATCCCTTCCACCATTATTGACCTTACTGACGAGGGGGCGCGCTGGCGCGTAATTCGCGAAGGTGCGATTCCTGCCGATGAGATTTCCACCTTCTTTGCTAAAGGATGAGCGACGATTCTGTTAACCGGCATCCGCGACGCCGCTGGCTGCTGCGGCTCGAGGCGCTGGGGCTGGCCGCGTTGGCTTCGTTCCTGGCGCTGACCGCGGTTCGCATTGTGCATGAAGGATCGCTGCAGGAATTACACGCCGCCGATGCCATCGTCGTGTTTGGCGCGGCGGAATATTCCGGGCGCCCCTCACCCGTGTTGCGGGCTAGGCTCGATCACGCCTTCGATCTCTTTCACCAGGGTATCGCTCCCGTAGTCATCGTCACCGGCGGCGCTGCGTCCGATCCCAGCTTCAGCGAAGGTGGCGTGGGCAGCGACTACTTGAAGCACCGCGGAATTCCCGAGCGCAACCTGATTGCCGAGACGCAGGGCTCCGACACGGCTCAATCGGCGGTGCGGGTGGGTGTAATCATGCGGGCCAACGGACTGCACAGCTGCGTGGCCGTCAGCGACGCGTATCACGTGTTCCGCATCAAGCGGTTGCTGGAGCATGAGGGCGTCGGTCCGGTGTATGTCGCACCCCGGCCCGACTCCCGTCCGCACGGCGTTATGCAGCGCGCGTATGCGGTGTTGCGGGAAGCCAGCAGCTATTTGCTTTGGAAGGTGGGCATGACTTAGCAGCGGGCTCCAGGCTTCGACTGCCGCGTTTCTGCTGGTTCGGGCCACTCCCTACCAGCCGCTTCTCTCTCGCAGTGATGTGATGTGGGCCACGTGATGGCGTCCGTGCCAGGCGTAGAGCCCCAGATTCTTCTCCAGACTCATAGGGCCGAGTTCGGGATGGCGGAAGCTACGCTTCCAGTCGTTCGGCTGGAGCGAGCGCAGAAGGCGAACCCAGCGATCGTGCAGCGAATCCAGCAACGCCAGTGAGACTTCCACCGGAGTCGCCTGCGTGTCGGCGAGTTTCGCCCAGCGGTCTTCGGCATAAGGCTTGATCGTCGGCTCCTCTTCGGTGAGGGCCAGCTTGGTGCGGATATAGGCGTTGAGATGGCTGTCCGGGACGTGGTGCGCGACTTGGCGAACGGTCCAGCCATCGGGACGGTAAGGAGTGTCCAGTTGCTGGTCAGACAGCCCCTTTACGGCGGCACGCAGGCGGCCAGGCGCCTGGGAGATCTGGTCGAGCAGTTCCTGTCTCTGCTCGGGAGTGGGCGAGCCCTCGTAAGCGAACTTTCCGATGGGATAGCGCAGGTCGGTCATTGTGTCCTCCGGTTGAGAATGTTTCTTTCCAGATGATCGGTATCTGGCGGTCACAACACTTGGGCAAATGCGTCGGTCCACAGCCCGGCTTAACTGGCTCTCACTGGGGCACGGTATTCGAGCAGGATGAGCCGGGAATCAAGCACTGTTGTATTGACTAATTCAAGAGGCAGCCGTGGATACTTGGCGAAGATGGGCTCCCTCCCGTTCTCTCCCAGTATTAACGGAAAGACCATCAGCCGAAGGTGGTCGACGAGTCCCAGCTTCACCAGACTCTTCACCAGACGTATGCTGCCGATGCATCGGAGTGGATCTCCTTCTTGCTGTTTTAGTCTCTTGATCTCATCTGCAACGGCACCCTTTATCAAACTCGTGTTTTTCCAGGCAAGCGGCTCATGGAGCGTGCTTGAACACACCACTTTAGGAAGGGCGCTCATTCGGGCACTGACGGGATCCGTTGCCGATGCCGAAAACTGGGCCAAAATCTCATACGTCACTCGCCCCATGAGGATGACCTGGCGCTCGTCCAGATTTTTGCGCACCCAATCCCCAAGGTCGGGGCCGAAATAACCGAAATAAGCAGCCTCACGCACGCCGGAGGCGAAGCCATCGAGTGAAATGAACAGGTCTGCAGTGAGTTCTCTCATGTGGATTCTCCCATTATTTCCAGTGGATTATAATGTAGAGCGCTGGGAACCCATTCAGTTAACTACAACCCCTAGCGCTCAATCCCGGCTGACCCCATTCCCTCCGGCTTCGCATTTCGATTCCCCGTGCCCGAAGATTTGTGCATCCAAGCTTCGGTTGTAGGCTAAACTCCCAATTCTGGGCAGTTTAAGCGGCGATTCCATTACGCCGGTGCCCCGGTCGAGAAACAGCAGGTTCCTCCACTTGGTCGGAATGACAAGCACCGTGGAGGTTTCATGAACGAGGGGGATTATGGCAGCGTCAGTCTGGTCTGGACACTTAACTTTCGGACTCATCTCCATGCCGGTGCGTTTGTTCTCGGGCGCACGAAGCAGCGGCATCTCTTTCAACATGCTGCATCGCACCGACAAAGTACGAGTGAAGCAGCAGTATATTTGTCCGGTCGAAAACGTTGTGGTGGACCGCAGCGACATCGTCAAAGGCTACGAATTCCGCAAAGATGAATACATCATCATCGAGCCGGAGGAGATCAAGAAGATCGAGCCGCAGACCGCCAAGACCATGGAGATTCTGGAATTCGTCAAGGCTGGCGATGTGGATCCTGTCTATTTCGAGTCTTCGTATTACATGTTACCCGAAGAGGCTGGGCGACGTCCGTACGCGCTGCTGACCAAGGCTCTGGAAGAGAGCGAGTACGTTGCCATTGCCAAGATCACGATGCACAACCGCGAGTACACGGTGTTTCTGCGTCCCCATGAGGGCGGACTGATGCTGCACACCATGTACTACGCCGAAGAAGTGAAGAAGGTGGAAGGTTTTGGCGCGCCTGACGTGGAATTGAAGGAAGCGGAAGTGAAAGTGGCGCACCAGCTCATCGAAGCCTTGGCGGATGAATGGGATCCGGAAAAATACAAAGACAGCTTCCAGGAAAATCTCAAAAAGCTGATTGAGACCAAGCTCGAGGGCGGAGAGGTCGCCGCGGTCGAGAAGCCGAAGAAACTGGCTCCGGTCGTGGACCTGATGGCCGCCCTCAAGCAGAGCCTGGCGCAGATGGAAGGCCGGAAAAAGCCCGCGGCCGCCGCCAAGTCAGAGGAGCCAACTGTTGCCGCCGGTGGCAAGTCGCGCCGCGGACGTTAGGAGCAGCGTTCGGGCTTCGGCCGTCTGGCCGCGTCTTCTGATCTCGCCTTCTCTGGCCATTCTCTGCCGCGAAGCCGCGCCCGCTTGCCTCCCGCGCAACGACGGCAAACGATATCCTTGCGAGCGTCCAACTTAGGCTGCCGTTCAGGCATCCGAGAAAAGGCAAGTGGCCGAAGCCCGACGTCCCGACAGCCGAAAGCCGCACTCGGCCCACTGGCGCAGATCGTGGCCAGCCGTTAGAATGTTAAATTCCTCGCAGGTGTAGCCAGAACTTTCCTTTTGGGGTGCCGATGAGTTTTCGACGCGTGGGCCGATTGGCGGCCATGGTGCTTCTCACCCTGTTGTGCGTGGCGTGTGGCCAGGTTTATCGTCCCGTGGTCACTCCTTGCGCGGGGCAAGTTCCGAATTGCCCGGTGGAGACGCCTCCCTCCCCGGCTAACTTCCACGCTGTTTTCGCCATTAGCACCAACGCGCCCGGCTATCCTGGCGGGGCCATGCAGATTGACGTTTCGGGGGATTCCATCATCGGCGAGACCCCTACCTCTGACCTCGATGCGCCTAACCTTGGCGATATCCCTACTCATGCCGCGATTATTCCGAACGATACAAGAGTGTTTGTCGCGAGTGCGAGCAGCGTGCTCTCGGGCGGGTTCGACGTAGTCTCGTCCTTCTCTCCGGCATTCCAATCCAGCATAGGGTCGGGATTGGGAGCGGTGACTGCAGTCGGTTTGCCGAGTCAGACGTCCAACCTCGCCACCATCAGCGAAGCCGGCAATCTGGTCACGGTTGCACTTAATGTCCCCTTGACCAATCTCGCGGCTGGATATGCGATCGTGATCGCGGGCATCGGCAACCCCCTGGCATACAACGGCACTTTCACGATTGTCTCGATTAGCGGGACGACCCTGCAATGCGTGAACCCGACCGCTGGGCTCCCGCAATTGTCCGGCGCGCAATTGTCCGGTGCCACCGCATCGGTTCCCTCGCAGCCCGTGTTCCTTAACAGCACTCAGAACAACGCCATGTACGTGGCAAACTTCAACTCCAATTCAGTTTCGGCAATCAACACGTCATCGAATTTCGTCAGCAACAGCGCGACGGTGGGAGCGAACCCGGTCAGTTTGGCTGAGACTCCGAACGGCCTCAAGCTCTACGTGGCCAACCAGGGGGACAACACCGTCAGCAGCTTGAATGTTGCGGATCTATCCTCGAATCCCGTAACTGGTTTTTCCGGGAAGACTCCCGTCTGGGTGGTGGCTCGCGCCGACAGCCAGAAGGTCTACGTGCTCACGCAGGGCGACGGCCAGTTGGTAACGCTTGATACCGCCACGGACACGGTTACGAGCAGTCTCCCAGTTGGCGCCGGGGCTAACTTCATCTTCTTTGATCCCAACCTGAACCGTCTGTATGTGACGAATCCCGTGACCGGCACGGTCTATGTCTTTTCCGATACCGGCGGCGCCAATGACACACCGATTCAACTGGCGGCCATTTCCATGACTGCCGGCGCGAACCCGCCGTGTCCCAGCGGGTGCTCGCCCGCTTCGGTGACGGCTCTGCCCGATGGCAGCCGGTTTTACGTGGCCAGCTATCAGATCGCGACGCCTTGTCCGGACCCGACCGTGACCGTGTCGCCTTGCGTGATTCCTGGCCTCACCGTGTTTGATGCCAACAGTTTGACACCAAAGATAACTCCAGCCTTGACGTTGCTGGCCTGGTCCCCGGCCGGGACGACGCCGGGGCCATTCGCGCCGAATCAATATGCCCTGCCGCCAGTCACTTCCTGCGCCTCGCCTGTCCTGCCTTTTCTCTACAAGCCCGGCGTCACCCGCTTCCGGGTTTTCACCACTGCAGCGGCCGATAGCAGCAATGTCTATGTGAGCATGTGCGACGCCGGCGCCGTCGCCGTCATCGACACCACCGACGGCAATACCAACAACACAAGCGGGGGCGGCACTCCGGCCGATTCGCTGGTCACCGATCTGCCTGCCGCCTTCAGCGCGGGGGCTCCGCAGTCGAACGGGGAACCGCCGAATCAGAACCCGATATTCATGCTGACTGGGCAGTAGCGGGACGCCACGTCTCATCTCACACCCTTGAGATGTTGGATTATCGCTCGCACGTGTTCGCGCCGGCGCGAGTGCTTGTCGATGCCTAACCTCTGGCTGCTACTTCTTCCTTTTGGGCCTCTCGGGCCGCGTAGTGTGAGTCGACGTACTCATCGAGAAGTTCGATGAACTCCGCCACAATGCGATCGCCTTTCAGCGTGGTGAACAGGCGTCCATCCACGTAGACCGGAGCCTTCGGCTCCTCGAACGTGCCGGGCAGGGAGATCCCGATGTTGGCGTGCTTCGATTCGCCGGGGCCATTGACCACGCAGCCCATCACGGCGAGCTTCATTTCTTCGACGCCGACGTAGCGGCCCTTCCATGCCGGCATCTGGTCGCGCAGGTAGGTCTGAATCTGCTGCGCCATTTCCTGAAAAAAGGTGCTGGTGGTGCGTCCGCAGCCGGGGCAGGCGGTAACCTGCGGGGTGAAGCTGCGAATTCCCATGGATTGCAGAATCTGCTGCGCCACACGGACTTCTTCTGTGCGGTCGCCTCCCGGCGCCGGCGTCAGCGAGACGCGGATCGTGTCGCCGATGCCTTCCTGCAGCACCACGCCCATGGCTGCGCTGGATGCCACCACGCCCTTCGCACCCATGCCCGCTTCCGTAAGGCCGAGATGCAGCGGGTAGTTGCAGCGCGCGGCCAGCGCGCGGTAGACGTCGATCAGATCCTGCACCCCGCTGACCTTCGCGCTCAAGATGATCTGGTCGGGACGCAGGCCGAATTTCTGCGCCAGGTCGGCGGAGTTCAGCGCGCTTACGACCATCGCTTCCATCGTGACTTCGCGAGCGTCTTTGGGGTCGGCGAGCGCTGAGTTCTCATCCATCATGCGGGTGAGCAGGACTTGATCGAGCGAACCCCAGTTCACGCCGATGCGCACCGGCTTCTGGTATTTCACCGCCACTTCGATCATGGTGCGGAAATTCGAGTCACCCGTGCGTCCGATGCTGGCGTTTCCGGGATTGATCCGGTACTTGGCAAGATCGCGCGCGCATTCGGGATACTTCGTGAGCAGCACGTGCCCGTTGTAATGGAAGTCGCCAATGATGGGCACACGCACGCCCTGCTTGTCGAGTTCCTCGACGATGCGGGGAACGGCGGCGGCGGCCTCTTCGTTGTTGACGGTGACGCGCACCAGTTCCGACCCGGCGCGGGCCAGGGCCGCACATTGCTGGACGGTCGAGGGCACGTCGGCAGTGTCGGTATTGGTCATCGACTGCACCACAACCGGTGCATCCGAGCCGACGCGCACCCCGCCGACAACGGCGGTCACGGTCTTTCTGCGTGGAATCATAGCCATGGATGACTTCATTTTACCATCCCGGCCACAGCGGCGCAGTCCTAGCCGAAAGCGGCGCTCCACTTCGCTGCCAGCACGCGTCTGGTCTATGAATTTCTCACGAGAAATAAGCTTCTGAGTCAACTGGTGGAATGGGAGGGCATTGCAAATCGACCCAGATTGCAGATTAATTTTTTTCGCGCGATCCGCTGGAAAGACGCGCCCACACTGCGCGGCGCACCTTGGTTCAGGCGCCTGCCCCTCGTTGTTCGGGCGTCCTGCGCAGGCGCTTCGCAATGTACCCGTATCCTGCCTACGGCAGCCGGTCCATGAGCCCCGGCAGAGTCTTCATCAGGTCGTTGTAGATGACCATAACGGCGAACAGCACCAGAAAGACGAATGCGGTCTGGTACACGCGCTCTTTGATGCGCAGACTGACGTCCCGGCGCATAAGCCCCTCGATGAAAAGGAACAGGATGACGCCGCCGTCGAGAATGGGGATCGGCAGCAGGTTAAAGATGCCGAGGTTAAGGCTGATTCCCGCGGTCAACTCCATCAGCGGCGTCCAACCCTTTTGCTGCGCCGCGTAGCCTGCGTCCTGAGCGATGCCGATCGGTCCGGAGACCATACGAGGCGAAACCTTGCCTTGCACCAGCTTCTTGGCCAGTTCCAGAATGAGCAATGAATATTTCTTGTTCTGCACCAGCGAAAGACTCAGTGCCTGGGCGAACGGCAAGGTGGTTACCTTCGTCTCAGGTTTGTTGAGGAACCCCAGCCGATATTTCTGCTCTTTCGGGTCTTCGCTCTTCAAGAGTACGGGGCTCAAGTGAAAATTCAGAGTCTGACTGCCCCGAATCACCGTGAGATCCACTGGCTTGTCCTTGGTTTGCTGGAGCCGCTCAATCATGGTCTCGATGGAAGGCAGTGGCTGGTCATCCATGGCAATAATTCTGTCGTCTTCCTTTATGCCGGCGTTGGCAGCGGGTGTGCCGGCTTCCAGCTTGCCGACGACCACGGGCTCCTCGGGATACCAGCCGGCGGACCCTACCTCAGACGTAGTCACTGCCTGAGGGACGATGGTCTTCTGAAAGACTTGGTCTCCGCGCTGGATGGTGATGGTCAAAGGCTGGTTGGGGCTGAGCCACACGCGCGGCTGCAGTTGTTCCCAGGTGGGGTTCTCAATACCATCCACCTTCACCACCCGGTCGCCCGGCAGCAAGCCGGCCCGGTCCGCGGGAGAGTCGTGCTTCACGCCCTCGATTACCGCCGGTTTGTCGAGAAAAACCGGATACTCGTAATGCACCATGTAAACCGCGGTGAGCAGGAAGATCGCCAGCAGAATGTTCATCGACGGACCGGCAATCGCGATCAGGAAGCGGTGCCAGCGGGAGTGGGACATAAATTCGGCGGGGTCCCCGGTGCGTTCGTCCATGGGATTCTCGCCGCTCATCTTCACGTAGCCGCCCAGAGGGATGGCGCTGATACGGTAGTCGGTATCCCCCTTGCGGAAGCCGAGCAGGCGCTTGCCGAACCCAATGGAGAAAACTTCTACCCGGACACCCAGCAACTTGGCCACGGCATAGTGGCCGAACTCGTGGATCAGGATCATGAAGCCCAGAACCACGGCGACGGCAGCGATGGAGATAAAGAAATCAGACATAAAAGTAATACGTAAACCGCTCTCCTGTTAGATTCAGCTACTAGACCACAGATGTTGCCCGCGGCTGCGCGGTTTTCTTATTTGTTCCCAATACACGCCCTTGAGCATATCGCCGGGTTTCGGCGTCAGCTTCCAGCACCTTTGCAATAGACTCCAGTTTCCCAGAATTGGATGCCGAAAGCGCGTCTTCGATGATCCTGGGAATGTCATTGAAGCCGATGCTGCCTTCCAGAAATGCGGCCACGGCGACTTCATCAGCTGCGTTCAGCGCGACCGTTTTCGCCCCCCCGGCCTCTACCGCTTCGTAGGCCAGACGCAGACAAGGGAATTTATTCATGTCTGGAGGGCGAAAGTCCAGATGACGCAAGTTACCCACCGGAAACCGCATATCTGATTGAATCCGCTCGGGATATGTTAAAGCGTAAAGAATCGGCAGCCGCATGTCCGTCACCGAAAACTGAGCAAGTATGCTGCCATCCACAAACTCCACCATGGAGTGAATCGTCGACTGCGGATGCACCAGAACCTCCACTTTCGCCGGCGGCAGGTGAAACAATCTGCATGCTTCGATCACCTCGAAGCCCTTGTTCATCAAGGTCGCCGAGTCGATGGTGATGCGCTTGCCCATCTTCCAGGTGGGATGATTGAGCGCCTGCTCCACCGTGATGGAACTGAATTCCGAGTGTGGCGTGTTCAGAAATGGCCCGCCCGAAGCGGTCAGCCAGATGCGTTCCACTTCTTCCATCCGCCCGCCTCGCAGACACTGGTGTACGGCGTTGTGTTCGCTGTCGATGGGTAGCAGCGGCTTACCCTGGCGGCGCGCCTCGGCCGTGATCAACTCGCCCGCCGCGACCAGGCATTCCTTATTGGCCACGCCGACGATCTTTCCCGCCTTCACCGCTTCGTAAGTCGCCTCAAGCCCGGCCACGCCCACAATAGCGCTCACCACAAAGTCGGCCTCAGCATGGGTCGCGACCTTCACCGTCCCGGCGGCTCCGTAGACGACCTCGATTGCGTTCAGACCGGCTTGCTTCAGACGTGCCCTCAGCACATCGGCATCAGGTTCCGCCGCAATCGAAATCATGCGCGGACGCCAACGCCGGGCTTGCTCGAACGCCGCCTCCAGATTGGCCCCCGCCGCCAGCGCGACAATCTGAAAACGTTCCGGATAGGACTCAGCCACGCTTAGCGTGCTGCGGCCGATCGACCCCGTGGATCCCAGGATAGCAATACGTCTCATGCGAGGTACATTCTGCCAGTCGAAGTCTCGAACTAACTTCTCGAACTGAGTCCCTATTTTACGCGCTACCAGGGGCGGGCGGGTGGGAAGAGTACTGCTGCGTAGAACCATAGTAAGGGCGCGGCAAAGAGCAGAGCATCAATGCGGTCAAGCATGCCGCCGTGGCCGGGAAGAATGGTGCCTGAGTCTTTCGCCCCGGCTCCGCGCTTGATCAGGGATTCCACCAGATCGCCAAGCTGCGCTGCGATGTTCAGGACGACCGTCAGCAGGAGGATGGGCCAGAGTTCCGGCTTCTCCAGCCCGAACATGCCGTCGCGACGCTCGATCAGTCCCACTCGCAGCAGGAACGAACTGATCTGGAGGGCATGGCCGAAGAGCAGGATGCCAACCACCAGGCTTGCCGCCAGCGAAGCCGCCGCACCTTCCCAGGTTTTCTTCGGGCTGATGCGCGGGGCCATCAGGTGCCGGCCCAGGGAGCGGCCCACGAAGTAAGCGAAAATGTCGCCGGCCCAAACTACAAGAAGCAAGTAGAGCAGCCAGAACGCACCCGCCAGTTGCTGGCGAAGCTCCACCAGCATTGCCATGGGCAGAGCAATGTAGACGAAAGCGAATGCCGAGGCCGCCGCCGCCGGGTAGGCGCCGCTCAGTTGCGCCCGCCCCATGCTGATGGTCAGAAAGACAAATGGAGCGATGGCACAGGCGAGCCCCAGCCCAAGGACGAACTGCAGCGCGGAGAGTTGCGGAGTTTCGCCGGCCGCGCTTGCCGCCACCAGCAGGAATAACAATCCAACGAAGATGTAGGTCGGCAGGCGCAACGGCTGCACGCCATAGGATTCGGTCAGCTTGAGAAATTCCTGGACCGTGATCAGCGCCACGGCAGCCGCAACCACGGCTAGCAGCGGCACGGGTGCGCGCAGCACCAGCAACATCACAATCGGAATCAGGACGACCGCGGTCGCGATGCGCTTCAGCAAGGCAGCTTCGATCCTTACACAATCCTTGTCATCCGAAGCGGGCTCAGAGCCCGGTGCGGAATCCGCTGTTGCACTCTCCACGCCAGCTGAGAGCCTACTTATGAGTCCTCGGCAGCCCGGCATGCGCATCGCCGTTCAGCCCACCGTAGCGCCGCTCCCGCTTCTGATACTCGGCAATGGCTTCCAGCAGATGCGCGCCGCGGAAATCGGGCCATAACGTCGGGGTCACATAGATCTCGGCATAGGCCAGTTGCCAAAGCAGAAAGTTGCTCAGCCGCATCTCGCCCGAGGTGCGCACAACCAGGTCCGGATCAGGCAAGTGGTGCGTATAAAGATGGCGGCCAACCGTATCTTCGTCGATCCGCAAATGCTCGAGGCCGCCGTTCTGCGAAGCGGCGTTCACCATCGAGCGGAACGCGTCCACCAGTTCGCTGCGCGCGCTGTAGTTCAGCGCCAGCGTGAGCACCGTCCCGCTATTGCGTGAAGTACTCTCGCGTGCCCAGGCCATGCGCTCCTGCACGTCTTCCGGCAATTCATACTGCCGCCCAATGTATTCCAGGCGGATATTGTTCTTATTAAGTGTAGGGACTTCCGCCTTCAGGTAGCGGCTCAGCAGCCGCATCAGGAAGTCGACTTCGCTTTTTGGCCGCTTCTTCCAGTTTTCTTCCGAAAACGCGTAAAGTGTCAGCGCCGAGATTCCAACCCGCGCCGCCGTTTCCACCGTCGAGCGCACCGCAGCCACTCCGGCGCGGTGTCCGGCGACGCGCGGCATGTGGCGCCGTTTCGCCCAGCGCCCGTTGCCGTCCATGATGATCGCGATGTGCCGTGGGAGCCGCTCTGGATCGAGCTGTCGGTAGATTTCCGTTTCCTTGCGATCCAGCCCGGCGGGAATTCTTGCCTGCAAGGCCTATCCCCTTCCGAATGTTGACGCTAACACAGCAGGGAAGAGCTTGCAATGACGGGAAAGGCACGGCTTCCCAGACCGGGAAAACGCAACTCTTGACTCTGCTTTTGAAAGCGCGCAGCTTCTAGCCGCGACGTACAGCCCCCACAAATTACCAACCGCTTCAGCCGTGCCGCTCACAAGCACGGCGAACTAATCAGGCTGCAACCGAAGTAGGTGCCTTGAGTGGGAAAGGGTCGTAGGTGCTGGCGATGGCGTTTCTGTCGAGAAAGAGATGCGGGTTAGGCGAAGCGTGGGCTCGCCGGGGCATTTCATCCCAGTATTTGGACTCCCTTTGACGAAACCGATAAAGTGAATCCGTTCTGGAAGATCAAGACAAACGTCTACTTTCGTAGACTTGACGCGTGCACGCCCGCGGACGGATGCTATGGGTTTCAATAGCGCTCTTTGACACCCGAACCGAGCCGCTTAACTCCTTACGGCTCAATATTTTGCCCGTAAGTTGTTGCAGCCCTTAGATTATTTCCAATTTTAACGCTACGGCGATGATTCCAATAGATCAGGGGGAGGGGGGTATACCCCCAGTTGCAAAATGGTTAACAGCCGTTTTCCCAAAGAGGGAAGGATATTTCCGATTCGCTTCATGGGTAAACAACACGACTATGAACCCGTTCTCAGCTCGCCGCTTCCTCCGGCACGATCTTCAACTCCAGCTTCTCCGTCCGTCGCAGCACCGTCAGCCAGCAACTCACGCCCACGCGAACATCAGTCAGCACGCGGTGCAGATCGTCCACTCCGGCCACCGGATGGCCTTCCAGCGCGACAATCACATCGCCTTCGCGCACACCGGCATGTTGCGCCGGGCTTTTCTCCTCGACCGACAATACGACCACGCCCGTCTCCTTGGGCAGATCATAAAAGCGCACCACGCGGCGATGCACCGGCACGGTTTGCGCCGAGACGCCGATGAAGCTGCGGCGGATGCGTCCGTCGCGCAGCAGGCGGCTGGCCACAAACTTCGCGGTGTTGATCCCGATGGCAAAACAAATCCCCTGCGCCGGCAAAATCGTCGCTGTATTCACTCCGACCACACGACCCATGGAATCCACCAGCGGCCCGCCAGAATTGCCCGGATTAAGTGCCGCGTCGGTCTGAATAACATCGTCGATCAGCCGCCCGGAATACGACCGCAGCGAACGCCCCAGCGCGCTCACCACTCCTGCCGTTACCGTGGACTGGAACCCATACGGGTTGCCGATCGCAACTACAAGCTGTCCCACACGAAGCTGCTGCGAGTCGCCAAGTGCGGCTGCAGTCAGGCCTGGCTCGTCTACTCGCGCCTCGTCGATGCGAATCACAGCCAGATCACTCGCCGGATCGTCCCCGATCCTGCTGGCCGGCATGCGTCGGCCGTCGGCGAGCGTAACCTCGATGCGGCGCGCGTCGTGCACGACGTGGCTGTTGGTCAGAATCAGGCCGTCCGGAGTAAATACGAACCCCGAGCCTCCGCCGCGCCGTTCCCGCGGCTCGCCCGAGCGCGTACGTCCGGCAGCTTGGTGCACTTCAATGTTCACCACGGAGGGGCTGATGCGCTCTACCGCACCCGTCACCGCCCGGGAGTAGGCATCGAGCAGGGAATCGTCTGCTGCCGTGGAACTCAAAGTTGTTGCGGGTCCCCGCGAAGAGTCTTCTCCCCATCCACTCGTTTCAGGTTGATTCACGGATGCAGGGTGGGCAGACAAAGCAGAAAAAACGCTTCCAGCTTCTTCCAGGTTCATGCTGCATAGATGTAAGTCGATCTACTTCGGATTCACAGGGCGGCAGGGCAAGAAAAAAGCCGGGACCAAGAACGGTCCCGGCATTGAGTTGGCTGGTTGCCCGGATAAAAGCTATGTGGGAACGGCCGCCCTCGGCTGTCCGGCGGGCGAAGCCCGCCCTTGCCGCGTCTACGCGGTCCGTCTCGGCCGCACTGTCAAATCCCGCAACTGAGTCAGGACGCTCGACATCTGCATCCCATTCAGTTGCGACACAAACGGCATGATCTCCGCGATAAACTGATCCTTCATCAGTTCGCTGATTTCATCCTGGCGGCTCTTTTCTCCGCCACTGAGCAGTTCCGGCACGGTCACCTCCAGGGCTCGCGCCAGCCGTTCCAGGGAAGACAGCGTGGGCGTGGCTTTCTCGTTTTCGATCTTGGAAACGTAAGTCCGGGGCACGGACATGCGTCCGGCCAGTTGACGCTGGCTCAACCCGCTCCGCAAGCGCAGCGAGCGGATCGACGTGGCCAGATTCAAGTGCCCACGGCCAGTGCCCGGGATGGGCATCATCACCGGCGGCGCAAGCACCACCGGCTCGGGCTCGGGTTCCTCGTCCAGGGACGAGTGGCAGCGCCGGCAATTGTTATTGACCGTACGGAATTGAACCAGCAGGCAGTGATCGCAACGGACGACTTCCCTAGAATCTACCGGGGCAAGAGTCGTGGCCATCGGGTTGTGGGAGTGCCAGAGCCGGCTACTCCTTACTTCTAAACCAGGAACCTGTCAATTAGGGGAGAGGTTCCGACCGCAGGCTCAATCTGAGGTACAAGGCCTGTGGATGTCAAGGTTAAAATGCATAAAGCCGTGAACTTTGCCGGCAAAAACCAAAACTAAGCGGCGAAATCCCGCAGAAACAGGCTTGAGAGCATGATCGATCGTGAGACCGCGTGGTGTTTACTAACTGAGTTCACCCAGTCGGAAAGTTTGCGCAAGCACGCGCTGGCGGTTGAGGCCTGCATGCGCGCCTGCGCTGGAAAGTTCGGCGGAGACCGCGAACGGGAAGGGCACGAGTTCACTCGTGCCGTTACGGAGGCTTCTCCACTTGGGGCTTCAGCCCTTGAGGGAATGTCCGAAGAAGACCTGTGGGGTATTGTCGGGCTCGTTCATGACTTCGACTACGAAAAGTATCCCAGCCTCGAAGATCATCCCTACAAGGGCAACGAGATCCTGAAGCAGCGTGGATGGCCGGAGGCAATCACTCGAGCCATCATGTCGCACGCCGAATATACCGGCGTGCCCCGCGACACACCCATGGAGAAAGCTCTCTTCGCCTGCGACGAGCTCGCCGGATTCATCACTGCCGTAGCCTTGATCAAGCCCGGAAAATCCCTGGCCGAAGTCGATGCGAAGTCGGTGCGAAAAAGAATGAAAGACAAAGCCTTCGCCCGCAAAGTGAACCGCGACGACATCATCAACGGCGCCGCCGCCCTGGGCGTGGACCTGGACGAGCACATCGCCTTCTGCATCGAAGCGTTGCAGGGAATCGCGGATAAGTTGGGATTGGATGGCAGCGCTGCAAAAACAGCGTAGCGACCGTTTATGTGGGGACAGCCGCCCTCGGCTGTCCGCCGGGCGAAGCCCGGCTGGAAGCACGTCAGCGGATGACCTCCGCCACCTTGCCGCTGGCAATCAGCTCCGCCAGCCGGGCGAAGTCTTTGTACATGACGCGATCTTTATCGACCGTGGGGCACACCGAGCGGATCGCCGCATGTGCCGCCTGTCCGCGCTTCGAGGTTTTCAGCGGAGCCAGAAAGTCGATGGCTTGCGCCACAGCCATGGCTTCGATGGCCAGCACGTGGCGCGTGTTCTCAACGATGCGCCGCAGTTTGTTCGCAGCCGTCATGCCCATGGAGACAAAGTCTTCCTTGTTGCCCGAAGTGGTGATCGAATCCACCGACGCGGGATGAGCCAGCACTTTGTTTTCGCTGACCAGCGCCGCCGCCGTGACTTGCGGCATCATGAAACCTGAATTCAGTCCTGCGCCTTGGGCCAGGAACGGCGGCAAACCCTCACTGAGCGCCGGATTCACCAGCCGCTCGATACGACGCTCGCTGATCCCGGCCAGCGCGCTCAAGGCGATACCCAGAAAATCCAGAGCAAATGCGAGGGGCTCGCCGTGAAAGTTCCCTCCTGAGATTACGTCTCCCACAAACATCTTGGCGTCGGTGATGAAGACCAGCGGATTATCCACCGCGGAGTTCGCCTCGATCTCAAACACTTCGCGGCAGTGTGCCAGGGTATCTCGGACCGCGCCATGCACCTGCGGAATACAGCGCAATGAGTAGGCGTCCTGCACGCGGCCGCATTCGCGGTGCGACTCGCGAATCTGGCTGCCTTCGAGCATCTTGCGGAGGTTTGCCGCCGTCTTCATCTGCCCGCTGTGCGGACGCGCCTTGTGAATGCGCTCGTCGAAGGCCGCATCCGTGCCCTTCAACGCGTCGCAGCAGAGCCCGCCCAGCACATCGGCCGAATCTACCAGCGTCTCGGCGGCGAGCAGCGCCAGTGTGCCCACGGCCAGCATGCCTTGCGTCCCGTTGATGAGCGAGATGGATTCTTTCGCTTCGAGCACCAGTGGTTTGACCTGTGCCCGCTTCAGCGCGTCAATACTGGGAATGCGTGTGCCCGCGGCATCGAGGCATTCGCCCTCTCCGATCAGCGCCAGCGCCAGATGCGCCAGGGGAGCCAGATCGCCACTCGCGCCCACACTCCCCTGCGATGGCACGAACGGCGTCACCCCGCGGTTCAGCATTTCGCAGAGCGTATCGATCACAATCGCGCGCACGCCCGAGTAGCCCTTGGCTAGAGAATTGGCCCGCAAGAGCATCATGGCGCGCGTTTCCGCCGCGGCGAGCGGCTCGCCGACACCCGCTGCGTGCGAGCGCACGAGGTTGACTTGCAGCTCGCGAATCTGGTCGCCAACAATGCGCACATCACTGAGCTTCCCCACGCCCGTGGTGATCGCGTAAGCCAGTTTGTTGCTGGTGACGATTTCGTCGACGACGGCACGCGCCCGCTCCACAAGCTCGCGCGCATCGGCGGACAAGAGTACCGGACGACGTTCGGCAGCCACTTCGCGCACCGCTTCCAGAGTAAGATCGTTACCGTTAATGTGAAGTGCGTTCAAGAGCGTTTCCCATCCTCTTTCCCCACCGCTGCGCGAAACACTTTAAGATACTTATCCGGCAGCACGGCAATCTTCATATCTGCATCGGTGACGATGTGCGTGGTCTCGCCTTCCGCCAGCAGCATGCCATCTTGAGCGCGCCGCAATTCATAACCAAAGTGCACGACCGAATCGCGTACGTTCAACAGCTCCGTGCGCACCAGAATCTCTTCGTCGTAGTGGGCCGGAGCGCGATAGCGGCACTTGGCTTCGGCGACGGCGATGAAGCGTCCATCCTTGTTCTCCATATCACGATAGGAAAAGCCCAACTGCCTTAACAATTCGACGCGACCCACTTCGAACCAGATGAAATGATTGGAATGGTAAACCACGCCCATTTGGTCGGTCTCCGCATAACGCACGCGCAGCCGGGTTTCGTTGACCGCCAGTAGGTGATTCGAATTCATTTCCCGCTCCACAGGGGTTTGCGCTTCTCGAGAAATGACACAACGCCTTCGCGGAAGTCGGCTGTGTTGCGGATGGCGGCATTCTCCCGCACCGCGGCTTTAATCTGTGTCTCCAACTCGGCGCGGGCGTGATCGCTGAGCAGTTGCTTGGTCGCTCGCAACGAGGCCGGACTGTTCTCCATCAGCAGCGAGGCCAACTCCCGGGCTCGTGCCATCAGGCTTTCCGGTGGGACGATTTCGCTGACCAATCCCATACGCGCGGCTTCCTCCGCACCGAATATTCTCCCGGTCAGCAACAGATCGCGCGCCTGTTTCTCTCCGACCTGGCGGAGCAAGAAGGTGGAGACGATCGCGGGCACAAATCCGATGCGCACCTCGGTGTAACCGAACTTGGCTTCCGGCACAGCGAGAGTGAAGTCGCACAGCAAAGCCAGCCCGGTGCCGCCGGCAATGGCCGCCCCGTTCACCGCCGCAATCGTCACCTTGGGAAATTCGTAAAGCGTGCGAAACAGGCGAACCATCGTCTCTGAATCTTTCAGATTCTGCTCCGGCGACCGGCCAATCAGCGCTTTCAAATTGTCCAGGTCCATGCCCGACGAGAACGCCTTGCCCGCTCCCGTCAAGATGAGCACCAGCGCGTCGGATGTCTCCACCTCCTTGAGAGCGCTTAGCAGATCGTCGATCAGTTCGAAGCTGATGGCGTTGCGCTTCTCCGGACGATTCAGGGTGATGGTCGCCACGCCGGAATCGTATGCGAGTTGGATCGTTTTGTAAGCCATATCTGGAAGCAGCTAATCGTCGTTGACGGAATTTGTGTACCGCGCCCCGATTTCGGCCGTTGCGCGCAGCAACGCATCCAGCGGCTTGAGGGGAGGCAGCTCCGCGCCACGCAGCTTCAAGGTCTCGATCACCTTCTCGGTCGCGATGTTGCCCACCAGCGCATCCTGCGCGAACGGACATCCACCCAGTCCGCCGATTGCGGAATCAAATCGTCGGCAGCCGGCATCGTACGCCGCGAGAATTTTCGCCGCAGCTTGCTCGGGACGGCTGTGCAGGTGTACACCAATCTCCAGGTAATCGTACTTCGCCATCACCGCGCCGACCAGTTCGCTGACCTGCTGCGGACTTGCCATACCCACCGTGTCAGCCAGCGAGATCATCCGCAGATTATCCACTTCCATCAGCGAGATCGCCTCGATTACTTCTTCGGGATTCCAAAGGTCACCATACGGGTTGCCGAACGCCATCGAGATATAGACCACAACGTCAAGCCCAGCATCGTCGGCCTTGTTCTGAACCTTCTCCAGTTCTTCGAGCGCCGCCTCGGCTGACTGATTCTGATTCTTTCGTAGAAATGTCTCCGAAATCGAATAGGGAAATCCGAGCGTCGATACCGCCTTGGTCTCAATCGCCCGTTGCGCCCCCTTTTCATTGACTACGATGCCGATGATTTCCACATCATCCGGCGGATCGAGCTCTTTCAGCACCTCTTCCGAGTCCGCCATTTGTGGCACCGCATTGGGCGACACGAACGATGCTGCATCGATATGCTTGAAACCCACGCTGATCAACGCCTTGAGGTAATCAACTTTCAACTCGGCAGGAATCAACCCTTTCAGCCCTTGCCAGGCATCGCGCGGACATTCGATCAATTTGACAGAGTCGGTGGCTAGCATTGGCTCTACCTTCTGATCCGAACGCAATCACGAACAAGATTCATCTTTTGCGGGACTCCCGTACGTCAATGATTGCCGATCCTAGCGTAGCTAAACCTGTAGCCCCTGACATCAGGACAACTGCCTTAAACAGGCGCGATGTTCGCGGGGTATATAGGTCTCGGAAGCAACCAAGATTTCGTACGCGGCTCCAATTTGTGAACGCTCTTTTTCGAGGCGGCGATAATCTAAGTAACCGACCGCAACCAAGAACAATCCGCAGGCGGCGAGGATAATTCCAAGCGCTCGGGTACGTTTACTGAGATGATGAATCATGTCTGTAGCACACCCACCCTGAACTCCGGCACATCCGGATTAAGCGCGGCCGCTTCCAGCGCCTGCGTGATCGCATCGCGAGTTTCGATGGGATCGATGATCTTGTCGATCCACAGCCGCGCTGCACCGTAGCGCGGATCGGTCTGCTCGTCGTAGGTGCGCTTTACCGATTCGTACAGTTCTTTTCTTTCTTCGTCGCTTAACTTCTTGCCCCCGCGCTCGAGTTGCTTCACTTTAATCTCAACCAGCGTCCCGGCAGCCGAATCGCCGCTCATGACCGCGTAGCGCGCCGTCGGCCAGGCAAACACAAAGCGCGGATCGAACGCCTTCCCGCACATCGCGTAGTGTCCGGCCCCGAACGATCCGCCCACGATCACGGTAATCTTCGGCACCACGGAATTCGAAACGGCATTGACCAGCTTCGCGCCCGCCTTGATGATGCCGCTCCACTCCGCGTCGCGTCCCACCATGAATCCGTTTACATCGTGGAAGAAGACCAGCGGAATCAGGTTCTGATTGCAGTCCATGATGAAGCGCGCAGCTTTCTCGGCCGACTCCGTATAGATCACTCCGCCAAACTCGATCCGCTTGTGGCCTTCGTGGTCGGTTTGCTGGGCGTGCAGCTTCTGGTTGGCGACAATTCCCACGGCGAAGCCGCCGATGCGTCCGTAGCCGCAAATCAGCGTCTTGCCGTATTCCGCCTTGTACTCGTCAAAGCGGCTGCCATCGAGCACACGCGCCAGAATCTCCTTCATGTCATAAGGGCGTGCGGGCGAGGAATCGTAAATGCCGTAAATCTCTTCAGCCGCCAGCGCCGGCTCGACCGGCTTCTTGCGGTCCCAGGGAGATTGGCGGCGGTATCCCCACTTTTCAACGATCGAGCGAATGCGCGCGAGGCAGGCCGGATCGTCCGGTTCGCGGAAGTCCACCGTGCCGCTGATGCCGGCGTGCATGGCCGCCCCGCCCAGATCTTCCGCCGAAACTTTCTGCCCGATTGCCGCCTGCACCAGCGCCGGCCCGGCCAGAAACAAGCCGCTGCCGTCGGTCATCAGAACGTGGTCGCACATCACCGGCAGATATCCGCCGCCGGCCACGCACATCCCCATGATGGCTGCGATCTGCGGAATGCCCAGGGCCGACATCACGGCGTTATTGCGGAAGACTCTGCCGAAATCGTCCGTGTCCGGAAATACATCCTCCTGCAGCGGCAGAAACACCCCCGCCGAATCCACCAGATACACGGTCGGGATGCGGTTCTCGATGGCGATGTTCTGAGCGCGGATTACTTTCTTCGACGTCATGGGGAAAAATGCTCCGGCCTTCACCGTGGCGTCGTTCGCAATGATCATCGCCATGCGCGTGTGAATGCGGGCCAGTCCCGTGATCACGCCCGCGGCTGGCGCTCCACCCCACTCTTCATACATCCCATGGGCCGCGTAGATCCCGAGTTCGAAAAAGGTCCCAGGATCCACCAGCAGTTCAATGCGCTCGCGCGCGGTAAGGCGTCCCTTGGCATGCTGGTTCTCGATCGCCTTCGCGCCGCCCCCCTCTAAGATCTTCTCGCCTTCATTGCGCACCTGAGACATGAGATCCGCTAGAAAGCGCATGTTGGCTTCGAATCGGGCCGAGGTAGGATCGAGTTTCGTTGCCAGGACGTTGGACGCCTTGGATGCGTGGTCCGGGAGAGCTTCGGTGCGATCAGCCATGAGTATGAATGAAGAGAGCGGACTGCTTACGGTATACCACTCCCGCGGGGGCGCGCAACGGAAGGCACATGCGCCCCAGGTATGCGAAGTATGGAGAAGGCGGAAGTTGCGGTTACATCTGATCCTTTCGTCGTTGTCGATCCGCACGTTACCGCAAACGGATCCGTCGCAGCAGATCATAGCAGCCCTCAAGGCGGACGCGGGCCAAGCCACGGTGTCGCAAGAGCCGGCCGCGCCCGCTCTTCCGCTGGACGGCGAAGACAACGGGTTACTTGCGAGATTCGATTTAGAAGTTGGTGTTAAGCCGCAGGCTAAAGCTGCGCGACGGACCAATGGCGTTGCCGGAGAAAAGGCCGCCGAAGTCGATCACGTTCAGAACATTGTTAAGGTTCTCTCCGTCGGCCTGAATATCCATCTGCATGCGATCCGACTTGTAAATCTCCGCCCCGGCCGAGGCGTTGACCTGGAACGCTGGATAAATGCGGCCTCGAGCGAAGTTGATCCGATTCAGCACTTGTTGTCCGTATTGCGCCAGCACCGTTGCCGGGTCGCCTACGAATTCAAAGGGCAGGCCGGAGTCAAACTGAACTCCTCCACCAATCCAGAAACGCGGCCTGATCTGGTAGCGAGTGCGCCCGCGAACGGTGTTCCGTTGATCGGATCCAATCGGAAGGTGTCCGTGGATTTGTGTTTCCGCGGTGGCGGCGTCGTCCCCGAGAAATAGCCCTCCGGTAACCGGAAGCCAGTCATTCCCTACCGCATACGAATAGCTGACCAGGCCGGAGAAACCGTGCCACTCGGGCAACTCGATCTTGGCTTCCGCCCCATAAATGATTGCGTTCCGGAAGGCGATGGGAAAGCTGATCGTCGTGTTGCTGATCTGATCGTCATCGTGATAGTTGTTCACCAACCGCCGGAAATAGTTGGTGTCCACCCGGACCTTTCCCAGGAAAGACTTCGTCAACCCTGCCTCGTAGTAGTTGCCCTCCGAAGGCTGAACTGGAAGCCGAAGAAAATCTGGATCCAAAGCGTCAACCGCCGTCGAACTCGATAACAAAAGATTCTCGAAGATCGGCGTCGTAAACACCCTGTCGTAAGAGAAATGCAAAACCAGACCCGATGACGGAAAGGCTCGGGAGATTGAAACGCGGGGATCGACCGCCTGCCGGTTCAGCAGCAGTTGATAGTGATCCCACCGCAGCCCAATGTTTATCGTCCAATTTCCCAGCCGGATCAGATCCTGCGCGAATGCCGACTGCTCCAGGTCGGGACGGTTCCCCATGAAACTGAAGGTGAGCGGCGTGCCCTCATCGAATTGCGTGGGGTCGGTGATGAAGTAGCTGAAATTCTCGTTCAGAAACGTGTTGTCCGATTCCACTCCGAACTTGAATTCATTCCTCCCGTGATCGACTAACATCGATCCCTTGAAATACCCTTCCCGAAACCAATTGTGCTGGAAGACTTCGACTGGCGTGGATTGCGGATTCGAGTTGAAATCGTTGGAGTTGTCGCGCACCATGCCCCGCAGGTCTGCCACCATATGGGAGGAAAATGTATGTTTGAACGACACCGTTCCCATGGTCTCGAGGTTGTCCGCGGTTTGCCGCTGTCCCGCGGCTTGCTGCACCAATTCGTTCGGCAGGTCGTAGCGCGCGGTTTCGTGTCGAATGCTCAGATTCAGGCGATCCTTTGGCGTAAGATCGCGTCCATAATGTATCGAGAAGTCGCTTAACGTGCCGGTGTTCGAATAGTTCTCCGGAACCACCGGGTTCAGATAGTGATCCGTCATGCTTCCGCTCGCGCTGCCGCCCAGTGCGTTCTTGCCCCAGGAGTATTGCGCCCGGCCGAACCCTGCCACCGAGTCGAAGCTCCCGCCGGAGAGCACCACCTGCCCGTGTAGCCCCGGCTGCGCGTCCTGCAGGGTGTTCACTTCAATCACGCCGCCCATCTTCCGGCCATATTCCGCCGGTATGCCAGCGGTATAGATGCTGATCGACTGCACGTCGTCCGCTTCAATCTCAGGTCCAAAGCTTGGCGAGCGGTTATCTGTAAGAGGAATGCCATCCACAACAAATTGCGTTTGATATTCAGATTCGCGCGGGTGCAACACAGCATTTCCTTCATACAACCACCCCGGTTGCGAATTCACCAGATCCTGCAACGAGCGGCCCGGGACCGACCCGAGCCGGTTCTGTATGCCAGCTGTGCCGATCTGGCTTACGGAACCCGCTTGGTCCGTATCAACCAAGGTTGCTTCCGCCTTGACTGTCACCGATTCATTCACCGACGGCAGCTTGAGACGAATTACGTAGTCCGTGGGAATGGAGGAACGAATCTGGATTGATTCCGATACGTCCGCAAACCCGGCCCGCTTGATCTCGATCCGGTAGATTCCATACGGTAACCTTTGCACATCGAGCTCACCCTGGTCACTCGTGACCAGGGTGTTGCGATATTGATTTGCCTCGCTGATGATCCCGACCGAGGTCTTCACACCGAGACCATTTGGATCGCTTACCTTCAGCCGAAGTTCACCGGTGTTGATTTGAGCGGGCAGGGTCGTTACAAGCAATAAGATTGCGAGCAGGTCGGCAGCAGTTCGGCCGGCCGCAAGTGAGCGCAGATCGCACCCTGAACACGTTCTCATCATTCTTCCGTGGTCTTTCGTCTCCGTCCAACTGTCGGCATCCGAAGTGCGGAACCTTGCCGCAAACAGATCAGACGGAAAAATGCAGCGGATTGGAACCAAGAAAGCGCTGCTACCGGAATATTCTGTTTGCGGCTATCTTGTTCAGTCCGTATTTTGGATGGCTACACATCGGTAACAGACGAGAGAAGTTTTCGATGAGTAGGCCTCTTGCTGAGGGCAAAAGGAGCCTTTTGATCTCGAACCAGCCAACCCATTGAATACATTGATCCTCCCAAAGCTCGTTCGAAGAATCAACAACTTACGCTAAGACAATTCGCCATTTTTAAGTGTTCCAGTTGGAACATTTAGGCGGTTGTTCCGCCGCTCGCGACCTAAGCTCTCCTTTCCATCCACTCTGCCACCCGGCAGCCATCTTCCTCCAGCAGAAAGGTTCCCACGCCAAAACATTCTCCAAAGATGCGGTGCGATTCTTGATCGCGCGCTGCGCGCGAAATCCATTGCTTCCCCACCTGGTACTGCGATGCGGTGAACCATTTCTGCGGCAGCACCTCCACCAGGCCCGCCTGAAGATAAAGTACAAAGAGCGCGAATGCCGGATCGTCATTCGACATCGCCTTATAGCTGGTCGGCACGATCAACTCGTCCACCGTCGCAAGTTCCGGCGGCACATCGATCGTATGCATGCCGGGGCCCAGCGTCAGCGGCACTTCAAACTCAGCGACCGGCGGGGTCTTGGCGTAGATGCGATCGGAAGACTGCTTGAACCATCCCGCAATCTCAGCCAGGTCGAACGTTTGGAGCTGATCCAGATCGAAACAGGCAACTCGAATGTTGCGCCCCTCCGGAGACCAGATTCCCAGACACTTCGACGACGCAACAAAGGGACGACAGTAGGTGTTCAATGCGAGGCGAAGCTTATCCGGTTCCTGCTCCAGCGCCAGCGAGACCACATAGCCGACCGGCCCCTGCTCGCCGTGGTGGGTCCAAACAAAACGCTCCTGGGACAGCGACCGGAATGCAGGAAAGGTCTTCCAATACCATGGCGCAGGACCAACTGTCCGCTCGAGTTGTTGCCGCATGCTGGTCAAATTCGGAGTGGGCATTCAGAGAGAACTTGCTTGCGGCTGGCGCGGCGCAGCCATCCTGCGATCACGACCTCTGTGCCTGAATTTGAGGTCGCAATTTGCGACCTCAAAGCGGCACGCCCGCACCCTTCACGTTCGCGCGGATGAACTTCACGATGTCATCCATGGCCGTTCCCGGCTGGAAGATCGCCGCCACGCCACGCTTTTTCAGAGCATCGATATCCTGATCGGGGATAATCCCGCCCACCAGCACCAGAACATCATCCATTTTGTTCTGCTTGAGCAGGTCCATCACCCTCGGCACGATGGCGTTGTGCGCCCCCGAAAGAATCGAAAGGCCGATCACCTGCACATCTTCCTGCAGTGCCGCGCTGACGATCATCTCCGGCGTCTGCCGCAACCCGGTGTAAATCACCTCCATGCCGGCATCGCGCAAGGCGCGAGCAATTACCTTCGCGCCGCGATCATGCCCGTCGAGTCCCGGCTTGGCCACCAGCACACGAATCTTGAGATCTGCCATCGCCTTTCATTTAACCACAGACGCCACAAGGGAGCACAGAGACCGCGTCTCAGGTCTCACATGCGGCTAAAGGGTTTTCGTGTCCAGGCTCTTCCACAAATACCAGCACGCCACGCTGCGATAAGGCTCCCAGCTCTTTGCGATCTTCTCCATCTGCTCTGGACTCGGCAGCTTGATCTTCCTCTTGCGACCTTTCTTCGCTGCCACAGGCTGCTTTGCTGCGGAGCGCTTCTTCGTTGTCTTCGCCCGCTGCACATCGAGATAGTGCTTATACATTGCCATGCGTACTCCGAAATCGCCTGTCGGGAGCACGTTTTCGCGCTTCAGAGTGAACATCAGAAACATCTGCGCCGTCCACACGCCGATGCCCTTTACCTGGGTCAGATGCTCGATCACGGATGCATCCGGCAACTCCGGCAGTCGCGCGAAATCCAGCAGTCCGCTGGATGTCTTCGCCGCCAGATCTTTCAAATAGGCCGACTTTTGCTTTGACAGTCCCACCTTGCGAAGTTGTTCATCGCTCAGCTTGAGAACACCCTCCGGCGTAAGCGGCTCGCCCGCCAGTGCGGCAAAGCGGTTGAAGATCGTTTCTGCGGCCCTGCCGTTCAGTTGCTGGTAGACGATCGCCTCCGCCAAGCTGTGAAACTCCGGCGGCCCAAACTGCATGCGGCACGGCCCAATGCGCTCGATGATCGCCCGCATCACTGGGTCGGACTTCTTGAGATGGCTGACTGCTCTTCGCATAGGTTTATATCTTTTATCACAAACTCGTCGCCAGGCGAAGAAAAAACGAATCACACCCGCACTCACCACTGGCGCACTGAGGCACGGAAAATTTCACCAGCAGATCACACGGCAAAGCCAAAGCGCAGTCGCTCGCTTGGCGGTTTTGGATGCCGATGGAAGCAGCAGCTTGTTTTGGTTGGGTCAAGCAAGGATTTGCAGCAGGGGCTGCCGACGCGTTTCACTCGGAGGCTATCCTCCGGGGCTCAGTGGCGTTATCCCTTGGCCTTGCCCGCCGGAAGCTGGAATCCAATGCGGACGCGCGGCCGTTCCTCGGGGGTCATGAGCTCCTTGATGGCTTCGATCAGCTCCTGAATCACGGAGTCGTGCGTATCCAAACGATCTTCCAATTCGCCGATCTTCCCGGCGAGCCGCCGGTTCCTGGCGAGCATTTCCCGCAACCGCACAAACGCGCGCACCACAAAAACACTCATTTGGACGGCACGCTCCGTGTTGAGCACGGTTGCCGCCATGATCGCTCCGTGCTCGGTGAACGCATGCGGCGTATAGCGGCGCCCGCCGCGGTTCTTGTTTGAGGTCGCAATTTGCGACCTCAAAGCGCTATGTTCCCGGGGCGTTAGCCGGAACATGAAATCGGAAGGGAACCGCTCCTGATTGCGCTTGACTTGCTCGTTGAGACGCTTAACCGACACGCCGTAAAGGTCAGCAATGTCGGAATCGAGGATGACCCTCTGATGCCTAAGAAACAGTATGCGTGATTCCACGACGGAAGCTGGCGTCGCGTGGCGTTTCGGCATCCTGAGCAGTGTTGCGTTTTTTCGTTTTTTCATTTGAGGTCGCAAATTGCGACCTCAATCATAGCCCAACCGGGCGCAATACCGTTGTCGATGACCGCGCAAATTCTCATGCGGTTCCCATTTTGGCCTGAGTCGACCGCCGCTCTACTGCACTCCCAGTTCGTCCGAGAAAGTCAGCGGCAATATGCCCGATGAATGCATCCGTCTTCTTGCGAGCTTCCGGCTGCGACACTCCCCGGTTACGTGATGCTCACTTCCGTATAAGTCCCATAGACCTCGCGTAGCGCCTGGCAAATCTCGCCCACGGTGGCGTACGCCCGCACAGCGTCCACGATGTAGGGCATCGTGTTCGCCGGAGAAATGTTTCCATTCGTAACCGCCTTCGGCTCCTGCGCTGCAGCCTTCTTCAGCGCATCAAGGGTGCGGCGTACTTCGTCATTGGATCTTCGCCCGCGCAGCGCCTTCAGCTTGGCTGACTGCTGCCGGGCGACACTCTCGTCAATGTAGAGGATGTGGGGCGACTCTTCCTCGATCACGAACTCGTTCACGCCTACAATAACTTTCTCTTTGGCTTCGGCGGCGCGCTGATACTGGTAGGAGGCTTCGGCGATCTCTTTTTGAGGATAGCCACGCTCGATGGCTTTTACCATTCCACCCATCGCATCCAGTTTGCGGAAATAGTCGAGCGCGCCGTTTTCCATTTCAAGGGTTAGGGTTTCTAGGAAATAAGACCCACCCAGCGGATCGACCGTCTGCGTCACTCCTGATTCATAAGCGATGATCTGCTGCGTGCGCAGCGCAATTCGCGCTGCTTCTTCCGTTGGCAGCGCCAGCGCCTCGTCGTAGGAATCGCAATGGAGCGATTGCGTGCCGCCGAGCACCGCGGCCAAGGCCTGCAGGGCGACGCGCGCAATGTTGTTCATGGGTTGTTGCGCCGGCAGCGACACTCCCGCCGTCTGCGTGTGGAAACGCATCAGCCAGGTGCGCTGGTTCTTCGCCCCGAACCGCTCTTTCATGAATTGGCCCCAAATCTTGCGGGCGGCGCGGTACTTGGCGATTTCCTCGAAGAAGTCGTTGTGCGCGTTAAAGAAGAAGCTGAGCCGCGGACCGAAATCGTCAACGTCGAGTCCGCGCCGTCGCGCCCACTCGACATACTCGATGCCGTCATATAACGTGAACGCCAGTTCCTGCAGAGCTGTCGAACCCGCCTCGCGAATGTGGTATCCGCTGATGGAAATCGTGTTGAAGCGCGGCGTGAATTTGGAACCGAACTCGAACGTGTCGATCACCAGTCGCATCGACGGCGCCGGCGGATAGATGTATTCCTTTTGCGCGATGTATTCCTTGAGAATGTCATTCTGAATGGTGCCGGAAATCCTCTTCCAGTCCGCGCCCTGCTTTTCCGCCACTACCAGATACATTGCCCACAGCACCGATGCGGGCGAATTAATCGTCATCGAGACCGTCGTCTTCTCCAGGTCGATGCCGCCGAAAAGAATCTCCATGTCTTCCAGTGAGTCAATCGCCACTCCGCACTTGCCCACTTCTCCCTCGCTGGCCGCGTGATCGGAGTCGTAACCCATCAGCGTGGGCAGGTCGAATGCGACGGAAAGCCCTCCGCCGCCATGCTCGAGCAGATACTTGTAGCGCTGGTTGGTCTCTTCGGGAGACGCGAATCCGGAGAACTGCCGCATGGTGTAGAGCTTGCCGCGATATCCCGTAGCGTGAATGCCGCGGGTGAACGGAGGCGTGCCGGGATATCCGAGATATTTTTCCTCGCTCCAGTCCTGGGGGAGGTCGGCCTGGGTGTAGAGGCGGCGAATAGGGACGCCGGAAATGGTGGTGAAGCGCGCGTGCCCGTGTTCGTCGAGATTCACTCCGGTGGGTGCGCCAATCGGTTGCTCGGGACTTTTTTCGAGCGTGGGCGCAAGCGTCTTCTCCGCCCACTTCTTTTCGGCAGCGGAGGGATTGCGGTTTTCAAAGCAATCCGCGATAGGACTTTCGGTCACCTGCGGCTTGGAGGACTTCTTTTCAGGCATGAGGACCCCAGTGTTCTGTTGTGATGATAGGCAAGCGCGCTGCCGCGAGCAAGGCAGTCATTTACGGTCGAAACGACCAGTCGGTAGGGGTGCAGTTCGTCACTCCTCAGCATGCAAGACCTAATCATGTAAGACCTATCATGCAAGACCCGTCATGCAAGAATGGACGTTCACTATAATCATCATCTTCTGAGGGAGGAGCTTTGGGCGCGGAAAACAGGATGTCTTCCCGATCTCTGCGACGTGCGGTGGTGCTGTCTTTCGTTGTTCAGGTCGCAGCGATTGGCATCATGCACGCCTACAAGATGCGAACCGTCGACAACCACTTTGGTTTCGGATGGGAAATGGGCTGCATCGGAAAAGCAATCGCCTCGGGGCGCGGATTCAGCGATCCCTATTGCGTTCCTTCTGGTCCTTCGGCTTGGGAACCACCGCTCTATCCATACCTGATCGGAGCTGTGTTCAAAGTGTTTGGCGTTTACTCCTACACATCGGCTTGGATCTTGCTCATAGTCAACAGCCTGTTTTCAGCATTGACGTGCATCCCCATTTACCGCATCGCAGAAAGAACCATGGGCCTCAAGGTCGCGCACTGGTCTGCGTGGACATGGGCTCTGCTCCCAAGCGTTTGGTATTGGTCGATCCACTGGATCTGGGACACAACGATCTCTCCTTTCATCTTGTGTCTGATTTTCTTAACTGCCCTTTCCCTGGAAGAGTGGGGCGGGCTCAAGGGCTGGTTGTTGTTCGGTGTGCTGTGGGGCATTGAAGCTTTGATGTATCCGGGCCTGCTTGCGTTCTTACCCTGTTGCGGGATATGGGTTTGGCACCGAAGATACAAACGCGGATTGAAGTCGCTGGCAGGTGTGGCACTAGCTACCCTGCTTTTCTTGGTCTGTTTGACTCCGTGGTCGGTGCGGAACTATCTCACTTTTGGAAAGTTGGTTTTCGTCCGCGACGACTTTGCGCAGCAACTGCGCCTGGGAAACGGTCCGAACGCGGATGGCCTGCAGATGTCCTATCTGCAACCGAATTTGAGTCCCATAGCGCGCCAGCGGTTTAGTGAAATGGGCGAGTTGGCCTATATCGAGGTGGCGAAGCAAGAAGCTTACGGGTTTATTCGGGAGAACCCGGGCCGGTTTGCGCTAATTAGCATGAAGCGCTTTGTGTATTACTGGGCTGGCATCCCTCATCTTGGCGACGGGATTCTCGTGGACCTTCCGAGACGGTCGCTCTTTCTTGGCTCGTCCCTGTTAGCGATGTGGGGCCTGATCTATGCCCTGCGCCAAAAGAGGCCGGGGGCATGGCTCTTCGCGTTGCTCCTGTTGTCGTACCCAACCGTCTACTACTTTGTGTATGCCAACGCGCGATACCGGCATCCCATTGAGCCGGAGCTTTTGATTCTGGCAGTCTACGCAATATGTTCAGCCGAGACCGGAAGGTCGGCGAAGAGGGAAAGCGAATCACCTTCTTTGTGAGCAACGCGGAAGGTGAGACGTAAAACTGAAAGTAACCGGGGAGCGAGAGTCAGGGAAGAGACGCACCTGACTTCGTCCGCGCCAGTTCCCATGCCTTCGCGTACTTCCACGAAACATAGACTGCGTGGTAGAGATGCAACAGCAACCCCTCGCGGCCATCGAGAAAACCCAAGCGGAACACGTAGTTGTACAGAAACGTCAGCCAGGGGCGGATAACGATGTCGAGAAGGCTGAAACTGCGGTGACCTCGCTCGACGGCAACCATCGCTCCCATGGAGGAGTAGCTGTTCATGTGATCGATGTATCCACGCAATGTCGGGTAAGCGTTGTGCAACAGCGCATGCTTCACGGCGCCGGCCTTCAGACCGTCGTTTAACTTGATCGTGGGATGAGCCCCGTACTCCTCGAACTTGCCCGCACCGCGGCGGATCAATCTCAGCTTAGGATCGGGATAGAAACCTCCGTGCCGGATCCAGCGGCCCAGAAAGAAATTCTTGCGCGGAATGAAGAAGCCGGCGAGAGCAGGACCGGACGCCAGCAATTCCTGCAGTTCGCGGCACAATTCTGGCTCCAGCGCTTCATCCGCATCGAGCTGCAGCACCCAGTTGCAGGATGCCTTCTCCAGTGCGGAGTTCTTTTGCGCGGCAAAGCCTTTCCAGGGCTCATGGAAAACTTTTGCGCCGAAGGACATCGCGATCTCGAGAGTGCGGTCGGTCGACCCGGAATCGACGATGAGGATTTCCCCGGTTCCATCGCCGACTTTGCCGTTCCCCACCAGCGGCAGCACGCTTTCGAGCGTGCGGCCAAGGTTGGTTTCTTCGTTCTGCGTGATGAGGACGACCGAAAGGCTCACGGGAGCAAGGATACAGGTTAGCGCGCAGTCCGGAGAATTCCCAGGAATGTACCTCCGCGGAGAGCTGGATCGAAGCGTGAAAGGCTAAACCCCATCCTCACTTTCCCCCAAACCCCGCCCTAGCTTTCCTCCACGGGGGACCCTCCTGTTTAAGGTTGCGCCGACGGGAAAGATGGGTGGTCAGCTGGCGCGGTAGACTGCCGCGGAGCAACGTAGGGTACCTTCGGCAAGTGGGTGACTTGACCCCGCGTGGCGTCGGCGACATCGATGCCGGAATGATCGAGCAGCAATCCAGTGGCGCGATCCACTTCGATGCGCGACTTCTCGTAGGCTGCCTTGGCTGAGACCAGATTCGACTCAGAGGTAGTCAGAACGGAAGCATCCTGCAGGATCGCAGTTGTCGTGGTGAGTCCGACTTTCAGCTTTTGCTGATCGGCGTCGAGAGTCTGGCGTGCAAAGTCGACCGCATACTGGGCTGCCTGCACGGCAGCGAGGTTCTGTTTCACGTCAAATTGCGCGTTCCGCACTTCGATGCGTACCTGATTTTCCAGCTGGTGCAGCCGCACCTGGGCCTGGCGGTATTCCAGTTCCGCGCGCACCTGGTTGGCCTGCGCTTCGCGATTGCGCAACGGGATGGTGAGCGTGAGTCCAATGCCCTTGTCGGGAGCGGTGCCGTTGAAGAGCTGGTTCAGCGTGCCGCCATAGCCAACCGGGCCGCCATTGGCAAAAGGAGGCGGCGCGCTGGATCCGCTAAAGCAGCTCGAGATGGCGGGATTACAAGGCGGTGAGAGCACGGCGGGATTGACATTGCCACCCACGCCTGATCCGCTGTAATACGCAAAGGCATCGAGCGACGGCAGCATGGAGTTGCGCACCGCCTTGCTGCTGAGGTCGCGGGAATTGAGGTCGATGCGCGATTCGACGAGTTCAGCACGATGGTTGAGGGCCTGGTTGATCAGATCTTGCGTAGGAACGACCGCTTCCTCCTGCGGAATCTGCATGGTGGAGGTGGGAATCACGTCGGCTTCGGCCAGCACAGGATCTTCGATGCTGCGGCTGAGCGCGTTCTTCATGAGCAGCTTTTCGAGTTCCAGATTGTTCTGGGCCATGATCAGGTTCTGCTGGTTGGTTGAGACCGTGCTCTGCGCGCTCACCACCTGAATGGGCGGCACCGTACCGACTTGCGCCTGCTTCCTGGAATCATCCAGCGCTTTCTGCGCGTAGGTGAGAGCCTCCTGCTGCACGCGCACGTTTTCGTAGGCGTAGACCATGTCCCAATACATATTCTCGATCTGATCGACCGTGGTGATGATTTGCAGGCGGAAGGCAACGTCGGAAATCTCGCGGTTATTCTTCGCGATGCGGATGAAGCGGGTATTGGGGAGAGAGCCGAAGCCCTGCAGCAGGTTCTGCGTGACGCGGATTTGGAAGTTCGAACTGATCGCCGGGGTCAACAGGCTGAGGGGACTGTTGGTAGCGTAGTGCGTGTTATTGAATCCGGCGGCCAAGGCCGTGCCCCACTCAAATCCCTGGGTGTAGCCAAAATTCGCGGTGTAGGTGTTCTGGGAAAGTATAGGCACGCTGTCTATGCTGGTCGATTCGGTGTCGCTCTTGTCGAGCTGCAACGTGCTGGTGATGACCGGGTCGAAGCTGGTGATGGTCGAGCCGATGCCGAGGGTGGAACTAACCAAACCGTTGGTGCCGGTGCCCACGCCGCTGGGGGCGACGGTGGTGCCTCCGGTGCCGGAGCCAACCGTTCCTCCAAGGCCGCCCACGCCGCCGCCCGGAGTGTTCTGCACGATGCCGGCGTTGACGCCGAGAATGCTCGCACCCGATTTGGCGCGCAGGTAATCGGTGTCGGCGATGTTGAGGTTGTAACGGGCGATATCGAGGTCAAGATTATTCTCAAGCGTGAGCGCAACGGCATCGTCAATGGAGAGATAAATCTTGCCATCGTGCAGGAGCGAGTCGATGCGCGGCGAGTTGCCCAGGTTCGGCTGCGCGACCTCCTGCGGCCGGTAGGGTTGCAGGAAATGAGGAAAGGCGGAGCGCGGCTTGGAGTAATCCTGCAAGTGAACCGGTTGTGGCCGGGCAGGAGCTGTCACGGTCTGCGGCGCTGGCGCCGGGGGAACATCCTGCGCGCGCAAGGGTGGCGACAGCTGCGTGCCGACGAGCGTGGCAAAGATCGTCAATAGCATGGCGGGCCGCCACTTGGCCGCGTTCATTCGGGGCAAAGGCAAAGACATGGTTCGTCTCCTTGAGTAGGAACGGTCGTGCGTCGTCTGGAAAGGACAAGATAGATTTCGAGAGTTGGATTCGGAAAACATTAAGAGCGTCGCTCCATCTTAGCGGGATAGAGCGCGGCGACGCAGGGGGCGATTGTAAAGAATTGTGAGGGAAAAAATGAGGCGCGGCTTTGGGCCGCGCCTGTCTGCGTCACGAACTACGACTGAGGCTGCTGTTGGGAACTGCCGGCTGGCGGCGCTGGTTCGGTTACGGCAGGCGACTCCTTGCGCGGCGCGATGTAAGGCACACTGGGTGTGCGCGTGACCTGGCCTCGAGCTGCGTCGTCGATGCTGACGCCGGCATGGTCGAGCGTGACGCCGGTGGCGCGGTCGAGTTCGATCCGCGACTTCTCATACGCCGCCATGGCCGACATCAAAGTGGACTCCGCCGTGGCCAGCGCGCTCTGCGTCTGCAGGACCAACGTTGTGGTCGAGGTTCCGAACTGATATTTCTTTTGTTCGGCATCCAGCGACTGCCTGGCATAGTCCACTGCGGCTTGAGCCGAGGCTACGCTGGCGCGGTTCTGTTCGACTCCGAACTGGGCGTTGCGGACCTCGATGCTGATCTGGTTTTCGATCTGCTGCAAGCGCATCTGGGCCTGCTGGTACTCAAGTTCGGAGCGGATCTGCACCGCCTGGGCGGCGCGATTACGCAACGGGATGTTGAGCTGCAGGCCAACGCCCTTGTCAGGTGCGGTGGAGTTGATGAGCTGGTTGAGGGTCGAGCCATAGTTTGCCCCGGTGAAGACGGGGTTAATCGTGGGAGAACCCGGATAGGCGGGATCAGGGCCCGAGCAAAAAGCCTCTTGTTGTGCTTCCAATGATTCGTTGGCGCAGAGATTTGCCGGGCTCTGGGCGCCGCCGAGGCCGGAGCCGCCGTAGTAAGCAAACAGGTCGAGGGTAGGCAGCAGAGCGCTGCGCACTGCCTGATTGCTGATCTGGGTGCTGTTGAGCTGAATGCGTTGCACCACAACGTCGGCGCGATGGCGCAAGGCGTCGGCAATCAGATCCTGCGTAGGCTGGATCGGTTCACTCGCCGGAAGTTCCATGGTGGAGGTCGGAATCACATCGGCTCCCGCCAGAGTCTGATCGCGCAGAGTGCGGCTGAGCGCATTCTTCATGAGCAGTTGCTCCAGTTGCAGGTTGGTGAGAGCGATGGTCACAGCCTGTTGGTCCTGCGCGACGGTGCTCTGGGCGCGAACCACTTCGATGGGAGCCAGGCTCCCGATTTCCACCTGCTTCTTGGTGTCGGACAGCGTCTTCTCGGCGAAAGCCAGCGACTCCTTCTGCACGCGAGCGTTCTCGTAGGCGTAGACCAGATCCCAGTACATGCTCTGAATCTGGTTCACCGTGGTAATGACTTGCAAACGGAAGGACACATCCGTCTGTTCGCGGGTATTCTTGGCGATGCGAATGAAGCGATTGTTTGCGGCGAAGCCGAAGCCCTGCAGCAGGTGTTGGGTTAGCTTCATCTGGAAACCGGAGTTCAGAGCCGGGCTAACGGTCGTGAAGGCATTGTTGGTGGTAGTCCGGGTGTTATTGAAGCCAACAGAGAGGTTGGTTCCCCATTCAAACCCTTGGGTGTAGTTGAAATTTCCGGTCGTAGTCCGTTGCAGCGTTCCGGAGAACGGGCTGGTAGGAATGAAATTAGCGTGATCCTCCTGCAGCGTGCCGGTGACAACCGGGTCAAAGCTGGTGATCAGAGGTCCGAGGCCGAATGTGGAACCGTTCAAACCGCCCGCGCCCACGCCTGCGCCACCTGCACCGAGTGTGGTTCCTCCGGTGCCCGAGCCGACCTGTCCGCCGAGGCCGCCAACCCCACCGCCGGGAGTATTCTGCACGACTCCGTTATTTACCCCGAGCGTTGTGGCGCCGGCTTTCGCGCGCAGGATATCGGTGTCGGCGATATTCAGGTTATAGCGTGCGATGGCGATATCCAGATTGTTCTCGAGCGCGAGCGCAATGGCGTCGTCGAGCGAGAGATACAGCTTGCCATCGCGCATCAGGCCATCGATGCGCGCCGTGTTGGCCAGGTTCGGCGCAGCCAGGTGTCGCGCCGTGTAAGGACCAATCGGGTTGGGGAAATGCGACACTGGCTTGGAATAATTCAAGACCGGGAGCTGCCGCGTTTCCGGCGTGTTTTGCGGGACCGGCGCGGCGGGCGTTTCCTGGGCCCAGCAGGGGACGATCAGCGTTGCGAATAAAACCGCGGCGGCGGTCAGCCGGACGTTTGAGGCTACGCGTGCGAATGGCATCTACTCATCTCCGTTCATCAGGACCAGTTCATTAGGACCAGTTCATTAAGACCTTGCAGCAGAAAGACTTGGTTGTAACGCGAGACAGCCGGGTTTATCCAAATGAAAGCTCTACTCAGTGACTGATACGCAACCAGCGGCACTGGGGTTCCTCAAAACCTCTCAAAAATGGAGGTTCCCGAAAAGTGCGGGTAGAACCCGTCCTCACAGTTGCCGTTTCGGCTCCCCGGCGGCTTTCTCCGGCGCTCGGGATCTGGGGAGCGAACCACTCCGCCCGAGACGAAAGTTTGGTGAAACTCACCAGTATATCCGACGCGACAGCCTCTCTTTCGAGCGCTTCAGGGAGTTGAAACTGATAAAGTGCTCGCGATGGTCCGAGTCGCCTCCACGGGAGCAAAATCACACAGTTGCGCGGAGAAACCTGAGCCATGAAATGGTTTGGATGAACCGGCACGGCTGTGGGACTCGAAAGATCGCATGCGCAATCTCAAACTGATTCTCTCCTATGACGGATCGGAATTCGCCGGCTGGCAGGTGCAACCCGATGCTGTAACCGTGCAGGGCACACTTGCCTCAGCCATTGGACGAGTCACTGGCGAAAAGGTATTGCCGCAAGGTTCCGGAAGAACCGACGCGGGCGTGCATGCATTGGCTCAGGTAGTGACATTTGTCACGGAGTCTTCCGTCCCCGTGGAGAATTTCGTCAAGGCCCTCAACGACGTTTTGCCGGCTTCGGTCCGGGTCTTCGAAGTGCAGGAAGTTGCAGCCGATTTTCATGCGCGCAAGTCGGCGCGAGCCAAGACTTACCGCTACAGAATTTATCGCCCTGCGATCTGTCCGCCCTTCCTGGCCAGGTATGTGTGGCACTATCCTTTCCCTTTGGATGAGCAAGTCATCGCGCAAGCGGCGGCGCGGGTGGTAGGTGAGCACGACTTCACTTCGTTTGCCGCGGTGGATCCGGAGCGGGGACGCGAAGGTGTGCCGGTATCGAATATCCGCCGAATCTTTTCTTCTCGTTGGCAACGGGAGGACGAAGAATTCGTCTACACGGTGAAGGGATCAGGCTTCCTGCACCACATGGTGAGAAATCTGGTGGGGACATTTATCCTGGTGGGAAAGGGAACTGTCCACGACCTTGATATCGCGCGGATTCTCGAGGCGCGCAAGCGCTCGGCCGCGGGAGCGACCGCGCCGGCAAGCGGGCTTTACCTGGTGAATGTCGAGTACTGAACGTATTGCATCGAAGGGTATCCGCAGGGCAAGGCTGGACAGCACAGAGCAAGACGTAGCAAGCTACGTCTCTCCCAGCTTTTGGGGGCGTAATGGCCACTGATGTGCAGATCGCGGCACGAAGGGTTTCGTCGGTGAATCCGGCAACGGGCGAAGTTCTGCGCCAGTTCGAGTGCGCGAGCGAGAGTGACGTTCAGGCGGCGGTGACGCGTGCGCGTGCGGCGCAGACGGCTTGGCGCGACCTCGGCGTGAGAAAGCGGATCGTGGTGCTGCGCGAGTTTCAGCGTCGGCTGCATGAAAGGAAATCAGAGATCGCTGAGGCCATCACGCAAGAAGCTGGCAAGCCTTTGACCGAAGCTCTGATCACGGAAGTTTTAGTGGTGCTCGACGCGGCGCGGTTCCTGATCGACAACGCCTATCGCCTCCTCCGTGACGAGCCGGTTCCGCATGGAAATCTTGCCACCAAGCTCAAAAGTGGGTGGCTGGTGCGCGAGCCTTATGGCGTGGTGGGCATCATCTCACCGTGGAATTATCCGTTTTCGATTCCCGCAACCGAATCGCTTGCGGCTCTGGTGGCGGGGAACGCGGTGGTGCTGAAACCCTCGGAATTTACTTCTTTGGTGGCGCTGGAACTGGAGTCGCTGCTGCGTGCGGCAGGTGTGCCGCACGATGTTTTTCAGGTGGTGGTGGGCGATGGGGCAACCGGCGCGGCGTTGATGCAATCGCCGATCGACAAACTGGTGTTCACCGGCAGTGTGGCTACGGGCAAGCACATCGCAGCGGCGGCGGGCGAGCGCCTGTTGCCAGTAGTGCTGGAGCTGGGCGGCAAGGATCCCATGCTGGTGCTCGACGACGCGGATGTGGACGTGGCCTCGAGCGCGGCCGTCTGGGGAGCGTTCGTGAATGCCGGCCAGGCCTGCCTGTCGGTCGAGCGCTGCTACGTGCATCGCAGCCTGTATGAAGAATTTCTTCACGCCTGCGTTGAGAAAACGAAGAAGCTGCGTGTGGGCGACGGACTGGACCGCGAGACCGATGTAGGGCCGATGATCCACGAGCGCCAGTTGCAGATTGTGGAGGCGCAAGTGGAAGATGCCGTGTCACGCGGAGCAAGGGTTCTGGCCGGAGGCTCCCGGCTTCCAGCCCTCGGGCCGAACTTTTATGAGCCCACGGTGCTGGCAGATGTGACGCACGAAATGCGCATCATGCGCGAGGAAACATTCGGGCCGGTGCTGCCGGTGGCGGCATTCGACGGTGACGAGGAAGCGCTCGGCCTCGCCAATGATTCGGAATTTGGGCTGGCGGCGAGCGTGTGGACCCGCAACCGCGCTCATGGAGAGCGCTTGGCGCGGCGGATTCAGGCGGGCACCGTCATGGTGAATGATGTGCTTTCCTGCTACGGAATCAGTGAGGCGCCGCACGGCGGTGTGAAGTCGAGCGGCGTGGGCCGCGCCCACGGACGGTTCGGCCTGGAAGAGATGGTGCGGCTGAAGTATCTCGATTCCGACCTCGTGCCCGGAATGAAGAAAGTCTGGTGGTACGGCTACGGCACAAGGTTTGCCCGGCACATGGAGGGGTTTGTCGATTTCCAGTTCGCCCAAGGCTGGGCCGAACGCCTGCGCGGCGCGCTCCGCACAGCAGGCGTGGTGAGGCGTAAGAAGTTGTGAACCCCCGGATATCGAGCACGGAGAGCTGATAGCTAAGAGCTGACAGCTGACAGCTGAGAACGAAAGAGGTGCCGAATGACCAACGTCCCAAATGCAGATCCAAAACGCGAACTGCTGCGTCACACGCTGGCCACGCTTGCCTATCGCGGAGGCAAGGCCGTCCGCAATGCGCCCCAGGGATTTGCCACGTTTCAAGCCAATGAAGGAGTGCGAATGCCGGGGCAGATTCTGGCGCACATGGGCGATCTGATGGATTGGGCGCTCTCGATCGCAGAGGGCAAGCAGGCGTGGAATAATTCGCAACTGCTGCCTTGGGAACTGGAGGTCGAGCGCTTCTTCGCCGCGCTCAGGAAGTTCGATGATTTCCTGGCTTCGAGTGAACCGGTGCAAGCTCTGCCGGAAAAACTCTTTCAGGGGCCAATCGCCGATGCGCTCACGCACGTCGGCCAGATCGCGATACTGCGGCGCCTGGCGGGCAATCCGGTGAAAGCAGAGAACTACTACAAGGCTGAGATTGCGGTCGGTCGCGTGGGCGCCGATCAGGCCAAGCCGAAGCTGGAGTTCTGAACCCACATCTCCGGACGCTACCTGGAGCGGTTCCGGTAAAGGCTCGCATCGACCTGGCGAGTCATTGCCTCCACATTAAGACCGACCTCCACGAACTGCGCAAGTTTCTGACAGATGTCCTCCGTGTCGCGCAGCACATCGTGATAGGAAACGCGCAAGGTTCTTACGCACGTCTTGCTGTCGAGGAAGGCGTTGACGGCGCGCAAGTTCTTCTCGAACGCCGCGGCGATGACGGAAGTGTCGGCGCCTGGTTTGCCGGTCCCGCGATTGCGCATCATCGCATCCTGCGATGCCAACACTTCCGCGAGCGGCCTCTGCATAAAGATGACGCGGTATTCGTGTCCCTCCGGAAGCGAAAGCAGCAGCAGCGAGATCACTTTCACGGCCTTGCCCTCGGCTTCGGCAATGCAGGCAGGGTCTTTGGTCAGTTGCTTGATCCGCTCCCATTCCAGATATCCCCGCGGATTATCCGTGTCAGCCTGGCGCTTGCCGTCGGAGAGAATGGGCATTCCGCCCGCGGCCAGCATCTGCATCATCAGCGAAGTGCCCGAACGCGGCAGTCCAGAAACAATTGTGATCATGAGTTCTCTTAGCTCAGATTCTTTAGCGGCACTTGTGCGCGATAGATGGCCTGCCAGCGGCCGGCCTTGAAGATGTAAATCGAACTGCCGTTGATGTGGACCGGAACTTTTTCTCCGTTGCAGATGGCATACCGCTCGGCTTTGTAGGTGAGCAGGTAGGCGCCGGAGGCAAGCGGGAGCGCACCGAAGTCGGAGAGCCCATAGCCTTCCACCGTGCAAGTCTTTGCGGAAGTTTGCTGCTCCGCCAGTTGCTGCTCGCGGGAGAAGGTACCACTGTCGCTCCAGAAGACTCCGTTCTCAGGGATGTGCTCGCGGAAATAGGCCTGGTCCTTGGTCTTCCAGGCTTCGAAAAAGCCGGTCTCGGTGCGCACCATTTCCTGTTGCACGCTGGCTGAAACGCTGTCCCGCACCTCGTTGGAAGTATCGATCTTGTGGGGTGTTTGGGCGTTGGTCGGGGCCAGCAAAAGCGTCAGCGGAAGAAGAATTGCCGCGCCAGCCGGGAAAGTCTTTTTCGCGGGAAACAGCCTGTGGTTCATAGGGACGCTCATTCTGGCGCTGGATTGCCGCTCACGAGAATAGACCTAGCATACGACATCGGGGGTTTTGGCCTTTCGCTTTAACCTTTCGCTTTAACCTTCGAGTACAATGACGCACGTAGGGCCGGAATCCGGCGGCGCAAGCGCCGCACGAACGAGGGTAAGCGCTTTGGCGACTGGCGAAATCACTGCTTCAGGCACGCACACTCCTCCCCAGCTTCCCCATCATAAGGTCAAGATCAAAAAGGCCGGGCAGCGCGCCTGCAACGAGAAAAACGAAAAGGGCAAGTTCTGTGGCGGCCACTTGAAACGCTGGTTCTACTCGGAAGATGTGATCGAGCAAGCCTGCGGCGACGCCGAAAAGGCCTGGGGACCGGACGCCGAGGTCTACCGCTGTGAGCACTGCCAGACACTCTATTTGCCAAACCCCGCGGAAGCCAAAGTGAATGTCGCCGGGCAGGGGATGATTTCGGTCTTCGGGCTGACGTTGCCGCCGAAAGAGAAGTAGCTTCCAGTACCTGGTACCCAGTACGCAGCCGGAGAAAAGTGCGGGTTGACTAGGTACTCGGTACTGGGTACTTGCCCATGAATTCTTCCGAACTCATCTACGACTGGAACCAGAATCATCCGCCCGGATTGAAGCTGCCGGGGCCGGTGCTGCTGAATGATGAGAGCCTGCGCGATGGGCTGCAGTCGCCTTCGGTGCGCGATCCTTCGATTCCCGAGAAAATTGAAATCCTTCATCTGATGGAGGCGTTGGGAATCGACTCGCTCGATCTGGGTTTGCCGGGCGCGGGTGCGCGCGCGGTGGAGCATGTGACGGCGCTGGCGCGGGAGATGGTCGCGCACAAGATGAAGATTCGCGCTAACTGCGCGGCGCGCACGCATGAGAACGATATTCGTCCGATTGCCGAGATCGTGCAGAAAACCGGTCTGCGCATTGAGGCTGCAACCTTCATTGGATCGAGCCCGATCCGCCGTTTTACGGAAGATTGGTCCGACGATTTCCTTCTGCAGACCACCGAGAAGGCCGTGAAGTATGCGATTTCGCTCGGCCTCGACTCGATGTACGTCACGGAGGATACGAGTCGCTGTGATCCGGAGACGGTGAAGCGGCTCTATTCGACGGCGATCAGTTGTGGCGCGCGGGCCATTGTGATCTGCGACACCGCGGGGCATGCCACGCCCCTGGGCGCGTTCGCGCTGGTGAAGTTCGTGATCGAGGAAGTGGTGAAACCTTCCGGCGAAAAGATTCGCGTGGACTGGCACGGGCACAGCGATCGCGGGCTGGCGATTGCCAACTCGATGGCGGCGCTGATGGCGGGCGCGCATTGCGTGCATGCCTGTGCGATCGGCCTGGGTGAGCGCGTGGGCAATACCCAGATGGATCAAATGCTGGTCAACCTGAAGCTGATGGGCATTGCGCCGTGGGATGAGCAGGACCTCACCAAGCTGAAGCAGTATTGCCAGGCGGTCTCGCGAGCTACCGGCGTACCGATTCCCGCGAATTATCCGGTGGTGGGCGACGACGCTTTCCGCACGGCCACGGGCGTGCATGCTGCCGCAGTGATCAAGGCCTTCAAGAAGAATGACATTGAACTGGCCAACACGGTTTACTCGGGTGTGCCCTCGCATGTGTTCGGGCTGGAGCAGATTATCGATATCGGTCCGATGAGCGGGAAGTCGAATGTGCTGTTCTGGCTGGAGCGGCGCGGCATCCCGGCGACTGATGATTTGATCGAGCGCATTTATTCCCGTGCCAAGTCGAGTGATCATACCCTCACCGAGGCTGAGATTGGGGAGTGCTTGCCGGAGACGGCGAGGAAAGTCTAAATGGCCGAGCAGAATCAAAGTCCCCGCCCTGTCGCTGCAAAAGACGCAGCGACAAGGACGGGGCACCCACTTCGACATGCGATTCTCGGTGCCGGCGGTGTTGGTGGCCTGATCGGCGCTGGGCTGGCGCATGCTGGAGATTCCGTCACGCTGGTGGTGCGTCGCGAGGCGCTTGCACAGTATCCCAGACAGCTTTCTCTGGAGAGTGCTTTCGGCAATTTCACGGTGGACGTCGCTGTTGCGGCGGAGGTTCCTCCCGTTGACGTGCTCTGGATCACGGTGAAGGCCACGCAGTTGGAATCTGCACTTTCCGCTTTCAAGAATCCTGCGTCGGTGCAAGCGATCGTTCCACTGCTCAATGGCATTGACCACGTCTCGCTTCTGCGCGAGCGGTATGGGATTGGCCGTGTCATTCCGGCGACGATTGCGGTCGAGACCGAGCGGGTCAGCCCTGGACACATTCTCCATCGCTCTCCTTTTGCACGACTCAACGTGTTGTCTGCGGGCCGGGCTCTGCTGGGGAGCACTGTCGATCAGCTTCAGCGGATCGGCTTTGCTTGCCGCTTCATCGACGATGAGCCCACCCTGATGTGGAGCAAGCTGGTCTTTCTGGCGCCGTTTGCCTTGACCACAACTGCTGCAGACAGAACTACCGGAGAAGTCATTGCCGATTCATCGTGGAAGAGTCAGTTGGAAGCTTGCGTTCGAGAGGCTTGTGCTGTGGCTGTTGCCGAGAACGCCAAAGTTGATCCTGAGGCGATCCTCGCCGGGATGATGGCCATGCCCGCGAACATGCGCAGCTCCATGCAGAAAGACGTTGAACAGCACAAGACTCCGGAGCTGGATGCTATTGCAGGACCGATCCTGCGCGGCGGCCGCCAGCACGGGATCGAGGTTCCAGTGACAAAGAAGCTGGTGGGTGCGGTGGAGCGGAGATCTGGGGTGGAGCGTCGGTTGGCCTGAGATCCGGATCAAAATAAAAACACAGATCAAATCTAGCTAAAATCTCTCGAATCAACTACATAGCGAAATTGACCCCGCTAAAATACTGGTTCTAAAGGACTTATCCGTAAAATCTTTGCAATCAATTGGTTAGCGGTATGCCATTTTGTCTAAGTCCTTTAGAATGAGTCAGCGTGGTGTCGCGGATCGTTGTTGAGTCCCTCCTAAATCATTGATGACAAAGGAGTCTCCGGTAAAATATTGTAAACTAAGGAGTTAGCCGGGGGATGTTCGGTTGTCAAAGAGCTGAATACATGCGCGGGCGCTTCGTCCGCCTTTACGATGATCGCGCGATTTGTCGAGCGAGGCAAGGTCAGATGTCACACTCGACCGTGGAAAAATGGGGATGCGTGTCTGTTCCGTCTTTTCGAGAAATCGGAAAGACTGAGGCAGTCGGAGGCGGCGAGAATCCCCACTTCTCGCAAAGAACGCGAGAAATGGGGCACCCGGATTTCGTAGTAGCGAAGGTTACGAACGTCCAATTCTCGTCGGCCCGAGTCGGCAAATCCAGTACGGCGACCGCAGCGTCAGGTTCCCGCCCAAGGTAATCCCTAATCCTTCCCGTAGGTTGTAAGATTACGCAATAAACTCCCATGAGCCCCACTCCTCCGCGTGCGGATATGCCGGACGTTGCTCCCACGGTGCAGCAGGACGTGGCGCGGCTGGCGGCTTCGCCGGAGGTGCGGTCGGCGTTCAACTGGCTGCGCACGCAGGAGCCGCAACTGGCGCAGTGGCAGATGGAGATGGCGCGGATTCCGGCGCCTCCGTTTGGGGAGTCGGCGCGCGGGGCGTGGCTGGCGGAGCGCTTTCGCGAAGTCGCTCTCGACGACGTTCGCATCGATGATGTGGGTAACGTGTTAGGCATTCATCCTGGATTCGGACAGCGTTATGTGGCGCTCAGTGCGCACATTGATACCGTGTTTCCGGCAGGCACGCCTTTGAATATCCGGCAGCAGGGCAGCCGGCTGTATGGGCCGGGAGTTTCCGACAATGGGGCGGGGGTGGCTGCGATGCTGGGGATTGCGGCTTTGCTGCGCGCAGTGCGGTTGCGGCATGCGCTGCCGTTTGTGTTTATCGGCAACGTGGGCGAAGAGGGTGAGGGCGATTTGCGCGGGATGCGGCACATTTTCTCGACGCCGCGTTGGAAAGATGCGATTGCTTACAGCGTGGTGCTCGATGGCGCGGGCGCCGACACGATTGTGGCTGAAGCCCTGGGCAGCCGCCGGTTTGAGGTGATTGTGCGCGGTCCGGGGGGACATTCGTGGAGTGATTTTGGCGCGCCCAATCCGATTGTGATTCTGTCGCGTGCCATCGATACGTTTACCGCGACGCCGGTGCCGACGACGCCGAAGACTACTTTCAACATTGGAGTGATTCGCGGGGGAACCTCGGTGAATTCGATTCCGGAGTCGGCCAGCATGAAGGTGGATATCCGCTCGACTTCGATGGGGGAAATGGAGCGGCTGGAGCAGGCGCTGCGGCTGGCGCTGAATCGCGCGGTGGAAGACGAAACGATGGCGGCGGAAATGCGCTCGGCGGTGCAGAAGCGGCCTTCGGGAGTGAATTGCGAAGTGGTGGCGATCGGGAACCGTCCGGCGGGAGAGCTGACGGCGGGAGCGCGGATTCTGCATGTGGTTCGGGCGGTCGATGCACAGTTGAACAATGCGGCGCAGGTGCAACGGGCGTCGACGGACGCGAACATTCCGCTGTCGCTGGGGCTGGAGGCGATCGCAATTGGCGGTGGCGGTTCCGGGGGCGGCGCGCACACTTTGCAGGAATGGTTTGACAGCAATGGACGCGAGCTGGGGCTGAAGCGGATTCTGTTGACGCTGATGGCTCTCGCAGGGGCGGGGGTGGGGGAATAATGGATGCGATTCGGTTTGGATGCAGGCGGGCAGGGGTATCGCTCCTAAGCGCTATCCTGGCCGTGTTTGTCGTCAACCTCTCGCGTGCGCAGGTGCTCCCTGCCAATAGTCCGCCCGAGGCTGCAGATCACAGGGCCAAAGCCGACACCATCTTCCTGCACGCCAATGTTTATACCGGTGAGCCCTCCAACACGGGGTTCAGTTCGGTCCTGCGCGAGGAGGCAATCGCGGTGCGCAGCGACCGCATTCAAGCGGTGGGCAAGAATGTGGACATTCTGAAGTTGAAAGGGCCGCAGACGCAGGTGATCGATTTGGGCGGGCACTTCGTCATGCCTGGATTCAATGACGCGCATCTGCACCTGGCCGATGCCGGGATGCAGAGGTTGAGCGTTGACCTGACTGGGGTGAAGACGCTGGAAGAATTCCGGGCTCGGGTGCTGGCCAAGGTGCAGACGGCCAAGCCCGGCGAATGGATTCTGGGCGGAGGCTGGGACGAAACGATCTGGCCGATACCGACTTTGCCCAGCCGCTGGGATCTGGATCAGGTTTCGGATGGGCATCCGGTGTTTCTGGATCGCGTGGACGGGCACCTCGCGGTGGCTAATACGCGGGCGCTGCAATTGGCGAGCATCACGCTGGCCAGCCGTGATCCGGAGGGCGGCAAGACGGATCGCGATGCCAACGGGCAGCCGACCGGCATTCTACGCGAGGGGGCGCAGCATGCGGTGCGGGCGGTGATTCCGCCGCTGGCGCACGCCGAGCGGCGGCATGCCATAGAAGTCGCGTTGGCGGATCTGGCCGAGCATGGCGTGACTTCGGCGCAGGATTATTCGCCGAATTGGGAAAATTTCCTGATCTACGAAGAACTTGAAAAAGAGGGCAAGCTGACGGCGCGCATTTCCGAATGGCTGCCGTTCGATGATTCCGTCGAGGAGTTGGAGACCAAGCGCAACTGGCATTCGCAATGGGATTTGATGCTGCACACTGGAATGCTGAAGGGTTTTATGGACGGCTCGCTGGGCGGGCACACGGCGGCGCTGCTGGAGCCGTATGCTGATGATCCGAAGACCTCCGGGCTGCCACAGTATGAGGCGGCGAAGCTGAACGAAATGGCAAGGGAACGCGTGCTGGCGGGCTTCCAGCTTGGGTTTCACGCGATTGGCGACAAAGGCGTGCAAATGGCTCTCGATGCCTTCGGGGACGCTGAAAAAGCCGCGCGCGAGGAAAAAGTGAAGGCTGCGAACGGTGGCGACGATTTCCGCCTGCGCGTCGAACACGCGCAGGTCACAAATCCTGCGCAGATTGCCCGCTTTAAGGAGTTGAAGGTGATCGCCTCCATTCAGCCCACGCATCTGCTCACCGACATGCGCTGGGCACAGGGCCGGCTGGGGCCGATGCGGGCCGCGAGCGCCTACACGTGGTCGAGCTTCTTGAATAAGGGCGTGACGCTGGCGTTGGGCACGGATTATCCGGTGGAGCCGGTGACGCCGTTTCGCGGGCTGTATGCCGCGGTCACGCGCAGGAGCGAGGATGGCAAGCAGGAATATTTCCCCGAACAGAAGTTAACCATGGATCAGGCCATTGCGGCCTATACCACGGGCTCGGCTTTTGCCGAATTCGAGGAGAAGGAAAAAGGCCGGCTGGCGGCCGGGATGCTGGCGGATTTTGTGGTGCTCGACCGCGACGTGACCGGGGTCTCCCCGGAAAAAGAGTTGGCGACCAGAGTGTTGCGGACCGTGGTGGGCGGGAAGACGGTATGGGAGGGGAAGTAAGTAGAGAGTCATGGTGGATCGCGGTGCTCACCAGAGTCGCGATCCAGCGACGAATGCTTCGTGTGACTAATGCTTCGACTGTGGTTGTTTCCTCGCCTTCCTAATGAAACGAAAGGCCCGATTCGAGCGTCTAAGACATCGTAATCGCGTCTGGAAGCCCTATTCCATGGACCTTCGGTGCCGGGGACCATGGCCATTGCAAACGGGTATAATTGAGGGTTCATACAGTTCTTGGAGGGAAGCAGGCATATGGATTCGCGGGAGATTTGGCTGCGCTTGAAGACCCGTCGGTGGGTGTATTCGTTGAGCATTGTGGCTACGCTGGCGCTGGGCATTTTGATCGGCACGGTGGTTTCTTACGGAGTGAAGGGCAAGGAAGGGCAGAAAGCTTCCGATGCGACTCCGCTGACGGTGCCGTCGCCCAAGCAGCTTTCCGGGGAGTTCTCGCAAATCGCGAAGCAGTTAGGGCCGAGCGTGGTCAATATCAATACGGAATCGACCATCAAGACTCCGCACCGGCGGCGGGGTGCGCAGAATCCCGATGACGAGGAAAACGGGGGCGGCAATGGCGGGATGGATGACTTCTTCAACCGGTTCTTTGGCGGGCCCGGCGGCCAGGGCAATGCGCTCGGCGGCGGCGATGGTTCGATTCGCGAGCGTTCGCTGGGTTCGGGCGTGATCGTTGATGCGAAAGGTTACATCGTGACCAACCGGCACGTGGTGGAGAAGGCGGACCGCATCCGGGTGCGGCTGCAGGACGATCCGCCGGGCGTGCAGCATGACGCCAAAGTGATCGGGGAAGACCAGGAAACCGATCTGGCGGTCATCAAGATTGAACTGAACCGCCCCGTGCCGGCAGCGAAGATGGGCAACTCCGACAGCATGGAGGTGGGCGATTGGGTGCTGGCGATCGGCAGTCCGTTTGGACAAGTGGGTACCGTTACCGCGGGCATAGTTTCCGCCAAGGGCCGGGATATCGTGCCCGGCCGGCAGTTCCAGGTATTTATTCAGACCGATGCCGCGATTAACCCGGGGAACTCGGGCGGACCGCTGGTCAATCTGGACGGGGAAGTGATCGGCATCAATACGGCGATTTTGAGCGAGACCAATGCTTATGCGGGCGTGGGCTTCTCGCTGCCTTCCAACACCGTGGTGCATGTCTACAACCAGTTGATTGGACCTGACCACAGCGTGGTGCGCGGCTCTATCGGCATCGGATTGCCTCCGGAAGACAATCCGTCGATCGCGCGAGTTTACGGGTCGGGGGTGTCGGTTTCCAATGTGTATGCCGGAAGTCCGGCGGATCAGGCGGGGCTGAAGGTGGACGACACGATTACCGCCGTCGACGGGAAGAAAGTGACGAAAGGATCGGAGTTGGTGGCGGACATTGCCTCGCGCAAGCCGGGTTCGAAGGCGGTAGTTGCCTTCCTGCGTAACGGCAAGCCGCAGGAGACGACGGTAACCATCGCCGACCGCGCCAAGCTTTTTGCCGCACAACTGGGCGGGGATCAGGAAAGTGACGATGAGAACACGCCCAAGCAGAGCAAGTTCGGCGCCACGGTTCGCAACCTGACGCAAGAGATGGCGCAGCGGCTGGACATGCCGACTGGCAAGGGTGTCATTGTGCAGGACGTAAAGCCGGGGTCGTTTGCCGAGGATGTCGGGTTGTACCGCGGCGACGTTGTGCTGGAGATCAACAAGCAGACGGTGAACAGCGAAGAGGATTTTGCCAGGATCGAGTCGAGCCTTAAGAGCGGTCAGGACGTGGTATTCCTGGTGCGCCAGCGAGGTTCGACGCGTCAGAACGGATCCAGCTTCCTGGCCGGGACACTTCCGTAACCTTGGAGTACCCCAACCGGAACTGGCATTGCCTCCCGCGATGGAGGATGATTACAATGCCGTTCCAGTTGGTTTTTTTGTTTTTGCCGAGGTTCATTTTGCGCGGACCTTTTGCGAAGACCGACGACCTGTGGAGCGGTGCGCGTTCTGAGGTTTGAGGATTGCCTTTGGAACCGAAGCGGAAGCATCGCGCAAGCATGCGGAGATGGTTGGGTGCAGGCTGCGCTCTGGCCTTGATGTGTACCTGCGCTTCGCCGCAGATAGCGCTGGCGCAGGAGTCTGCTGCCGGCTCGAATTCTGCTTCGAGTCCCACTTCGAATCGCACTCCGAATTCCAGTTCGAACCCAGGCGGCAGCAAGAGCAGTACGAAGACGGTGAATCCGGAGAAACACGTGCAGGCGGCCAAGGCGGAATCGGGAGCGGACGCCTCCGCAGCGGCCGCGAAACCTCATGCCGCATCGCATCCCCCGGCGGGGACGCACCCTAAGTCGAATGCAGCGGTTGCGGCCCGCAACAACAAGTCGAAGTATCCCAACTCGCACAAGGGCGGTAAAAGGAAGACGAGCGCGCGGGGCCAGCAGAAGATTGAACCGGAGCGGGCGCAGGCGATCCAGGAAGCGCTGATCCGCGAGCATTACATGTCCGGCGAAGCGGCGGGAACCTGGAATCAGTCTAGTGAAGACGCCATGCGGCGCTATCAGGCCGACCATGGCTGGCAATCGAAGACGGTGCCCGATGCGCGGGCGCTGATCAGCCTTGGGCTAGGGCCGAGTCACGATCATCTGCTGAATCCGGAGAGTGCGATGACCACGGAGCCGGCGGCGCCGCATGCGGCGTCGTTAACTCCCGTGTCGCACAGCGCCGATCCTGGAACGCGTATGAATACGAACCCAACTCCGCAGGTTGCTCCAGCGCCAGCCACAACTCCCGAGCACAGTGCGTCGGGCCCGCAGTGAAGGCAGTTGGCAATTAGCAGTTGGCAAATAGCATTTGGCCCTCAGCATTCAGTCAGGTTGGCATCTTCCGTGCATTCCGCGAAATCTTGAACGAAAACGGCCGCGCATGGCGGAGTGCTGACTGCTAATGGCCAATTGCTAATTGCGGAGTTCTCTCAGGCGCCGGGCGCCTTGCGGTAGCTCCCCAGCACTGGCCGGGGAAAATAGGGAAGAGGCTGCGAGTGGATGACAGCTTGCGGATTGGCCTCGACGAGGGCTTCGGCTACTTCTTCGCCGCAGATTTCGGCGGCAGCATCACGAGCCGCAGAAAGAACGGGAACTCGCTTCTCGGTGTCGTGCGCATCGGTGGCCAAGACGTGCACGGCGTCATGCTCCAGCAGCCAGTGCGCGGCACGACGCACGCGTTCTCCCCAGAATCCGGTGAGCGCCGACGCGGTCATCTGGATCACGCAACCCTGCTCCGCCCACTCCACGACGCGCTGCGGGCTCTCGCGCAGAATCGGGTTGCGTTCAGGATGAGTGATGATCGCGGTGATGCCACGATCGCCGAGTTGCATGAAACAGTCTGTCGTTTGTTGCGGCACGCTGTAATTGCTCAGTTCGACCAGCATGTAATGCGAGCCTTCGATGGCGTAGCGGGCGGGATTGGCGAGCACATCCTGCAGGTTGTCGTAGGAAAGATGGAAGTCGCAGCCCAGGCTGAGAGTGAGCGCATTGCCGACGAGTTGTTGTAAGTGCGCGACCAGTCCTTGCAGGTAAGCGCGGTCGTAGTGATAGCGGTCGTTGGCATGAGGAGTGGCGACCTGGTGGGTGATGCCGTCGGCGGCGGCCATGCGGCACATTGCGACTGAAGTCTCCCAGGATTTGGAGCCGTCGTCTACTTCCGGAAGAATGTGGGAATGAATGTCGACCACGATTGTAGAAACACTTTATAGAAACACAAGGACGCGACCGGGGTTGCTCCTTAATTTGATTTAAGCAGATTCGCCGGGAAAGAGAAAGCGGAAGGGATCACCGCCGAGGACAGCGAGGACGCGGAGGAAAATCGGCCGATCAAGCCTGCTCTCACCAGATGGTTGGAACAACGCGGGAATTGCGGATTTTGCGATCGGCGGTGATCAGCGAGAGGCCTTCGGAGAGCGCGGTGGCTCCAATGATTCGGTCTGCCGGATCCTTGGGGTAGGACTGCGGTAACGAGGATGAACGTACACATATTCGCGCGCTGATCGGAACAACGATAAAACGGCCTTCGACATCTGTGAGGAACGCTTCAAGGCTAGGAATGAAGTTGATTCGTTTCTTGCCGGAGAGCCAAGTGATCTCGAGGAGTGTAATGCCGGAGATGGCCAAACCCGTGCTTTCCTGCCGGGCCTGATCAATGACCGACCTTGCGCTCCTTGAAACCCGCGCCGGATCGAGGCCAAGCCAGATGACGACATGTGTGTCCAGCAGAATCAATAGAGATCGCCCCACTCTTCCGGGGTTAGCGCGGGGGAGACCACGTCGCCGGTGATGGTGCTTTTACCCTTAAAAAATCCGAATATATCGTCCTTTTCTTTCTCGACCGGGACGAGCTTCGCCACCGGCTTGCCGCGCTTGGTGATCAGCACGGCCTGGCGTTTCGATTGAACTTCATCCATGACCTTCAGGCAATGGACTTTGAATGCGCCTGCCGCCATTGTTTTCATCGAGAAGTCCTTTCGATCATGGTCATTATACCATGGTCATAAGGCTCGCGTCAGGCTCTTCCGTAGCGTTCCCGCATGAAATCGGCAATTCCCGCATATGCCTTAAGTAGCGTCTTTTCATCCGGCAAGAACACGATGCGGAAGTGCTGGGTGCCGGGCTTTTGGCCGAAGCCGGAGCCGTGGACGACCATGACGTGCTTCTGGCGGATGAGTTCTTTGACGAAGACTTCGTCGCTCTCCGGAATGTCTATGCGGGGGAAGGCGTAGAAGGCGCCGCGCGGGGCGACGCAGCTTATGCGCGGCGTGGATTCGCACCACTTCTGCGTGAGATCGCGGCGGGAGCGCAGCTTGCGCCGCACTTCGATGAGGTGATCCTGCGGACCTTCGAGCGCGGGCTTGATGGAATATTGTTCGGGGTGGTTGGCGCAGAGGCGCGCCCGCAGCAGACGGTGAATGCCTTCGGTGTAGGGCTTGATAGCCGCGGCGTCGCCGGAGACGATGCCCCAGCCGATGCGCCATCCTGGGACGAGATAGTTCTTCGACATTCCGCCGAAAGTGATGCACGGGACATCGGGGGCGACGGCGGCGAAGGCGATGTGCGGTGTGGCATCTCCGTTCGCATCGGGCAGAATCAATTTGTCGTAGATTTCGTCCGAGAACACAACCAGGTTGTGGCGGCGTGCCAATTCGGCGACTTGTTCCAGCATTTGGTGCGAACACAAAGACCCCGTGGGATTGTTGGGATTGATCAGCACGATGCCGCGGGTCTGCGGGGTGAGTTTGCGTTCGATATCGGCGAGTTCGGGCTGCCAGGCGTCGTCTTCGTTCAGGTCGTAGGGGTTGAGCGCGATGCCCAGCTTGCATAGGACAGCCGAGTAGAGCGGGTAGTCGGGTTTGGGGGTGAGAATGTCCTCGCCGGGATTGACCAGAGCGCTGATGCAGAGATCGACCGTTTCGCTGACGCCGGCGGTGACAAAGACATCCTGCACGGAGGTGATGCCCTTGCGCGCGGCTTCGCCGCGGATGGCTTCGAGCGCTTCGGGAATGCCGGGAGACGGCGCGTAGCCGTTCTTGCCGTCACGCATCGCCTTGTGGACCGCTTCGATGATGTGGGGCGGAGTCTGGAAGTCGAAGTTGAGGGGGTCGCCAACGTTGAGGGGAAGAACCTTGTGTCCCTGCTGGATGACCTCGTCGGCCACGCAGGCCAGGTCGCGAATGGCGTAGCGGACGTTGTCGAGACGCCTGGCGGCCGTGACTTCGCGGGCTTGCGTGATAGGCATCCTCTAGACTCTATCTTCGGGCATTGAACATTCTGACGGGAAACAAAGTCAAAAGCAAACCCGAAAACGCAGAAGTCAGAAGTCGAAATGCAGAAGTCCGGACCGACTGCGCTCGTCCTTCTGCATTTTGACTTCTGACTTCTGCCTTGTCTCACTCGAACCGAACACAGAGCGAACCGAGGTTCGCCTTTACCGCGCTGACCCCACCAACGCATCGATCAGGTTGGGGCCATCAGGGCTGCCCCAGCCGGTGACCAGATCGAAGCCGGTGACTGCTGAAAACTCGCCGTTGCTGCCGCTGGTGATGTCGTGGAAGTCGCTGTCATAGCTCGATCCCGTGCCAATGGCGTACAAAGCTGGGTTGAGGAAACCGAGGGCTGAGCGTCCACCGGCGAGGGCCTGTTGATTCGCCATTGCCGTCAAGCCCGCCCATTGCGGGGCGGCATAGCTGGTTCCTCCGTTTCCACTGAAGCATCCGCCGTCGTAGCAGCTGTATTGGTTGGTATTCGCCTCCGCGGCGACGTCCGGGATATTGCGGTAGACCCTCGACCCATGATTCGAGGAGTTGATGACCCCGGCGAGCTTCTGATAGCTGGGAATCGGTACCTTGTTCTTGGAAGGCATGCCGGCACTGCCGTTCCAGCCAGTCTCCGAGGCCCAAGCGCCACCGGGGCCCTCGGTGGTCAGGTCCGTTCCGCCGACGGCCGTGATCCAGGGATCGTCCGCCGGCCAGACTACGTCGCCGGGAGTGCTGGAGCCGTCGTCGCCGGTAGCCACGAATACGGTCTGGCCCTGAGACGCCATTTCCTTGAAGATCGGGTCCAGACTGCTTTCGTCATCACTCCATCCCCAGGAGCAGCTCAGTTGCTTGGAAGTATTGTCCACTGCCATCTGGTTGAAGATGGAGACATCGTTGTTTCCCACGTAAACCACGACCTGTTTCAGGCCTGGGGCCATGGAGATGCTCATCTCGATATCTAACGCCTGTTCGGCGTCGTCACACACTTGCGGATTGCAACCCAGTCCCACTCCATTCAGCGAGACACCACGAACGGGCACGTTGAGCGCTTGTTTTACCTGCTTGAAGTAATTTCTGACATCGCTCAGCTGGTATCCGGCAAACTCAAATAGCCCGACCGACTGGCCCGCGCCGGTGAGTGAACCCGAGCCGTAATAGGCTGCCCGCATGTCGCTGCCGATAAACTGGCCGCCAGGACCGGACCCTGTCGTCTTGCCGATTGGGCCTGCTTCCTGGGCCTGCTGGGACGACCTGATGTTCTTGGCACGCGGCAAGGTGAAGTTATCCAAGCCGGAGATGTGCAGCAGCGGCACGTCGAGATCAGGCGTGGGCTCGCGATCGGGCGCGTAGAAGGTGCGGCTCTCGGTGGGATGCTGATAGGTGCCGAGAGTGATGTGGAAGGCGCTCTCGATGTTTGCGGCTGGACCTTCGACATCGACAACCATGCGATTGGCGGCGGTGTCGATCACAGCCAGGCCATTGGCTTCCGCGAAACGGAGCACGGTTGCGTAGTCGGACTCGGTGGGACCAAATCTCGCGGCGAACTCCTGCACGCTGAGGTACTGGTGGTAGCTGGGGCTCTGGGGATTGTAGATCTGCTGCAAGAGATCGTCGAGTTCCGCTTCATTGCGCGGCGGTAGAGAAATCGCCAGGCTCAGACGCTGTGCGCCGGGAAGATGGCCGACCAACGCTGCTACTCCGCTGGAAACGGCCTGGGGAACATGGGTTGTCATGGTGGGACGCGGCTCGGCCTGGGCCGTAGCTACGAAGAAAAGAAGTGAGGATGCACACAGGGCTGTGGCCAGCCGCCGTAAGGTGAGTACTGCTGATAGCTTTTTCATTTGATCATCTCCCAATCGCGCTTGGTACTCTACAACCTAGCGGGTCCGCGAACAAGCGGACAATAGTCTCCATCTGGAATTTTCCTGTGGCTTGCGAGAAAGCTTCCCACAAGCGAGCTCGCCGGGGTATGTCGCGAGGAATATCCGCGAAAGCCCCGCGAGGCCCTTTTTAGTCCGCTCTGTCGATCTGGGCTTTCTGCAGCTTGTCCGAGTAATCGACGTAGACGGACTTCCACTCGGTGTAGAAGTCGATGGCGCCGATGCCGCCTTCGCGATGGCCGTTACCGGTGGCTTTGGTGCCTCCGAAAGGCAGATGAACCTCAGCGCCGATTGTCGGCGCGTTGATATAGGTGATGCCGGCGTAGAGGTCGCGGATGGCGGCGAAGGCTTTGTTTACGTCTTTGGTGTAGAGCGCGGAGGACAGGCCATACTCGATGCCGTTGGCGATCTCGATGGCATCTTCCATGCCGTCGCAGGGGATGATCGAGACTACGGGGCCGAAGATTTCTTCCTGCGCGATGCGCATTCTGGGGTCAACGTCGGTGAAGACGGTTGGTTCCATGAACCAGCCGTATTGGTAATCGCCTTGGTCGAGGCGATTGCCGCCGCAGACCAGCTTCGCACCTTCGTTTTTGCCGATCTCGACGTAGCTCAGATCGGTCTGAAGTTGTTTTTCGTTGATGGCTGGTCCCATCTCGGTGGTTTCATCCAGACCGTTACCGACTTTCAGCTTCCTGGCGCGCGAGACATAGCGTTCGACGAACTCGCGGTAGACGCCTTTCTGCACGATGATGCGACTGGTGGCGGTGCAGCGCTGGCCGGTGGTGCCGAATCCGCCCCAGAGGCCGCCTTCGATGGCGAGTTCGAGGTTGGCATCGTCGAGAACGATCATGGGATTTTTGCCGCCTAACTCTAACGAACAATGCTTGAAGCTCTGGGCGGCGATGCCGCCGATGATGCGGCCGACGGCGGATGATCCGGTGAGCGAGACGGCGCGCACGTCGGCGTGCTCGGCGAGCGGAGTGCCGACTGCGGGGCCGAAGCCGGCGACGATGTTGATCACGCCTTTGGGCAGGCCGGCGTCGGTGAGGGCGCGGACCAGATTGAAGGTGGAGAGTGGAGTATCCTGCGCGGGCTTGATGACGCAAGTATTGCCGCAGACGATGGCGGGGAGGAGCTTCCAGGAAGAGATGGCCATGGGGAAATTCCAGGGCGTGATCATGCCGCAGACGCCGATGGGCTGGCGCACGGCCATGGCGAACTTGTTGGGCATCTCTGACGGCACGGTGGGGCCAAAGAGGCGGCGGCCCTCGCCGGCGTTGTAGTAAGCGGCGTCGATGGCTTCCTGGACGTCGCCGCGGGTTTCGGCGAGCACCTTGCCCATTTCGCGAGTCATCTCGCGGGCATACTCCTCTTTGCGCTCGATGAGGATTTCGGCGGCGCGGAAGACGATCTCCGCGCGGCGCGGAGCGGGGACGAGGCGCCATTTGGTGAAGGCGCGCTTGGCCGCGTCCACGGCAGCGTCAACGTCGGCCTTGGCGGATTTCTGGAAGATGCCGACTACGTCGCGTGTGTCGGCGGGATTGCGGTCTTCGAAAGTTTCGCCCGTCGAGGACTCGACCCACTCGCCGTCGATGAAGTTCTTGAACACTTTGGTTGGGTTGTAGCCCAGAATCGCGGGGGAAGCTAGGGTATCGGTGGCCATGATTGCTCCTTATAAATGCCTGGATATTGATGCTACAGGGGGTGGGGAAGGTGCGGCAAGGCGAGAACGAGTCGGGGGAGCCTCATTCGAGAGCAAAGTGAAAGATGACTCAAGCCAGGCTGGCATGAATGCCAAGACTCTCAGCGGCCTCGCGGAGTCGCTTGTCTCTGGTCCACAACTGGGTGGGCGAATCAAGAAAGACAGAGGCGATCAGGTGTGCGTCGGTCAGACCGATGCCCAAGCCGTACAAACGACGAGCCTCAATCGCTAGGTGCACCTCGCTGAGGCGCGCCACGCGCACTTGTGGCAAAAGGTGCAGCAGCGCAAGCGTCTTGGCGCGCTTCTGCAGCGACCCCAGGGCAAGTTCCGCAATGATGAAGGGGTGGATCGCAATCTTTCCTTGATCCAGATGCTTACGCAGTTCTGTGTTTCCGGAGCGCAGGTGGTCGATCCAAATCGATGTATCTGCGAGAATCAATTCGACCGTACCCTGCGACGCGGAATACTCTTCAATCCCGGCATTGTGCCTCCCAGGGAGGCCAATCTGCGGGCGCTTTCGCGCTCGATGAGGGCTTTGAGAGCTTCACGAATCAACGCCGTCTTTTCCGCCACGCCGGTGAACTCCTGGGCGATGCGTACGAGATCGTCATCCAGCGCAACCGTTGTTCTCATAGAAAACCCCAGGCACCAATTATAGCATCAAAAGATGTCAGTTTTCGTGCCTACCGGGAGATCGGTGATGCCGCCAGGATCAGCGATTCTTGGCGCACATTTTACAAGCTTCTGACATCAGTGATGCGGCGTGATTGTAGGCTGTTCCAAGTGACGCGAGCCGACGTTAAGGCAGCGCGTACCTTGGGAGAGCACTCATCATGAAGTGCGTGAAACTTCGTCTGTCCTGTCAGGTTGCAGCAGTCGCCCTGTTATGCCTTCTTTGGCTCGGCCGTCCGGCCCAGGGTGCGGCTCAGTCGTCCGGTGGGACGCGGGTAGCGATCGGTGCCGGAAGCACCATAGTGCACAGCAAGTTTGGAGGACAGATTTTCGGTTTCGACATCGACCAGAACGGCACCGAGGGAGTGCTGAGTGAAGACAAGCTCCTGGACAATGGGGATGTGCTGGCGGCGGTGGAAACCTTCGATCAGGCAAGCGGCAAGATTCTAAAAGTCGTCGCGGAGACCGAAACGCAGGACAATTTCCTGACATTGGGAATCGCCGGCGCCAGCGTGGGGCTGGTGGAGCACGAGCACGTGCAAGGGCTTTTCGTGGTGAAGCGGATTTATGAAGAGCTGAATCCGCTGGACTCGAACAAGATCACGGGCGCGTGGACGCCGCCGTTGGCGAGCGACGACATTATTCTGGGGCTTAGTCGAAACCAGGGCTCCCCAACCACGGCAGTGCTTGCTTTCGAGAATAGCGGCAGCGGTCCCACGTTTGTGTTCGGTTCTAATGTGAAGGCGAATAGTTTTGAACCTGCGATTACTCTGAGTGACCCGGTATTTGGCATCGGCACCGGCCCGCTTGTGGGCTACGACAGTGCGACCAATCAGGCGGTGGTGGCGGCATCCACGGGAGCGGCGGGCGGTCCGCCGCCGGTGTTTGCGCTGGTGGATCTGACGACGGGGACGGTGAACGAGTTCAACGGGCTCCCGGGACCGTTTCCGGTTCGAGAGGGTTTTGTGAACGGGCTTGCTGTGGATTCGGAGGACGGGATCGCCTGCACCACGACGGAGCTTGATTTTCGGGTTGAGTTTTACGATCTGAAAACTGAAACAGGGATCTCGGTGACGCTGCCAGGGGCGACGAATCAGATTGAGAGCGGGTCCGATGTGGAGTTCGATCCAGTGCACAAGCTGTTCTTTGTGGCGCAGGAGGTTTCGACTACCGGGCCGGGGAGCAGCATTCAGGTCTACAACACAAAGGGAGAGCTGGTTGAGTCGTTGAATGGGTTCAATTTCTCCAACACGTCCAACGTGGTGTTCACGCATATCGCGTTGAATCCGAGAAATCGCAGCGGGTATGTGGATGGTCCGGACTCTGGGGTGACGGAGATTCAATCGTTCACGTACTAGGAATCATCAGCTCGTGAACCGTGAGGGAAAGGACCCGTCATGCGGTGATGAAAGCGCCGCAAGTTCTAATGAGCGCGTGCAAACAGCAGGTCCCCTTCGGCTTCGCTCAGGGTCCGGCTCCGGTCGGAATGACAAGGGCGTTTGTCGTTCTTAATCAAAAGGCAAAGGCAAAAGCAAAACCGGGCAAAATCAAAAGCAAAAGCAACGTCAAAGTCAAAGGCGACGGACAAGAGTGTCCGTCCCACACGGGCCACGCTACTGGCCTGCTGGCTTCGGGCCTCCCGAGGTGGCGTCGAACTCTTCGGCCATCCAGTGCTGGAGTGCGGTCATGTTTTGCGGGCGGCCGAGGAAATCTTTTACCAGATCATTAGCTGACTTGGAGCCTCCGGGTTCGAGGACTACGCGACGATACTTCATGGGAGCGTCACCGGCTAACAGGTTTTGATGATCGAATTGGAGGAAGAAATCTTCGGCGATCACTTTATCCCAGAGGTAGGTGTAGTAGGCGGAGGAGTAGCCGCCGAGGTGTCCGAAGGAGGCCCACATGTGGGTTTCGGGGAGCGGAGTGAAGAGGGTATAGCGGCGGGCGTCGTCGAGCGCGATGGCGTCGAGGTTCACATCTTCAGGTTTGGTTTTGTAGATGTCGTAGGAGATGGCGCTGAAGGAGTTCTGGCGGCCGACCCAGCCGCCGCGTCCGAAGGCGGAGGCGCGGTTCATGCGGGCCACCAACTCGGCGGGGATGGGCTCGCTGGTTTTGTAGTGGTGGGCGAACTTGGCCAGGACCTGGGGGCTGCGAATCCATTCTTCGAGCATCTGGGAGGGAGCTTCGACGAAATCGGATTCCATGGTGATGCCGGTAATGCCGGCCCAGGGCTGCTGGCCGCCGAGGATGTGGTGCATGAGGTGCCCGAATTCGTGGAAGAACGTTTGGACGTCGCCATAGTCCATTAGGCCCGGGTCGGTGGCGGTGGGTGCGGGGAAGTTGCAGACCAGGATAGCCTCTGGCAGCTGCTTGCCGCGGATGCCGTCTAGCACCGGAGCCATTTCTGCGTGGCTGTACTTGCCGGGGCGGGGGTGCATGTCGAGATAGAAGCGGCCGATGGGCTTGCCGCTGTCGATGACGATCCAGGTTTCGACGGCGGGATCCCAGGCGGGGACGTTCGCTTCCTGCTGGAAGCTGACGTGGAAAAGATCGGCTGCGGTGTCGAGGATGCCTTGCTTCACTTCCATGAAGGGAAAGTAAGGGCGCACGGATTGAGAGTCGAAATCGTAATGGGAGCGGCGAAGTAGCTCGGAAAGATAACCCGCTTCATAGCTCCAGATTTCTTTCGCGCCGGGGTTGGTCTTCTGCTTTTCGGCGAGCAGCATCTCGAACTCGCGTTGCGACAAGGCACGGGATGCGTCGTCGACTTGCTGGATGAAGCCGGCGATGTTGTGGCCTTTGGCGATCATCTTGTCGGCGGCGTTGTAGTCGGCCCACGAGGAATAGCCGAGGATGGAGGCTATTTCGTAGCGGGTCTTCATGAGGCTGGTGAGGACTTCCTGGTTCTTGGGATAGGCGCGCGTGCCGAAGGCAACGGTGACGCGGCGGCGCAGGGAATCGCTTTTGGCGAAGCTGAAGACGGGGAGGGCGTCGGGATAGTCGGTGGTGATGTGAACTTTGCCGTTGGCATCGGGCTTGTGGCGGTCGATGTAGTCCTGAGGCAGGCCGTCGAGTTCGGAGGGCTCGGCCTCGACCACTTTCTGGCCGTCGGAAATGTTGCGATCGAACATGGACTGCTGTTCGGTGGCCTGGTCGCTTAATTTCCTGATGCGGGCGCGGGTGGCGTCGTCCTTGTCGACGCCTGCGAGACGGAATTGGAGGAGTTGGCGCTGAACGTAGTAACGAGTGGCGGGGTCGGCCTGGGAAAGATCGAGTGCGGCCAGCGCGGCATAGACTTCGCGATTGAGAGCGATTGCGGTCTGGGCGGCGGTGGCTTTGGTGAGCATGGCGGTGGCGTGGTCGCGGAACGTGGCGTCGGGATGGACCTGCTCCATGAGTCCGGCGAGGTAGGCGGCGGAGTTGTTTTGGCGGACGGCCTCGTCGAAGGGAACGAGAGTGTTTTCGATGGTGCGCGGGCCCTTGGCGGCGAGCAGCGTGTCGATGGAACGCTGGCCGGCGGCTAGACGATCGGTTTCGATTTTTTCGAAAGCGGCTACGTCCGGCTTGGAGGCCCAGATTGTAGGTTGAGATACGGAGACGCTTTGAGCGGAGACGACTGCAACGAGAATGAAAGGGAGGCACAGGAAGATGGCCAAGCGCGCGGCGAGCAACATGAAAAGACCTCGTGGAGAATGCGGTGGATCGAGTGGAACGATTTAGAAACTGATCTCTGGCGTGCTGAGGAATTGTGGTTGACGGCGTCTCAGGATGTCAAGCGTGGACCGGGAAAAATCGCTTCAACAAGACGGAGATGGAGTGTTCTGTGACTCCTCGCCGCAAGTCAGGGCTTCTGTTATTCACGCCGCAGGGGCCGGGTTTCTCCCGGCGAACAGCCGACGTCAGGTGTCCCCACACGAGGCTGTTCTAGCGCCAGCGCTTTACTTGCGGCCAGAGTTGGGCGAAGGTGCCGAATTTTGCGCCGCGGCAAATGTAGACGTCGATCTGTTTCTCGAGCGCGTAGGGATTGTCAGCGGATGTGCCAACGTATTCGACGTGATCCCAGAGTTGTTCGAGGCGTTCACGGCTGTCATCGAGGACGATCATGCAGTTGCCGGAGTAGCCTCGTGGGCCCCAGAGAAACCAGGTCTGATGGCCGCTGAGGGATGGGGGCAGGCCGTAGGGGCGGCCGAGGAAGTCGATGGCACCGGCCTGGCCGTAGTCCTGGGCGAAGATGCCGCAGTCCCTACGGTCGTCGACGGGAAGGTTGTTCCACGCTACGGCGGTTTCGGCGACGATCTCCTGCCATCCGAATTGGTCTGCGTACCACTGCGGCAGCGCGGCTCGGGCGTGATCGTGTTCCATTACGGGCAGCTCCATGGGGAGATGCTTCGCGTAGGCGAGGAAGCTGTCGGGAGAAAGAATAGGCACGGTCACGGGAGCGAGGTGTGCGCCGAAGGCGAGCAGGGCAACTACAATCGCGGCTTTCAACCACGTGCGACGCGGGGCAACGTTTTCCGGCGCGTCAGTTTTTCGTCCTTCGATGGCGGATTCAATGATGACTGCGCCTGCGGCCAGCAGCATGGGATATACCGGGGCGAGATAGTAATTCTTTCCGTGAAGAACGAAGAAGACGGTGAAGCAGGTGAGGTAACACCAGCCGAGCACCCGGTACGGCTTTAGCCGCGCAGAGAAAAGAAGAGCGAATAATCCAGTGAGCCAGATGGGCGCGGTGAAGGGGTGGATGAGCAGCGTCTGCTGGAAGAAGTATTGAGGCAGTGGGAGGATGACGTCGCGGCCTTCGGCACGGATGTTGTGCATGAGCTCGACGAAGGGCCAGTGATAGTGCATGTTCCAGAGCAGGTTGGGCAGAAAGACGAGGAAGGCGGCGAGGCCGCCGAACCAGATCCATTTGTTAAGGAATACGCGGCGCTGGTCGGTGAGCAGGAGGCCGACGACGATGCCGAAGCCGAAGAGGGCGATGGAATACTTCTCCTGCATGCCGAGGCCGGCGACGATGCCGAACCACAGCCAGTAGTGAGGATCGTTGCGTTTGATGGCTAAGATGGCGAAGTAGGCGCAGCCCATCCAGAGGTTGGGTTCGAGGCAGTTGGTGCCGAGCAGGCTTCCGTTGGAGAGGTATTGCGGGGCAATGACGATGGTGATGGCGCTGAGCAGCAGGGCGAAGCGGCGTCCGCCGAACTCGCGGGCCAGAAAGGCGGTTTGGATTACCAGGAGCGATGATGCCAGCGCAGGGATGAAGCGGATGCTACGGAGCGAGTCTCCCAGGACAGCCCGGTTGATGTGGATCAGAAACGGAATGAGCGAGGGTTGGTCGACATAGCCCCAGGCCAGGTGATCGCCGCAGGACATGTAATCGAACTCGTCACGGAAGTAGCCATAGCGGTTATTGAAGTAGATGTGGAAGAGAAGCTTCGCCAGGGCGATGAGCCAGATGAGGGCCATGCCGGAGGTGAGGAATAGCTTATGGTCTCGGCTTGGAGTGGGCGGAGTTGTCGAGGTGATGGCCATGGCGAAGAAGGATGGAAGAATAGCGGAAGAGGGGGTGAGATGTCATTGGCGTCACCGCAGGTGGCTCAGCTCACCAGTGAGTTTTGGAGCCATTCATAGCCCCCGGATACGTAGCGCTTGCCATGATCTAGGGACTCCACAGCCTCCTGAAGGGCATACCATCGAACGTGGTCGCTCGGATGGAGCATAGACCGTAGCTTGGCTAGGAAAAGGTCGCGCCAAGCGTCAAGATCCTCGACATTAGAGGGAATTGGGCTGAGATAAACCTCACTGATCTCCCAGCCGAGTTGCAGCATGAAAACCAAGTATTGTCTGATGATGGAAAGCCTGAAGTCCGGCGACACCTCGTGCACTGAATCGGCGATGCTCCACACACAGACCGACCAACTCCTCACGATTTGCTCAGCGGCATCTCCAGGTGCACCATCTTCGATGGAAGATTCCGAGGAGGTTGCCTGTCGTATTGCTAAGCGCGACAAATCCTCGAGGTGTGAGGTAATCGTGTGAAGGAGGTAGGCGAAAGGTGTTGGGAACTCACCATTGTTGCGCGGGTCGCTCCAGACTTTCTCATCGAAGCTCGACTTCTCCTGCACGGCGACGAATATCTGAAATAGATCGGTGCTGTAAAAGTCCCGCTCGACCGCTGTTCCAGCGCAGCCTCAATAGCAAGCGCCTCTGCCCCCGCGGCAAGATAGATGGGGCAGTTTGCGCGTCTGCTAGTGCCTTGGCGTGCTTCGTAATCGCGGCCGCTGTTGTTGTACTCGGCATCGAGCTTTCCGCTTCGTAGTGCCTCCATGGCTGATATGACCAGCGGATAGTGCGCGCTAGACTGGAAGTACCACTCGGGGTTTTGAAAGGTTTTCTCGATGAGCGCGCGATGCTCCGCAGAGTGAACGTTGTGCTCCAAACCGCCGTATCTATCAAGCACCGCCGACCGCAGCGGCGACGCCTCGGAGCGGAGCAATTCGCGAACGACAGCACCAATGGCTCCGTGCCGATTCTCAAGCGAGTCGAGCAACTTAAGGTCCGCCAACAACTCTAAATGCACGAAGGAGTGAGGGTCAGAGAGCGCCTTAACCATTTCTGGCTTGAACAGTGCCGAGGACGCCCTTGGCGGCAGACCCTTTAGGCGTTGCCGGTTCCGCCGAACGATTCGTTCCACCTCGTCGAACTCGCGCTCGCGCAGGGCAGCTAGAAAGATCTCCACCCGCTCGATCCTCCGACGGGTAAGCTTCGCTCTGTGCCAACTGGCCCAAGTCCACAGTGCTACTAGAACTGGGATCAGGAACGACGCCAGGCTCAGTCCAAAGAGGACTGGCGGTAGGGGCCAACCAAAGGGAGGCGGTATGCCGAACGGAGCGTCTCGACAGACGATAAGCGCTAAGGACACGAGGAGCGCGAAGCTGATCCGCCATGGAGGCGCGAAGAGTATCAGCGAATGGCGCTGTACAGGTCGAGCCAAGGCCAGGACTGCTACGAGGATTCCGAAGAAAGTAAGAAGCGCCTCGAGGGACACCGCTGATCTCCCAAGACTCATGCTAGCAGCCTAGACCTCCGAGTAAAGTGCTAAACGGAATCCGCCGGGGTTCAACTCGTGATGCAAACGAAGGTAATGTCGTTGATGGATTACTCATTTTTTGGGCTGACGGGCTTGTGTTAACGTTGAATTACCGCGTTTTCAATAAGTTTGAATAAGGTTTTTAGGTCCACGTGTCTTCACCGACTCGCAAACCGAATATCCACATCGCGTGGAAAGCGGTCACATACCGCAGTGTGGCACTGCTGATCATGGGCGGCGCCGCGGTGGTATTGATTGGGATACGCCTGACCTTTCCGCAATTTTCCGAGAGCAGCATCAAAGCGGCCGGCAGCGTGGCTAACAAAGCCCTGGAGCGGGTGGCAGGCATGGCGCCAGCGGCGGGCAGCGGCGTGTTGACGGCGCAGCAAGCCCACTTTACGGCGCTGGATGGCACGGTGAGGGTGAAGAAGGGTAGCGGCAATAGCTGGATCGCGGCGGAGTACACCATCCCCCTGGAAAAGGGCGATGTGGTGCAGACGGGCTCGGAAGGTATGGCGAAGGTGGTGTTCAACGATGGCACCAGCTATACCGTGAAACAGGATTCGCTGATCGTGATTGAGGAAAACTCGGCCAACGATCAGCAGCAGACCAACGTGGCGGTAGCGGTGAGCACCGGAACCGTGGATCTTTCGACGGCGACCTATTCCCAGGGATCGAAATCGCAGGTGATCGTGGCGGGAGCTACGGCATCGCTGGCACCGGAATCGGCGGCGCAGGTACACAACGACCCGAAGATGGATCAGCACGAGATCCTGATGAAGAAGGGCACGGGCGAGGTCTCGCGCAACGGAGAAACGGTGCAGTTGGCCAACTGGGAAAAAGTGAGTTTTCAGGCAGCCGAGCCGCACATGGAGAAGGCGAAAGGGACGGGCCCGCCAACGCCGATTTCTCCGGCGAACATGGCACCGATCTTCACTTCTGGCGAAACGACCAAGGACGTGGAGTTTTCCTGGACACCGATGGCGAACGCGGTGGCTTACCGGCTGCAGATCTCGAGGAACCCCTACTTTTCTTCCACGCTAGTTGACAAGAGGGTGAACACGGCGGATGTTACGGTGACAAGCCTGGGCGAAGGAGCGTACTACTGGGTGGTACAGTCGTACGAAGCGTCGGGGAAGGAATCGGTGGAGAGCGAGAAGAACCGTTTCACCATCATTCCCAAGGGCAAGCAGACGGAAGCCATCGAACTGGACCTGGATCCCTTCATTCAGCATGGGCACGTGATTGAGGTGACGGGGAAGACTCAGATCGGGGCACGGGTGATGGTGAATGGATGGGAAGTTCCGATGGTATCGACCGACGGGACGTTCCACTACTTCACGCCGCCGCTGACGACGGGGGAAGCGGTGATTACGGTGACGGCGCAGACGGCCCAGGGCGGAGTGAACACGCAGCAGAAGAAAATCATCATTCAGTGAATTAGACGACAACAAGGCGGAAGGCAGAACTGGTTATGTCAAAGAACGGATTTCATTCTTCACGGTCTCACAACCTCAGGTCATTATTCAGTTTGTTCTCAAGCGACCTGGCCATCGATCTGGGCACGGCGAACACTCTGGTCTACGCACGCGGCAAGGGCATTGTGGTCAACGAGCCCTCGATTGTCGCCATCAACAAGAATACGGGCGAAGTGGAGGCCGTGGGCAAAGAGGCGAAAGAGATGCTGGGCCGGACTCCGGGGAACATTGTGGCCATCAAGCCCATGAAGGACGGCGTGATTGCCGACTTCAAGGTCACGGAGAAGATGCTGAACTACTTTATCCAAAAGGCGCACAACCGGAAGATGCTGGTGCATCCTCGAATTGTGATTGGGGTGCCTTCGGAGATCACGCAGGTCGAGAAACGCGCGGTCATGGATTCGGCGTATCGCGCCAAGGCCAGTGAAGTGCACCTGGTGGAGCAAGCCATGGTGGCGGCGATTGGAGCGGGGCTGCCGATTACGGAGCCGAGCGGAAATATGGTGGTGGACATTGGCGGCGGGACAACGGACATCGCGGTGATTTCTTTGAGCGGCATCGTGTACTCGCGTTCGGTGCGGATGGCCGGGAACCAGATGGACGAAGCCATCATGAACTACCTCAAGCGGAAATATAATCTGCTGATCGGCGAGCGCACGGCCGAGCAGATCAAGATGGAGATTGGGTCGGCGCACCAGCTCGACAAGCCGATGACCATGGAGATCAAAGGGCGGAATCTGATCGAAGGCGTGCCGAAAACCATTACGGTCGATGACGGCGAGATCCGCGAGGCGTTGAGCGAGTGTGTTTCGACGATTATGAATGCGATTCGGGTGGCTCTGGAGCGGACACCGCCGGAGCTTTCGGCCGACATCAGCGACCGCGGCATTGTGCTGACCGGGGGCGGGGCGCTGCTGAAGAATCTGGACAAGCGCATCCGGGAAGAAACCGGGCTGCCGGTGTCGATTGCCGACGATCCGTTGTGCAGCGTGGTGCTGGGCACGGGCAAGATGCTCAGCGACTTCAAGCTGCTGCGGAAGATTTCGATTGAATAGCTGAACAGTGGTCAGTGGCCAGTGGCCGGTTGAACAGCCCTGGATTCCTGGGTTGCGGCGCGGCTGGCGTGCCCTTTCCGAACTCATTTGAGACTCTTACTGGCCACTGATCACTGGCCACTGACTTATGGAATCCGTACTTGGCCGTTACCGTAACCTGACCATATTGGTGGGAGTGTTGTTTCTGCAGGTGCTGGGACTGGCGGTCCAGGTGAAACGCAGCGCGGACGCGGAGAACACGCGGTTGATCCGCATCTGGGCGGTGAGCGCAATTACTCCTTTCGAGCGCGGATTGGTCTGGGCGCAAAACGGCAGCAGCAATCTCTGGCACAGCTATTTTTCCCTGCGCGGAGTGCGGGCCGAGAACCTCCAACTTAAGGAACAGATCGAGCAGATGAAGCTGGAGCAGGCGCGGCTGAGTGAAGATGCCGCCCAGGCATATCGGCTGCAATCGCTGCTCGCGTTTAAGGGAGCAGTTCATCTCCGGACGGTTCCGGCGCAGGTGATTGGATCGAGTGGAAGCGATCTTTCGCGGTCTATCTACATCGACAAGGGTTCGAATGACGGGATTGCTGCGGACATGGCGGTGATTACGGCAGGCGGGATCGTGGGCAAGGTGTTGCGCGTGTATCCCTCGACTTCGCTGGTGCTGATGATCAACGATCAGAGCAGCGGGGTGGGGGCGCTTCTGGAGAAGTCGCGGTTGCAGGGAGTACTGCGCGGAACGCCGAATGGCGAGTTGATTCTGGAACGAGTGATGAGTGATGAGCAAGTGGTTCCGGGAGACACAGTGCTGAGCAGCGGAGGCGACCAGATCTTTCCCAAGGGGCTACCGGCGGGTACGGTAAGCAAGGTAAGTCCGGGGAGAGAGATGTTTTTGAGCATCCAGGTGAAGGCGGCGGCAGACCTGAGCCGGCTGGAGGAAGTGCTGGTGGTGACCGAGAAGGAAGAGCGGCAGGCGGTGGCGGAACACGGCGGCAAGGTGCGCGCGGCAGATATTCTGGCGCAGCGGCTGCCATCCGTGCCAGACAAGCCGCCGGCGGTGGGGGCAGCGGTTCCGGCGGGAGGCGTGGCGGGTGCCGCGGAGCAGGGTCTGGGTGCGAAACCACAGCCAAAGGG
>Ga0070765_100000051_pt1 | contig 86423 bp, 66 predicted proteins | sample HubBroMetageWFT5_FD_71516 | JGI IMG/M metagenome (GOLD analysis project Ga0070765, IMG submission 71516) | Warmed and freeze-thawed soil microbial communities from the Hubbard Brook experimental Forest, New Hampshire - Hubbard Brook CCASE Soil... | ecosystem: Environmental > Terrestrial > Soil...
TTCGGATTCTGGGATTGCCCTCGCGCACACGGGCGCGGGCTCGCGTGGAGGTTGCGCGATGAAGATGTGGTCGGGACGGTTTCAGCAGGGGCTGGACCCGCAATTCGAACGCTGGCAGCGGTCGTTTGACTTCGACCGCCGGCTGCTGCGTTACGAACTGGCGGCCAGCGGGGCACACGCGCGCGCGCTGAAAAACGCCGGGGTTCTGTCTGCTGACGAACTCATCAGCATTCTTGAAGGACTGCAGCAGATTGGCGAGATGGCCGCGATTTCCAAAGGAGCGATCGAAGATGACGAAGCCGAGGACGTGCATCATTTCGTGGAAAAGCAGCTGGTAGCACGGATCGGCGAGGTGGGATACAAGTTGCATAGCGGGCGCAGCCGCAACGAGCAGATCGCCACCGACCTGCGCCTCTATGTGCGCGCGGCGATCGACGTGTTGCGCGGCGAACTCGCCGAGGTCTGCGGGGTTTTGACCGACCGCGCCGAACAATCTGGCAACGCTGCAATGCCGGCCTACACACATCTGCAACGCGCTGAGCCCGTACTGGTAGCGCATTGGCTGCTGGCTTATGTCGAAATGTTTTTGCGGGATGCCGAGCGGCTGGCCGATTGCCGAAAGCGCCTGAATGTTTGCCCGCTGGGATCGGGCGCGGTCGCTGGCGCGACTCTGCCTTTGGATCGTGCTTTCATGGCTGGGGAACTAGATTTTGCTGGTCCGATGGCGAACAGTATCGACGCCACCAGCGACCGCGATTTCGTTCTTGAGTTCGTCAACACTCTTTCGCTGCTGGGACTGCACTTGAGCCGGTGGGCGGAGGAAATGATTATCTTCTCTTCGCAGGAATTCGGTTTTGTGCAGTTGCCGGAGGCTTATTCCACGGGCAGCAGCGCCATGCCGCAGAAGAAAAATCCGGATCTACTGGAACTGGTGCGGGGCAAGACCGGCCGCGTGATCGGAAGCGCAACCACACTGCTGGTGGCGTTGAAAGGCCTCCCTCTGGCTTACAACAAGGATTTGCAGGAAACGCAGGAACCGCTGTTTAACGCCACGGACACAGCGCTTGGGCTGTTACCGCTGGTGGCTGGATGGATGAGGGCGGTCGAGTTAGACCTGGAGCGCATGAACGAGGCGGTGCAATCGGGATTCATGAACACGTGGGCGGCAGCGACTTACCTGGTGAATCGCGGAGTTCCTTCGCGACTGGCGCATGAGCAGATCGGCAAGGCGGTGAAGGTGTGCCTGGAACAGCAGTGCGAACTGCAGGACTTAACGCTGGATGAGTTGCGGGTTCTGAACCTCGCATTCAGCGAAGATTTTTATGAGTGTTTGAAGCTGGCTTCGGTGTTGGCGATCCACGATGTTGTTGGCGGCACCGCGCCAGGCCGGGTACGGCAGGGGATTGGGGCGGCGAAAAAGAGGATTGAATTCCTGCGCGAGGAGGTCAATCTCCATGCGCACGCGTAAAGCCATTTTGCCGGATGCAAAGCACATCCACGAACTGATCGCGAGCTATTCAGGCGACGGCACGTTGCTGCCGCGCACGCTGGCGGAGATTTGCGAGAACGTAAGGGACTTCGTAGTTCTGGAAAATGAAGGCCGCATCATCGGATGTGGTGCGCTGCATCTTTATGGCACGCACCTGGCAGAAATTCGTTCGATCACAGTGGGTCCGCGGGCGCAGGGTCAAGGTGGGGGCAGCCGGCTGATGAGGGCTTTGCTGGCTGAGGCGAGACGGCATCGCGTGGATTGCATCTGCCTCTTCACGCGGGCTCCCGAGTTTTTTGCGCGCCAGGGATTCGAGATGGCGCGGCGAGAGGACCTTCCCGACAAGATTTACAAGGACTGCCACGTCTGTCCCAGGTTCCACAACTGCGATGAAGTTGCCATGGTGCGGGGCAAGCTGCCGACGTTCGCGATCCTCCCGGAGCCGGCGAACTGGCTGGTGAAACTGCAGGCCTAGCGCCTTGACCATTAAGATAAGGCGCCCTTGAGCAGGCAGGGCGCGCCCTGTCACGCTGACGCATCGTGAAATGGAGAGCGAGCCCTGTTTACCGGTCCGCAATGCTATCATGCAAAACGATAAGTTGGCCGAATCGTGAGCAAAGGATGATTCATGGCAATCGTCACGCCGGGCACTTCCGCCACCACTGCCGCGACTGAGACTTCTTCTTCGTACACGGCGCCGCTGGCCGTAGTGACTACGCTGTTCTTTATGTGGGGCTTTCTTACCTGCCTGAATGACATCCTTGTCCCACACCTGAAACCAATTTTCGACCTGAATTACAGACAGGTCATGCTGGTTCAATTTGCTTTCTTTGGAGCGTATTTTCTCTTTTCCATTCCCTCGGCAAAGGTCATCGACTGGATTGGCTATCAGCGGTCGATGGTGGTGGGTCTGCTCACCATGGGAGTGGGTGCCTTTCTGTTTGTACCCGCCGCCAGTGCCCCGTCGTACCCTCTGTTTCTGGTCGCGCTGATTGTCCTGGCGGCAGGCATCACCTGCCTGCAAGTGGCGGCCAATCCCTACGTGACAGTGCTGGGTAAAGCCGCGACCGCCTCAAGTCGCCTGAACCTTACGCAGGCGTTCAACTCGCTGGGAACCTTTCTGGCTCCTTTCTTCGGTGGTGTGCTGATTCTGAGTGCAGCGCCAAAGACTATGGAAGAGATACGGTCGCTGGCGCCCAATGCCCTGCAAGCCTATCGCTTACACGAGGCAGCCACCGTCAAGACGCCCTACGCGGGTTTGGGCATCGCGCTGGTGCTGCTGGCGATCGCGATCGGCAGTTTCAAGTTACCGAAAATCGAGCACGCTCAGCATCGCGTCGGCGAAAAGGTGAACGACTCCATCTGGAAGCATCGGAATCTGATCTTTGGCGCGATCGGCATTTTCGTATACGTCGGCGCCGAGGTTTCCATCGGGAGCTTTCTGGTGAACTATTTCAGCCAGCCGGAGATCGGGGGCCTGACCGAAAAGCTGGCGGCAAGCTTCGTGTCGTTCTACTGGGGCGGAGCGATGCTAGGACGATTCATTGGGTCGAGTTTCCTGGGAGGTGCGAAGGCCAAATACATGGGCTTGGTAACAGCTATCAGCGTTGGGTTAATCCTGCTCTCCTATCCCATTGAATCCCACCTGCCGCCAGGATATCAGCCGGGAGTGCCGAATCTAACATGGCTTGCGTGGCTGGTGGTTGCCGGACGTCCGTTGTTCGCTCTGGTTGCGATCGCGGCAGCCACTATCGCCCTGGTGGCGATACTGCGCGGAGGTACGGCCACTGCAAATACGGGGGTATTGCTGGGAATCTGCGCCATCTCCACGAGTGCACTCGTGGCAATCTCGATGCTCACCAATGGGCACTTCGCCATGTGGAGCATCATTCTGGTTGGATTTTTTAATTCCATCATGTTCCCGAGCATTTTCACTCTGGGGGTAGCGGAGCTTGGCCCGCTTACTGGGGATGGTTCCGGAGTGATGATTATGGCGATTGTTGGGGGAGCCCTTATTCCGCTGGCGCAAGGCGCGATTGCCGATAGGATCGGAATTCACCACGCGTTCTTTCTTCCTGTGATCTGCTATCTCTACATTCTGTTCTTCGCGCTCAGCGGTTCGAAGCCCAATAGCGAAAGGCACTCGCGCGCGTAACGGCGAGTCAGGCGGTTGCGCTGGGCTTAGCGGTTCCTTCGAAATGCGCTTCGATCTCCTCGAGAGTCCTCCCTTTAGTTTCCGGCAGAAAGAACGCAGCCGTGATGAAGTAGATTACGGTGCACGCGGCGAAGCCCCAGAACATTGTTGAGTATCCGTACTTGCCGACCGTTGGGAGGAATACGGCGGCGATGCCGGTGGAAACCGCCTGATTGAGCAGCAGGGCGATGCTCATGCCGTTGGATCGAATGCGGGTCGGCATCAGTTCGGAAAGCGCCAGCCACACGCACACGCCGGGGCCGACGGCATAAAACGCCATGAAGATGAAAAGAGTGATGGCTACCTTCCATCCGCTGCGCTGGCTGGGCAGAGGAGTGATCAGGGCATTGTCGATTCTCAGCGGAGCCTGGCGCGCGGCATCGAGATCGCCAAAGGGATTGGAAAAGAACGCCACGACTTTGTTGGCGGGCACGCAGCCCTCTCGCGTGATTTCGATGGGGGTTGCGGCCGTGTCGTCGGAACGCGCGGCCTTGGTGGCAGCGTGGAAGTCTCCATAGGAATAGATGACGACCAAGGAAGTGGGGCGGCTCTCGATTTGCTGGGCTGCGTTTCCACCCGCGTTCAGCAGCGTTTCGGCGAGCTTCTGGTCATAGGTTAGCGTGATCTTCTGGTCTGATGTGACCATCGACTGAAGCGGGTTTCTGGAATCCACGCGCAAGCGTTCCGTCTGGCGGAAGAGGAGGCCGGTGCAAACGAGCGACAGAATAATCCCGGCGGTTCCCACCGACAGCAGGAATTTGCGTCCCTTGCGATCGACCAACAAGACGCCGCCAATGGTCATGAGAAAATTCACAATGGTGAAAAGAACGTAGCCCCAATGGGCCTGGACATCGGAGAGGCCGCTCTGCAAAAGGATGTTGGTGTTATAGCCGATGATCGAGTTGATGCCCGTGGCCTGATTGCAGGCGAGAATCACACAGGCCAGGACAAACGGGATCACGTATTTCCGGCGCAGAAGGGATTCCTTCAACTTCGCCCCGGTTGAGGTCTGGGCTTTCTCCGCGGCGGTCGCTTGTTCCATTTCCGCAAGTTCGAGGTTGGCCTGCTCGTTGGTGCGAGAACGGAGGAGCGCGGCGTAAGCGGCATCGCGTTTGCCACGGCGAAATAGCCAGCGCGGAGACTCCGCTACCATGAGGCTGCCGATCACGAACAGGATGCCGGGTGGCAGCGAAACCCAGAAGATACTGCGCCAGGCCGTATCTTTAAAGGCGAAGAGCCTGGCGGCGTCGCCAAGTTTAGCAACCTCTTCGACACGAATGCTGAAATACATACCGACGATGGCAGCCGTTGTGATCCCGAGCGTCAGCAACCACTGGAAGATGCCCGTGCCCTTGCCGCGACTCGAGGCCGTCAGGCACTCCGCCAGATACAGCGGAACCACAACACCGATCAAGCCGGCGCTGATGCCCTGCAAGAGGCGGCCAAGGACCAGAGGTTCATAGCCGTGAGAAAGCGCAATTACAGGAATGCTGACGACAAACAACACACCGCTGAGCGCCATTAGAAGCTTGCGGCCCATCCAATCCGCCAGCGTGCCGGCGAAAAGAGTTGAGATCACGCTGCCCAGAAGTACGGCGGCGACGACGATGGAAAGCCGGCCCGCATTTAGACCGGACGTGGCCTCGAGGTAGGGTAAAGCGCCTGCAATGATGCCCACGTCCACGCCGTATAACAAACCGCCCAATCCGGCCACGAGTAGCAGGAAGCGGTTGTAGCTGGCTTTTTCGTTGTGCGCCACGGTGGCGGTCCTTTCGCCGAATCGGAGAACCCAGAAATTTATTCCCCGCGAGAATACTACGGCGAAGGGGTTTGGGGATGAATCTTTCTGGGTCGCGGAGAAACTCGCCGATTTCTAAAAGGTTTGAGGTCCGTTCTTAGAGGATGAAACTCGCGCCAGCGAAGCAGTGAATGGATAAGGTGTAGCGCCCGGCGAGAAAACATTCAATCCGGCGAAGGCGGCCCTTGCCCCTGGCTGGTGAATCACTTGGCGGATTAGCCGTAGTTTAACTGCCGAAAGACTTCGATGATGACGTTGGCCTCAGCCGAGCGGCTGAGGCAGCGCTTCGCAAATGGACAGCGGAAGTTCGGCGGCCAGATGCCGAACCTGCTAGGCGGTAACCTGGATGGATATCAGCTCGGGGTTGCAGCGGGAATTCTGGATGGACTTTACGGCGTCTTCCGCCGTGAATCTTCCCATAATCAGTGCCAGCTTGCGGTCGGTTGTGGTCTGGATGGGAGTCCGGTCAATGCGCTGAACATATTCGGGAGCGCGTGTGCCGCTACGGTTCACTTTCACAAGAAACTTCGTGTTTTTCATGGTTTTTCCTCCGGACTCAGGACGATGAACACAGATGACGAGCGAGGTGGAACCGACGCAAGAGGCCCCAAAGGGACTGGTAGCGTCATTGCATGATTACTTTCCCCGAGACGCTGTTAAATAGAAAAAATCTAAGATGGGACCGGCTAACTGCGAAACTTGAAAGGGAGATAAGAATAGATATTTCCCTCAGCTATAATACTAGGCTGGTTCGCCGCCTTTGTCAACGTTGGAGTGGGATTGCGTAGCACTCTCAACATCCGTGAGTGCACTATCCGCGGCTTAGATCAGGCTCAAACGCTGCCAGCGCTCAGGGTTGCAAAGCCTGGCCAGCCTGCGGATGAATTTGCTCGCGGCTGATCTGGCTGGCGTCCCAGCCACCGCCGAGAGCTTTCACCAGATAGACGGAGCTGACCATCTGCTGGCCTAGCAACTGCGTCTCCAGGCGTTCGCTAGTCAGAAGGGTGGTCTGCGCGGTGATTACGTCGAGGTAGCTGGTGACTCCGCCGATATAGCGATTGTTAGCGATCGCCAGCGCTCGGCGTGCGTCTTCAACGGCAGCACCCTGGGTGGCGAGAGCTTGCGAAAGCGTGCTCAGATTGCTGATGCCGTCTTCGACTTCCTGGAAGGCGGTGAGCACGGACTGGCGGTAGTTGGCCACGGACTGGTCATACGCGGCGCGCGCAGCGGCCAGATTCGCGCGGTTCCGTCCACCCTCGAGGATGGGTTGCAAAGCGTCCGCGCCAAGTGACCAGAAGAGGCTGGGCGCGTTGAAAAGCGGCGCCAGGTCACGGCTCTGCCAGCCTCCGGAACCGCTCAGCGTGATGTGTGGATAGAAGGCCGAGCGCGCGATGCCGACCTCCGCGTTTTGGTAAGCCATCATGCGTTCGGCGGTGGAAATATCAGGCCGTCGCTCCAACACATCGGAGGGAACTCCAAGCGGGACTGGCGGCGGCGTGGCCCGCAACGGCGCGACGGGCACGCTGAGGCTGGAGGCCGGCTGGCCAACCAGAACCGCGATGGCGTGCTCATACTGAGCGCGCGATTGCTGCACCAGCGCAAGCTGCGACACGGTGGAGTCAAGCAGGGCGGACTGTTGTGCGACTTCGAGTCCGCTGGCAATGCCACCCTGGTGGCGGTTATTCACTAAGTCCAGCCCTTTGCGCTGGTAGCCCACGGAATCCTGCACCACTTCCGCCTCGGCGTCCAATTCACGCAGCGTGAAGTAATCGGCAGCGAGTTCGGCGGTCAGCACTAACTGCACGTTCTGAAGATCGGCAGCCGTGGATTGCAGGGAAGCGTTAGCCGCTTCCACGTTATGCCGTACGCGTCCGAAGAGATCGGCTTCGTAGCTAAGGGAGAACGGGACCGTATAGACATTCTGCGTGTACGGAACGATGGGCTGGGGCACGCCGTTCACAATGGTTGGCCCCGCGCCATTCAGCGGGCGATTGCCGGAGCCGCGCTCGCGCAGCGCGCTGGGATCCGCCGAAAGCTGTGGGAACACATCTGCAGTGGCGACGCGCGCCAGGGAGCGCGCCTGGTTTAAACGGCCGCGCGCGGCCACCAGAGACTGATTAGCCTGGAGCAATTGTTGTTCGTAGGCGTCCAGCGCCGGATCGTTGAAGACTTGCCACCAGGCGCCTTTCGGGATTGAATCCTTGGGGGCGGCTTGCTGCCATGGAGGTTGCGTCTTCCAGACATCAGGCGGTGGGGCTGCAGGCGCAGGCCGGCTGTAACGCGGACCGACGGTGCATCCGGCCGCAAGTCCGAGCAGCGCGAGCACTACCGAGATTGCGGCTTGCTTCACGATCCACTGCCTTTCTGCTGGTCGTTTATTTGGTCTGGTTTCTGATCCGGCGGTTTCGGGCCTGACGGCGGCTGCGCCACGTTTACTTGTTGCCCGTCTTCAAGCGAGTCCGCGGGATTGATTACGACTTGATCTGTGGGGAAAACGCCGCCCAGGATCTCTAACGTAGCTCCGTAATCGCGTCCAATGTTGATGGGACGCAACTGCACTTTGCCTCCAGGACCGATGACGGCGACGCGCGGGCCTTCGGCGCGGAACAGCATCGCGTTCACCGGAATCGTGACCTTGTTCACGCCAGAGCCGACGGCGAAGTGTACTTCCCCGAACGAGCCGGGCAGCAGACGCCCGTCCGGGTTGGGCACGTCAACCTCTGTCAGCAGAGTTCGGGTGGCCGGATCAATCGCCTCTGCCGTGCGTGCTACCTTGCCGAAAAACTTCTGACCGGGGAATTCCTGCAAAGTGACGGCGGTCTTGGCGCCAACCTTTATAAAGGGCGCGTAGGCCTGCGGAACGCTGGTGAAGACCCGCAGTGGATCGACCCGCGCAAGGTCAAACAGTTCGCGGCCGGCGGCGCCTGCGCCAGCGTTGATGAGCGCGCCGGGATCGACATTGCGGCGAGTCAGCACACCGGAGAACGGCGCGTAGACGTCTTTGAAACCTTCAAGCTGTTCGAGGCGCCGTACGTTGGCGTCGGCGGCGGCCAGGTTGGCTTTGCTTTGCTGGTATCCGCTCACATACTGGTCGGCTTCCTGAGCGGAGACGGAATCAGTCTTACGCAGGTTCTCCCAGCGGTCGGCGCTGATCTTGGCCAGGTCCATCTGCGCGAGGATTTGCAGACGCGCGGCGCGAGCCTGGTTCAATTCCTGATCAACCTCGGGAGTATCAATCTTTGCCAGCAACTCAGCTTTGGTTACGCGGCTGCCGATGTCTTTGTACCATTGCACAAGATAGCCGCTGGTGCGGGCGTAAATGGGAGATTCTTCATAGGCCTGCAGAGAGCCGGGCAGCACGAGGTCTTCGTCGGGTTTTTCCGACAGAGGGTACACCACGGCGACCGTGGGCACGGTTTCGCGTTCTGTCTCCTTGGCCAACGCGCGCTCGCGGCTGAGGTGGTCCCACAAAGTAAGTCCTCCTGCGATAAGCAAAACGAGCAATAAGACGCCCACGATCGTCAGAGCTTTGGCTGAAGGCGCCGGGGGCAAGTCGGGGGGCTTCTGGATCCCCGGAGGCTGGTGGCGGGAGTGCTGCTGGATCGCAGCGATCTCCTCGTCACGCTGGGCTTGAGCACTATGGGCATGGTGCTCTACGTTCTGTTCCGGCTGCGATTGGTGAGCGTCGCGGGTCGGTTCGGACCGCTCCGCATCCCCCGGCGTTGGTTTGGATTCGTTCTCTGCACTCATGCTAGACTCCGATTCCTGCAAAACTGTTTAAGCCTGCTCCTGTCGCGCTCGCTTGGCTTCCCGGCGAGTGTGGAACATGGCGAACACACTGGGGACAAAAAACAAAGTAGCGATCGTGGCGAACAGCAACCCGCCGATGACGGCGCGGCCGAGCGGTGCATTCTGCTCGCCGCCTTCGCCAAAACCCAGCGCCATGGGAACCATTCCGATGATCATGGCCAGGGCAGTCATCAGCACGGGCCGCACGCGCGTGTATCCCGCGGCAACGGCGGCCTGTACGGCAGGAATGCCTTCGTCAATCTGTTCGCGGGCGAAGCTCACCATCAGGATGGAATTGGCGGTTGCGACACCCATGCACATGACCGCGCCGGTAAGCGACGGCACGCTCAACCTCGTACGGGTGAGCAGCAGGAACCAGCAGATTCCCGCGAGAGCACCCGGCAAGGCGGCGATGATGATGAACGGATCAAGCCACGACTGGAAGTTGATGACAATCAGTAAATAGACGAGCAGAATGGCGCCGATCAGTCCTACGCCCAGCCCGAAGAATGACGAACGCATGGTTGCTACCTGTCCGCGCACGATGATGTGGGTGCCGCGCGGCAGTTGGCCTTCGAACGTCTTGATTACTTTGTCGGTGTCGGCGGCGACGGCGCCGAGGTCGCGATCCTGCGTGCTGGCGTAAACGTCAATGACCGGCTGAATGTTGTAGTGATTTACCGTCGCCGGCCGCGCCACAGGAGACAACTGCACCAGGTTGCCCATCAATTGCGTGCCCTGCTGCGAGGTAACCGGTATGGTCATCAGGTCTTGCATACTCGTCATACGGTATTGCGGCGCCTGCACCGCGACCTGGTAGGTAACTTCGCTGTGCGGGTTGAGCCAGAAATTCGGGGACGTCTGGAAGCTGCCGCTGAGTGAAACCAGCACGCTCTGCGCCACGTCGCGGGCCGTGAGCCCAACCTGCGTGACCCGCGTGCGATCAATATCCATGTGCAGTGTGGGCAGGGAAAGCAACTGCTGCACGTGTACATCGGCGGCGCCGGGGATGTGCCGCATTTTGTTGGCAATCTGCTGTGCAATGAGATAACTGCTTGCCATGTCTGTGCCGACGATCTGCACATCGATGGGGGCTGGCAGACCGAAGTTCAGAATCTGTGTAACGATGTCGGCGGGCTGGAAAAAGAACTCCACGCCAGGAAAGCGCTGCGGCAATACCTCGCGCAGATGGCGCATAAGCCCCGCGGTGGGAGGGTGATGCTCCGGATCGAGCGCGATCAGGATCTCAACATCGCTGGTGCCAATGGTTCCGTTGGAGCTGTAGGACAGGTTGATGCCGGAGTTGGGCAGCCCGATGTTGTCGAGAACCGTCTGCAATTGACCTTTAGGAACCTCCTGGCGGAGCACGGCTTCGATTTCATCGCAGAGCCGCGCTGTTTCTTCCACCCGCAAGCCGGGACGCGCGCGCACATGCAGGCGCAGCAGACCTGCATCCACTTGCGGAAAGAAATCTTGCCCAAGGAACGTGAACAACCCGAGCGAGAGCAGGCAAAAGGCCAGGAAGCAAAGCACGAAGATGCCGCGATGCTCGAGGGTAGTTTCCAGCAACTGCTCGTAACTCCGGCGGAAGTCCTCAAACTTGCGCTCGAAGCCGCGCTGAAAGCGGCCGAGGGACGATTTGGGCGCTTCCGCGCGATGCTCGTGCCCGCGCATGATGTACATGACGAGCGTGGGAATAAGGGTTCGCGAAAGCAGGTAGCTGGCCAGCATGGCGAAGCTCACCGCCTCCGCCAGAGGCACGAACAGGAACTTCGCCACACCCGCCAGGAAGAACATGGGCACGAACACGATGCAGATGCTGAGCGTAGAGACGAAGGCAGGCACGGCGATCTGTTGCGCGCCGTCAAGAATGGCTTGCCGCATTTCCTTGCCCATGGCGAGGTTGCGCTCGATGTTTTCGATTTCTACTGTGGCGTCATCGACCAGGATGCCGACAGCGAGCGCCAATCCTCCCAAGGTCATGATATTGATGGTCTCTCCGATCGCGCCCAGCATGATGATCGAAACGAAGATGGAAAGCGGGATGGAAATGGAAATGACGATGGTGGGGCGCCAATCGCCGAGAAAGACGAGGATCATGACGGCGGTTAGCGCCGCGGCGATCAGCCCCTCCCGCAAGACGCCCTGGATCGATGCGCGCACAAACAAAGACTGGTCAAACAGTGGGGTGATCTTCAGCTCCGGCGGCAGCGTTTGCGCCGCCTGCGCAACGATATTCTTGACCCCTGCGACAATTTGCAACGTGGAGGCGTTGCCGTTCTTGTAGATCGACATCAGAGCGCCGCGATTCCCGTCCTGGCGCACGATGTTGGTCTGCGGTGCAAAGCCGTCGCGTATATGTGCGACGTCACGAATGTAGAGCGTTGATCCGTTGACGGTCTTGACCGGCAGGTCGTTCAACTCCGCGATGGTCTGCGGCGTTCCGTTCATCTCAACGTTGTATTCCAGCTGGCCCAGCTTGATGGTGCCGCTGGGAAGGATGATGTTCTGCGCGTTGACGGCATTGACAATATCAAGGGGCTGGAGCCCGTAAGATTGCAACTTGGGTAAGTCCAGATCCACTTGAATTTGGCGCATCTTGCCGCCATAGGGATAAGGCGTGGCGGCTCCCGGCACGGTGGCGAGAAAGTTGCGCAGAAAGTTCTGGCCCAGATCGTTCAGTTGCTGCTCGGGCAAGGTCTTGCTGCTCAGTCCCAGCTGAATGATGGGAGTGGTCGAAGCGCTGTACGAGATGATAAGCGGTGGCGTAGTGCCGGGCGGCAGGCTGCGCACCGTTGTTTGTGCAATGGCCGTGATCTGCGCGATGGCTCCCTGTACATTCGTGCCCGGCCGGAAAAAAATCTTGATGACGCCCAGGCCGTTTACCGACTGAGATTCCATGTGCTCGATGTCGTTGACCGTGGTGGTGATGCCACGCTCGGAATTGGCCACGATGCGGTCGGCCATGTCCAGCGGCGACATGCCTGAATAGAACCAGACCACGGAGACTACCGGAATGTCGATACTCGGGAAGATGTCCGTGGGGGTACGCAGGATCATAATCGGCGTCAGGAGAATAATGACGAGCGCCATCACCACGAAGGTGTAGGGACGCCTGAGAGCTAACGCTACAATCCACATCGGTTAACCACCCCACTCCAGAGTTCGAGATGAAAAGGGGTTGCCTGCCCGGATACGATACGAAGAGAACCCCGCGGACCTGATTTTAGATTCGATACTAGGCGTATTGGATTCTAAAGCCCGGTTATGATTATATATGGTAAAGTAACCTCATGGGCCAGAAGGCTGCGGCTTTTGGCAAACGCGGCGGGGGCAGCCGCAAGCGCTCTCCGGGGCGCCCGCGAAGTGAACCGGCCCGCCTGGCCATTCTGCGCAGCACCCTGAAACTTCTGGGAGAGAACGGCTTCTCCGAGCTGACCATCGAAGACGTGGCAGCTCATGCCAGCGTCGGTAAGGCAACCGTGTACCGCTGGTGGCCGAACAAGGCTGCCCTTATTGCCGACGCGTTCGCCAGCAGCGCGACCCGCAAACTCCACTTCCCCGATACCGGCTCGGTGCGCACGGACATGAGCCAACAAATGCGTCAACTGATCAAGATCTTTCGCAGCCGGCGCGGACGCATTGTTTCCGCTATTCTCGGCGGAGGACAGAGCGACAGAGATCTGATCGCCGCTTTCCGCGAACGATTTCTCTGGCCCCGCCGCCAGGAAGCCTACACGACGCTCCGGCGCGGGATTCTACGCGGCGAACTGCGAGAGGACGTGGACATGGACCTGCTTCTGGATTCACTGTATGGGCCCATTTACATGAGATTCCTGATCCAGCATGACAAGTTGACGCCCGACTTTGTCGACCGTCTTTGCGAACTTGTGCTGGGCGGGGCCCGTCCCTACCGGAAACTGCGAGCGCGCAGATCGATTTGACTTGCGGAACCCGGTCTCGCAGGAATCAGTGTTCGAGCAACAATTCTCTACGGCGCGACGGCAACCTGGTGGTTCAGGGTCTAGCCCCGTTGCCCTACAAGTTCCCCCACCGCGCGGTACGCCTGGTCAATGGCTGCGTCGGTGTAGGCCTCGCCCCCGGCATCCGAATTTGCGATGACAATCCTGCCGAACTGCTTCCGTCCCAGCACCCAGGGCTTTTCCTCTTCAGACCAGTCGGGATCGAAAAGGGGGTTGTCGTGGAAGGCATAACCGTGCGCCCAGCGGTTTACCGTGATGCCTTCGATATCCCGCGCCGGGTCAAATCCCGCCGGGCCCAACATGCGCCCGAGTTGCTCACGAATGTTGCGTTCGTAGGTTGAAAATGACGTGCCCAGCAGTTCCTTCCGCCCCGCACGATTCTGCTCTCGTTGTGACAAACCCGGTTTGCACGGAGTTCGCAGCATGAACAGTACGGCCGGCTCCTCAGGCTTGCTGGGGAATTTGTAGTCTCCCAGGCTCACCGGGAAATCCAGCGCAATATAGTTGTGGTAGCTGCCTGGCGCATCAATCTGGAACGCGCCCAGCTTCTGAAACGATGTCCAGTTGCGGATGGCCACGTGCGTATACAGCATCGGAGTTTTTACCAGCAGCGCCAGCGCATCCCGCTGCTTCTCCGGCAGTTCGGGGCAGAGATACGGAATCATCCCGTTGTAGCAGGCCAGCACGCATGCTTTCGCCGTCACCGAACGCAGCTTGTCGCCCCGCATGTAAGCGACTTCCACTTCCTTCGCCGTTTTCACATCGCCCACATGGCGCACCTGTACCACCGTGGTGTTCAACCGAATGCGCGTCTTTGCCGTCGATTGGGAAGACTCCATATCCAGCTTGCTATAGTCTGCCTTCGCCGTCACCACGTCTTCCATCGTGTGTCCCGGAATTACCTCGGGAATCATCGAACGAACCAGCAGCCGTGCGATCGAAGCATTGCCGTCTGGGAAGTGAAAAATGTATGGGTCAGGTTTCTCGTCGTTCCCGCGCCCCTGGCTTCCACCCAGCTTCAAGCCCGCAAAGCCGGGGTATCCAAAGTCATCGTAGTCGTCGCCCTCCTCGTAGCAGAACAGAGCTGGGACCGCCTCAATGCCAATACAGAAAAGATCGTGCGTCTTCTTTTGGAAGAACGGGAGTACATCCGGATGCACTTTCACGATCTTCGTCAGGAAATCGGCATAGCTCATCTTCGTCAGCCGTTGCCGTTTTTCCTCCAGGGAAAGACCCGGCAGATAGTCCACGTTTTCGGTGTAGAGCCGCGTGAGGTCGCGCTTCGCCACATCGGAGAGCGGCGTCTTCGCAATAAACTCCGGCCAGGGCAGCAAGTTTCTCCCCGCAACAAAACGGTCTTCCCCAAACGTCTCTTTGTCGAAGAACACGCCCGTGCCAAGCTTCATAGAGGGATACAGCTTCTGGTCATAGGCTTGATAGAACTTCTGTACATCAATACCCAACTCCACCAGCAAATCCTTGGCGACCTGGCTGTACTTGGAGGGACTCTCCATCGACTGCGTTCCCCCGTAGCACAGCAACTTGCGTCCGCCCGCCTCAAATTCATTGCGTTTGGCGTGCCCGCCGAAGTCGTCATGATTATCCAAAATCAGAACGCGTGCCTGTGGACCCGCACTCTTGCGGTAAAAGTGCGCCGCGGCCAACCCGCTGATGCCAGCTCCCACCACCACCAGGTCGTAGGTCTCACCGATCGCCTCGGGCTTCCCTTCTCCTTCCCAGAAGTCTCCATCCCGCAACTTGTGAGCAAAGGTAAACGTGCCGTCATGGTTGCCGCGAATTCCCGTCAATGACGGTGGATAGTAGTTCGGCGCTTTCTCCGGAGCAAATTCTTTTTCGGTGGGGTTCGGAGTACTGGCCTTCGCGTCCCCCTGTTCCTGTCGCCCGAGCGCCGTAGCCAGATCCGGAAGAGTCAACGCTCCGAGGGTCACCGCCACCCCGTTGACAAAATCCCGCCGCGTAATCTCGCGGTGCATTCCCAATTCCCGGTCTCTGCGTGCTTTCTCTTGATCCCCTCTATCGCTCATCGTTGGCTCCTGCTCTGAGGCGGCTGTCGCGCTCAATTCGAAAAATCGCTTCGACCTTTGAAGTCAATAGCTTGTACAAAATAGAACTGCGGTTTGCTGTACTCAGTTCGTATAAACGTTGTACTTTATTCGTCGACTCTGGTGTCCGTCAAGGCGTTCTACGACTGGGTAGTGGGTTCGTATGCTGACCCACTACCTACGACTGGGCACAGCACGCTCCTCACTTCCGGAATGCTTCTGCGGCCGGGTGGCAGATCACGTTCAATGGGCAGCAATCAGTGGTACTGCGATCAATGCGGCGGCGATCCCGGCGGTTTGACGGCGGGAGACGCGCTCGTTCAGGATGAAACGGGCGCACAACACCGTCACTGCGGGGTAAAACCCTGACAAGATCGTTGCCACGTCGAGGCGTCCGTTGCGGACGGCGTAAACGAACAGAACATTGGCGATCGCGTCGAGAATCCCTGCCACTACCATGTAGGGCCGGTTTGTGAGCGGCTTCCAGGGCTTGCCGCTCACGATTACGACGACGAGGAGTGTCACGATGGAAGCAGCACGGCCGATCACCAGCGGCCAGTAAACCGCTTCGCGGGCAGCCTGTTTGCCGCAGATCAGATAGACGCTAAACCCCACGCCGCCGCAGATGGCCAGGGCCAGTCCTGAGGTCGTACCCTCCGAGAAAGTCATCAGAAAGATCGCGACCAGCGCGAGCGCGAATCCGCCAATCTGAAGTGGCGCCGGCATCCCTTCGTGCCAAATGCCGAACAGGACCGTCAGCCCGCTGGTGACGAGCGCAGCGACCGGTGCGTTGATGCCCATCTGTCCGATCGCGAGTGCCCGGTAGAAGCAGACCAGGCCAATCCCCGCGCCAAGACCGGCAGCGGCCCCCCAGAGCAAGGCAGTGGAGGACGGCACCGGCTCACCCGCCGCGAAGACGAGCACGAGCAGGCACAACAGTCCAGTCCCTTGCGCCACCATGACGACGGTCGCGGCGTTGGCGCCTTTTGCGCCGACACCTCCACTGAAATCGCTGCCGCCCCAGCAAACCGCTGCGGCAAGGGCAAATCCTGCGCTGACGAGTTCATTGGACAACGCAGGTAGTAACCCGGCGCTCAGTTCGAGCGCTCCTGGCAGGAAAGATATGGTCATGACTGAGCCTGGCAGCAGGTGCACATATCACAGGCAGCCCGCGTGAACGTATGCGAATAGCCACCAAACCCGGTTCTGCCATGTGAGTTCCGCCCGACTCCGCCCGGAGCGGAGCCCGTGAAGCGCCGTTTGGCCCTTTCCTTGATATATACTTCCGTCGGCTCGTGGGAACGCAACATGATCTTCGCGGGAGACGGAGCGCTGCTGCAGCAAGCGGTGAGCAGCGCGTTGAACAAAGCGTACAGGATCGATCGTGTCTTCGGCAACACGGACCGCACGGCGGCGTTTTGCCGCCAACGCGGCGTTCCATTCGAACTGGCCGACGGCCTGAATGAAGATCCCGAGCGGGTACGTTCGATCTGCACGGACGGGATTGGGTTTTCGATCGACAACGCTTTGATCCTGAAACCGCGGCTGCTCGATTCGGCGGGCGTCTCGTTTTTCAGCGTCCACAGCGGCATCATCCCCTTCCAGCGGGGAAACCCTGTCGTCGCGACGATCTTTGCCATCCTGCAGGGCAGCAAGGAGTATGGAGTCTCCTTATTCAAACTGAACGCCGAGATCGACGCCGGAGAGATCCTCGCCATCAAACGCTTCGCGATCATGCCCCGGTCTCGGTTGCACGAGATCGTCGTGGTGAGCGCCCTGCTCTGTCAGTCGATCTTCGAAGAGTACCTGGACCGCATCGTCCATGGTGCATACACGAGCGAGCGTGTCTCGATGGGGGACACGAGACCGTATTCCCTCAAGGATCTGGGCAAGCTCGAAGAGTATCGCGACCATGCGGACTTCGACCGGGCGACCGACTTCGGCATCCTCGACGGTCTGCTTCCCAAAGACCAGTTGGTGCTCATTGCTGCTCTGCGCGAGCGGCGCCTGCGCGATGCACCGACGATTCCACCAGCGAGTGCCGCGCGTGAGCGGCAGTTCTCCTATTGGAAGCGGCGGCTCGCCGACCTTCCCAGCTTGCGTCTGCCCACCCGCCGAGCGCCTCCGGCCATCTCCGGCGATCGAGCGCGGTTCTCGTTCACGCTGCGGGAGCAGGCGACCGAACCCCTCAAGGCGCTTGCACGCGCGCAGTCTGCGCCCGAGCACGCGGTGTTGCTGGCCGTGTTTTATGCGCTTCTTGCGCGCTACACGGGACTGCATGACCTCTGCGTCGGCAGCGCGATCAGGCGGCCCGACCAGAACCCAATCGGGGCTCCGGCCGGCGCATTTTCCAACGTGGTGGCGCTGCGAGCCAATGTCTCCGGTCAGCCGACCTGTGCTCAACTCGTCTCGCACGTCAGGCAAATTTGCGCGGAGGCCGGCGAACACGCCGATCTCCCGTTCGAAGAGGTGCTCAGGGCGCTGCGGCCGCAGGCCCGCGGCCGCCTGTTCGATGTGAGCTTTCAATCCCATCGGGGCGCGATCCCCGAAACAGCGCCCGCCACCTCGAGCGTGGATCAAGCCTGGACCTTGTGCGAAAGCGGAGGCCGTTTCGAGGGGCTCATCGAATACGACTCTGGGTTGTTCGATGAAACCACCGTGGTGCGGCTCGCAACCCACTATGAGTATCTGCTCGGAGAGATGCTCGCGCATCCGGACGCCTCGATCTTCACGCTTGAACTCGTCACGCCGGCGGAGCGGCAGACGATCCTCCGCGAATGGAACGCGACCCGCGCCGACTACGTCAGAAACCGATGCGTCCATGAGCTTGTCGAAGAGCAAGCCGCGAAGACCCCCGGTGCGGTTGCGGCCATCGGCCCGGACGGAGAGCGGCTCAGCTACGGAGAAGTGAACGCACGGGCAAACCAGCTGGCTCGATACCTGGTCACGCAGGGCGTGAAACCCGAGACGCGCGTCGGGATCTGCCTCAAGCGCGGGGTCGACATGATCATCGGGATCCTCGGTATCCTCAAGGCTGGCGGAGCGTTCGTCCCCTTCGATCCGGCGTATCCCGAGGAGCGCATCGCCTTCATGCTGAAGGATGCCGATGTTTCTCTCTTGCTGACCGAGCGTTTGTTTGCCGGCCACCTCCCCGCGGGCGGCTGGCGCTGTGCGGTGCTCGATGACGCAGCCTTGTCTTCGGTACTGCAGTGCCTGCCGAGCGCCGACCTGTCATTGGAAGCGGCGACCTCCAGCCATCTCGCCTACGTGATCTACACCTCCGGTTCCACCGGCAGACCCAGAGGCGTGATGGTGGAGCATGGCTCGGTGCACAACACTTTCGCGGCCACGCAGTGGGCGCACCCCATGGGGCCGAACGAGCGATTCCTGAGCCTCGCTTCCTTCGGCTCGGACACCGCGGTCTGGCAGCTGCTCGCCCCGCTGTGTTGGGGCGCTTGCGTTGTCCTCAACACGCAGGTGGCCGATCCGTCAGAGATACTTCGTTGTATTGATCAACACGAAGTGACAACGGTAGAGCTGGTTCCGTCCCTGCTCCGCACTGTTCTGGAAGAAGTCGATCGCGGAGCGCGAAGCGCCCGATCGTTGCGGACTCTCATCTCGAGCGGTGAGGCGCTCACGTCGTCGCTGCTGGAGCACGCCTCTGCCTCGCTCCCCCACTGTGCCGTCTTCAACCAGTACGGCCCGACCGAGACTTCGTCGCAGGTGACCTACCATCGCTGCCACCTGGGCAAGCCGGTCTCCATCGGAGTCCCGCTCGCTCACACCCGGATCTACATCCTGAGCGCCGAAGGCAAGACGGTTCCCGTTGGGGTTATCGGGGAGATCGTGATCGGCGGCGCGGGCCTCGCACGGGGCTACCTGAATCGACCGGAGCTCACCGACGAAAAGTTCGTCCGCGATCCGTTCTCCGCCGAGCCAGGCGCGCGGATGTACAAGACCGGAGATCTGGGCCGGTTCCTCGAGAACGGCGAGATCGAGTTCCTGGGACGCCTCGACCAGCAGGTGAAGATCCGCGGCCACCGTGTCGAGCTGGGCGAGATCGAGAACGTGCTGCGCCAGTTTCCCACGGTGAGCGATGCGGTTGTCCTCATCGCCGATGAGCAGTCCGTGAATCCCCGCCTCATCGGTTACGTCGTCGCAGGAGCGAGCGGAGATGGCTCGCGCAGCTCGCGGGTTTTCGTGGACCGGCTGCGGGAGCACGTCCGGCGCCAAGTGCCAGCACACATGGTGCCTGCCGTCATCATCCCGCTGCAGCAGTGGCCGTTGACCCCGCACGGCAAAGTGGACCGCAAGGCTCTTCCGAACCCAAGCACAGGGCAAGGGCTCATCGGCTCAGAGCGCGTGGCCCCACGCAACGAGGTCGAACGCGCGATAGCCAAGATCTGGGCGACCGTGCTCGGGGTCGATTCCGTCGGCGTCCACGATCACTTCCTCGAGCTCGGTGGACACTCTTTATTAGCGATCCGGCTCATCGCCGAAGTGCGCGCGGCCTTCGAGGTGGAGCTCTCGTTAGGCTCCGTCTTCGAGATGCCGACGGTCGAGCTTATGGCCGCGTTTGTCGCGTCCGGTCGGACGAAGAAGCTCCGCAGTCAGCAGCAGCCAATCCGTGAGACACTCCTGCGCGACGCGATCCTGCCCCCCGAAATCATTGCGACCCAGGCGACGACGCGGCCGACCGGCAGCGACGTGCTATTGACCGGCGCCACCGGCTTTCTCGGGAGGCACCTATTGCGGGCGTTGCTCGAGCGCACCAGCATGCGTATCCATTGTCTGGTGCGCGGCTCGAGCCGAGACCCGGCGTCACGCAGGATCCGCGCTGCCCTCGAACTGGCCGGCGCGAATGTTGACTCGGCCAATCGCGTCAACGTCATCGTTGGTGATCTGACGCTCCCCGGCCTTGGGCTCTCTTCCGACGTATGGTCCCTGCTTGCCGAGGAGGTGGGTGCGATCTACCATCTCGGCGCCATGGTCAACCATGTGACCTCCTACGCCTTGCTGCTGGATGCCAACGTGAAGGGCACGCTGGAAGTCCTTCGGCTCGCAAGCACGGGTCGCATCAAAGCGGTGCACTTCGTATCGTCGGTCGACGTCGTCGGTGCGTGCGCAGGGACGTCATCAACGAACGAGGTCTTGCTTTGCAGCGAGCCGCCGCTCGGCGTAGAAGCGTACACGTCGAGCAAGTGGGTAGCTGACCAGCTCGTCGCGAAAGCCGACGCGCGCGGCGTCCCCGTGTGCATCTATCGCACCGGTTACATTGGGCCGCACAGCACCAGCGGCGACGCCAACGCGGCGGGCTGGTTCGAGCTGTACCTGCGAACCGTGCTCAAACTCCGCAGCATCCCCGCCGACGCGCGCGACTTCGCGCTGACACCCGTCGATCTGATCGTCGACTCCATCTTCGAGCTTTCGAGGCAGCCAGCATCGCTCCACCATGCATTCCACTTGCTGCACCGCCAGCTGACGTCGACATCTGCGACCATCGTGGAAGCGGCTCGACGTCTGGGGCACGTGCTCGAGGTGGTTCCCCGCGGAGCATGGCGGGAACGCCTGGCGACATATTGTGCCGCTCATCCCGACGACCCCGCGGTCGTCCTCGGCCCCTACCTCGACGCGGTCTCGGAGCACGGTCCCGGCCACGCCAGCACACGCGCACCGATCGATTTCACGCGCGCCGCCGCCGCGTGCGCGCCCATGCGCGCCTTCGAGCCCGAGATGCTGCTGCCGGCATTCCTTCGACGCGCTTCGCCCGAGGCAGCCGGCCTTCCGCCTCGTGTTCGCGGCCTGCTGGCATGACGATCAGGAAAAGTTCGTCCGCCGAAGCGCTGCGGGCGCTGAGCATGATCGCGGCAAAGCTGGATATTTGCCCCGTGCAGCACGCTGGAGCAACCAATGGTCCGGCGCAGGACGCGATCTGCAGCGTGCAGTTTCGCGATCCTGTGTTTTGTTCGCCATGGTGGGGACATGCCACCGGGAGCTTCGTTGGCGGCACACTCGATCCTGCGGCCTGTCTGACCGGCGCCTACGGTGAGATGATCGAGAACGTATCCTGCGATCTTTGGTACCCGGACTGGCTTCCGTGCCGGCGGGAGATCAAACCCCTGTGGGACGAAGACCTCATCAGCAGCGAACAGTGCGCGGAAAGCCTGCCGCGCGGCAGCGGCGTGCGGCACACCGTCGAGTCGTGCCCCCCGGCGGCCCGCCATCGAGTTCATCCCTACGCGAACGTGACCAATCCCGCAGATCGGATTCTGTTCCCCCGAGAGATCGGCCTCGAGGTGTCTGGCCGGAACAACGGCGGTGCGGTCGGCTCCGAACCCTGCGAAGCGATTGTCACGGGCCTCTTCGAAATCTTCGAGCGCTACGTCCTGGGAAAGTTCGCTCTTCGAACCGAGCGATTCCCGCTGATTAACCCGAACGTCTTCGAGAGCAAGCGCGCCGGGCGGATCGCGACGTTCTTGAAAGCCAATGGCCACGAGACGCTCTACCTCGATATGAGCCTCGGCGGCCGCCTGCCCGTGGTTGGCGTGCTCCTGCTCAACCCGGCGCTCGATGTCATGTCGCTGGCGGTCGCCGGCAGCCACAGCCTGCAAGAGGCCGTCGAGCACTGCCTTCGGGAAATGCTTTCCGACGAGTACTATCGGGACCGTCTGGTGGGCTGGCCGACCGGCTTCGAGGCGATAGATCTCGTGCGAGCCTGGGCTCGATCGGGATTTACCGTCGGCTGGGGCGGTAGCCTCGCGCAGATCGATTTCGCGCGCGGATATTCAGAGGAGTACAAGCGCGCCTTCGATGAGCATGCCCGCGACAATGCCGAACTGCTCCGCAGGAGCGTAGCCATCTGTCGCGGCTTTGGATCAGAGGTCTATGCGCGCGACTGCTCGATCCTCGGCGTTTCGTCTTTTCACGTATACGCGAGCGTGCTGTCCGAAAACCTGTTCGTTGCGCACGAGGGGCTGCTAAGCCAAGACGAGAACGCCCGCATGCTGGCAGCAATCAGCCGAGATCGGTGGCTGCGCGACTATCTGCCCATCCTGGACCAGTGCAGCGCCGGGGAGTTTAGCGCATGGACGACGCTCGGCCGGCTGCTCGACAATCCGTTTATCGGGTATCCGGAAGACGAGGACGTGTGCGACTATTTCAACTGGCCCGTGGCGCCGGCGCGTGGCCCTGCCGCACTCTGGCCCGAGTACCGGGGTGTGTCCTTAATGACGCTTGTCGCCGGACTCGCCTACCACGCCGGTGACTTTGCGAAAGCCGCCGCGCTCTGGCGGAGAGCGACGACTCTCAAGCGACCGGCATATGACGTCGTTGGTCACTTCCTGGATCTCGCAGCGACCTCGCCGGATCTCTCCGCAGCCAAGCGTGACTTCGTCGCCTCGTTCGGAGAATCGCGGTTGGCGGAGGTCGAGCACGAGATGTCCATCGCCTCGCTGATCAGGATTCCGCTTCGTCCAGGCGACACCGACATCGAGCAACGCTGGCAGTGCTTCCGCGATAGAATCTACCCTCGCCGCGGACAATGGCGAGCGGAACCGTTCGAACTGGGGGGCTGACCGGCAGACGCATGTCGACGACGGACAAGATCCTCTATTCCATCTTTGGCAGACAGAACCCGCGCGTTCAGCGCGCCGCGGGGTACTACTACTACGACACGAACGGGAACCAATATCTGGACGCGACTTCCGGAGCATACAACTGCGTCCTCGGTCACACGATGCCCGAGCGCGTCGCGCGTGTTCTGCGCGGGCAGACCGAGAAGTTCAGCTTCGCGAGCATGGAGCACTTCGAGAACGAGGCCGCCAACCGGCTCGCGGATCGCCTGCTCGCGCTGATGCCCGATTTTGCCGCGACCTGCTTCTACCAAAGCGGCGCCGATGCCGTGGAGGCTGCGCTGCGGTGCGCGTTGCAGGTCGCGAGCACTCGACATTCCGCCGCCCGCTCCAAGATCATTGGCCGCCGCGGCGCCTACCATGGCCTCACTCTGGGAGCGCTGGCGCTGGCCGCGTCCGACAGCATCCGCCAACAGGACGTGCCCAACTTCCTGCACATTGAGGCGCAGGATTGCTTCAGCTGCCCCTTCGGCTTGGAGTATCCGCGCTGCGAGGTAAAATGCGCTTCCGCGCTCGGACGACTCATCGAAAAAGAGGGACCGGAGACGATTGCGGCCTTCGTCGCTGTCCCGTCAACATCGGGCGGCCCGGTTCCCGACGAGTACTGGCCGCATATCCGCGCGATCTGCGATCGCTACGGGATCCTGCTGGTGTCGGACGAGGTACTCGAGGGGATGTGGAGGACGGGTCCCGCCGTGGCATTGAAGCGCTGGGGCGTGACTCCCGACGTAGTTGCGACGGGCAAAGTGCTCGGTGCGGGCTTCATGCCGATCTTCGCGATGCTCGTCACCGACGCGGTGCGAGACACGCTCTCACAGAACGGCAGATTCCCGGGTGGACACACCTTCACGGGTCACGTCTTGTCGTGCGAAGTCGCGCTGGCGGTGCTGGATGAGATCGAGAGCCGCAAACTCTCGTCGAGCGGCGTCGAGTCGGTGGGACGCGAGCTGAACGGGGTCTTGAGCCGGATCTGCGAGCGCGTCGCAGGAGCCCGCATGGCGACGCTCGGGACGATGGCACGCCTGCGCATTCCCTGCACCGTCCCGGGAGATCCGCGCACCTTCCATCTCAAGGTTCAGGCGCTTCTGCGTGCGGCAGGGCTCGTCGTGTGGGTTGACGACGTTCAGCAGCTCCATATCGATCTGGGCTTTGGTCTCCCGTTCATCGCCGACGAAGAGTTTTTCCACGAACTCGAGATTCGCCTGAGCCGTTTTCTGGAGAAGCTGCCGCCGCCTTTCCCCAAGGAGTCAGCATGAGCACGCGACACAATGTAAAGAGCCTTCTCGGCGCGGGCGTGACGGCGGCCCTCAACCAGCCGACCGTTTCAGGGATTGGCCTTCCCGCCAAGGTCTATTTCGATCCCGAAATCTTCGAAGCCGAGTGCGACCGGGTGTTCCCTCGCGCCTGGGTCGCCGCCGGCGTCGCTTCCGACATCCCGAAGCCTGGCGACGCGACGCTGGTCACGATCGCGCGCCGGAATGTCATCCTGCTTCGCGGCAGAGACCGGGGGGTTCGCGGTTTCTACAACGCGTGCCGCCACCGTGGCATGAAGCTCTTGTGCGAGCCGGCAAAGAACCTGCGCAGCATCACGTGTCCCTTCCACCACTGGACCTACGGTCTCGACGGCAGCCTGCGCGGCACGCCGTATCTCGGTGGCGTGGGCGAGCACAAGCTCGAAGGCTTCGAGCGCGAAAGCCTGGGGCTTATTCCGGTTTCCATCGGAGAATGGTGCAACACGCTATTCGTGAATCTGGACGGTCAGGCGCCGCCGCTCGAGGAACACCTGGCCCCGCTCCTCGCACATCTCGGCGGCGATCGCGACTGGGCCGCTCTCTACCATCACAAACCCGGCAGCATCAAGGAGGAACAGATCAAGGGCAACTGGAAGGAGTACGTCGAGGTTAGCCTCGAGGAGTATCACTTGAAGTTTGCCCACCCGGAGGTGTTCAAGGGCGTCGATCCTCTGGCCTGGCGAGACGACCCGGTGATCGACCGTCACATGTGGGGCTCACAAGCGCAGCTGAGCGGAAGCTATGGCGCGGGCTACAAGTACTACCTCGGCGCGGCGCTTCCGCGTTGGTTGGAGCGAGGCAAGAAGTGGCAGAGCTACGTCATGCTGTTCCCCAACCTCGGTATCTTCGCGACGTCCGACCAGCTCTCGATCGATTACGTTCTGCCACTGAGCCCAGCCCTCTACAATTACCGTCAGGAATTTTATTTTGCCGGCAGCGTCAAGCCCGAGACCACGCACAAGGGCGCGATCCAGGCAGCGATGGCTGCCTGGGATCTCTTGATGTCCCAGGACGCCGCGCTACTTGAAGGACTGCGCGACACCCAGTGCACCAATCAATACATCGGCAACCGCGCACGATTTGCTGGCCGGTGGGAAGTCAATGTGCATCGCTTTCAACAGCACTACTTGCGGTCGCTACTAAACGATGCGCGCTGAGCGCCCTTCGCAGCCGCGTGCACGGACAGCAGCGCTGCGCACTGTCTCGTTAACAGACACACATACGGATCGACCCTATTCCAGCCAAAGAACTTCATATCCAGTCATCGTTAGCTTTGTACTCACGCGCTTTCCTGATAGACGGTCGGCCGCAGATCGGTTGATCGCAACCGTCTGAGGTTTGGCAGTCGCGTTGATGACAAACAGGCTGTTGTCGGTGCGAGGCACGGCCAGCACACCCTCCGGACACGGAGCGCCCAGAAGACCGGGCGCGGTAAGGCTCTGAACCAGCGCGAGGAAACTGTCGTCCTTCGGCCAGAATCCGAGCTTGATTACTGTGCCTTGTCCCAATCTCCTTCGGGTCGCCGCAGGCCTGCCGTCCAGGATTTCCTGGTCGCTCCTGAAGGCGGCGATCACTTCTGCTTCGCGCGCCAGCTCCAGATACTCGCAATAACCATCCAATCCGACTGGCGATGTGCGGTTCAACGTCGCATCGCTCCACGTCACTTCCGGTTCTTCCCTTCCACCTTTGGAGGGCGACCCGATCCAGCGCACCGTTCGCACCAGGCAGCCGGTCAGTTCCACGAGATTCGCGCCAAAGCCGTCACCGCGAAATACTCCATCCCGATCCATATAAGCTGTGAAGGGCGTGATCAGCAGCGTGCCGCCGCCTGCGACGAACTGCCGCAGCGCGGCCACCGCCCGCGGATTGTCGAATGCCGGAGCCGCAGGAATCAGCACGAGTGAATACTTCTGAAGATTCGTAACAGTCTCCGCGGCTGTTGTGTTCATGGTGTCAATCCCGATGCCCAGCCGATGGAACGCCGCGAAGCTCTCCGGGAGCACCGACAAACTGGAAGGAACATGTGGGTAGACCTGAAGCGCTGCGCGTTCATCGAAATCCGTCAGTGCCACGGCTGTTGCCTTCACCGGATTCGCCAGCAAGACCGTTCCCCACTTACGGAAGAACTCACCCGCTTCCACTGCCCAAGGGAAGTCAGGCTCCGGCTGGCCGGACCAGTCCAGCAGGCCGCCCCATTGCGGCCAATGACCGCCTCGCCAGCGGTTCCCGGTCCAGTACAGGAGCCCCGAAGCGCCGAACGCGGCAAGTTCCAAATTCCACATGCGAAACTGTTCACGAGTGGGCGCCACATCCCACATCGCGGTCTGGCCTGGAGCGCCAAAGCTCGTCTCTGTGACGATAAACTTTCCTGTTCCATACGCCGAACGGTGCATGTCGAAATGCCAGGGAGAATCACTCCAGAATTGTTTGTCATCGGAGCTCGGCTGATAGTAATTCAGGCCGGACATGGAGATGAATGCCTGAGACTTTGAGTCATCCGCAAGTGCCGGCCACACTTCGACCCAATCGGTCATGATCCATTGTCGAACGCCGGCGCCGCGCAAGATCCCCGCTTGCTCGGCGAGGAAATCGAGAATCACATCTCTTTCAAAATGAAGATTCGCCAAAGATAGTGCGGGCAAGAGTTGCCGAGCATCGCCGGGAAGGCTTATATGATCTTCCTGGCCTTCCACACTGGGCCGTGGTTGAGGCACTTCGTCGAATGAGTCGACTTTCATTCCCCAGCTCACCAGATTCAGGCGTTGATTCAACTCTTGCGGAGTGTGATAGGTATTTTCGAGCCATTGCCGCCACGCTCGCTCGCAAGCTGGGTTGTAGCAGATGACGGGGACCAGATACTCGATTTCGTTGTCCAATTGCCAGGCGAGCACAGCGGGATGGTCCGCAAATTCCTTGCCCAGCGCACCGACGTAGCGCCGGCAGGCTTCGCGATACAAGGGATGGTTCAGGCATGGGGATTTGCGTGCCATCGGGTCCACGGATAGACCGGGCAGCAGTTGGACTGTAATTTCCGGGTGGGCGCCGACGAGCCACTGCGGCGGGATGTAGGTGGCGGTACCAAGAATTGCCATCATCTTCCGGCGTTCGATCTCATCGAGAAAGTCGCGCAGCCATCCAAAGTTAAATTTGCCCGGCGCGGTTTCCAGGTTTCCCCAACTGGACTCGCCTACGCGAACCACGTTCATTTGTGCGCTCTGCAGGAGGTCGAGCATCCTGCTCGACTCCTCGCGCTTCTGCAATTCCGGGTAGACGGAACAACCGAACAGAAACGGAAGATGAGGATGATCTATTCCGCTGCGCGATCGCCCGAACAGCTCCGATTTCGAAAGCGAGTGAAGGACCGGCACACTCAGCGCTAGCGTTCGGAGAAACTCCCGTCGGTTCGGCTCCACGCGGTTCCCTCAGTTTTGGAGTGCGTCTGTGCGATTCCAGACCGGAACAGTTTCCTACGATAAACGTGCAGTCGGACTGTCAACACGCCCCGTAGTTCGACTCCTGCTGCCGCCACCCTATCCTTTATATCAATGATTGCGGACACAGGAGCTAGGAGCGCAACGTTTAATTTGTACGGACAGGCTCGCGGCGCGGGTTGTGGCTGCCTACTCCGGCGCGCGCCTGGCGAGCATTGCAAGGGAGGAGCCTTTTACCTTGACTTTGGTGAGGAGTGTGACGAAAATTCCCTTCTCGACTGCGCTGCCTCCTCCCATGAATGGCTTGGATCGAAGTATAAATACCGAAAGCAACGGCGGACGCCCGGCTGTTGCCCGATCCGCGCCCGTCATCTTATTGCTTAGTATTTTCTTGATCGCTGAGGCTTCGGCCCAGAACTCCTCCGCTCTTATCCGGTTCCCGGCTCAATTGCCCCCAGACGTGACCAGCATTCAGACGTATGCCGGCGCGGCAAGCGTGACCCTATCTCCCGTGCGTCCGGGCGCCTCGAGGACGGTTGTTCTGCTGATCGACACCCTGACTGCAGCCTCTCTCGACGCCGTCAAGGCAGGCGTGCTGTCTCTTTACGTTTCTTCGCCAGGACATTCGTTGAGGCTGGCCACGCTCCACCAGGGGTCGTTGAGCATAACCGGGCCATTCACCAGCCGAGCCGGGTTGCAGCGCGCTCTTGACAAGGTCGAGGCGGTTGATCCGCCTGCGACGGCATCGCAGGTCCCTCCCGCTGAGTTGTTCGATACTCTTTCAACCGACGCTGCGCAACTCGGAAGTCACTGGTCGCGAGTGCTGTTGATCGGAGATTTCCCGACGCTTGATCCTGCTTCCGTTGATTATGCCTCGGCGATTCTCTTGCGAACGTGCATGACTCAACAGGTGCGGCTGAGCTGGCTTGCGCCGGGTGGAGGGAACGACGCCTGGCTGCCCTTATTTCAATCGACGGGAGGAACCATTAAGCGCCTCGGAGCCGAGGGCTTTGCTCCGCTGATCGAGGAAACCGGCCAATCTTTTTCTCACCTCGACTGGACTCCGGCTGCTCCAGCCGCGGGGTTTATTACTTCGCACGCTGTACTGTCCGATCCAGCTGGTGGGGTATTGCTGGAAGTGCCTGATCTCGCGGCTTCCGCTGGCGCCTCTCTTCCCTCCGTCGAAGCTTATTCGGGAATGCAGAATAAGATTGCCGAAGCTGCTGCCGCGCTGCCGGGAACTGCCGCCACCCAGGCTAATCTTCAGAGCATACTCGATCTGCTGAAGGCTGCCGTTGCGATGAATCCGCTGGAGCCTGCAGCTCTGCGACTGGGGATTTCGTTATACGAGAAAGCTGGCGACTATGCGACGGCGGCGCAGTTTGGAACTACTCTCACCCAGGTTCGGCCGCAGGACGGCAGCGCTTTCGCGGCCCTCGGGCACGTTCTCCTCCTGGGTTCCGAACTCAACAAAGCAGAAACCGCACTGAAGCACGCCGTCGATCTGCATGAGCCCGCTGCGCTGGTGGCTGAGGATCTGGCTCGCATTCGTATTGCACTCAAGGATGACCAAGGCGCCATCCCGTACTTCGATCAGGTGCTCCAGGTTCAGGGCCAACGCCAGGATCTTTGGTTCATGGAGGCGGAGGCTGCCGAACGGCTAAAGGACTCCCCTCGGGCTATGCATTCGCTGGAGCAGGGTCTGGCCTTGGGCGGATTGCATGTCAAGGAAACCGGCGACCTGATCGGTATCTATCTGGCCGACAAACAGAACGGCAAAGCTCTGGATCTGGCCGGCCGCACTACGGCCGGCCTGCCACCTGACGCGGGCGTGCGAGAAGAATTTGCGGGCGTCCTGGACGATCTGCAACAGAAAAACGAGGCGATCGCTGCCTGGAAGCGGGTACTGGAAGTCAAACCGGATTCCGAACGAGCTCATTGCCGGATTGCGCGGTTGCTGCTTGCGTCGGGCGATGAGCGTGGCGCCGAAGAGGTCGCGAAAGAAGGTCTGGCAGTGTCTCCTAAGTCGGCCAGCCTATACATGGTGGAAGCTGACGCCCTGAAGAAAGAGGGCCGGATGTACGATGCCCGTGCGGCGCTGGAACAGGGTGCGGCGCTGGTAAGTAATCCTGATCTTCTGGCGGATCTTGCCGGAGTCGAGGACAGCTACGGGGGTTCGGCCGCGGAGGCTTACGCCCGGCTGGCCGAGTCGTTGAAGGCATCTTCGCCGGAACACGTCGAAGCGCTAGAAAGAGGCTTCGCCGTTTCGGTACGCGATGGCGACTTGAAGAATGCCGAATCATTTGTGGTCTCCCTGCAGTCCGCCGGTCATCCCGAATTTCGGAGCATGCTGGGCGCGGAAGCGCTCTCCGATAGCGGGACCGTAGTTCCCGGCGGTCTGGACGCTCTGGCTTTTGCCGCTCAAGCGAAAGAAGGAGTTCCGCCGGAGAGGTTTTTCTCCGAATACGCGCAGGCCCTCATTGATCAGATCTGTAGCGCATCTGGCTGCGCCAAGAACCCTTTAGAGGAAGAAATCCAGCAGCATTTTCAGAGAGTCACGGCCCTTGAGGCATTAGGGAAGCGCACCGGCAACAGCGTTTTCATTAAGCTTTCGCTGAACGATAAAGACGCGAAACACAAAACCGAGAAAGTCCTGGGTCTGCTTGGCATCAAGTTACGAACCACCAAGGGGCAACTGGAACTGGACCGCGGGGAAAACAAGTCGCAGGCGAAAAAGCAAGAGACCGTTGCCGCTCTGGCCATCGATGAGGTTGGTCTGCAAGAAGATCTGCAGAATGGCAAGCCCTACGATTTAGAGATTCGCGATGAGTGGGTGCCGGTTTATCCCAACGAAAAGATGTGGCGGGACGTACTGTACCCCACGGAAAGCATGCCGGGCGGCTTCGCCGTTGCCCTGTTGCGCGTGCCCAGGATGGCTTTGCTATATCGCGGCCTGAGCGCGATCAATCGAAAGTGCATCTCCGAATTGCTCTCGGCCGTGAACCTGAAAACTTTGAACGACAAGTACGCTGATCTCCTGTATCTGTATGGACCGGCGTTGGCCTTGCAGGGAACGCATGCGGCCGTCCCGGGAGGCGCACAGGCGGAGGCGATCTGGGCACAATTGGTGGGCGCTGCTCCCGCGCAGCCAGGACTATTCTTTCGCGCCTTGCTGGAACGCGAGGATGGCCGGCTGCTGGCTTTTTTCTCTACCCTGTCGGAACTTGATCGCCCCCATCAGGTATTTTTCACAGCCAACCTTCAGCGCACGAATCTTTTCTACAAGCTGTTTGCGACTTCCGAGGAAATGCAGCGAGGGCCGGGCGCAGCTCGGAACTCTCCATTCACGGATTTGCTGCGGTCGGTGCCGCTCGATGAGGGGGGTCATGTGGATTTCCCCGGTTCGGCCGAAGTATGGACGGTTGCCAAGGGCCACGACTCCAGCGTCACGCAGACTGCGAAGCTGCTCAAGAAAGTCTCCAAGGCCGTCGCGCCCGACCTGGAAGACGAAGTCCTGCTGCACCTGGCACAAACTCGCTACAAAGATGATAAGGAAGCCCAGCATACGGAACTCGATAATTTCCTGGGGGTAGCCCACCTTGATGCACATCGCACCGAGCCGCTCAGCGAGGAATCAGCCCTGCTGCTGGCCCAGCGCTACAGCGAATCCTCCGCTGCGTATTCCTATTTCGAGGATTTGACGGCTTTGAACTCCGCCGCCTTCCACCAGTTCTTTGCGGCGGTGGACCGGATCAAGGCACATTCCGTGGTGGACGCTAATCTGCAACTCGGGCAATTGCATTCCCTCATCGAATGGATTTGCCTGCTGCGCCAGCGAGAGGTGATCGGAGACGCGGAAGCGTCCAAACTCTTTTCCTATGTATGCGACCACTTTGTCGCCGCCGATGCGGATACCGCCTATACTGCTGCTTCCCTGGAATCAGCACGCAGTATTCTTGCCTATTGCCAGCAGCCCGGGGGGAACGCTACGCCCGACGAGCAAATTCGCGGTTGCCTACTGGGCACTTCCAGCCAGGCCAGGAGCAAGCCGGTCATTGCCTTTCAACGGGTTCTGGAAATGCAAAGGGCGCCAAGTATCGACCTGCTGTTCTCCATTTACGACGCTACCACGAAGCTTGCTGCCAACGGTACAGACCACGGCGAAATCGTCACGCTGGGGAAAACTATAGCTGAGATTCCTACTGTTGATCTGCCGAAAGGAACGAAGATAAGCGGCAAGGAGAAAGACGGCGTCCTTCGTTACGATCCTGCCCCAATCAAGAAAACTGTCGGGGAGTTGCAACAAAAGGCTGCCAAGCGCAAACCGAATCCCAAGGAAATCCAGAAACTGGCTCAAGAACTCCTGGCGGAGTTGGAACCTCAGGTGACTGCCGGGCTAGCCGGTCCGGTGTATGCGTATTTTCTACGGCCATCCGATCTGGTGGTTTCCGATGACGCTTTGCTGCTGCGCAAGCACCACTACTTCAATTTTGCCGACAGCAAGGCGCAGGAGCACATGATCGACGAATCCGAATTCTATGCGGACAGTGAAGGAGCGGGCAGCTATTTCCGGGGAGGCTTTGCCCAGTTTGGATTCGCCGCCGGCAGTGCGGCCGGTGTGGCCTGGAAGACCGGCGGAGCGAGTCCAGCAGCTATCGCGGCGCAGATTGCCGCGATTCGCGGCGCCGCGTGGGACCACCTGGAAGAGTCCGACCAGCGCCTGGTAAGCCTTCGAATCACCGTAGCCCGGGAGTGGATCTTTCAGTCGGCTCGCGATCCCGCCGCTTTTCAGGTCCTGAGCGAAGAGACGATGGGATTGCTGTCTCTTTCCCGGCGCGCCGATCTGCTCACCGGCATCGAATCGAGAGCATGGCGCAAGGTATGGGATGCGGTTACACTACCCGACTTGTTCGAGCTGGGCGGACAGTATCTGTCTCGCTACAAAACAGCGCCGTGGTCCTCGCCCGTGACCGCGGAATTGAGTGCAGCCGTTGCGTTGAACGACGGGTCGCGGCTGAGTATCCTGGGCCCCATTCCCTACCATTCTTTCGGCTGTGGCCATCCCCACTTGCATCTGGATGCGCCGTACGAAGAATACGAGCGCCGCATGATGCCGGGCGAGATCGCGGAGCGCTCGGCCGAATTCAAACTGTTCCTGGCTTATCGAGCCGACGGCGGGGGAGTGGAGCCATCGGCTGTTTCTGGCGTGGCCGAAGACCTGGCCGCAAAAGCGTTCCGTGCTGCCAGGATGAACGACTTCCGAGATTGGCGCTCGTTGCTGGCTGCTTATTCTTCGGTGAGCAGCTCTGATGTCAAAGAGGCACTTAAACAATGAAGCAAAGATCTGCTTTGATTTGTTCTTGTGCTGTGCTGGGTACTCTGCTGCTCGTCGGTCTATCTTATGCGCAGGACGATTCTGGTGTGCTCAAAGTCAACGTCCGCCTGGTCGAAGTTTACGCTACGGTGCTGGACCACAAAGGGCACTATGTGGACGGACTTGGACGCGACAGTTTCAAGGTGCTGGAAGACGGACGCCCGCAGAGCATCCACACCTTTGAAGCCAATTCCGACGGGATTTCCTGTGCCATCCTGCTGGACACCACGGGCAGTATGACGGAGGCGCTGCCTCGGGTGAAAAATTCGGTCGTGAAACTGATTGATGAACTCGGCGAGCACGATTCCGTTGCGATCTTTACCTTTGACCAGCGGCTGGTCGTGCGCCAGGATTTCACAAACGACAGGGACGCCGCCAAGCGCGCGGTTCTGCGGACGCGGGCCCAGGGCGAGACAGCGCTCTTCGATGCGCTTTCCGAGACCGCGGATCAGGTGTCGAAACGCTCCGGCAAGAAGGCGATCATTGTTTTTACGGACGGGGACGATAATTCCAGCGTACTGAATGCCCACTCGGCAGTCACCCATGCCAAGAAGCTGGGTATTCCGTTGTTCTCAATAGCCGAAGGAGAAGCGACGCACTCCACCCAATTGAAGAAGCTTCTCGAGGACTTAAGCCAGAACACCGGGGGCATGTCCTACCAGGTTAACAAGTTCGATGACATCGCCAAGGCATTCCAGGAGATAGCACATACTCTGGCGCATCTATACCTTATCAGCTACAAGCCGGCTTCTGATCCGGCGGACGGAAAGTGGCGCAAGATTAGTCTGGAAGTGAAGGGGTTGCAAGATTACAAGATCCGCGCCAAAGAGGGATACTTTCCAGATTGATAGCGTTTGCGCTTCCCTTGGCAAACACCCACGCCAGCCGGACGCAGGACTCATGGTGTCAGCAGGAAGCCGTGCCACACAGACGTCGCGTCAAGGCAGAATCCCGTGATCATCCTCGCCGAGTTGATCCTGAAGGGCCAGGTTCCCTGGTCAGTGCCTGTGCCTGCCCCCTGATTGCTTTCGTTGGCAGGTGCGAGTTTTCGCTCTTACTCGCCTAGGCCGACGATGACGGGCGTTCCACGCGGAGATTCATGCGAGCCACTCTCGGGTTCCAGCGTCACCACAAAGTTCTTGGCCTCGACACTCTCCGGCAGTGGAGGATTCACCACCGTCGCGCTCCCACGAGCATCGGGCTTGAACAAGCCGGCCGCGATGGGCGCACTGCCGTTGGCGGGGAAGAGCCACAACTCGTAGATTTTCTTCGCGGGCAGAGGCGGCAAATTACTGGCGAAGAAAATCAGGTTGCGATTGCGCCGCTGGTAGATCGCCTTACCCCTCGGCTGCGGCTTGTTGCCCGCGGCGACCAGTTCGATCTTCTGTGCGTCCGGATCCAGCAGCGTCTTTACCACTTCGTTTGCTTGCTCGAGCCTGCTTCCCTGGTCGGTGAACTGCTCTCGCTGCCAAGCCAGGTCCCGCTGCAGCGTCGAATTCCGCCGCAGCAAACCGATGGCGACCACAACGAGCGCAAGTACCGCCGCCCATCGAACAGCAGGCCATCCACGAGCACTCCACCAGGAACGTTGCTGGCGTTCCGATGCAGGCGCGACAGGCAGGCGTGGCTCGTCAGCAATCGCTGACATCAGCCGTTGCCGGGCGCGCGCGGGCGGCTTGGGTCCGGCGGTTGTCAGGGCGAGCAAGCTCAGGTCGCCGCGCAACAACTCTAATTCGCGGCGGCACGGGGCGCAGCCGTCCAGATGTTTTTCGAGCGCATGGCGCTGCGCGCCTTCGAGCGATCCGAGCGCATAGAGCGCCAGGTCTTCCGCGAATTGTTCGTGCACGCTCATGCGGCCAACACTCTTCGCAACGTGAGTAATCCGGAGCGAATCCTGGTTTTGACTGTACCCAACGGCTCGCCGGTCTTCCCGGCGATCTCGGAATGAGTCAATCCTTCGAAATATGCCATTTCGAGCGCAGACCGCTGCGGTGCGGGCATCGCCTGCAGCGCCCCGCGAACTTTATCCATGGTTCGCGACCGGTCGGCTTCGCTGGCCAGGTCGTGTTCGACAGAAACTACCACGTCTTCAATGTCGTTGTTTTCCGGACGCCGGCGGCGCAGGGCATCGATCGCCCGGTTGCGTGCTATCACTGCCAGCCATGCGGCCATGTTGCCACGGGTGGCGTCAAATGCTCCAGGATTGCGCCAAAGCTGCATGAAGATATCCTGCAATACGTCCTCAGCTGCGCCGGTATCTTGCAGCACGCGCAGAGCCACCGAATACACGATGGACGAATAGCGATCATAAAGCGCTGTCATGGCGCCCTGATCGCCAGATCGGCTCGCCGTCACCAGCGCCAGGTCGGACGTCATCGCGTTGGGGCCCGCGCTCGGCACGCCGATCTTCATCCTCCTGAAGTACGCCCCAGAATGGGCTTTGGATTGCTCTAAGCCCAAGCTGGCATGATCCGTGGTTTGTAGCTCAACGAAAATAGCAGTCTGGGCCGGCGCCAAGCAAGGGCCAGTACTCGTCCCGTGCATAGGTGACACTTTCGGCACAGGCGCGGGGTTACGGGAATAGAAAAGGCCGGACGGCAAGCGTCCGGCTTCATTGACGGGAACCATTACTGAGACCAGCGTCTGCACAAACCGAAACTCGGGTCACGCATTCCTAGTTGGGCATGACCACGGAATCGATCACATGGATCACGCCATTGGATTGGAAGACATTCGGAATGGTCACGACCGCAGTGCCGCCTTTCTCATCCTTCAACAGGATGTGGCTGCCGTCTTGCAGTGAGGCCCACAGTTTGCCACCCTCCACGGTCGTGAGTTCCGCCTTACCATTGCCGGCTCGGATTTGCTTCTTGAGGTCGGATGCGCTCAACCGTCCGGAAACTACGTGATAGGTGAGCACCTTGGTCAACATAGCTTTGTTTTCCGGCTTCAACAGCGTGTCAATGGTGCCGGCAGGCAGCTTGGCGAAAGCCTCGTTGGTGGGTGCGAAGACTGTGAACGGTCCAGGACCTTCGAGAGTCTCGACCAATCCGGCCGCCTTCACCGCAGCCACAAGAGTGGTGTGATCGGCGGAGTTTATCGCATTCTCAACAATGTTCTTGGTGGGATACATCTCTTGGCCGCCGACAACCGGATTCTTCATCCCAGCCATAGCGGAAGTTACTGCGATTGCAACTGTCGCCATCAGAACTGCAAGTTTCTTATTCATTGTTTCTCATCCTTTCGGGACTGATTTTTCATGCTTACCCATCTAGTACGGGCCGGCTCTGACTTCGGATTCGCCTGATGGTTACCTTCCGAACGCAATCCATTTTCGCGTTTGGTGCGTATACAGGGGTAAGCCTTGGGTTCAAGGGCCTGCCCCCTGGGGTTTGCCCAAACCGCGAGCGGTTCGTCGAAAGCCAGTTCCTAACCGGGCTCGCGCAATAGAGAAAGTTATGGGGCAAGAATTCATTGAAAGGGCGCAGATTTATTGCGGGCAGGCACGAGGCAGAGATCAAGAAAGAAAGTCGGATACCAGAAATCCGATTTACGCTCCCGCCCGTATTTCAAAACATAGGCGGGTCAGTGGTAAACGAACCTGCTCAGGAGATAATTCAATGAAACTCACAGAAGATACCGACCCCATCAGCCCAGCAAACGAAAGTTCGTCGGGCGTGTCACGACGATCATTCTTCAAACGCGCTGCCTTAGCCGGAGCCACTGCCGCGGTAGCCGGGGGTGGGCTTGTCACCCTAGCCTCAGCACTGGATAGGGAATCCGCCAGTTTCTCTGATGGGACGCCCAAGTCCAATGGTTTAAAGAAGACCGACCGCGAGATCCTCGTTGCAGCGCAAGTCGCCGAGGCAGTTGCAGTCACGACCTACTCCAATATCATCAACACCGCACCGTTCTTTACGCGCATTCCTACGGACGACCAAGGTTATCTGGCTGGCGCCCTTCAGGAGGAAATGTCCCACTATCTGCTCGAGCAGTCGGTGACCGATCAAGGCATTCCGTTCACCTCGTTTTACTATCCGGTGAACATGTTCTCCGATGCGCAGACCACACTGAACACCCTTGTCACGCTGGAGGATGCCTTTATCGCGGCTTATCTTGTAGGCGTGCGCAATTTCAGCACTACGCAACTGCGAGTCACCGCGGCGCGTATCATGGGCATCGAGAGCGATCACCGCACTCTTGCTCGCGTCGTCGGGCCGGATGTGGCGGCGCAAGACGGCGGGCCGATCCTGACGATTACGGGCATACAGGGAGTCGCAGAAAGTGTCGCTCCACCCAACAACAACGGTTACGAAAGAACATTATGCTGGACAAGCATCGATCAGGCTCTCAACGCGTTGTTGCCTTTTGTGGACCTCACTGCCGCTAAGGCCGCAGGGTTCAATACTTCACAGTCGTATCCGTTTGAACCCTTCAACCCGACGTTGCCGAATCCGCTTGGCGACTTCATTTCCTTTACAGGCTGCTGAGGAACGCACCTCGAAACGACAGTCACAGTATCCGTCAGGGTCGCGACCGTATTCAGATCGGGCGACCTTGACGGGATCCTGATTTGAACCGTTACTGGATAGATTAAGGAGAATTGCAATGTTTGAAGGCCTATTTCAGCCCATGCACCTCATCTTGATTTTCGGCATCGCCCTGCTCGTGTTTGGCCCAAAGAAATTACCAGAACTAGGAAAAGGACTCGGAGACGGAATACGGGGGTTCAAAGCGGCGATGAATCCGGCAGAAGAAAAGAAAGACAGTCTTGACGCTCAAAGTCAAACGAGAGCTTGAGAACAAGCTCCAGGTAAAAGTTTTGGCGCAATTGCCAAGCAATAGCATTCCCTGTGTATTGTCTCAGTACGTTCAGCCTCGACGTGGACCGCATCGATTTGATCAGCAGACTGGGGTCATCGCACCTTGCGTGACACCAGGGACATGCTGAAGAGTGACGCTCGCGGATTGCGACGAAGAAAGTGGGTCGGTCATGATCGTTATGGCAATCCCAGAAGCGAACGAGTGAAAGTTTGTGAGGCCGGCTGACGATCGGCTGATCTAATCCCTCGAGGTGCGACATGCAATTGAAACCCTTCCTGTTGGACATGTGGCTGGACACCTACGAGCACGACATCGAATTCAACCTGGCCGCAAGCGAAGGACCGCGCTGGACCCTGAATGAGATCCTGAGCCTCGCTAGTGAGGAGGAGCGGCAGCTCTTCCTGAATCACAAATTGGCCTACAGCCGCCCAGCGGGAGCCGAGGGCTTACGCGCAGCAATCGCCGACATGCAGAAGGTTAATGTCGACACTGTCCAAGTCGTAACCGGTGCCTCCGAGGCACTTCTCATTCTGATGTGGCTGGCCGCGGAGCCCGAAGCCAATGTCATAATCCCTCAACCAGGCTATCCGCCCTTTTCCGCCCTGCCCGAATCCCTCCGAATCGAGACTCGCTACTACGCTGTTCGGAAGGAGAATGACTTCCGTATCGATATCGAGGAAATCAAGCAACTGGTGGATCGAAATACCAAGTTGATTCTGATTAACAGTCCCCACAATCCCACAGGCGCAACGATTAGCGATGCCGAACTGGACAGCTTGCACGAGTTCACCGCGTCTCGTGAAATTCAACTGGTTAGTGATGAGGTCTACCACCCTATCTATCATGGACAGGCGACACGATCGGCTTCCCGTCTGCCGCATGCGACCGTCATCCATGATTTTTCGAAAGCTTTTCCCTTGTCCGGAGTGCGGACCGGTTGGATCATTGAGCACGATCCCAAGCGCCGCGAACTCTACTGGAATGCGCGCACCATTTTTTCCATTTCAAATAACACTGCCGGAGAAATGCTGGCGGAGACTGCCATGCGCCACCGGGATATCGTCCTCGGGAAAACGCAGGAAACTGCCACTCGGAATCTTCGGCAGCTTGCCGCCTTCATGTCCGAGCATTGTGAGATGTTTGGCTGGATTCCTCCTCGCGGCGGAGTGACCGCTTTCCCATGGCTAGTCAGTGGAGAGAACAGCCGCGCCTTTTGCCAAGCGGCCGCGGAGCAGGGCATCCTGCTCGCCCCCGGGGATTGTTGGGATGCACCTTCACATTTTCGCCTTGGGTTCGCGGCGATGACCGGCAAATTTCCCGACGCCCTGGACCGGCTTGGGGAATTTGTCAAGAGTTGGTCAGCCGCGAACGGGACAAGGGCATAGCGAAATCGGCTAGTAGGACGTGATGTCCAGGCCGCCATTCCCGTGTCATGGCTGCAATTATTTGCACATTGACAAGGCAACAGCCATCGAACATAATCTCCGCTGCGTTTTGGGCCCACCTACTCTTTCCCCCTTTGCCTGCGACCCGAATTTCCGTACTCGGCATAGTGTGCAAGGTTCGGACTCATTTCCCCCCGTCACTAGTTCGCATTACTAGATCGAGGCCCGAGCTTGGATCGTGGGATGGAAAACCGCAAGTAAACACCGAGGTTCGAATCGCGTAGGCGCTCACCGCAATTGGGCTGAAATTCAAGGAGCATCTAGATGAAGAACACGCGGCAACAAGGGAATTGGATTTCGAGGATGCGGCTGGTCGGGACCTGTTCGGCGCTGGCGTTCGTGGCCGTGCTGGCGCTTGCGGTCATCACGACCGAATCAGCGCAAGCGCAGACTTTCACCTCGCTGGCAAGTTTCAACGGCACGGACGGCGCCAATCCGTACGCTGGGGTGGTCCAAGCCATCAATGGAGATTTCTATGGGGTGACGCTTTACGGTGGCATCCACAACAGCGGTGGAACAGTTTTCAAAATGACTCCGAGTGGCACGGTGAGCACGGTTTACAACTTTTGCGCCCAAACTGGTTGTGCGGACGGAGCTAACCCCTATGCAGCGCTGCTCCAGGCTGCCAACGGGAGCTTCTACGGGACTACCGCCTCGGGCGGTGCCGGCGCCTCTGGCATAGTCTTCAAAATCACTCCGAGTGGCGCGTTGACCATCCTGAACAGCTTCGACAACACGTATGGTGAGCAACCCGAGGCCGCGTTGATTCAGGCCCCGAATGGGGATTTCTACGGGACAGCCACCGAAGCTGGGTTCAACGCGGGAACAATCTTCGACGTGACGCCGAGCGGGACGCTGACTTTGCTGCATGACTTTTGCTCCGTGACCCAGTGCGCGGACGGGGAAGTGCCACACGGGGCGCTGGTTTTTGCCTCGAACGGGAACCTCTACGGGACCACAGGCTCTGGCGGCGCTCACTTCGATGGCACAGTCTTCAGTATGACGCCGAGTGGCACGCTGACCACGCTTTACGCCTTTTGCTCGCTAAGCGATTGCACCGATGGGAGCGACCCCTTCACGACGCTGATCCAGGCCACCAACGGGGACTTCTACGGGACAACGCAATCCGGCGGGGCCAATGGCTTTGGCACAGTCTTCAAAATGACGTCGACTGGTGCGCTGACGGTGCTTTACAACTTTTGCTCGCTAAGCGGTTGCGCGGACGGCGAAGACCCGATCGGGGCGCTGGTGCAGGCCACCGACGGTAACTTCTATGGGACAACCGCGCGGGGCGGGGCCAACGGCGACGGTGGCACCATCTTCAAACTGACGCCAACTGGCACACTGACTACGCTCTACAGCTTTTGCTCTCAACCCGGTTGTGCAGACGGGTCCACTTCCTACGGGGGAATAATTCAGGGCACCGATGGAGATTTCTACGGGACAACTTCTGTGGGAGGAGTCAATCCCAGCAGCTACGGTACGGTCTTCAGCTTGTCGGTGGGGCTTCGTCCGTTCGTGGAAACACTGCCCTCGTCAGGCAAAGTGGGAGCCAAGGTGACGATCCTGGGAAGCAATCTGACCGGCGCGACTGGCGTTAGCTTTAATGGCCGCGTAGCGACCTTCACTGTCGTTTCGGAGTCCGAAATCACCACCACAGTTCCGACCGGCGCGACCACTGGCACGGTCGAAGTGACCACCCCCCGCGGCACGCTCAAGAGCAACACGAAATTCCGCGTCACGCCGTGATGACTTGGACCTGGTCAGGAGCAAGAGCACCAAAGCCGCCTCTCGGGCGGCTTTTCTTGGTGAAAGACCCCGAGTCTGAGCACCCGAAGCGAACATGAAGCAGGCTGGCGCCTTGCCTCGTTGCCTACTGTTTCTGGATAGTTTACGTAAGCAGTGTTTGCACTCATTGAGAACTAACCGAGCCGGTCAAGATCAATGAGGTAATTGACCGGGGCCAACGGCCACAGGGCCATGCACGTTTGTCACTAGGGTCGCCGATGGACAATTCGCTAAGATGGCAAAATGGGCTTAGAGTGCTTGATCGTAACGCGTGACTCCACCCTGATAGGTCATCTCCAGGCAAGCTTGGGAACGCATGGAGCCTCGCTTCACCTGCGCCAGGACGCTGCGAGTGCGATCGAACTCATTTCCCGCCGGCATTTGGATGGAATTGTGATCGACTGTGATGACGTAGACGGAGGCGCACAGGCACTGTCCGCGCTACGCGGCGCCCCCGCGAACAAGCAGACCCTTATTTTGGCCGTTGTAAACGGTTTGACGAGCGCCGAGGAAGCTCTCAATCTAGGAGCCGACCTCACAATCAGCAAACCGATTCAGCAGACCCGGTTGCGCAGCATCCTGGATGCCGCCGTGCCCAAGATGAAGCGCGAACATCGCAGGTATTTCCGCTATGACGTTGATTTGCCGGTGCGGTTTCAGAATCCTCTGGGGGAAACTTGCACCGCCCGGATGAAGAACGTAAGTGAGGGCGGGTGCGCCATCAAGCTCATCGATCCAGTACGACTCAAAGGGGTGGTTACAGTGGAGTTCGAGCTTCCAAGCGTCGAGCCGCAACTGTTTCATGCAAAAGCGGATGTGGTTTGGAGTGACTCCTTTGTCATGGGCCTGCGTTTCCTGTACATCGACAAAGACTCTGGAGTTGCCCTTCAGACGTGGCTAGACTCGTTAGAGGCTCAATTCCATTTGCGTGAATTGACTCCACGAACGCACTGACAAGCGGGGCTCCGCTACCTGCGAGGTTTCGGCGAAAGCTTGATCTCGAAGACTCTTGGCCACAGTTTTCCGGTGACAAACAGACGCTTTCGAGCGGGATCGTAGGCGATGCCGTTCAGCACGGCTTCCGATTCGAGACGATAGACCGGGCTCAGAAGTCCGGTGAGGTCGATCCATCCGACTACCTCGCCGGTCTGCGGAGAGATGCGAGCAACGCGATTGCTGTGCCACACATTGGCGAAAATCTGACCTTCCACGAATTCCAGCTCATTCAGCTGCTCGACCGGACTCGACCCATCGCGGACTTTGAAGCGGCGCTTTTCTTGAAGAGTCTCGGCATCCAGAACGCGAATCTGCGAAGTTCCGTCGCTCATAAAGACTTCACGGCCATCGGTCGCGAGACCCCAGCCTTCTCCCGAATAGGAAAACTGCCGCGCCAGATGGAAGTTGAGGTCGTATACAAAGCCCACCCCTGATTTCCAGGTGAGCTGGAGCACTTTGTCCTTGACCAGGGTGATTCCTTCCCCAAAGAAGTCAGGCCCCAAGTTGACCTGCTGAATCACTTCCCCTGTCTCGAGGCGGACCTTACGAAGCGATGAGCCGCCACTAAGGCCCGTGCCCTCATACAGGAAGCCGTCACGATATGCAAGACCCTGGGTGAAGGCCGAGGTGTCATGAGGAAACACTCGAACGATCGCAAACGTGTACTCTGGCGGGGAGTTCGCCGAGGGCCGATGAGAGGTCTGTGCTCCCAGAAAGGGGCGGCAGGCGGTCAAAAGAAACAGGACGACGAGTGGTGGAGAGATTCCTTTCATTTCAGTTGGGCCTTGGCTATTGTCGCATCGCCAGAGGGAAAGCACTCAAGGTTAGAGCGTGGCGGGTTCTTGGAAGCACAGTTACGGAGCGTCGAATGGGGAAGAAATCTGCTGTGCGGCATCGCAAGAAAGCTCTAGGACACGAGTTCGTGTCCGCACGCCGCCGGGTTTTGCGGAGTCTCGGCCTCGCTGGCGGAGCCATGGTCGCTGGACTTGCCGCGCCTTGGCGATTAATGGCGAATCCGGCGGAGCTTATGGGTGCGGTCACGAGCTCGGCCAATCCCGCATTTCGAGTGGGCGGATTTAACAAGATCTATGATCCATCGATCGGAGAGAAGGAGCGATGGTACATCAACGACCACACGTTTATTCGAGCCGAGAACGGTCAGTGGCACCTCTTCGGCATTACTCATCGGGAGCCCGCGAACGCCCTGCAGGAAAAGTTCCTGGCGCATGCTACCGCTCCTGATCTGATGGGGCCGTGGACGAAACAAGCGCCCGTTCTGCACGCTAGCGGAAGGCAGGACGAAAAGCACAACGAAACAGTGGTGTGGGCTCCGTATGTGCTGAAGCATGACGGCCTTTATTGGATGTACTACTGTGCGGGAGGAAAAGACCACACGAAGTATCACATTCATCTGGCTATTTCCGCTGATCTCTGGAACTGGAAGCGCCACCCCGCGAATCCAATGGTCGTGGACGGCTACGATGCACGTGACCCCATGGCGATGCAATTCAGCGATCAATGGCTTCTGTATTACACGGCCACCGGCAAGCCGGAGGGCGGCAACTATACCGTGAACGTTGTCAGCAGTGCGGACTTGAGCCATTGGGCGAACAAGCAGGAAGCCTTCCGTGATTCTGAGGCTGGCACCTATGGAGGTCCGACAGAATCACCTTTTGTGGTGGCTCGCAATGCAAAATACTATCTCTTTGTCTGCACCAATCATGGCTACAACGAAACCGCAGTGTATGTGAGCGAGACGCCCTTTCATTGGGATGCTACGAACCTGGTTGGGACATTTCCCGCCCATGCCGCGGAGGTGATTCAGGCACCAGATGGGAAATGGTTCGTCTCTCGCGCCGGCTGGGGACAAGGGGGCGTATATCTTGCGGAACTCACATGGGAGAACTAAGGCGCGAGAGCCTGGTCCGTGGTGACAAATCTAGCTCCGAGGGCCTGCAGTTCCGCGACTGTGCGCTGCCCATCTTCAGCTTTTAAAGTTTCGATCGCGTCCTGAACCACGGAGACGCGGCGGCCGCGCGCGAGCAATCCCTTGGCCGCGAAACGAACGCAGTACTCGGTCACCACGCCAAAAACCACAAATTCTGCGTCGTCTCCTAATCGCCGGACCAGTTCTCCGGCGTGCCGGCTTTCAAAGATGTCGAGCGTTTGTTTTTCAAGATGAATCTGCTGGTATTGCGAAAGATCGTTCGGAAGAATCGCCGTGGGCTCGTTCGGTATGGCGATAACTTTCTCGGTCAGCGCCTCGGGAACGACGGCTGAGCCGGCGCTACCTTTGATGCAATGAGGCGGAAACGTCTCGAACTCGGGATCGTCCTGGGCGTGATAGCAACCATGTGAGACCAGAAAGACGCGGCCCTTGCGGGCGGCGTCCGTAAGCCTGCGAATGTTAGGGAGCAATCGTTCGGCGCCGGGCACGTAGAGCTTGCCGCCGGGGAGCATGAAGTCCGCCTGGGTGTCGACTTCCCAGAAGACGAGATTGCGAGATGCCATTGCGGTCCACCTGATCGCCGTAATAACAGCAAGCTTATAACATTGTTTGCAAACCACGGAGATTCCGTCAAACCGGTCGGTCGATTCGTTGTTACTTATTCGGGATCGCTTAGGAAGTTGGCTCTTGCAGGCGCTGAACAAACTGCCGCAGACTCGTCTCCAGGGCACTCTTGCTGGCCTCGAGCAGATCGACGAAGCGGAAGGGCTGGAGCCAGCCTTGCGTGGCCCACATGGGAAACATCATCTGTGCCTTTTCGCGAACCGTGGTATCGCCGAGGTGGAAAATCAATTCGACTACAACCTTCTCGTCGAGCGGCTTTTCCAGGTGCATGAGGCCGCCGGAGGTGGAAAGCTGATGCAGTTTACCCCTCAGCTCGCGCCGGTTGGGCAGTCGCATGAGGGTCAGCACCGATCCGCGCAATTTAACCCGGAACGGGCGGTCCTGGCCGCGGGTCGACCCGGCCGAAGATGGAACCAGCGCTACGGATTCTGGCGTCTCCGACATGGCTAAAGTATGGCATTTCGCCACACGCCGCACGAGGTTACGAAAGAACGAGATTCAGTGGTCAGTGGTCCGCGGCTTTGCGAGTTCCTCGGGAAGTGATCCGGCCTTGGCCGCGCGCGCCCGATGGCCGATCTGTCGCTACTGACCGCGGAACATTGCTCACGGGGCGCTGACTACTATTTTCGTCCGGGATGGGCTTCGCCTTGGCCGGAAAACAGGTTGTAGGGCCAGGACTCCTTGCTCTTTGTTGTGGCTTGGCCGGTTGCTGCTTGGCTGGCTTCGCCAGCGGTGGGGTTCGGATTGGGGACGCAATTCCAATCCTCTGGCGGATCGGCAATCCCCCACACATTGCCGTGGTTGTACATCGACACTCCAATGAGAAAGCATTTTCCGTCATTGCCCAGCGGCAGGCAATTGGCGACCCGAGCAGAAGCGCTGGCAGCGCCTGGCAGTTCGCTCAGCAGCACGGGGGTCTCAAGCGGCAAGGCCTGTGACGCGCGGAATCCGCAGCCCTGAGGGCTGACCACCAGGGCGACACATTTCGCGGAAAAGGGATGCTTGCGATCCAGGCTGGTCACGGTCACGGGAATCTCCACACGCAATCGCGTGCTGCGCCGCGTCGCCTTGGTTGTGAGTATTTCCATCTGCTAAACCCACGGGGGACTTGCAATGCTCCCACACTAGTTTGACAGAAGCGAGGGTGGATGCGGCCCTTAGAAAGGGCAAATGAAGGTGACGGAAGTAACCTTCGGGGTGCACCGAGGTCAAGCCGGGGCTAGGGTTTCAACTGATCGAAGGCTGCGGCGTTGCCCTGTTAAGATGGCTCGACATCGATGGGCATGTCAGTGGAATCCAGACCGTGAACCCAGAATCCACTTCATCCGTGGAGCAGCCAGCGCCAGCCTCTTCCGCTGCGGCCGCGTGGGACCTGTTGCTGGCCGCCAGTTCCTCTGATCCAGGCGAGAGCGATCTCGAACGCATCCGAGGCTTGCTGGCGCAACCTGTCGATTGGGAGACCCTGCTTCGGCTAGCGGATCATCACGGCACATCATCGCTGCTGTATCAGAATCTGACGAGCTTGAGCAGCCAGGTTCCCGCGGGCGCGCTGGCCGTGTTGCGCCAGCGTTATGAGCGCAACGTTCACAAGTCCCTTTTTCTGGCCCGCGAGCTGATTCGTATTCTCGACGTGCTCGATGGACTTAGCGCCGAGGTGATTCCTTACAAGGGCATTGTGATGTCGGAGGCTTACTACGGCGACATGGCGCTGCGGCAGTCCGGGGACATGGACTTGTTCGTCCGCAGGCAGGAGTTGGGGCGCATCAAGAGCGCAGTTCGCGAACTCGGATACACGCCGCGCGTGGTCATTCCTGAGAGTGCCGAGGAGGATTACATCGCTTCGGGATATGAGTGGACGTTTGACAGTCCCGCCGGGAAAAATCTGCTGGAGTTACAGTGGGCGTTGCAGCCGCGGTTCTATGCGCTCGACTTTGACATGGATGGACTGTTTGAGCGCGCGGTTTCAGTTACGGTCGCCGGACGCCGCGTGAAGACACCTTCCCCCGAAGATTTGCTGCTCGTGCTCTCGGTGCACGCTGCGAAACATGTCTGGGGACGGCTGATCTGGCTCCGCGACATCGCACAGATTTTGCGGCGGGAGGACTTGAAATGGGATTGGGTGCAGTCTCGTGCCCGGGAATGTGGTATCGAGCGAATTCTGCACATCACGCTGTTATTGGCGAACCGGCTTCTGGGTGCGGCGATTCCAGAGCCGATTGAAAATTCAGTTCTATCGGACCGCGCTGCGCTGGCGTTCGCTTCCGAAATTGCCGCGGGGGTGGCGGATGAAGTTTCTTACGAGGAAGAGCATGTATCGTACTTCCGGCTGATGATGCGGCTCCGCGAACGTCGGGCTGACCGTTTGCGCTTTCTGGCGCGGCTGACCTTTACTCCTGGTCCCGGCGAGTGGGAGGCGGTTCGTCTGCCTGGGCCTTTATTTCCTCTCTATCGGTTGGTGCGGCTGGGGCGGTTGGCCGCAAGATGGGCGAGAGGCTAGCTCGGGAAGATCAGCGGCGAGCATTGGCCCGCGCTTGCTGGATACCTGCCGCGAGACCTCGCTCAATCGCTCTCTTATACCCGGCCGTGTCCATGCCTGCCAGTGTCGCGGCTGAGGTTCCACCCGGGGTCGCGGATTCATTCAGAAGATTGGAGAGATTCTGGCCGCTCTCCCTCCAGTTGTGGATCGCATCCGCTAACGCATGAGCCGCCGCGATGAGAGCGACCTTCGGGTCCAATCCGGCGCTCTGCGCCGCTTGGCCCAGAGTTGCCAGCGCGTGATAGCCGTGGGCCGGGGAATAGGCCGCATTGAAGGCATCAAGACGGCTCTCTGCCATTTCCAGGACTGGGCCGACCTGCTCGAAAAATTTGCGCACTCGCTTGCGGTCTGGGTGCGAGAGGTTGCGAGCGAACGTCACCGCCGTCAGGCCGCGTCCGATGCAGCAGATTGGACTGGGCAGGGCGCGTGCCCAGCGGACCTGAGGAGCGAGAAGTGGGCGCAATTTCTTCAGGGGAATCCCGGCCGCCAAGCTCACAACGAGCAGCCGCGAAGCTCCAGTGCAGCCGGCGATATCGTCGAGCGCTTTCGCAACCGCGGCAGGCCGCACGGCGATGATGAGCATGTCCGCTCTGGTGACTGCGGATTGAAGGTCATGCTCAACGGCCACTCGAAACTCGCGCTGCAACGCTCGCATTTTTTGGGTATTGCGATCGTGGACAACGATCAGCCCTTGATGTTTAGCCCGGCGCAGTCCAACCACCAGGGCGCTGGTGATGCGTCCTCCGCCCACGAAAACTGTGGTGTTCACCGGCTGGCCAAGCCTCCGGCTGTTTCGCCGCCGTCCATGGTATAGACGTGGCCCGTAGCGTAGGCAGCGTCGTCGGAGGCTAGAAATGCGAACAGGGCCGCAATCTCTTCCGGCTTGGCGTGGCGGCGGAGCGGGATCTTGCGGTTCACTTCGTCGAGCATCGCGTCGGTGTATTCGGCACGCTGCATGGGCGTGAGCACGTATCCCGGAGCTACGGCGCACACTCGAATCCTGGGCGCCAGTTCGAGGGCCATGGAGCGCGTTAGCTCGATCACTCCAGCTTTGGTGGCGTTGTAGTCGGCGTAATAGGGATAGCCCATGGTGCCGTTGGTGGAGGCGGTTTGCAGGATCACTCCGCTGCCGCGCTCCCACATGTGGCGCGCGGCGGTTTGCGCCACGTAGAAGACTCCGGTGAGGTTGACGGCGATCACTTTATTCCATTCTTCGGGAGTGATAGCAAGAAAGTTGTGGCGGATGCTGATGCCGGCGTTATTGATGAGGACATCGACGCCGTCCATCACGCGGACCGCGTCGGCGAGCGCGGCTTCAACCTGTATGAGGTCGGTGACGTCGGCGATGATGGTCTGGGAGATTCCCGGGAGTTGGCGACGAAGGGCTTCGCACGCCGTGGAATCGCGGTCGAGGATGCAGACCTGTGAGCCTTCTTCCAGGAAGCGCGCGGCGGTGGCTGCGCCGATTCCGCTGGCGCCTCCGGTGATGAGGACTCGCTTGTCTTTCAGACCGCGCATGGCTTAGATGGGTTTGCCGCGGAAGAAGTAGACCAACTCGATGATGAGGATGATTACTACCATGAGTTCGAGGACGAAGGCGCGGCTCTGGTTGAATTCGTCGACCATGAAACGGTAGAGTTCTTCGGCGGTTTGCAGCTTTTGCTGGACCAGGTCTTTGTAGTCAGGCACGCCGACTTTCAGGGCTGCGAGCTTGTAGAGGCGGGCGGAAAACATGTCACTTAGAAACTTGATGGCATTGTCGGCGCGCTCGGTCAGTTCGCTCACGTCGAGCAGGACGGTGTGAAGTTTTGAGGCTGCGCGGGCGGTGCGCCAGCGCGACCAGAGGCCGCGGCCTCCGCGATCGAGGAAGTCGTAGACGCCTTCGAGCTGTTTGGTGAGCAGATCGTCGTAATGGCGGAACTCCAGCAACTGCGAGTTGGCGTACTGCAGGAGCTGGATGGCCGTCTCGGCGCCGACTGGAGTGTCGTAGATGAAGGCCGCATTCCAGCCGATCACGGCGAGATCGTTGGGATAGTAAGAGATACGCGATTGCAGGATCTCCTGCCGTTCACCGTCGGAAAGCGGCTGGGTCTCGCCGCGCACGACCTGAGCGATGCAGGCGCCTTGAGATGCGAGGATATCGGTCGCGGAGGGTGAGCCGGCAATCTCGCGCAGGTGGAAGATGAAATAATCCTCCTGCAACCACTCGGTGGTATACGGCTTGACCAGGGCGGGAGCGGCGAGCTCCAGTTTCTGCTTTACGATGCGAGTGGCTAGGCTTTCGAAGTTGGTGTCCCAAACCCAGCGGCTGGAAAGCTGGACTAGCTTGTCCCAGTCGCCGGAGAAGGGCAGCTCAAAGACCACGCTGACGACGCCGTAGTCGAAGTACTTGATATCGCCCTGAAGGCGCTCGCCGCTTTCGAGGATGAGGGGTTCGAGGACCTCTTCGACCGGAGGACGCTGAAAGCGGACGTATCCGGGAGCGACGTGTTTGAAGCTGGTATCAGCGGTGCGCGCACCGAGGATCATGCGCAGCTGATCGAGGCGAATCTCTTCACAGACGTCGAACTGGATCAGGACCAGCACAGAGCCGCACAGCGGGGCGTCCTGGGGGTTGGCCGCCACCAGGGTGGGTAAGGCCTCGGCGGGGACTTTGCCTATTGCCGGTGCGGTGATAGTGGTTTCACGATCCATGAATTCACTGCCTGCCGCAGTGGCCGGGACGTCGAGATCGATTACCCCTGCTTCTACCGCGGGATCCATGACTTCCTGACTGAGAATTTCGGCTCGCCGTGGCGTTGCGTCTGGGCTCCAGTGAGGAGCGGCGAGGCCTCTATTGTCCCAGAAGTCGGGCAGTCTGGCGAGGGGTGGATGTTAGCATTCAGCTATAAAATGGCACTAACTACTGCATAATCAGTGTCTTCCGAACAATTCCCATAATAGAGTCCCCCCTGCTGCCAGGGCAGCTAACCCCAGCCCGGCACGTTTCATGGATCGGAAGACCTCGGCTTGGCGATAGTGGGTGCGTGCGGACTCGGGATAGGGGCAGGAGTCGGAGAAGCTGGGGGCATCGGTGGCCGGGTCAAAAGCCATTTGCAGGACTTCAGCCAGGTGCAGAGCGCGCCGGGGTGAGCCTTGGGCGATTTGTTCCCTGCAACTGAAGCCATCGGCGATGATCAGCCAGTCGGCAGGAGCCTGGCGGACGGCGGGGAGAAGTTCGAGTTCGCCGATGGCGATGGACAGGTCGTACTTGTCAGGCTCGAAGCCGAAGGAGCCGGCCATGCCGCAGCAACCGGGAGCGGGGCTGTGGAAGTCGACGCCCAGGCGCTGCAGGACAGCCTCTTCGGCCGTCATCTTCATCAGGGATTTGTGATGGCAATGACCGTGGAGAAGCGCCTTGCGGTTGAGCCGGGGCAGAGGCAAATTCTTTGCGTGAGTCTCGAGGAATTCGCTGAGCAGGAAGGTTTGTCGCGACAGGGCCTGCGCCCGTTCGTCGTGGGGGAAGAGGTTGAGGAGTTCGTCACGGAAGACGGCGACGCAACTGGGTTCCAGTCCAACCATGGGAATGCCGGCTTTGATTTCGGGGGAAAGTTCGTCGAGGATCTGAAGCAGGAGCGCCCGGGCGCGGTCGAGCATGCCGAAGTCGTAGAGCGGGCGGCCGCAGCAGAGGTTGGCTCTGGGCACGATGACTCGGAAGCCGGCGGCTTCGAGGACCTCTACGGCGGCTTTGGCGGTGTCGGGGTGGAAATGGTTGTTGAACGTGTCAGGCCAGAGGAGGACAGGCGGTGCGTCCCCAGGGGCTAAAGCCCTCGTGCTTTCGGCACTATACGGCACGGCTGAAGCCCTACCCTTCCCGAGTGTGTCCTTACGACGGCTCGTCAGGCGCTCCAATGGTCGGCGTTCAAACCAGCTCTTGAAGGTTTCCGGAGCGAAGGCCGGGATGGCGCGCTGCTGGGAGGCTCCGGCAACCAGTTTTGAAATGTCGCGCAGGAATGGTAGCTGCGTGGTCAGGTTGGCTAGGCCGGGGGCGTGCGATGCCAGACGCGCCCACAGATCAATGTTGCCGAAAGCATAGGCGCTGCGCGGGCGCGGGCGCGGGCGGCTTTCGTAGTAATGGGAAAGGAACTCGGCTTTATAAGTGGCTACGTCGACGCCTACCGGACATTCGGTCTTGCATCCTTTGCAAGCCAGGCACAAGTCGAGGGACTGCTTGACTTCCTCGCTGCGCCAGCCGTCGCGGATAACCTCGCCCTGCGTCATCTCCCAGAGCAGGTGAGCGCGGCCGCGGGTGGAGTGTTCTTCGTCGTGCGTGGCGCGGTAGCTGGGGCACATCACGCCGCCTTCCTCGCGGCGGCACTTACCCACGCCCACGCAGCGCAGAGTGGCTTGCGCAAGGCTGCCATGGTCGGCGAGAAATTGGAAGTTGGTTTTCGGCTCCCAGGGAGAGTAGGCGGCGCCTAGCCGGAGGTTCTCGTCGAGCTTGTAGGGCTCGATCAGCTTGCCGGGATTCATCTTCCATTCAGGATCCCAGGCGGACTTGAACTCGCGGAAGGCCTGGACCAATTCCGGGCCGAACATTTTCGGCAGCAGCTCGCCGCGAGCCTGGCCGTCGCCGTGTTCACCGGAAATGGAGCCACCGTAGCTGACGACCAGATCGGCGGCTTCTTCCATGAACTTGCGGAACCGGGCGATGCCTTCTTTCGATTGCAGGTCAAAATTGATGCGGGTGTGGACGCAGGCGTGGCCGAAGTGACCGTAGAGTGAACCCCGGTAGCCGTAAGCCGCCATCATCTTGCGGAGATCGCGGAGGTAGCCGCCAAGTTTTTCGGGAGCGACGGCGGAATCTTCCCAACCTTCCCAGCTCATCGGTTCGCCGGCTACATGAGAAGTCACGCCCAGAGCCGATTCGCGGACTTCCCACACGCGTTTGATCTGTTGCTTCCCGGCGTAGAGACGCAGCTTGGGCGGATGAGAGCTGCGGGTGAGCGACTGCATCAGGCCGCGGGCCTGGGACTCAGCTTCCTGCGCGGTCTGGGCCCCGAACTCCACCATCAACCATCCGCCGCCTTCGGGCAGGAGCGCGAGGCCTTCGGAGTTGATGCCTTTCGCTTGCGTGTAGCCGACTAGAAGTTCGTCGAAGCCTTCGAGCCCAATAGGCTTATGCGCCATGATTTCGGGGACGTGGTCGGCACACTGATAGATGTCGGGATAGGCGACAACCAGCAGCACACGTTCCGGCGGACTCTCGACCAGCCGGCACGTCGCTTCTAAGACCGTGACGCACGTTCCTTCGGAGCCGACCAGGGCTCGCGCGACGTGGAAGCCGTTCTCGGGCAAAAGGAAGTTCAGGTTGTAGCCGGAGACGCGGCGCGGAATGTTGGGGAAACGCTGGCGGACGAGATCGCCATAGGCGGCGGCGATTTGCTTCAGTGCGGCGTAGATCTGAGCTGCTCGGGCGGAGTCGCTGCGGCCCGATACTTCCGGGCCGCCGGACCCGTTCGACTCCCCTCGTCCCTCGGGTTCGCTCAGGGCAGGCTTTCGAGGGCGGCTGTCCCCACATGGCTCGATAAGATCCTGGCCGACTTTAAGGCGCACGCCGTCGTAGGTGAGGATTTCGAGCGCTTCGATGTTGTCGTCGGTCTTGCCGGCCATGACGGAATGCACGCCGCAGGAGTTGTTGCCGATCATGCCTCCGAGGGTGCAGCGATCGTGGGTGGCGGGATCGGGCGCGAAAGTCAGGTGGTGCTTTTCGGCAGCGGTGCGGAGAGTGTCGAGCACCACCCCGGGTTGTACGCGGGCGATGCGGCGGGCGGGATCGATTTCGAGAATCCTCGCCATGTACTTGGAAAAATCGAGGATGACGGCGACGTTGCAGCACTGGCCGGCGAGCGATGTGCCGCCGCCGCGGCAAAGTAGTGGCGCGCCGAACTGGCGGCAGAGCGCGACCGTGGCCAGGACATCGTCGGCATCGCGGGGGAGCACTACACCGATAGGAACCTGGCGATAGTTGGAGCCATCGGTGGCGTAGAGCGCGCGGCTGCCGCGGTCGAATCGAACATTACCGTGAACTCCGCCCTGAATCTGAGCGCGTAAAGCTTCGGCCAAGCCCAGGGCGTCCACTTGCGCGGACTTTGATTTTGCGGCCTGGGCGAGTTCTACGAACGGGTTCGGCATGCGGCCGGGCTCTTCTAATTCGAGGTTGGGTTCGCCACGCCCGACTTATTGGTTACGTTGGTGATGATGATTCTGGTCTTGTTGCCCGCCACCCTTATGTTAATGGTGATCATGTTTTTCTGATCATTGGAGACAATTGTGCACTGATTCGCATCCGAGGTCATCACCATCGCGTTGGGGAACCTGGTCTTATAGAAGGCGGAGACTTTGTCGAGGGAATCGCTGGTTTCGGACTTTAGCGACGCCGTGTGCACTTCTCCGAAAGTCGCGGAAGACGCGCCCTCGTTCAAGACTTGTGCTCCGGGATAAAGGTCCACTCCCAGATTGCGAGCCGCCGCTTGCGGATCTTTTGTAGTCTCGACGGTGCCGAACGGAGTTTCTACCTTGACGTTGTCGCCCTCCTGACGAATGTGAGCGTGACGAGCGACCCGCCAGGCAAAGAACGCCAGTGAGGCGACGCAAAGAGTCCCGACGAGCACGATCACGCCCACCACAATCAGAATGGCCTTGAGCGCGCCGCCACCCGAAGTTGGCGCAGCGGTCAGAGGCGCCGGGGCCGCCGGAACCGCTGGAGGCGCAGAGCTAACTGCGGACTGAGGGGTTGCGGCCGGGGCCAGCGAGGAAACGACTATTGCCGCGCCGCACTTGCTGCAGAACCTGGTTCCGGGAACGATAGTCGTACCGCAAGAATTGCAGAATGCCATACGTCACCTCATCCGATGTAGAGTTGCGGGCGGACGGCGCGAGTATACCGCAGATTGGCTGGGAAACAGAGCGGGGATTGAATAAGGTTCCGCAGCCGATGGAGTGAGGCGGTCGTGTTCTCCGGGCGCGCGGGGCTCTTTCAATTTCGCTCAGGCGGGCTTGGAACCGTAGAGATGATGGCGCTACGCGAAATTCTAGCTCCAGGGCCGGGTGGCGTAGTCGGTCATGGTAAGGCCCAGCAACAGGAGCAGGAAGAATAATGCTGCGATTACGACCAGCTTCGTGAGCTTTTCGCTGGCGTGCCAGACATGCATGAAGAAGAGCGCGACCAGAGTTGCTTTCAGGGTCGCGATACCCAAAGCAACCGCGGCGTTGAACTGGCCGAGCTCGATGAAGGCGGCTTTATAAGTAATGTAAGTACAGACCAGAAGCGCAATCCAGATGCTGAAATACATTTTCAGCGGCGACGATTGTGCGTGTTCAGACTTTGCGGGTTCAGACATAACAAGCCTCACGGGTGCCGGTCGATCAGGTAGAGCAACGGAAACAGGTAAATCCAGACAATGTCGACGAAGTGCCAGTAGAGACCGCCAATCTCGACGGGCGTGTGGTAGTCGGGGGTGAAGCGTCCTTTCCAGGCCATGGTGAAGAGCCAGAGAAAAATACCCAGGCCGATGATCATGTGCAACGCGTGCAAGCCAGTCATCACGAAGTAGAGGGAAAAGAACAGCTGCGCGTGGCGCGGGTCGGCGTACTGACCGGGATGTCCCGGGATGGGCACGTTGTTGAAACTGAAAGAAGCGCCTGGTACGTGATGCTCCTCGAACTTGTCTTTGTATTCGATCCCCTTGATTCCGAGGAAGGTCAGGCCGAGAAGCATGGTGATTGCCAGACTGCCAAGCAACAGCGTGCGGCGGGCAGTCTGGGCGGCCCAGACGGCAAGGACCACGGTCAGACTGCTGCAGATGAGGACAGCCGTGTTGGTAGCGCCGAGCGTAGCGTCGATGGACTTGCTGGCGGCAGCGAAATCGCCGAAGTACCAGCGGCGGTAGACCAGGTAAGCGCAGAACAGGCCGCCGAAAAACATGATTTCAGTGGCGAGGAAGACCCACATTCCCAGGCTGGCGGCATCGCGCTGCTGCTGCGGCTCGGCGAAGTGGTGCAAGAGGTCCGGACGGTGCTCTTCTTCGTGGTGAAGGCCGATCACGGTGCTATCGGGCAACGGGGACCTCCTCTTTGCGGGGTGCATCCAACTCCTCATAGTTGTAGGCTTCCCAGGTCACGATGGGTTCTTCGTCGAAGTTGAAGGTGGGCGGCGGGGAAGCGGTTTTCCATTCGAGTCCGGCGGCATTCCACGGATTGTCTGGTGCCGGCTTGCCGTAGCGCATCGACCAGAGGAAATACAGCATGGGCAGCAGATATCCGACGCCGAGGACCGTGGCACCGGCCGTCGAGAGAACGTTCAGCACCTGAAATTCAGGCATGTGACTGTAATCATAGTAACGCCGCGGCATGCCCATGTAGCCGAGTACGAATTGCGGGAAGAAGGTGAGATTGAAGCCGATGAAAACGATCAGCGCGGCCAGGCGCGCCCAGCCCTCGGGATAGAGGCGGCCGGAAATCTTCGGCCACCAGAAATGCATTCCGCCGAGATAGCCCATGACCGCTCCTCCGACCATGATGTAGTGGAAGTGCGCCACAACGAAGTAGGTATCGGTGACGTGCACGTCGATGCCGAGCGCCGCAAGGAATAGTCCGGTGAGTCCGCCGATGGTGAAGAGTCCGAGGAAGCCGAAAGCGTAAAGCATCGGCGCATCGTAGTGGATGGAGCCCTTGTACAGAGTGGCCGTCCAGTTGAAAACCTTGATGGCGGAAGGTACGGCCACCGCGTAGCTCAACAGGGAAAACACCAGAGCGGCGTAGACCGACATTCCCGCCACGAACATGTGGTGAGCCCAAACCAGGAAGCCGAAGACAGCGATGGCGATCGACGAGAAGGCCACAAAGCTGTAGCCGAAGATGCGCTTGCGCGAGAAGCAGGCGATGATCTCGGTGACGACGCCCATCGCGGGCAGAATCATGATGTAGACGGCAGGATGGGAATAGAACCAGAACAGATGTTGGAACAGAAGCGGATCACCACCGAGTTTAGGATCGAAGATGCCGAGGTGCAGAGCGCGCTCGGCCGCGACCAGCACGATGGTGACGGCGATGACCGGAGTGCCCAGAAGCTGAATGATGCTGGTAGCGTAGTGCGCCCAGATAAACAGGGGTAGGCGCGACCAGGTCATGCCGGGGGCGCGCATGCGGTGGATGGTAACGACGAAGTTCAGGCCGGTGAGGATAGAAGAGAATCCCGCGACGAAGATGGCCAATCCGGCTTCGACGATTTTTGTGTTGGTGAAGTTGGTGCTGAAGGGGGCGTAGAACGTCCAGCCGGTATCGACGCCGCCGGTCAGCATGCAGTGCAGCATCATCACGCCGCCGATGATGTAGAGATACCAGCTCAACAGGTTGATGCGGGGAAAAGCGAGATCCTTAGCCCCGACCATCAGGGGTACCAGGAAGTTCCCAAGAACAGCGGGAATGGAAGGAATCAGGAAAAAGAACACCATGACCATTCCGTGCATCGTGAAGAGTTTGTTGTAGGTGTCAGCCTGGACCAGGTCGCCTGCGGGAGTTAACAACTCGAGGCGGATGAGCAGCGCGAAGAAACCCCCGATGAAGAAGAAGAAGGTGATCGAGAGTAGATAGAGAAGCGCAATTCGTTTGTGGTCGGTGGTGAGGAGCCAGGACCAGACTCCGTACCTCGTGTTTAAGTAGTTTTCACGTTCGACAGGTTGAGGCATCGGGGTTGGCATACTCATTGCACCTGACTTCCATTGGGCTGTGTGGCGGCGGCGCTGGCTTTAACGGCCTCACCCGGCTTGGCGGCGGAAATCGACTTGATGTAGGCGACGAGGGCATTGACCTGTTCTTCGCTGACCAGACCTTGGAATGTGGGCATGATGGGCTGGAATCCTTTGACCCGCTTCGCGCCCGGGTCGAGGATGCATTCGCGAACGTAGTTCTCGTCGGCGGTGACGGTGCGGCCGTCCTGGAGTTGAACTGGTTTGCCAAAAACTCCCTGCAGATTGGGGCCGCGGCCTTGCGTGTCCGTGCGATGGCAGGTGGAGCAGCCGAGTTCGGCGAAAATCTTCTCCCCTGTCGCCGAGAGCGGACCCGTGGAACCACCGTTCATCCACGCCGCGTACTGGGCCGGTTCCATGACCACGACCGAGCCGACCATGCCGGAGTGCTGGGTGCCGCAATATTCCGCGCAGAACAAGTGATACACGCCGGGCTTGGTAGCGCGGAACCAGGCTACCGTGTAGCGGCCGGGCAGCACGTCCTGCTTGATGCGGAAGGCGGGGACGAAGAAGCTGTGAATCACGTCCTGCGAGGTCATGATCATTTTCACGTCGCGTCCGACCGGGACGTGCAGTTCATTGATCTCGCGCTGGCCTTCGGCATGTTCCAGTTTCCACATCCATTGTTTAGCGACGACATAGATTTCGGCCGCATCCGCGGGCGGAGTGCGCTCTTTGAAATAGACCGAGGCGCCCCACGCGAAGATGACCATGAAGATGAGGAAGGGGATCGCGCTCCAGGTGATTTCGAGCGGAGTGGAGCCCTCGATCTGCTCGGCGGGAACGCCAGGGCGATAACGGAAGCGGGCGGCAAAGTAGACGAGGCAGGTGAAGATGAGCAGAGTCATCATCCCGGTGACGATGAGCAGGAAGATATAGAGAGCGTCCACGTGGCCCGCCATCGTGGAGGCCTGCTCCGGCCATAATGGAAAATTATTGAGCATACCGTGTCTTCGTCTTCGCTGCCGTCTTCCCGGTTACAGAAAGATCCAGTCGCCACAAGATGAAAAGAAAGATACCCATGATGAAAACGGTCGCAGCCGCTGCCAGCCGCAGGATGTTGGCTACCATGGCGCCATATTTTCCGGTCTCGGGGTCATAGTGATAGCAATAGAGCAACACCGCATCCACGGCGTTGCCGATCTTGCCTTGAGACGCTTCCACCAGTCCCATGCGTAAATCCTTAGGCGGAAAATCCACACCGTAGAAGTAGCGCGAGATGCGGCCTTGCGGCGTGAGCACCATGATGGCGGTGGCGTGCGCATACTGATCAGTCTTGGGGTCGTATTGATACTGGAAGCCTACAGCTTTGGTGAGCGCGTTAATCGAGTCCGGCTGGCCGGTGAGGAAATGCCAGCCCGCGGCGGCATTGGCGCGGCCGTAGCGCTTGACGTAGTCGATCTTCCGGGCCGCGGCCATTTCAGGCGTCTCGTGCGGATCGAAACTCACCGTGACCACGTCGAATTCATTGCCCACGTCGAACTTCACCAGGCGCATGGCGCTCGAGAGCCCTGCCAGAGCCTCGCCGCACAGCATGGTGCAGTTGTAATAAACCAGGTTGAGGATCAGGGGCTTGCGGCCGAAGTAATCTCCCAGCCTGACCGTCTTGCCGGTGTCGTCGCGGAAAATGAGATCGGGCGGGACCTGCGCGTCGAGGTGTTGTTCGATGCCGACGTTCTCCAGCCTGGGAGGCCGCGTGTTTGCCGGAGGACCCATGATGCCGTTGTTCATCTGTGCCGAGGCGGACGTGGCCAGCAGTGCCAGCGCTAACACGACGCACGCGGCGAAAATCGAATTGTTTTGCCTGCTGTTCACTTCTTAGCACCCTTCTTGCCGGCTCCTGTCTTGCTTGATTCCTTCTTGCTCGTCTCCGGCTTGGCGGCAGGAATTTCGCTGGCCGCACCGTGCGCACGGAGTGGCAAACCTCGCTGCACTAACAGATCCATGGCGCGTTCGATGGGGATGCGCACCGTGCCGGCTTTCTCGTCAACCCAGCCGTAGCTGTATAGCGTTTTCACTTCTTCCGTCAGGATCCCGTTCAGTTGACCGCGTTCGTCCTCCTCCAGCTTCGGGTTAGGGAAAACGCTCTGGGGGTATCCAGGAATGACGTGGCGCGTATCCTCGGGAAAATTGGTGACCAGCGGATTCACCGGAGGCTGCGACACCTTTTCACGGTGGTCGAGATATGCATAGACTCCTCTGAGACCGAGAAGGCAGAGCGCCGTTCCGACCAGCAGTGCCAACAAGAAATAGAGAATGCCGGAGACCTGCAGGTCCTGGCGCTCGAAACCGCCATGCCCGGTGGTGTTCTCGTGTTTGATTTCGTTGCTCATTTCTCGTTGGTCATCTTTCGTTGCTCTTCTTTCGCTGCTCATCTTTCATTGCTTTTCTTTAGTCACCCCTGCGTTTCACTCATGTGCCGGATGCAGAACCTCGTTGGCATCCACGTCATAGACCGGCAGGAGCGGCAGCGAAGCCAGGTTGCGGAAAAAATACCAAAGCCAGATTCCGCCGATGGCGATGGGCACAACCACGTCGGCCAAAGTCAGAGTGATGGTCCTGGAAAAATTCGGTTCGATGATCCAGAACAAATCGAGATAGCGGATCAGCATCAGCCAGGCCGCCAGCCACACCAACCGGCGAATGTCGCGCTTGAATGGGCGCGAGAGCAGGGTTGCGAACGGGACGGCGAAGCCGAACAGAACCAGAAACACGCCGATCGATCCCCAGCCGCCATTTATGCGTCTTAAATAAAAGGTGATCTCCGACGGCAGATTGCCCGCCCAGATGATCAGCCACTGCGAGAAGTTGAAATAGGCCCAGACCATGGTGAAGGTCAGCATCCACTTGCCGTGGTCGTGGACGAAATCGGGCTTGAGCATCTCCGACATGGGTTTGTAGTTGAAGAGGATGCGCTCGACGACCACCGCGAAACACATGGCGGAGAGCACTTCTCCGATGAGGATGATCAGGCCGAAGATGGTCGAGATCCAGCTGGGGTCGAGCGACATGATCCAGTCGATGGCGGCGAAAGAGATGGTAAAGGCGTAGAGGATGAGACCGGGACCGCTGACGGCCCGGAAGCGTCCGATATTGTCAGGGGTGTTCGGAGAATCCTGTTGCTTCGACCACTTGGTGAGCAGAAACGAGAGCAGGTTCCAGATCGCGAAATAGAATACGGCGCGGATGATAAAGCCGTTCACCGTCAGGTAGGTCTGCGTGATCTGTTCGAGGTGCTCGCGGAGATGCTTGTCCTCAATGTTGCCGAGGGGCTGCGCCCAGAGGTAGAGGCGGTGAATCCCAAAAATGACGGGGATGAAGAGCAGCGCGAGCAGGGGCAGCGTACGCATGGCCGCGCCCAGAATGCGGCGGATCACCGTGCCCCAGCCGCCTCCGGTCAAGTGGCGAATCATAAGAATCGCCATTGAACCCAGCGCGACACCGAGCCAGCACATGAAACCGAGCAGGTAAGCGCGGTAGAACTCTTCGGTGCGGGTAAAGGCCAACACTACGGAAACAACAGCGAAGACCACGCCGATTACGAGCGAGCGTTGAGAAATCTTTCTCACGACTGCGGGGGGTGTCAGGTCGAGGTGCGAAGTGGTCGTGGCGCTCATTTCTTTTCCTCGATCTGCGCACTCGCTTCCGGCTCAATCACCGGGAGGGTCGCGCCCGAGCCCGGCTGGCCGCGGAACTGTGGTGGTTCCGAAGGGATGGCTTGTCCCGCCGGCACGTCGGCCCGGGTAGCGCTTTGACTTAGCTGCAGAGCGCGAATGTAGGCCACGATGTTCCAGCGGTCCTGCGGCGGAATCTGCGAGGCGTAATCGGGCATGATGCCGAAGCCGTTGGTAATCACATCGAAGAAATAGCCCAGGGGAGCTTTCTGCAGCCGCTGATCGTGGAACGACGGCGGCTTGCGCGCAAAACCGCGCGACGGGATAAAACCGTTGCCGTCGCCGAGAAGCGAGTGACAGGGAGCGCAGTAAATGTTGTAGCGCTCGCGTCCGCGTTCGAGCACTTCTTTGGTCAGCGGAAACGGCATGGAATCGCCAGGAGCGTTGCCGATCTTTCCGGTGTAGAAATATGAGTCTTCGCGCAAGTGGCCGCGCGCTACGGTGCCTTCCACCGGCGGACGCTCCGAGCGCTGGTCGGTGAAGAAGTCGCTGCGGGAAAGCGGGTTCTGCTTGGGCTGGACGTGCATGTCGAGACGGCAGCCGGCGAGCGCGGCGGTCGCCGCCAGTACAATCGCTGCGGAAATTTGACGGAGACGCGGCATTCTAGCTGGGCACCTCCGAAATGGAGCGCGGCTGCAAGCTTTGGAGAAAACTGCGAGTGCCGGCCGGGTCGTACTTGGGATCGGAAGAAAACACGATCAGGAAAAAGCGATCCTTGGACGCCAGCGCAAAGCGAGGCACATTGAAGACGGGATGATAGGGCATGGGCAAGCCGTTCAGCGCGAGCATGCCGAACACAGCGGAGATTCCGGCAAAAAGAATTGTCATCTCGAACGTGATGACAATGAATGCGGGCCAGGAATGATATGGCTTGCCGCCGATGTTGAGCGGATAGTCAACGGCGGACATCCAGTACTGCATCAGGTAGCCGGTGAGGCCACCGACAATGCCGCCGATGAGTACCACCAGCGGAACTTCATCGCGGTGAAAGCCAATCTCCTCCGCCAGGCCTTCGATGGGGAACGGGCTGTAGGCATCGATCCTGTTGTATCCCGCCTGGTGGGTGCGGCGCGCGGCTTCCACCAAGGCGGTGGGCGACTCGAACTCTGCCATCATGCCGTAGATTGGATCGCGCTTCATTCCTTCACCTCCGCTTCGGGCAGGAGGGTGCGCATTTCAAAGATCGAGATCATGGGCAGGAGCCGCACGAACAAGAAGATTGCCGCGAGGAACATGCCGATGGTGCCGACGTAGGTCATCCAGTCCCAACGCGTGGGGTAATACATGCCCCAGGATGAGGTGAGGAAGTCGCGACTGAGGCTGACCACGACGATGATGAAACGCTCCAGCCACATGCCCACCAGAATCACGCCGGAAACCAGGAACAGCGCTACCGGACTGGTGCGCAGCTTGCGAATCCACAGCACTTGCGGGATAAAGATGTTGCAGGCGAGCAGGGACCAATAGGGAATGGCGTATGGCCCGTGCAGGCGGTTCCACAGCGTGAACGCGTCGTAGCGGTCGCCGCTATACCAGCCCATGAAGGCCTCGATGCCGTAACCGTAGGCCACGATCAATCCGGTCGCCAGCATGACTTTCGCCGAGTTCTGCAGATGGCGCTCGGTAATGAAATCTTCGAGGCCGTAAATCTTACGAATGGGAATGGCAAGCATCAGGACCATCGCAAATCCCGAGTAGATGGCGCCGGCAACGAAGTACGGCGGGAAAATAGTGGTGTGCCAGCCCGGAACAATGCCGATGGCGAAGTCAAAGCTCACGACGGTGTGAACGGAGAGCACCAGGGGCGTGGCTAATCCCGCTAGAAGCAGGTAGGCGGTTTCATAGCGATGCCAGTGCCGCGCCGATCCCCGCCAGCCCATGGAGAGCATGCCGTAGATGATTCTGGCGGCGGGATGAGTCGCGCGATCGCGCAGCGTCGCCATGTCGGGGATCAGGCCGATGAACCAGAACAATGCCGAGATGGTGGCGTAGGTCGAGACGGCGAAGACGTCCCATATGAGCGGGCTGCGGAATTGCGGCCACACGCCCATGGTGCTGGGATAAGGGAACAGCCAGTAAGCCAGCCACGGACGACCGACGTGGATGGCAGGAAAAATTCCGGCGCACGCTACCGCAAACAGCGTCATCGCTTCGGCGAAGCGGTTGATGGAATTGCGCCACGACTGCCGCAGCAGAAGAAGAATTGCGGAGATGAGCGTTCCCGCGTGGCCAATGCCGATCCACCACACGAAGTTGACGATGGCGAAACCCCAGCCGATGGGGATGGTTACGCCCCAGATGCCGATGCCTTTCAGGAAAAGGTAGCCGATGGCGTAGAGCATCATCATCGTCAGCAGAAACGCGATGCCGAAGCCGACAAACCATCCGTTCGACGCGGGACGGGTCAGCACAATCGCGCTGATCTTTTCCGTGACCGTGCCGAAAGTGTAGCCCGGCTCCATCACCGGAGCTTCTTGCGCGTCCACCGTCGCTTTGTATGGCTCGTCCATTATTGTGCGCCCATGCCGGGCGATGATCGGTGCAGTACCTATGTTTTCAGTTCTGGATTAGGGTTACGAACTTCCGCCAGATACGTGGTCCGCGGGCGAGTGTTGAGTTCGCCCAGCAGACTGTAGTTCCGCGACTGCGCCTTCAACTTTGAGACCTTGCTGTTGGGGTCGTTGATGTTGCCGAACACGATCGCGCCCGCTGGGCACGACTGCTGGCATGCGGTCTTCAACTCGTCTTCGTGATTGCTGTCGTTGATCTTTCGATCTTCACGCTCGGCATCAATGCGGCGCTCGTTGATGCGCTGCACGCAGTAGGTACACTTTTCCATCACGCCGCGGCTGCGCACGCTGACGTCGGGATTGCGCATCATCTTGTATTGCGGCGTCTCCCAGTCCTGGAAGAGCAGGAAATTAAAGCGCCGCACCTTATAAGGACAGTTATTCGAGCAATAGCGAGTGCCCACGCAGCGGTTGTAGACCATGTCATTCAGGCCTTCGCTGGAGTGGTTGGTCGCGCCCACGGGACAAACCACTTCACAGGGAGCATTTTCACATTGCATGCACGGCACGGGCTGGAAGAATGCCTTGGGATTGTCGCGGTCGCCCTGGTAGTAGGCGTCGACGCGAATCCAGTGCATGTGGCGGCCGATGACGGTTTGCTCTTTGCCGACGACGGCGATGTTGTTCTCCGACTGGCAGGCCAGCATGCAGTTGTTGCAGCCCACGCAGGAGTTCAGATCAATCGCCATGCCCCACGCGTAGTCTTCTTCTTTGTAGGGATAGGGCTTGTAGAGCGTGAGTCCGGGCGCGGGCTCTTCTTCTTTCGCGAAGTCAGGCTCTTTGCGGTATTCCTCAAGCGTGGTTTCGCGCACCAGCGGACGATGGCCGCCATCGGGCGTGTCCATGCTTTGGTAGCCCTGGGTGGAGGCAAGCTTGTAAGTTTCTCCGGTCTTGCGGATTTGCAGGCCTGTGGCGCCCCACGGTGCTGCGGTGGTGCGCAGTGCATAGGCGTCGAAGCCCTGCGCGGTTCCGACGCGACCGGCGCGGGTGCGGCCGTAGCCAAGAGTGACAGTGACTGAATTGTCGGGATGGCCAGCTTGAATCCAGACTGGGCCGGTAACTTTTTTGCCGTTCAGTTCCAGCTCGACAACGTCTTCCGTTTTGATTTGTAGCCGCTCCGCCATCTTGGGACCGATGAGCACGGCGTTGTCCCAGGTGAGCTTGGTCATCGGCTTGGGCAGTTCTTGCAACCAGCCGTTGTTGGAGAACTGTCCGTCGTAGATGGTGGGGTCGCGGCGGATGTTGAGCTCGATGGTCTTGGGGTCGTTGCCGGGGCTGGGAATTTCGAACTTTGCGGTATTCGCGGCAACAGCCTTTGGAGCGTAAGCCGTGCCTTCGATCCATCCGTCGTGAAGCGACTTGCGCCAGAACTGTTCGAAGTCCGCACTATTGTGTTGTTTCTGCCAGTAGCCGCGGACCAAATCGTAGCCCGTTGCATCGGTTTGACCCGAAAGCAGTGCTACGAACTCCAGTGCGCTCTTCCCGCCGTAGAGCGGAGCAATCAGTGGTTGAACGATGCTGACGGTGCCGTCATACGCGCGAGCATCGCCCCACGCTTCAAGTTCGTGCGCTTGATTGATGTGCCACTGACAAAGTTCTGCGGTTTCGTTCTGATATAGACCGAGATGCACCCGCAGCGGAACTTTATTGCCCTTCAGAACCCTGGCGAAATCGAGATCGGCGGGTGCTTCGTAGGCTGGATTGCCGTCAAGGATGACTAGGAGATCGACTTTGCCGAGGTCGATCTCGGCTGAGAGTTCTTTGAGAGATTCGGTTTGATTGATCGGGTTCGCATCGACAGGGTCGGCGTAGAAAACGGTCTTGCCGACGTTACCCAGCTTTGCATTCATTGCGTGAGCAAGAGCGTGGACAGCGGCAGGTTGATGATCTCCGGCAATAACTACGCATGCGCCGCGATGCTCGGCCAGGTCGGCGATCAACGCCTTGGTGAACTTCATTAATTCCGCTTCTCCGCCTGCGCCAGTTGCATCCGTCCGCACTTCGAGCAGCGTAGCTAAACCGTAGGCGAAAGATTCAAGATCAGCAGCTTGCATCGGCCACCGATGATCCGCCTTCGCCCCCGTCGTGGTCGGCGTGCTCTCGATCACATACAACCGGTTCATCTTGCCATCGGGATTGCGGCGCTTGGCGAAGTCGCGGATGTAGCGGACGTTTCCCGGGAAACCCGCATACAGGAAGTCGGCGTCGAGTGAAACGATCACGTCGGCCTTTTCGAAATCGTAGCGCGTCTCGACCGGCTCGCCGAAGGCCAGCTTCGCGCCTTCGAGCACGTTGTCGCGATTGATGGGCTCATACACATGCCACTTGGCCTGCGGATAAATCTTCAGAAAGCTGCGCAGTTGATCGGCCAGCGTGGGCGAAGAGATGGTCGGCGTGAGAATGCGGATGCCCGCGCCTTGCAACGCCTTCTGCGCGGTGAGCGGTCCGTGAAGCGCGTTCAGAAACGCCTGCCACGATTGCTGGTCGCCCATCGACACCACGCTCTGCGAGCGGTCGGGGTCGTACATACTCAGAATCGAAGCCTGAGCAAAAATGTCTGTTCCGCCGAGCGACGCGGGATGCTGGTCGTTGCCTTCGATCTTTGTCGGGCGGCCTAAGTGACTTTCGACCAGTAGCGGGCTCGCGTATCCGCCCAGCGTCATCGCCGTGGCATAGAACATCGGACGTCCGGGAATCACGTCCTCAGGCTGGCGAACGTAGGGAACGATAGGTTCGAGCGGCAGGCGCACGCAGCCGGTCATGCCAGCCAGCGCCATGGACGCGCCCATCACTTTAAGGAAGCCGCGACGCGAGACCGAATCGACCCACTCGGACGCGCCTTTGGGAAATTCGCGGTGCAGCACCTCCTGGAAGGCGGGGCTGCCGGCAAGTTCCTCGAGACTGCGCCAATATTCGGGGCCGGCCTTGTCGTTGGCCTCGTTGATCTGCGCGCGGAGAGAATCGAGATCGAGTTTGCCCTTCTTGCTGGGGCAGACGCCTTCGCGCTTGGCAATTTTGTTTTGCTCGTCCATTCTTTCGCCCCTTTGGGGCTACTTCGTGGTCTTACATCTCACCCACGGCTTGCGCCGTGGGCTGCATTCTTTCGCCGCTTCGCGGCTGGCATTTCATCGGTGACACGTGCTGCAGCTCGTAATGTCTTTCACACTGCGCACACTGTACTTCTTCAACAGCATCGAGCCCAGATCAATCTGATCGGTGTAGCTCTGTCCGTCCACGACCACGGGGTTCGCGCTTGTGGGCTGCTGGTAGCGCATGTTGAACACCTGATCGCGCGGGCGCAGATTCTTCTCCGGCGCGCGGTGGCAACTCAAACACCACTCCATCTGCAACGATTCCTGCTGATACATCAACGGCATCTGGTCGACCGGACCGTGACAAGTGTTGCAACCGACTCCTTTATTGATATGGATGCTGTGATTGAAAAAGACGAAGTCGGGAAGCTGGTTCACCCGCGTCCATTGCAGCGACTCGCCAGTGCGATAGCTGGCGCGGACGGGCTCAAGCAATTGCGCATTGGTCCAGATCTGGGAGTGGCAGTTCATGCAGGTCTTGGTAGGCGGGATGCCGGCGAAACTCGAAACCTCGACCGAAGTATGGCAGTAGCGGCAGTCAATGCCGAGTCCGGAGACGTGGTGCTGATGGCTGAAGGGCACGGGCTGCGGCTTGCGCACTCCGGCATAGGTGACATAAGGCGAACGCTGGACTTCCATCGCCACCCAACTGAGCGCGGCAACTACGAAGACCGCGCCAAAAATCGTGGCCCGGGACAGGGTGTTGGTGCTGCGATGAAAAATCTGCGACATGCTTTTGGAAATCTACGGTTGAGATGTCTCGTCAGCCATGTTGGGTACATCCCACAGGAAAAACTTGACCCCAGATTTTTCGGCGACGAACAGGAAAACTCAGGATTATAAATACTTCGCGTGCAGTTGTCGCGTACTTTCCCGCGAGAGCGGGAAAATATTTCATGGGTTCCGCTGAAAAAAGTGTGCCATCTTTTCTTTCAGCGTGCATCCAAGTCCCGCTACCGCAGATTCATCACCAGCAGTTTCGGCTCGGTCATCTCCTCGATCGCGTAACGCAGCCCCTCACGGCCAAGGCCGGAGTCCTTCACGCCGCCGTAAGGCATCTGGTCGATGCGGAACGAAGGGATATCGCCCGCGATCAGAGCGCCGACTTCCAACTCGTCGTAGGCCTGGAAAAGCAGTTTCACATCTCGCGTGAACAAGCCTGCCTGCAGGCCGTAGTTGGAATTATTGATTCGCCGCAAGGCTTCGTCGAAACTGTGGTAGGGCTCCACGGTCACGACGGGGCCGAAGATTTCCTGGCAATTCACTTTCATTTCTGGCTTGGTGCTGGTGAGCACCGTCGGATCGACGATGGAGCCCTGGCGGCCACCGCCGCAGAGCAGGCGAGCGCCAGAGTGAACCGCTTCCTCCACCCAACTGGTGACACGGATGGCGTCGCTCTCGCGAATCAGGGGACCGACGTCGGTGGATTCCTCCATGGGATCTCCAGTCTTCAGTTTCTTCACACCTTCGACAAGTAAGTCAGTGAATTTGCCGTAGATGGACTGCTCCACCAGAATGCGCTGCACCGAGATGCAAGTCTGGCCGGCGTAGCCGAATCCGCCGGTGACACACCGGTCGGCGGCATAGATCAGATCGGCGTCGCTGTGAACGATGGCGCCGGCGTTGCCGCCCAACTCGAGCGCGACTTTTTTCTTGCCGGCGCGGCGTTTGATGTCCCAACCCACGGGCACGCTGCCGGTGAAGCTGATCAGCTTGATGCGTTCGTCGGTGACCAGCAGGCTGGCATCATCGTTCGAAAGCGGCAACACGTTGAGTCCGCCATCAGGCCAGCCGGCCTGCTGCACGCACTCCGCCAGCAACAGCGACGACAGCGGAGTTTGGGGCGCTGGTTTCAATACCATGGAGCAGCCTGCGGCAATTGCCGGAGCTACCTTGTGCGCAACCAGATGCAGAGGAAAATTGAAAGGCGTGATGCCCGCGATGGGGCCGAGCGGGAAGCGCTTCACGATGCCCCAGCGTCCGGCAGTAAACTCCTGCCAGTCGAGGGGAAGATACTCACCGTAAATGCGCGTGGTCTCTTCCGCTGCAACGTTGAAGATAAATACGGCCCGGTCCACCTCGATGCGCGCCAGTTTAATCGGCTTTCCGGCCTCTTGCGCAATAGTGCGCGAGAATTCGTCGCGGCGATCGGCAATCGCCCCGGCAATGCGGCGCAACACGCGCTGCCGCTCGAAGGCCGGGAGTCGCCGGGTAGTTCCGAAAGCCTTCACGGAGGCGGCGATGGCGGCTTCGGCGTGCTCGCGCCGCGCCTGAACAACTCGCCCAATGACGCTGCCATCGAAAGGGGCGCGGACTTCGACGATGTCGCCATCTTCCATCCAACGGCCGTCGACAAAGAAACCGTGGGTTGCGACCGGAGCAATCGTCATTTCCGCCATCTGTACCTCCCGGGTTCAACCAGACAATTATAGGCCCTTGCGAATTCATCAACCACCGGGACACAAGGTCACGTCGAGATGGAACTCCTCTCCACTACAATGAAGTCCGTCAGCACAAATGTCTACCCTGGAAACGATTCTTGAGCTTGCACCGCGACTGCGGCGCGGAGAAATATCTCCCCTTGAATTGACGCGAGCTTGCCTGGATCGCATTGAGAAACTCAACCCTGAACTGAATGCCTTCATCACGGTGACTGCCGACTCTGCGCTGGCGGAGGCTCGGGTCGCGGAGATCGAAATCGCGCACGGGGAATGGCGCGGACCGTTGCATGGCATTCCTGTTGCCTTGAAGGACCTGATCGACACTGGGGGTACGCGCACAACGGCTGGCAGCGCGGTTTTCGAGCACCGCATCCCTACCGAGGATGCGGCGGTGGTGCAACGGCTGCGGGGGGCGGGCGCCGTGATTCTGGGCAAGAACAATCTGCATGAGTTCGCCTATGGCGGGAGTTCGCTGATCAGCTTTTTCGGCGAAGTTCACAATCCGTGGGACGTGAGGCATGTCGCGGGAGGATCGTCCGGGGGATCCGCGGCCGCCGTCGCTGCGGGGCTTTGCTATGCCGCGATTGGGACGGATACGGCGGGCTCGATCCGCGAACCGGCTGCGCTGTGCGGATGCGTTGGGATTAAACCGACGTATGGTCGCGTCTCCGCGCGCGGCGTGATTCCGCTTTCGTGGTCGCTCGATCATGTTGGACCGCTGGCCGCTACCGTTGGCGATGCGGCGGCTGTGCTGCAGGCTATCGCGGGATACGATCCGCTCGACGCTGGCAGCGCGGACGTTCCCATATCGGATTATGTTTCTGGTCTGCATGATGGAGCGAATACTCTCCGCGTTGGAGTTCCGCAGTCTCATTTTTATGACGATCTCGACCATGATGTCCGTGGGGCGGTGGAGCACGCTCTGGCTGTGATCAGGACTTTGGTGGCGGAAATTCATGAAGTGCATATCGAGGTGACAACGGACCGCACCGTGCAAGCCGCCGAGTCTTTTGCCTATCATGCGGACACTGTTGCGCGGACTCCCGGGTTGTACCAGCCAGAGACTCTGCGGCGCATTCGCTCTGGCGCGAACATTTCGGCGGCAGAATATATTCAGCGGAGGCGTGAACTGGATCAGGAACGGCGGCAGGCTCAAGCGTTCTTCGCCGAAGTGGATTTGCTGGTCACGCCTACGATGCCCATCCCCGCGCCGGCGATTGCCGATTTGAAAAAAGATCCTGCCGCGCTGCGTCCGGCGGAACTTGTGTTGCTTCGCAACACGCGGCCATTTAACGTTTGGGGGCTTCCTGCAATCTCAGTGCCCTGCGGCTTTACGAGGGCCGGTCTGCCCATCGGGCTGCAGATCGCTGGGCCGCACTGGCGGGAGGATCTGGTGCTGAGGCTGGCTCATGCTTGCGAGCAGGCGACGGAGTGGCACGGGCGGCGTTCGCTGGGCTGACAAATTGGGCGGGGCAGATCGCGTCCACTGCATTTCGGCTGTGGATTTCTGAGTTAAATAAATTTTCGACGCCACTCGCGAATTGGTGACCGGATGGGCTTCCAGGAGCAGATCTCCAGATTAATTTTTGGTCTCGATATCCCTGAAAGTCCTGCCCGGCGCGGGTTTCGCCAAACCGTATCGCGCAAAATCTGGTTTTCAAAGAACTTAGATATCAAAATCTTGAGAACAAAGGGCTTAGGGCCGGGGACTCCGGGCGCTCCCAACCGTCACTGCCTCGACAAGGATTACGCGATTTTGATTTTCGGGCAAGGTTAGATGTCACAAGGTCGTTGTGGAAAACGGGAGGACTGCCCACCTGGTTACGATCAAAATCCCCGCCCTGTCTCTGCAAGGAACGCAGAGACAAGGACGGGGCACCCTCGGCAGGGCCGCTTCCACTTACGGATTCTTTACCTCTCAGTCCACTGTTCTCACATCATCGGGCAGCATGAGCACGAACGAGCAGGTTCCCGTGGTTGTGGAGCAGGAAAGGATTCCGCGGCGGAGGATTTTGACTGGGGTGTCGTCGGGGAAGGTTAGACGGTATTCGGCGGTGCGGAGAGCGGCGGCAAAGGCCTTGAGCTTTTCATCGCCGCTGGCGAACTTTACGGCTTCGACCGTGGCATCAGAACCTTTGCCTCGACTAAGCAGCACGAAGAATTCAGCGTTACCGGTTTCTTTTGCCACCTTGCCCAGGTCGATGGTGCGCAACTGCTGCAGATCATCTTTGTACCTGGCCACGGCGGCGTCTACCTTGGCGCTGCCGCCGGTCAGCGAAGCCAGCCGGTCGCGAGTTTCGGGGATGGGACGCAGTCCGTTCATGGAGAGCGCGTAGGTGCGCAGGGCCAGGTTCTTGTCGCCTCGCTTTTCGTAAATCTGTCCGAGGTGGTCGCCGACTTCGCCGTGGTGGCCCAGTCCCCAGGCAGCGGAGACGTATTTTTCGGCTTTGTCCAGGTTGCCTTCACTGAAATAGACCCAGCCCAGCGTGTCCCAGTAAGCGATGAGGGAGGGGACCAGAGGCAACTCCTGCAGGGTGAGCCGGTCGAGCGAGACATTGCGCAACGCCGCCGTGGTGGCCGAGACCGCGGACTCGGCATATTGCTGCGCGCGATCCAGATGAGACTTCTTCAGCGAAAGCTGGTAGGCGATGTTGTTCCACACCAGCGGCGTGGCCGAGAGTTCAACCGCGTGGTCGAACGTGGAGAGCGCCTTATCGTCCTGACCGAGATTCAGATAGGCATCGCCCAGGCTCACCTGCAGTTCCGCGTTGTCGGGCGTGAGGGATGCCGCCTTCTCCAACTCCGGCGCGGCTTCGGCGTACTTGTGCCACTCGGAATACATGGCACCCAGGCCGGCGTGGGCGAACTTGTCGAGGGGATTGATCTCGATCTGCTTGTTGAAAGCGGTGACGGCGTCGTCGTACTTGCGCTGCTGCCAGTAGGCGCGTCCGAGGGCGTTGTAGGCGTTCTCATCGTAGGGATTGAGTGCAATCTGCTGGTTGAGCGCCGCGATGGCGTCGTCGTCCTGGCGCATGCCCATGTAGGCGACGGCCAGCGCATACCAGGCATACTTGTGTTTGGGATCCACTTCGGTGGCGCGCTTGAGAAGCTGAACTGCGAGCGGGAAATTATTGCTGGCATAGGCCGCTCGCCCGCTTTCAAACAGGTCATCCGCCTTCATATCGGCTGGTGGCGTCGGCGTGCCCGCTACCGTGTTCTCGACGGAAAGAAACTGTCCGAGGTCAGAGCTGACGGCGCGGCGAAAAGCCTGGTAATCCGTGGCGCGCAGCGCAGGGAGTTCGTCTTGACGCAGGTTGAGCGTCCTGGCGGCGGTGAAGGTGGTTCCCTCCAGCTTGTAAGTGGCCTGGTAGTCGGCGTAGTCGCGCTTGAGAGAAAAGGGCAATGGGGCATGCGCGGTGTACTTGGCGGGCAGTTCGAGCTTGATCCGGTAGGCGTATTCCGCCTTGGGGCCGAGTTTCAGCGTCTCAGCGTCGGCGTCACCGTCGTCGTCATCGCCGATATCGGGAAGGTTGAACTGACAAAGCGGCAGGGTGAGGTCGGATTTTTTCTTGGACCAGTCGAGGAAGTTCGGCCTGGCGACATCGTAGGACATGGTAAATGCTTCGCGGGTCGCGGCCGGATCGCTGATCTTCAAATTGGTGACGTCGCCGCCCATGCCAGCGTTGATATTTTCCACCACGCGCTGCCATTGCGCTTCCGGGACGCGGCGGAAAATCGAGCGCAGCATCAACTCTTCATCGCCGCGGAAGGTGTAGTGCACATGGGCTTCGAGTTTGCCGATCTCATTTACCTTTCCATCGATCTCGGAAATCTCGCTATCGGGCATGGGCGTATCGGCGGGCGTCTCCTCGAGATGGGGTGTGCCCCCGTCGCCGGGAACGACCAGCGCCAACTTCTTGCGCAGACTGAAGGCCAGCAGGCGGAAGGGGGCGACTTCGCTGGTCGTATCCATCCAGACTTCTTCGTGAGCCATGGGTAGCAGCGTGATGACGTGATCGAACTGCGAGGGCGAAGGCACGTCGGGATCGAGCTTGCGGCTGGAATTGATCAACACCGAAGACGCATGCAGGCCCTGGGCTTCAAGCAGGGAGGCGAGCAGAGTGTGCTTATCCTTGCAGTCGCCGTACTGGTCGTGGAGGACATCGGCAGCGGCGTGAGGCTGGTAGCGGCCCACGCCCAGCGACAAGCTGACGTAGCGGAAATTCTTGGCGACGAAGTCGTAGAGAGCCTGGACCCGGTCCAATTCGTTGTCGAGGCCTTTGGTGAGTTCCTCGGCCTTGGCGCGAATCTCCGGCGAGGGAGCGCGGCGGTCTTTTTCGAGACTCGCATACCAGCGCCCGATTTGTTCCCAACTGACGAACGTGGTCAACTGAACGTCGGGACGCTCCTCATCGGCTTTCTTCTTCCTCCGCCTCTCCTTTTCCTTTTCCTTTTCTTTGTCTTTGTCTTTGTCCTTATCTTTTTCGTCGTCTTCGCGCTCCAGGTGAGAACTGGTCCAGTGGTAGATGCGACGGCCATTTTCATCGGAGATCTTCGGATCCATGCCCGGTTTGTTCTTGAGTTTGAGCGGGCGGTCGGCGGGGACATCGACGTCGAGTTCTTCATCGAGCATGATGTTGGTCTTATCGAAATCGTAGTCCGCCCAGAACTGGCCGGCGGCCAGCGGCGTGTGAATCACTGTGACCATGTCATACTCGAGCACTTCACCGGGGCGCAGGCCTGGCACGGTGATGTGCTTCTGGCGGTAGTCGGTGTAGACCGGGGCTTCGCGTTCGACGGGCGCACTCAGATCCTGCACGGCATCGTCGCCTGCCTTCACTACTGTGCCATCGGCCTTGACCACGCGGACATAGGCAACCTCCACGCGTTCGTTGGCGGAGTTGTAGCCTACTTGAATCTGTCCCCACTGCTGGACTCCGGCCTCGCTCTGCACACGAATGCGAGCGACCGTTTCTTTGCGTCCGGTACCATCGTTTTCAAAGTGGTAGCGCGAGTGATACTGCTCGACGACAAACGCCTCCTGGGAATAGGGGTGTCTGGGCTCTTCCGGCTTGGAAGGAGTACTAGCTGGAGGCTTGGCGGACTGCCCCGGAGTTATCGGGGATTGTCCCGCCGCACAGGGCAGGAGCGAAGTAACCGCGACGCCAAGCAGTAAGACGGGAAACGGGTTACGCATAACTCATTATGGCAGATGCGGTTCTATATTAACCCTGTATTATCCCCGCGAATTGAGTCAGATTTCTTTCTTCGAGGCGCTCAAAACCGTAGTAAAATCCTGCGTGACGTAGTATTGCCTGGCCGCGACGCCGGGCAGCGTGACGCATCATGTACATGCGCCACGATCTTTCCGTTCGGAGGTTTTCTTGCATGGAAGATCGGGCCCCAGTCGTCTCTTCTTCTTCAGTTTCCCAGCAGTCGCTGTCTCAGCCAGCCACCGACAACAGGCATCGTGAAGGCCGCGGAGCCTGGGTTCTCACCGCCTATGGCATCTCTGGTCTGGCTCTTTTCGGGATCCTCGCATATTTCTTTTCGGACTTCATCGCTCACTAGTAAGGGTTCGGCAATGACGAGCGGGCGTTCGCGTCCGCGGGCCCGACGGAAGTGTATTTGAGGTTTTCGGCTTCTTGAACACACGATCCCCGCAGTCCGGTGTGCGCCCTGGAACGTGTTACAATGAGCGGCCTTAGGAGCTGTTGCTTCGCAAGGAATCCGGCACTTTCCCACACGGAAGCATTGAGAAAGAGACACCGCGATACGCCGTGGCCAAGAACCCCACACCCGCTCCCGCACCGATCACTTACGCCGATGCCGGTGTCGACATCGACCGGGCCAACCGCACCAAGCAGCGCATCAAGTACCTGGCGCACAAGACCTTTACCCGCGGCGTGCTCAGCGAAATTGGCGGGTTCGGCGGGCTCTTTGCGGTGGACAAGACCAAGTATGTGGACCCTGTACTGGTCTCGAGCGTCGATGGGGTAGGGACGAAGCTTAAGATTGCCTTCGAAATGGGCCTGCATTCGACTGTGGGAGCTGACCTGGTCAACCACTGCGTCAACGATATCGCCGTACAAGGCGCCGCGCCGCTGTTTTTTATGGATTATCTGGCGACGGGAAAACTGGAGCCCACGATCGCCGAGAAAGTGGTGGAAGGCATCGCCGACGCCTGCAAGCACAACGGCTGTGCGCTGATCGGCGGGGAGACAGCCGAGATGCCCGGTTTCTATCCCGATGGCGAGTACGACCTGGCGGGCTTCATCGTGGGTGTGGTGGAACGCGAGCGGATTATCACCGGCAAGAACGTGCAGATCGGTGACATCGTCCTGGGTATGGCTTCCAACGGCTTGCACACCAACGGCTATTCACTGGCCCGCAAGCTGCTGTTTGAAGTGGCACGATACTCTCCGGAAGACTATGTCAACGAGATCAAGAATAAGGTGGGCAATGAACTGATGCGCACGCACAAGAGCTACTGGCCGGCGCTGAAAAAGCTGATCGATGGGCAATGCGTTTCGGCTTTGGCGCACGTTACCGGCGGCGGCATCACGGAAAATCTTCCGCGGGTGTTGCCCCGCGGGACCGCAGCCGCGATTGATCTCGGCTCCTGGCCGGTGCCGCCTTTGTTCGAGCATCTGCGGCATCTGGGCAATGTTCCGCAGGACGAAATGTTACGGACGTTCAATATGGGCCTGGGCATGCTGCTGGTGGTTCCTCTGGCGAAGTTCAAGAAAGCCCAGACTGTGCTGGAACGCGTGGGAGAGAAGGCTTACACCATCGGCCGCATCGTCAAAGGCGAGCGCAAGGTGCTGTACAACTAAGTCTCCCTGACTTCATGCATAACCTGGGCATTCTTCTCTCCGGACGCGGGTCGAACTTCGTCGCCATTGCCGACAGCATTGACGCGGGCCGCATTGCGGACGCGCGTATTGCCGTCGTTATCTCGAACAATGCGGACGCACCGGGCATCGAAACAGCACGCGGGCGCGGTTTGAATGCGCTGGTGATTCCATCGAAGGGCAAGCCGCGAGAAGAGCACGACCGCGAGGTTGTCGCCGCGCTCCAGCAGCACAAAGTGGAACTGGTCTGCCTTGCGGGATACATGCGCCTGCTTTCGCCGTGGTTTGTGCGGCAGTTCCCGCAGCGGATTCTCAACATCCATCCCTCGCTGCTGCCGGCATTTCCCGGACTGGAAGCGCAAGAGCAAGCGTTTGCCTATGGGGTGAAGGTTTCCGGCTGCACGGTGCATTTTGTTGATGAAGAACTCGATCACGGAGCCATCATCGTGCAGAAGACGGTGCCGGTGCTTGACAGCGACGACGAGCACTCGCTGGCTGTGCGCATTCTGGAGCAGGAGCACGTTGCCTACACGGAAGCGATTAACATTGTGCTGGGTAACAACTTCACAATCATTGGCCGCAGATTGAAGAAGAAAACATGATAGAAGCGCGGGTCAGGAATATTTCACCATCTTCACGATCGGGAGAGTCTGACCGTTGTCCAGCGGGACTTCCTGATTCTCGACTGCCCTGTATCCCTTCGCTGAATAAAAAGCCACGCCGCTTAAGGTTGCGCCCATCTCAAGGCGAGTGAAGCCCGCTTTCCCGGCCGCGTTCTCGCAAGCTTCGAGGATCAAGCCACCGATGCCGCGCCGCGCCCAGTCCGGATGTACGAAGAAGGCTCGAATTTTCGCCGCATCGCGGGCCGGGTCGAGCAAGGAGTCTTCGCGGGCCGCGTATTGGTCGCCTCCATACAAGGTCTTGCGCTTGCTCCATCCGCCACAGCCTACGATCTCGGAGCCATTCTGCGACACCGAAACCTCCGCCACCAGATAGGTTCCGTCCGCGATGAGCTGGCTGTCCACGCCGTAGACCGACTTCAGAGCACCTTCAATTTGAGCGGGCGAATAGTCTTCCGCCTGCAGGCCGCGCACCGAGGCTTCAATCACCTGCCGCAGCCGGGGAACATCTGCCGGAGTTGCTTCTCGTATTCGAATCTTCGGCGCCGTCACAGGCCTCATCCGCTCCCATTGCCAATTCTAACGTCGGCATTCTGACTTCTGCCTTCTGTATTCCTTATAATGTCCTTTCCCATGTCAACCTTCGCATCTGTCGAGGAACAACTGACGTATCTGAAGAAGGGTTCTGCGGAGATTATCCGCGAGGCCGACTTGCGGGCCAAGCTGGAGAAGTCGCGTGCCACGGGGAAGCCGCTGCGCGTGAAGCTCGGAATGGACCCGACTGCTCCTGACTTGCACCTTGGCCACACCGTGGTTCTGCGCAAGCTGAAGCACTTTCAGGATCTCGGCCACACTGCGATCTTTCTGATTGGCGATTTCACGGGCATGATCGGCGATCCCACGGGACGCTCGGTCACGCGCCCGCCGCTGACTCGCGAGCAGATCGAGGAGAATGCCGAGACTTATAAAGCGCAAGTTTTCAAGATTCTCGATCCGAAGAAGACCGTGATCGACTTCAACCGGCGGTGGATGGGGCAGTTCACGTCGGACGATTTCGTTCGCCTGATGGCGAAGTACACAGTGTCGCAGTTGCTGGAGCGCGAGGACTTCCACAAACGATTTCAGGACGAGAAGCCGATTTCGGTGCACGAGTTACTTTATCCGCTGGTGCAGGGATACGACTCGGTCGCACTGGAAGCCGATGTCGAGCTCGGCGGCACGGACCAGAAATTCAATCTGCTGGTGGGCCGCGAGCTGCAACGTTCCTACGGGCAGGAGTCACAGGTGGTGCTGACCACGCCGATTCTCGAAGGCTGGCGTCCAGGGACTGAGAAGATGTCGAAGTCTCTCGATAACGCAATCGGAATCCATGAGCCACCCCGTGAGATGTATGGAAAGATCATGGCGATCTCCGACGAGCGAATGTGGAGGTATTACGAGCTGCTGACGGATGTGCCACAGGTCCAGATCGACGCATTGAAACTGGGAGTTCGGACTGGTGAGCGCCATCCAATGGAAGTAAAAAAATCTCTTGCTGGACTTATCGTCGGTGATTTCCATTCGCGAGAAGCAGCTGAGACCGCGGCCAAGGACTGGTCTGAACAGTTTCAGGAAGGCCGTATCCCGGACCACGTCTCGGAAGTAGCGATTGAAGTTACTGACAGTGGCATCCGCCTTGACAAGCTGCTCTTTCGCGTCGACCTGGCGGAGTCGGTCACCGACGCTGGAAGAAAGTTGAAACAGAAGGCCGTAAAGGTAAATGGCGCACTTGTAACGGATCCAGTCACACGGATTGATTTGAGTGAACCTATCACATTGCAAGTTGGTAGAAAGATCCGGATCGTTCGCCCAAGCCTGATTATGGGTACTCGACCAAAGCAATGAATCATGTGGGGACAGCCGCCCTCGGCTGTCCGGGCGAGCGAAGCTCGCCGGGGTTCCTCTGCTAGCTTTCCCGAACTGACATTGAGCAAGAATTTATACGGTTCCCACATCCAACTGACCGACGATTCCAACTAGACTTATGCAGAACGGAGCTTCGCTCCTGGACAGCCGAGGGCGGCTGTCCCCACATTAAACCTTGTGCGGCAGGCTTTTTATCGTCGACAGCTTCCTCATCTTCAGTGCGATGACCGGCAGCATTTCATCACTTTCTGTACTGATCACCGGTGGGTTCTTCCTGAACGCGTCCGTTCTATCGTGCTCCAATGCTGCCTTTACGACAACGGAGTTAAATTCGACCTGCTTGTCGCTGTTGTGATGCCGGATCACGTTCACTTCATCTTCACGCCTCTCGTCAACCAGCAAGCCATGGAGATTTATTCGCTGGCCGAAATCATGGATGGCATCAAAGGTGCCTCGGCCCACAAAACCAACAAAAACTGAGCCGTAAAAGACGTGTTTGGCAGCCAGAATCATTTGATCATGTTCTTCGTTCCTCGGAAAATCTCGATTCTAAGATCGCCTACATCGTCGAAAACCCTGTCCGACTCGGGTTGGTGGAGGACTGGACTGGGTATCCGTGGATCTGGAAGAAGCCGTTTGTGAATCCTTTCGCTCCCGCTCTGAAGTCGTGACGATCTGCAAGAAACGCTGGGCTTCGCTCAGCTGGACAGCCGAGGGCGGCTGTCCCCACATACTGCCCACGGCTCAAGCTGCCCCGGTGCTAAACTTTGTTCATGGCTGACCGACGTTCCCGCACCCTGCTTTGGATTCTGATTGGCGGAGGAGCATTCTTCCTCTTTGTGCTGGCTGTGTTCTCGCTGGTTTATCTGACGCTGCACTCGGGCAGCAATGAAGCCGGGTTTGGCGGCTTTGGTGACCGCATTGGCGTGGTGGACCTGGAGGGCGTGATCCTCTCACCGCAGCCGGTGGTCGGAGAGCTGAAAAAGTTTGCCGACGATTCTTCCATCAAAGCCATCATCCTCCACGTGAACTCGCCGGGCGGCGGGGTGGCTGCGTCGGAAGAAATCTATCGCGAGGTCAAGCGCATCCGCGAGGAGAAAAAGAAGCGGGTTGTGGTATCCATCGAAAGCGTGGGCGCCAGCGGGGCGTACTACATCGCGTCGGCCTCGAACAAGATCTATGCCGATCAGGGCAGCATCGTGGGCTCGATTGGCGTCATCGCGGAGTGGGTGAACTATGGCGAACTGCTGAAGTGGGCCAAGCTGAAGAATGTCGTATTCAAGACCGGCGAGTTCAAGGACACGGGCAATCCTGCTCGCGACCTGACTCCGGCAGAGCAGGCCTACATGCAGTCGCTGATCGATAACATGTTCGGACAGTTCGTCAAGGCAGTGGCCGACGGCCGGGGCATGAAGTTCGACGATGTGAAATCCATCGCCAACGGCAAAGTGTGGACGGGCGAGCAGGCCCTCTCCATGAAGCTGATTGACAACGTGGGCGACTTTGAAGCTGCCGTCAAGGATACGGCGAAATCGGTCGGCATCTCGGGGGAACCGACGCTGGTGCGTCAGGAGAAAGACCGCAAGACAGTGCTCGATCTGCTGCTGGGCGATGTCTCGAAGTATCTTCCCGATCGCGAAAAGATGCTGGAGCAACAAGTTGGGTTCTACTATCTGTGGAAGTAGGGAGATTCGGCAGGTGCAGGCTTACGTTAGTCCTCCCGGCCTGTTCCCAACCCGTGACTTGCGTACAACCCCTGAAATTTGAGAAGGTTATGGCAGGTTGCCGACCTGGCACCGGGCCGGCACCGGCAAGTGGCGCGTCCTGGGCGGAAAGCTGTTTGGAGCGAAGAGGGACTTATGACGAAAGCCGATCTGATCGATGAAGTCTCGCGTTTAGCGGAACTTACGCGCAAAGACAGCGAAGTGATCGTGGAAACGATCTTTGACAGCGTGGTGCGCTCCTTGCGCGCGGGCGACAAAATCGAGATCCGCGGCTTTGGCAGCTTCCGAACCCGCCAGCGCAAGCCCCGGATGGGCCGCAATCCCAAGACCGGGGAAAAGGTGGAAGTGCCCGCCAAGAAAATTCCTTTCTTCAAGCCCAGCAAGGAGTTAAAGGATCTGGTGAATGCGGGAGTCGCCGACGCTACAGCGGCGCCCCCACCTCCAGCAGCGCCGATTGGGTAGAACACTTGCCGAGGGTTGGCAAAGCCCCGAAAACAAAGCCACAAATCCAAAGAGGGCAGAGACGTATTGCGTCCTGCCGCTACTTTCTTGCCAGGTACAAGTCTGCAACTTTCAACGCCAGTTCTTCGGGATTGACGTCGGCGCGGTTGGCCAGCACGATGATGGTCAACTTGTCGTCCGGGAAGCGCTGGATGGTGGTACGGAAACCGATCGTGCTGCCGTCATGCGACATGCGTTTGTGACCTTGATAGGGATCGAGAAACCAGCCGAAGCCATAGCTTACGGTTGAACCATCGGGAGATTTCGCCGGCCCCCCGGTTGGCTGCGCGGGCGTAAGCGCGGGCTGCATCTCAGCTTCGCTGAGCAGCGTGTGTTCGCGCAGGGCGCGATCCCATTTGGCCAGGTCATCAAGTGAGGAGTAAATGCCACCATCGCCGAGCACTGCGGAGGTTGGACTCTGGTCGGTCTCATGCCAGCCGTCATCTTTCTCAGTCTTATCGTGACCGTAGGCGCGATGCGGTACCTCGTTCTTGCCTTTTTCGTAGGCCAGCGTGTTGTTCATCTTCAGCGGTGTGAAGATTCTCTCCTGCAGGAATTGCGCGAAGGGCTTGCCGGAGACCTTTTCGACGACCATCGCCAGCACGGCATAGCCGGAGTTGCTGTACTCCCACTTCGTGCCGGCGGGAAATTTCGCGCTGGTTTGCTGCTCTAGCAGTTTCAGTACGTCCGCATCATGAATTTGAGGGACCTTTTCCGGCGGGGTATCGGGATATTGCTTCATCAGCAACTCGTAGTCCTCGAGGCCAGAGGTGTGGTTGAGCAGATTGCGAATGGTGATGGACTTGCCGTATGCGGGAAACTGGGGGAAAAAGTCGGTGAGGTGGTCGTCGTAGTGCAGCTTGCCATCCCGCGCCAGCAGCATGATGCAGGCGGCCGTGAACTGTTTGGTGAAGGATGCGAGACGGAAGTTAGTGCTCCCATCGATCTTCTGCAGCGTGCGCAAGTCGGTGACTCCGTATCCGCGGCGAAACACCGTGCGACCATCGTAAACGACGATGGCGGCAGCACCCGGAGCAATGTTGGACCTCAAACTGGCGAATACGGCATCGATCTGGTTAGGTGAAACCTGGCTAGAAGTTGGAACTGCGAACACAATCAGACATAACAGCGGAAGGACGTTAACGGTTCGCTGCACGATCAATCTCCAAATCTCTTGTTTGTCAGACACCGCAGTGACTTCTGGCCGCCCGGAGGAGCCGCAGGTCACTTGCGAATTCCCACCACACACATCATCCTCCCGGTCCTGCCTTTCTCGGAGCGATAGGAAAACAACAGGTCTGTGCGGCAGTTGGTGCATAGCGGCAAGCCTTCGATACTCTTTGCCGGCACACCCATAGCCAACAACTGTTGGCGGTTGGCTTCCGCCAGATCGAGAAAAATCTTGTTCCGCAAAACACCGTGGCCGGGCGGGCGCGCCGTAAGGAACAGCATGGGATATTTCTTGTGCACTGGGTCGGACTCCTCGACCTCACGGAACAGCTTCGCCGCGTACGGAAACTGCGATTCGAACTTTTCGCGAACTTCCTCGCCCACTTCATAACAGCACCCACGAATACCGGGACCAATCGCGGCTTTCAGATCGCGCGGCTTGCTGCCGAACCGGCGGCGCATCTCGCCCACACCCTTTTCGACGATGCGTTTGGCCGTGCCCCTCCAACCCGCGTGGAATACCCCCACGGCGTGGCGCTTGGGGTCGACGAGGATGATAGGCAGGCAATCGGCGGTCTGAATGCCGAGCAACAAACCAGGAGTCTGCGTGATCAGGCCATCGCCGGCCAGTTGCGATTCAGCGGGCGAGTCGACGAACCGGATGATGTCGGAATGAACCTGGCGCAGTGTCACCAGCGGCTTGGGCTGAGAGGCGGCTCTCTGTCGGGCTTTCCGCCGCTCGCCGCCATCGGCGTCGAGTTCATGCAGAAACGCAGTGCGGTTGCGTTCGACTGCTGCTTTGGAGTCTTCTTTAGTAAATCCGAGGTTGAGCGTGTCTTTTCCGTAGACTCGGGAAGATCCCCCCAGGCGCGTGGAAAATCCGTGGACCAGCCAGGGGAACTTGCTTAGGTGTGTGGCGCGAAGGATGTTGAGATTGCCCTGCCTGGGAGCCCGGTTCAGCACGCATCCATGTTACCCGAGGCAGGTTCGGAACGATAACTGGAGATCAGGCTGTAGCGTATGGCGGTCAGGCCCGGGCGGAATGACAAGGCTATAACCAGCGCCGCTGCACCCCGGCCAGAAACTTCTGCTTGTCGGCTTTCATTAACCGGACGAGCGGTCGATTGCCGGTCTTCTCATACGCGGCTGCCCAGAGGACCATCTCGGTGAGCACCGGCGCCAGGCCGATTCCTTTCGCGGTCAGCAAGTAGATCAGCTTGCGGCCGTCGGTTGGGTCCGGTTCGGCGGTGATGATTCCATTCGCTGCCAGCTTGCGCAAACGATCGGCCAGGATGTTCGTCGCAATTCCCTCATAACACTCCAAGAATGTTTTGTAGGTGCGCGCCCCCTTCAGCATCATGTCGCGGATGATCAACAGCGACCAGCGGTCGCCCAACATCTCCACTGAAGCATTCAGTGGGCATTCCGACCTCCGCTTTGGAGCTGACTTCTTCAGGACTGCTTTCTTTCTGACCATGTTCACGTCTATTGTTCTGTATTTACTTGCAATTCGCAAGTCAACTATGAATACTGTCGACTGCGCCGTGCAGCTGCGACATAGATGAGTGGCACAGACAACGACCAGGAAAGCAAAGGAAACGAACATGAAGGTTATGCGAAGGAAGAAGACGACTCTTGCGGGCCTCTTGTCAATCGCTGTCCTATGCAGCAGTGCGGCAGCTCAAGACAAGCCTAAGGACCCGTCAGTGCACTTAGCGACCGCTTCTATGCCGCGCGAGCAGCAGATCGAACTGGCCTTGAGTGCGGCCCCAACCGAGGTATCGAGTAAGGCCACAGTTTATATTTTGGGGCTCAAAGGCTACGAGAAAGTTCGCGAAGGGACGAACGGGTTCAGTTGTTTGATTGAGCGGTCATTTGCAGGGACAACGCAAACTTCGTCCGCGCCGGCGTGCTTCGACGCCGAAGGCAGCCGAACTCTTGTGTTCACTTACCTGCGCAGGGAAGAAATGCGGGCAGAGGGCAAGTCAGAGGCAGAGATCAAGGAGGACATCGCGAAGGGATTTGAGGACGGTCGCTTCAAAGCGCCCGGGCCGGGTTTCCTCTACATGATGTCGAACGAAAACTATGTCTACGATGACCAGTCCAAGGAAAGCGGTTTCGTGCCCCCGCACTTGATGTTCTATGCGCCTTATAAAACCGCGAAAGACCTGGGATATGAATCGATATCGCCCACAATGGTGCCTTATCTGACGAACCCCGGGCCCCAAGGATTGATTGTCGTAGCCGCGAAAAAGCCGCCCCAGGATGACTCCACTGGCGATTCCCATAAGCACTAAGGGAGGGCTTGGTGGAGATTGTGGCGATCGGCATCCTGGTAGCGCTTAGGAACTCACCCTGTATCACGAGAGAGAATTCATGAACCGACTGATTGTCAGGATGATCGCATCGGGAAGCTTTGCGCTGGTTGTTTTGCTAAGCGCTTCGCAGACGCGGGCCGAGGACTCCAAGACGCCGTATTCGACCATGGCCCCGCTTGAGCAATACCTGATGACGGATCGCAATGCAGAGATAGCCCTGGCACGGAGCGCGGTCCCAGCGTCCATCTCACGCGATGCCGAGGTCCTGGTCCTCGGAAGGCATGGTTACGAAACTGCGGTCAAAGGTAAGAACGGTTTCGTATGTATTGTGGAACGATCGTGGATGTCTCCGTTCGACGACCCGGAGTTTCTGAACCCCGATCAGCGGCTTCCGCTTTGCCTCAATCCGCCAGCCGCACGATCCCACCTGCCACTCACTTTCAAAATGACAGAGTTGGCATTGGCTGGACTGTCCAAGACTCAGATGTTCGACGGTATCAAGGCCGCATTCGACAAGAAGGAACTGCCAATGCCGGAACCTGGTTCGATATGCTTCATGATGTCGAAGCAACAGTACTTTGGCCGCAAGTACGGGAACGCGGATCCCCATCTGATGTTTTGGGTTCCCAAAACAGAAGACATGTTTTGGGGCGCCGGCCTCCCTGGCTCCCCGGTGTACGTGCATCAATACTCTCCAGAGCCGATCACCGAGTTCATCATTTCGGTGTCCAAGTGGTCGGACGGGACACCTGCACCCACGGACTGACGCGCCCGTCTCAACGCGTGCTCAAGTCAGAGCCATGAGATGATAACTGTCACAATCTCAGGAGAAATCAAACGAATCGATAAAATAGTCACAATCGCGTTGCGAAACTTCGTGCTCTTATTGGCAGCGGCACCCCGTTGTTCCAGGGCATAAAGGGAAAACTTCGATGGAAGCTCTCGAGAACCAAATTATTCGGGTCAGGCATCGTTGTTCTTTACTACCAGGGAGCATGACCGGACAATAAAGACAGGCAAGAAAAAAGACAGGCAAGAAAAAGAAATAGACTGGGGCAAGGCCCGGAGAGGAGTAAGGAATGAGCAAGGTGCGAGTGCTGGTGGGTACGCGCAAGGGCGCGTTTGTTTTGACAGCAGACGGCAAGCGCGAACAATGGGACGTCAGCGGTCCGCACTTCGCGGGCTGGGAGATGTATCACGTGAAAGGGTCGCCGGCCGATCCGAATCGGCTGTATGCGTCGCAGTCCAGCGGCTGGTTTGGGCAGTTGATCCAGCGCTCCGATGACGGCGGAAAGACCTGGCACCAGCCCGGAACGCCGCCGGGAGAACCGTCCGCCCCGGGCCCGCCGAAGACCGCGAGCAACAAGTTTGTTTACGACGCGTCCGACGAAACCGGCAAGCCGCTCACCACGCACCAGTGGTATGACGGCACGCAGCATCCGTGGGAGTTCAAGCGGGTGTGGCATCTTGAGCCGTCGCTCACCGACCCGGACACGGTGTATGCGGGAGTGGAAGACGCCGCCATTTTCCGGTCGACTGACGGCGGCGAGAACTGGCAGGAACTCTCCGGCCTGCGTGGCCACGGTACCGGGCCCAAGTGGCAGCCGGGCGCGGGCGGGATGTGCCTGCACACTATCATTCTCGATCCCAGCAATCCCGAGCGGATATTCATTGCCATCTCCGCGGCGGGCGCATTTCGCACCGATGACGGCGGCAAGACGTGGAAGCCGATCAACCGCGGGCTGTATTCCAAATACATTCCGAACCCGACAGCGGAGGTTGGCCACTGTGTGCATCACGTGGCGATGAACCCGTCGCGTCCTGGAGTGCTCTTCATGCAGAAGCACTGGGATGTGATGCGCAGCAACGACGCTGGAGACTCGTGGCAAGAAATCAGCGGGAACCTGCCGACCGATTTTGGATTCGTGATCGACGTGCATGCCCACGAACCCGAGACTATTTACGTCGTCCCCATCAAGAGCGACGCGGAGCACTTCGTTCCGGATGGCAAGCTGCGGGTGTTTCGCAGCCGCACCGGGGGAAACGAGTGGGAGGCGCTGACGAAAGGTCTGCCGCAGCGCGACTGCTACGTAAACGTGCTGCGCGACGCCATGGCCGTCGACTCACTCGACAAGTGCGGCGTGTATTTCGGCACCAGCGGTGGGCAGGTTTACGCTTCGGCCGATGCCGGAGATAGCTGGGCGCCAATTGTGCGGGATTTACCGGCCGTGCTTTCGGTTGAGGTGCAGACGCTGGGGTGAACCAAGGGAGACGGCTGGCACAGAAGAGGGACGGCGGCTTGGACTGTCATTACTACATCAGCCATCTTAAGTAACCAGTTCCTTGCTTTACTCTTAGAAGGAACTGTTCCATAGTGGACCGCAGGGGCTCGGCCCTCATGACACGATCCACTCTGGCAATTGCCGTAGCAATCTTGCTCCTGGGGACGCTCCAGGCGAGCGCAAATTCCACGGCCACGATTCGACCTGCCAATTACGATCTGCCCAAACAGTCTCACCTGTTTGTGGTGAAGAATAAAGGCAAGTACGGATTCATCGACA